>Ga0116231_10000667_pt1 | contig 63000 bp, 28 predicted proteins | sample S1TSphgellanicum_2_FD_89695 | JGI IMG/M metagenome (GOLD analysis project Ga0116231, IMG submission 89695) | Host-associated microbial communities from peat moss isolated from Minnesota, USA - S1T2_Fd - Sphagnum magellanicum MG | ecosystem: Host-associated > Plants > Peat moss > Unclassified... | reverse complement strand
TTATTAAGGGAAAAAAAAAAAAAAACAGACGCTGATCCAAATGTGGGGAAAAATGTGTTTGAAATGGTTTTTGGGCGATGATATTTTACCCCAGAAAACAGGAGGGAATCTGCGGCTCATTGGGTTTTAGAAAGAAAATTTCACGTGTGCGTCAAATTTGGCACAAAAAGAAAACGGCTGTGGACAAAAAAAGAAACGCAAAGCAAAGCAAAGCAAAGCAAGCGAGGAAGCAAGCAACAATGGTGGTGCAAAAGCGACTGCTATAAAGCCAAGCACAGGAGGAGGAGGAGGAGGAGACATTTGTAGTAAACCAGACACCAGCACAACACTTGTACCCAACTGAAACTACACATTTCGTCTTCTAGTCTGCAATTATCTGCTTTGGATTCATTGCACAACTTAGTCCAGAGTTACTGTCACAATTGTCGGAAAGAGTCTCAGGCTCAGGGAGTCTATCTAGAGGGAACAAGAACAACAAGAACAAGAACAAGAGTCTTTTGGATCACTAGAGGTGGTATAATAATAACATGAGTAACATGGCACTCCAGGCCGCAGCAGCAGCTTCCTCGTGTTCCGTTAATCTTCCTGCTGCTGGATCTCATGCGTCTTCTTCCAACAGATCATTCTTCAGCAGCTTGGCATTCTCGTCATCCAGCTTAAACCATGATACTGCTTCATTGCAATTGTCGAGTCTGAATCATATGCATAAAGAAAATTTGAGCTTCACTTCACAGAAGCTTGTTAATGCAGTTCAAGGCTCAAGTCAGGCTGCTGCTGCAGCAGCAGCTCTGGCGACTGCGCCCTCTCCTGCAAGCGCTAACAGAATTGCATCCACCATGGCTAACCTCAAGATGCAAGGAAAGGTAATAAATTGGGTTCTGGACACAAGCTAACTAGATCTGCTAAGTAATCAGGACTAGTGAAAAAAACTAGACTTACTCTTTCTTTCTTGCAATGGGTATTCCCCCCCACCCACCCCCACCAAAAAATAAAAACCTGGAGTTGGCCCATGATATCACAGGAGGATGCCACCTCCTGTATCGTGTTGAACACTGAGCTTTCGATGCTCAAGAAATAGAATTTATTATGTGGGATAATTTGATCATGTTGCAGGTGGCGCTCATTCCCTATCTTACAGCAGGGGATCCAAATCTGGATACAACAGCAGAGGCCATGAGATTGCTAGATACATGTGGATGTGACATAATTGAGCTTGGGGTGCCATTTTCAGATCCCATTGCTGATGGCCCTGTCATTCGGGTTCGTATCAAGATCGACTCTGCATCTGTCAAGTCTTTCGTAGAACTGCATCTCTTACACAGTTGAATCTCATATTGTAACCTTGCCCGTACAAAGATCATATTGAGCTAGATCTGGGCCCAGGCTGCTCCTTCTTTTTCATCTGTTGCATGCGATGATCCAGATCAGTCAGAAGTATGAAAACTGTGATGCCCAAGTACAAAGCATATTACTTTTATTTGCAGCTGGGTTTCAGATGGATTGATCAGTTTTTTATTGTTTTTGGGGAGTTGATTGCAGGCTTCTGCAACAAGGTCACTTGCACAGGGCACTACTCTTGAGAAGGTTCTAAGCATGCTGAAAGAGGTAGCTAGCCATAATTTGTCTGCTCCATCTTGTGTTCACCTTCTAGTACTCTAGCAAATGCAATTCAGCCTTCCGGAAATCCCCAGATGTTCAAGATCTGATAAGAATAATATTTTACCTTGCTTGGGAAATTTCATGAATTGGGTACATAAATTCAATCTATTGAAGAAGACATATGTATTATCTAAATCAGTTTTTCCCATGCAGGTGGTCCCTGACTTGAAAGCACCAGTGGTACTCTTTACATACTACAACCCTATTCTGAACTGCGGTATGGAAGCTTTCTCAAAGGCTGTGAAGGCAGCTGGTGCATCAGGTTTGTTGTTGTTCCCAGATAATCTTCTCCAAGTCTTTAGGGTCCTAAACACAATACAGTATGAATTTAGCAGATTCACATAAGTTACACAATCAGATGACTCAGAGGATGATGGTCAAGGCTGCATAATTTCTGAATTTATCTTCTGCAACATCATGCATGTGCAGTTCTGCTGATTGTGTGCACTTAAGGTCTCTAGTGATCTGTCTGTGTCAATTTTTGGACAGAATTTCTTATGATTTGGGTGGTTTCCTATTTTGATCATGTACTTCAGGACTGCTGGTTCCAGATTTGCCGCTTGAAGAAACAGACAATTTTCATGAATTCACAGTTGCCAATGACCTTGAATTGGTGAGTAGACTGCCATCTAATTTCCCCTCTTTGTATCTGTGCATGTGGTGACAGTTGATCTTGCTTTGAATGTGAGATGTAACCCAACCAGGCCCTTGTCTTGACCTGTTCTATGCCAATCAAACAAAAAGATATGTGCAAGGCATAATAAAGAGAACCTTGAACTGGACTGGAAACAGCACAAAAAAGCCCTCATTGATTCTTCAAGCGTGTAGAAGTGTCCTTGAGGTGTAGGTTTTCAGGTCTAAATCAATCAAGGCCCTCCCAGGGGAGGAGTTTCTTTTCTCAATTTCTAATGGATTCATATTGGCACACATTAAAGGAAAATATCTTGAATCTTGTTTGGACTGTGCAAACTTTTCTCAGATAAGATTGACAACACCAACTACACAACAGAGTCGTGTCAAGGATATTGCTCAGGCATCTGAAGGATTTGTTTATCTGGTGGGTACTTTCATCCCCTCATCTTTGAGCAGGCTGAGCACTAAATTTCAGTATCCTTAAAAATCCTGAACTCTGAACATTTGTTGAATTGTAGACTTGCTTGAAATTTTGCTTTTGGTGCCAAATTGTATCTTTCAAGAGACATCATCACTGCAACTTTGTTTTAAACCAGTTCAAGATTTGAAAGAAATTCTAATGTTTTGGTGGTTATAATTTGACTGCCAGGTGAGTTTGACAGGAGTCACCGGTCCACGAGATTTTGTCAACCCTCAAGTAGAGAATCTGTTGGCAGAGCTGAAGCAGGTAGCTTTCTTTTGTCTTGAACCCAGTTAATTCTAGACCAGAAACCCTAGACTTATCAAATCCAGACATCTGAAGTTGTGATCATTGAACCCAAAATTACTGCAAAACCCAAAAATTACATCTCAACCGTGAATTCTCATGTACTAGTCTGTATGATCCTCAAAATTCTGTAGGCCATCAACAATCATAAGTTATCTAGGTTTTGTCAAGGAGTTACCCCAACAGAAAGTTGTATCGCCTCAGAGCAAATTGCTCAAGGAATATAAGCATATTTGACACATAATTGTTGTAGGAGGATTTGTCATGCACCCTGAGCTATATGCTTCTCAAAAGAGATTCTGGAGATTCTGTAGACACTGGAGATGCTGATCATGGGCTATTTGTTTTGATCTGATCACTGTAGGTAACCACTAAGTCAGTGGCTGTGGGTTTTGGTATTTCACAACCTGAACATGTCTCTCAGGTGAGAATTTCCCATTGTTTGTCCTGAATTGTCTGTAGTGATAGCCTCAGTTTGGGGCTCATCCTTGGGTTTCTTGTTTAAATGCTGCATTTGTTGTCAGGTTCTCTATGATCTCTGGGTCTTCCCAGCCAATTCTCATTGCAGATAGACCATGCATTCCATTCAGTTTCAAAGGATCGAGTAGAGTACTGTTTATGCCAAGAACTTTAGCAAAGTAAATTTAGGATGTTGGTGTTTGATCAGTTGGCGAAATGGGGAGCTGATGGGGTTATAGTCGGCAGTGCAATGGTCAAAAGACTAGGGGAAGCTGCAACCCCAGAAGAGGGTTGTGTGTCACTGGAGAAGTTTGCTAGAGAGCTAAAAGCTGCTCTTCCAAAGTAGTGATGATGATGATGATGTCAATGAGTTCTTGCGAATCAGAAATTAAGAGCAGTTAAATTTTAGCTCCTCAGCAATTTTGGAAGCTTGGCATGTTAGGATATTACAACTCTAGTTAAAATCCTATTCATATCAGGATGCCCACATGCCTATGTCAACAGAGCCTGGCAATGTAGAAAATTTGATACATTTTGTGCTAGGATCATACAAAGGCTATCTTCTCTCACCTGTCACATGATGTCTCCCAAGGCTGCAGTCTCCAACACCATGATTGTTACATTTGGGTACTTCAAGCTATGGAACATCTTCAATTGTTAGACCCAGCTCCAATTCTGAGTGGGAATTAAATGTGCTATATGTACATATTGAAATATCAATAAAACCACCACAAAGAGAACCATTGTGTCAATTCCAGACAATCCAAGAGTGAACACAATAAAAATCATAATTTTGATTTCATCGCTAGACTACTTAATGTGTGTTGATTGTACACCCTTGGTTGTTGGACCTGTTTTGGTTCAGGAGGAGGATCGTTGCAGATCGAGATATTAGACATGTTGTATGCATCTAACAGCTTTATTGTAATTACGACATTATGATTTTTTGAACTAGCTCTTATGTCTATTGAGTGGAACTTCCCTACATCATGACTAAAAGGTCTTCTTCCCCCTTGCTTCCAAATTTGTTTGAAACAAATTCTGAACTTGTAGATGAGTGTATTCTAATCTGGTACTCAAACAATCTATAGGGCCAAATTATGACATACTTATCTACACTCAACAATTGTGGATGAGTGGATTGTGGCATATCAAATGAATGTCACAATTAATACGGTTTCTAGAAGACAATATTGTAGTTGAAACCATGATCTTAAACCATAATATAATTTGGTGAATTTTATGGTTTGAGACTTAATTTAATTGTAATAGACTTCACATATGTAAGACATCGAGACTTATCATACAAAAGCTTTTTATCATGAATTTGGACACATGAAAATGAACTTTCAATTTATTGATCACAAATTTTAAAGTTTTTAAAGTGGGGTGTGCTTTTTTTGTTTTTTTTAAAAAAAAATTCCTGGAGCACAATGTGTGGAAACAAAGTCTACTTTTATAAGAACATTTGGTGATAAGGATACAGTTTTTTTCATTTATTTATTTATTTGGAAAAATTTAAACACTAAAGTTTTTGGAAGTCCACAATTGACTTCAGAGGATGTGAAAATCATCATTGGCCTTCCCTGCCTTGGCGTTCCCTACTATGGCAAGGATATTGTGTTAGATTCATTATAGAGTATAGTAGGCTAAGGGATTTTGGCCCCTAGGTAATAGGTCTATTTTTATATGAGGATTTTTGAAAGATGATATTCTCGCTTGTGTTGAAAATTGGGATTAGTTATAAAGTTATAATATCTTGAAGGATTTTGGATTTTTTTAGAGGATTTTTTGAAGATTATATTTTTGCATGGTGAAATATTTGAGTTTTCATATTTCTTCTTTAGCCTTAAGATGCCTTTTAATGTAAATGGCAAGGCCACAGTGTGGCACACCCCTTGTTTAGAATGGCTTGAAGTTAAAGATTACATATAATAAAATTTTAGTCATTGTGAGTTGCACCTAGAATAATATTGACGTCATCATCACACCTCATTGCTTATGCTCTTTTGGAATAAAGGTTTTTCAACATGCAAGGTTGCAATTATTACCTTCAAGAAAGGGGAAAAGCCCATTTTTATGTCCCTTTATGTCTCCCATGGGTTGGTGGTGGGTTAAAGTCATGACTGGTTCAATACTTGTCAAGCACATGCCAACCTTGACTACTTTTACCCTAGGGTCAGTTTTGTCATTAAATAATCTTTAAAATACTGAAATGAATTTTTGAGAAAATATGGGGATATTGAAAACCATCATAATTATTGCAGGCTACAATCTGAAAATTTTCACTGCACCTCGTATGACAATATCATAGTAAATCATGAAAAATAATAATTTCAAAATTTTAGAAACTATTTTTTTAAATAAAATTAATTATTCATTTTGTCCATGTGGAAATTAACCGTAGGCTGTGGTAAACCATGGGCGAGTGCTAAGGGTGTGATGTAACACCACCTTCATGCAAGATGAACTTGTGAAATTTGAAATTCAAGATTTTTAATCCTTTCCATGCAAAACGACTAAAGGGGTCCAGCATAAAACCAAGGATATTGTAATTTTTTTGAATTTTTAAAATGGCATTGGTGGAGGTCCTTTCCATGGCATTTACACCAATCCACACCACATGTTAATGTTCTAGAATAACCAATTCCAAGTGGAAAAGATCTTCTCCCTAAAATCATGTTCTCACCTTTGGTAAACATAGACAAAATCAACAAACCCATTGTTTCATGTTGTAATTACATTGTTATGATCATGAACTTATACATCATCATTTTTGGACAATGTTTTGAAGCTAGAACATAGAGGCTGGCCATTGAACTAACCACACACATATGATTAACCTAATTAGAAATGCTTCCCCATTAATCAAGAGTATCATATTATATAGGGTGAAGACAATATTAAAGCCACATAAAACCATGGAAAGTATATTATATTATTTGATTATCCATAAAGTAGTGAAAACACACGATGAGTTTGCTGGAAACTGACAACATAACAAAAAAGGCACGACGTGATCGCATTAAAGGAGAATAATGCAAGATGAAACTAGATTTTGCTCTTCAACCCACGATCAAAGTAGTTTTGTTTAGTATCATGAGTTTTGAACCACATGAAAACCCTAAACTTACACAACACCTCTTTCAATAAATTTTGTGCAAAGGGGGGGGGGCTTGAAGTTAAGGGAGGCAAAAGCTAAACCCTATAAGAAGCAAAAGTTAAACCTTGTAGGAAATAAAGACCTTCAAATCTTTTTTTAGGTAAGGAACTAGTGGAGGAGAGTGTGGAGAGGAGCGGCAAAAGCATTTGTTATTTCACATTTGGAGAGGAAACATATGTTTTTGGAAAAAAAACCTTGAGCACAACAACTATCAAACCATCATGATTCTCATGGTGAAAGGAGTCACATTTGGAGAAGAAATGAGAGCTTGAAGCAACAAAGTTGCATTTGAAGGGAGTCGCGTTTGGAGAAGAAATGAGAATCTATAGCAATGGAATCAAGTTTGAAGGGAGCCATGTTTGAAAGGAGTTGTGTTTGGAAAAAAACTAAAATTGTAGCACAGAGGTGCACCATCACTTGAAGGTGAGGTTTTTAAATAGGTGAAGGCTTAGAGCGTTTACAAAATGTGGGAGCATGAAGATGTTTTTTGGGATTGTCAATGCCATGACCTCTCTTTGTGGGAGTCCTTATTTTCAATGTGGTCATTCTCCATCCTTTATCGCAAGGTGTGTGAACTAGTGCAACTAGTAACTGCTCATTTCCTAGCACAATCCCTAAATAGCTTGAAGTAGAACCCTCAAAAACTAAATCCCAATCTAATAATCTAATTTTTTTATTTTCAAATTATAGCTTCCAAATTGAAATTAATGTTCTCTTGTTGCCTCTCTTAGATTCTATGGTCATTAAGCACATTTTGCCACACTTGCCAGTAAACAATCCCTCCATGCTTTGGCACCTTCAACAAGTAAGCAAGGGTTGGTCTATTATTGTAAGGAAAACAACTACATGGATTGCACTTGAAATTGTCAAAATTAATAATCCCAATTACCAGGAAATGATATCCCAAAATTAAATCCTAAAATCCTCTCTTAAAGATTGCATAGAGTTTGAAATGTGATGTTTGGACAATTTTTAACCTTGTCCAATGATGAATTTTTCATGGTTGATGGAAATGAAGTTTTGGAAAGTGACTGGTAGAAGTTTTAGGGTTTAGGGTTACAATAATTTTGTGCCATGGAAAATTCCAAACATCTAATGGATTTATAGATGCCTTGTGTATGTATATAAATAATAAGCACCATTGATTCAATTTTTTGTAGATTTTGGTTATATCCAAAATCATTCTTGTTGTTGATTAATTTGATTACTATTTTCAAGTCTTTGCTTTCGTATCCATATGATTGATGTGCATTTGATGTTAATTGATGGGAATATTGGGCTTCCTCCTATTTATTTCACAAAATTACACTTGGTTTGTATCTATTAATTTCTAATTATTTAGATTTTTGTTGATTTAATTGAGCTTTAATTTGCTAGATTTGTTTGACCATTACTTAGGAAGGAAATATTAGCCTTGACGGAATAGGACTTAAGGGCTATCTATTGTGTGATGCAAGAATGTAAAGTCAACTTCTCTCTTTCTTCATGGATGCATTCAAGTCTTTTCAAGGTCCAAACACTTTAAGTGTTTTAAGTCCATTGCTCTTGGAATACAAAACCCCCATTTATGGTACCCTAAACCTTACTACCCAATCTATTTGTTTCACAAGGTAGTTGGTGGTTAATTTTTATTTGTTAGTTTCTAATTATTTAGGTTTTTGTTGATTGAATTGAAATTTCAATTAGTTAAATTGGTTTGACCATTAATTAGGAAGGAAAAATTAGCCTTGATGGAATAAGGCTTAAAGGCTATTTGGTGTGTGATGCAAGAATGCAAAATTAGTTTTTTTTTTTTTCATGGATGCATTTAGGTGTTTTCAAGGTCCAAACACTTTAAGCAATTCAAGTCCATTGCTCTTAGAATACAAAACCTCCATTTCTAGTACCATAAACCTTATTACCTAATCTATTTGCTTCACAAGGTAGTTGGTGGTTAATTTGTATTTGTTAATTTCTAGTTATTTAGGTTTTCGTTGATTGAATTAAGCTTCAATCTATTAGATTGGTTTGACCATTATTTGGAAGGAAACATCAACCTTAACAGCATAGGGCTTAAGGGCTATCTAGTGTGTGATGCAAGAATGTAGAATTTGTTTTTTCTTTTTATTCATGGATGCATTTAGGTCTTTTCAAGGGCTAAGCACTTTAAGCATTTTTAGTCCATTATTCTTGGAATTAAAAACCTCCATTTTTACCTAAACCCTACTACCAAGTCTATTTGTTTCACCATGTAACTAATGGTTAATTGGTATCTATTAGTCTTTAGTTATTAGGTTTTTGTTGATTGAATTAAGCTTTAGTCTATTAGATTGGTGTGACCATTAATTAGGAATGAAATAGCAGTCTTGACGGAATAGGGCTTAAAGGTTATTTATTGTGTGTGCAAGAATGTAAAGTCTGTTTTTTGCTTTTCTTCATGGATGGATTCAAGTCTTTTCAAGGTCCAAGCACTTTAAACACTTTTAGTCCATTACTTTTGGAATAAAAAACCTCCATTTATGGTACCCTAAACCTTACTACCTAATCTATTTGCTTCACAAGGTAGTTGGTGGTTAATTTTTATTTGTTAGTTTCTAGTTTTTTAGGTTTTTGTTGATTGAGTTGAACTTCAATTTTTTTAGATGGGTCTAACCATTAATTAGGAAAGAAACAACCTTAACAAAATAGGGTTTAAGGGCTATCTACTTCGTGCCCTCAAAATCTAAAGTCCACTTTTTCTTTCTTATGGGATGCATTATTTGTTTAGGGTTATGCATTTGGTTTATATCTTGTTAAATTTTGGCTATTTATGTTTTTGTTGATTGAATTGAGCATCCGTCAGTTATATTTGTCTTACCATTAATTAGAAAGGAAACAACAACCTTGAGGGAATGGGGCTTAAGGGATATTTGTTTTGTGATGCAAAAATCCAAAGTCTACTTTCTCTCTTTCTTCATGGATGCATTCAAATCTTTTGAAGACCCAAGTACTTGAAGCGCTTTCACGTTTGATAGAAGATGACTCTTTGATGATTAACAAGGATGGATTATGGAGGCTTTAGGAATTTGGTTTCTAGTTTTGTCCTTTCTTCATGGATGCATTTAGGTCTTCTGAAAGCCCATGCATTTCAAGGTTCCACCTATTTGTTTTTCAATAGCAAGCATTCTATGAATGGGGCTCTAGTTCTATTTGTTTTTGTTTTTGTTTTTATGATGTTAACAAGTCTTATGAAGGCAATTAAGAAGGCCCACTAATGTCCCTGTGATGAGGTTATAACCAGTGTTGGCCAATTATCTGGATGGGCATGTTAAAACTGTCAATTCTGGTTTGAAGTATTGAAACCTAGAACCTAAACCTAAACTTAGTATAAGATTTGGATATAGAACTAGACCAAAGAACCACTTTATGTTAAAATTGCTTTTGAACCAAGATCCTTCTATTCAAGCACATTTTCAAATTGTCATAAAACCAACATTGACATAAATAGCTCTCTTTTGCCTGATTCTGGTTCCTTCATGACTACTTAGGGTTTTCATTGTGTATCACCTCCTTTCACTCACCCTTTCAGCTTTTTCCAAGTTTTTTTCACATTTCTTCTCTACCATTTTCTTTCTCTGCTCTATGGAATTATCGATTCTTTTTCATCAACTTGTTTTGTTTGTTGCATGGAGTTGTCCATTTCTCTTCATCAACTTCCTTGTTATCTTTGAGCTATTGACCAAGGTATTATTTCCTATCCATGATACTATTGGTTACTAGGTTAATGTGTTTATTTATTTTGTGAAAACATGTTTCTATATGGTTCAAATAAGTCTTCCAATTTATTTGTCTTATAACTTTTCATAATATTTTAAATTCTTCTTTTCCAACAACTTTATTTCAAGTGCAAAGATTCATTGTATTTTTTCTTTCTTCTTCTACTTTTCCAACTCTTGCATGCTACATTGATTCATTTTTTATATTCTTCACCAAAAATCTTTTGTAGTTTTTCCCCAGGTATACATTACACATTTTGAAGGATCTTGTTAATGACAAGTTTATTATATATTTTTCAAACCCACAAATGAAATTTTTTTTTCTTTAATCTTTCAAGTTTCTTCTCTACCATTTTTTTAATTTACTATGTGCAATTGTCCATAAATCTCTTCATCAACTTGTTTTGTTTGTTGTGTGAAGTTGACCACTTTTCTTCATCAACATGCTTGTCAACCTTTGAGCTTTCCAAGTGTTTTTTCCTATCCATGATAGTATTGGCTAAAAGGTTAGTGTGTCTATTTATTTTGTGAAAAGTTGTTTCTTCATGGGCTCAAGTTTAAGTTTTTTTATCCACTTCTCTTGCACCTTTTCAGACTTCTATAGTACACATTTGTAAACTAGCAAGGTTGTTTCTTTATAGGTGGAGGACCTTTCCCCAATGTACCATTTGTTCTGCAAAATTTCAAAAGGATTATAACCTATAGCTGCCATTTTCCATCAAGTAACTAATAATCCATATACTAGAAGATGACACCATTTCAGATTTTGCAGTTTGGGAAACTAGGAACTCACTAATCATGCGGGAATTTCAATGAAAAGAAATATGTGTTCATTGAATACAAACTCTTGAGGGATCGTGATGACATGTTTAGCAACATCCTCTACCTACTTGACTAAAATTGTTTCTTCATCTTTCATAACTTTTTCTTAAAACTTTTCAAGTACAAAGACTCACAATGTCTTTTCTTTCTTCTACTCTTATAACTTTTGCACATTTATTCATTTTGGATATTTTTCATCAAAAATCTCGTCCTATATTCACTTTTGGGGAAAATATGAAAAAGTTTTGGTTGTTGTATTGAATTAGATACATTGGTCAACAATGGGCAATGTTTCCAGCATAGGGTAGATTTTTTTTTGTTTATTTACTAATTGGGATGCATTTGGATACATTTTAATCCCAAGATTTTTGCCATTAGATTTGGTTGTTGTAGGTTGTGCCTTTAGAAAACTTACATGAATTTATGGATATCCCTATAACCTTGAGATGCATAGCATGATGCCCCATTATGTAGTGTCTACATTGCATTGCAACTATTTTGAAGGTGAATACATCTTATCATCCTTATGTGAGTTTGATTCCTTTGGAGACAAGTGATTTATTCATGTACATTGTCATGTAGTTAAATTTTGCTTTGGTTGTACTTACATTCTATTTTGAAATGTAAATTGTTTACTTGGAGTGTTACTAGCAATGTTGGAGATGTTAAGTTTTGTATGATGAGTAAGTTATTTAGAAACTAACACAACTTATGGTTCGATGTATTTTGCACATGTGAACAAGAAAGGGATTGAACTTGCATTTTCCCATCATTGTTATCAAGGTGATTTCCTTGTAGTAATTGAAAACAATTATGTTATGATTAAAAATCTTTCTAAGTAAGGTCTTTTGTTTTGATTACTAGGAACCTTGAAATTATTATCTCCATGTACTTGCACATAAATTCGTATTAAAAAACTTCGAAAAGTATAAAAATTAGGTTACATCTTGTTTTTACTTGCATGTAAATAAATGTCATATTTGTGTTTATGTGTTTGTGTGATTAGTGTTTAAAAGATCTAGGTTTTTGGTTTTGATGCTCAAATGTGATTGTATGTTAGATATGGATGTAATTAAAGATGACATCAATAAGTGCCACTCAATCTTTAGTAGACGAGGTAGAAGATGAGGATGACATTGAATTTGTATCTAAGACTGGAGCAATTGGATCACAAGTGGCATCCAATTTTGATCTAGATGCAACTTGGGTCCTTTTCACTCCACAATTCCTAATAAATTGATCGATGTGGTACCCTTTTCGTTGTTTGTCAAATTATTGGGTTTTTTTTATTGTGAATGATAGTGCAAAGATCAATTCCATCAATCTTCAAGTTATGAGGTGTATTCTTTGTCACCATTTTATGTGTGATAATGTGGCCTCCAATTACATTAAGAAAAATGTGTCAAGTTTTCACATTGAAAACAATAAATGATTGCGTGCCACATTTATCCCCCTTTCCCTTTGTAAACAATGGTTTCTTCTTATAGTGAAACATAATGTGCTTGCCTATGAAAAGCAAAATGTGATTTTGTAAAATAAATTGCCTAGGTTTAAGAAAATAAAATCCTAATGTGAATATAAACTTCAACGAAGGTTGTAGTAGTTTGATTACCTCATTTAATAGTGCAACAAACTTTGTTAGATTCTAAACTATTGGTAAAGAGAATTCAAGTGTTAACATATTCTAGTACAATCACATGATTATTAGATTTGAAAACATAGAAATGTAAAACTATTGTATCTAGCTAGGAACCTATTGAAAAAAATAATATTCGATTTCATACCCCTATGGTTTATACTTTCATAAGATGTTATCGTAGTCCTTGACAAAAAATTTAACAAGATTATTTTGCACTTGGATTAGGAAATGGTCCTACTCGTTAATAAACTAAACAAAAGAAAATTAGTAGACTACCTAATAAACATTCATATGCAAAAAAAAACCCCATGATAATATTATATAATAATAAAGAAAATTAAAATGTTAAAATATGTTAGTAGCTGTTAGCAATAACTCCAAAAGTGTAACAACTCCAATAATGACTATTTGGAAACCTTTCTACTAACCTTAAATGTTATTGAACAAAGTAACTCCAACACCCACTTGCCACTAGGTAACTCACATAACAAAGTCATTGGAATATTAATGTACTAATTTAATACCATTACTGCAACCTTTTTTCAAATCTAATTTACACACATACACACACCCAAAATACAAATTATAAAGTTGTTAGAAATACATTACAATAATTTAATACTAATAATGTAGCCTTTACTTAAGTTTGATCTACCTTATCACACACACACACACACACCTAACCAATTTAAACAAAAATTCTCTATCCAACTCCAACTTTCTCACACACAAAATAACCCTTCAAACTGCCAAGCTGTTCGGTGATAGGCCAGTGTTCGGTGGGGGGCATGTTTACCCTAGTTGTAGAGGTAGGAGCAGTGAAAATATATGTAGCAGGGAAGGCGCTCCAGAAAAAAGGAAAGACAGGATGAAACTCAGGTTACCACCAAAATTGGTGGAAAAACTAGTCTGGGTCCCAGTTATTTCGTTTCGTAAAATTTTCATTCCCAGTTACATGTTTAATGCCCTATCATGTCAAAACTGGCCATTCTCGCCCCCTAATTGTCCCTATTGTGTCAAAACTGGCCATTCTCACCCCCTAATTGCCTCACTTTATGGGTAACTTTATTGTGCATTTTTTGCATAACAACCCAATCTGGTAACCTTGTGTTAGTTTGTCCTTAAATTGGAATTTAGTCTCCATCTTTTTCCATAACCACTTAGTAGGATTAAGGTTTGAAGTTTTAATGAGTTCGTCCCCACCATGGGGAGGTTACTTAGAGTTCTAAAAAAATGACTTTAACTCAAACAAGACATTTACTTATCATTGTGGAATCAGATAAATAATAGACATCAAAAATAAATTAAGCCCACAAAAATCTTGAAGTTTTTTACAAGCAAAACAAGGAGTTGAAAATATGTAAATTTTACAAAAGTAATTATGACAAACATTTTTTTGTCCATTGGACTTCATTACCCTTGTCCAGTTGAAGAAGTCACAAATTTGGATTTCAACATGAGCAAGTGCTAGTCTATATAGGAATAGGGCTCAATTGCCGACTTCATACATTAGTTCTTTTTTAAACAAAAAAAGGGTAAGCTAAAGATGTTTTATTTATTCATAAATAATTTCATATTTTATTTATGAAATTTCATGAAAACTTAATGAAAATAAAGTGATTTGAGGTGTTCACATTATATATATTAAAAATCAAACTACTAAGTAGGTAAGTGATGTAAATGTAGATGTACAGACTAATCTTATTGATTTCACAAATAGCACATCATCATCATCCCATTTGAAAATCAACTTAGGTATCAAATCTCATGAATAATTTTAATTTAAACGTTATTTTTCACAATATAAGATCCAAAATATTTTCTTATTTACTATTGTATGATCTGAGACAATTAATTTTCAACTCACTATGAATAATCTAAAAATCAAGGATTTTAACTCCATGCCTAGTTTTTCCCAATATTGTCCCCATGCTTCCCAATGTTATTCTATAGCCCGTGTTTTCAAAGATGGTTTCAAAGGTTTAATGATTCATTTCTATTTAGCAAATATTACCAATCTAATGGAACATCATGAGATCCAATCTGTGTGTTCAAAATAAATATGGACAAGTTTTAATTAAGATCAGATAAACTACCACGATGGTCTTCCTGGGATTGGGTACTTACAAAAGAACCTCACAAACTCACAAAGAAAAATAAATTACAAAATGTCAATTGAAAAACCCACAATCCAAAAAGTCTGCCGGAGTTTGATTTTTTTCTGTGCACCTCTTGTCTCAGATCTAGAAGTGTAGCTTCAGGAAATGAGGTTGTGTGAACAATCTCAACCACCAACCTCGCTATTTGTTCTAATATGCATCATCAGCTTGTTGAGGAAAATCTTTTGTCCCAACTAAATTGGGACCAGTTAGTCTTTCTGTACACTAACACTACAAGTTTTTAGTTTACATACACAGCTGGGAGGCATCACCTCAGGATCTCCAAACTTATGCATTGATTGCAATTGAAACCCATTGAAAGAAATCAGGGCAAGTAAATTCGAGTGCCATTCTAAGTCCAATTTTTGATCTGCGTGATTTGAGAAAAATCAGTGAGCTGAATTCCAACTCTTGGAGACAGGATAAAGGTCATCTATGAGCTCATCAATCATCCCCTTGAAAAGCATTTGCTCAATATCAAAACCCAGTTCTGCGATTTCTTGGCTTGGTTCCAACCATTTCCATCCATGTACCCTCAGGTCTCTGTCCAGTAAACTCTGCAATGTATTGGTGGCAAACTTGCGCCACTCACAAATCTTGCCATAAACTTCTGTCACCAGCTTCTCACCAGCCTTGAGCTGCTGTGGTGGTTTACTCGCTGTCACAAACGACCTGCATGAGAATTGTAAATCACAAAAAATAGTGCCGATTATCTCACTCAAGCTGTCAAAAAGGAGTTTCCGATCACCTCGCCACAATGAGCCTTGCCACGGATTGTTGTTAAGAAAATCCCAGCTGCTGTTCTTCTTCAGCTGACCTCCTCCTGTTGTTGTTGTTGTTGTTGTTGTTGTTGATATCTCCTCCAATGAACTGCTCCTGAGTTCCAGTTGCTCAAACAAAGATGGGTTGACTGCAGCAACAACTTTTGGAGCATAACTCTGTTGGGCACTGGTGCCATCTGCAGGAGTCTCAGAGAGAAAGTCTGAAGCATTCAGAACTTCTCGAATGTAGTTCATCTCTTCCTGTTGACTGTCCCCCGGCAAATTCAACATTGTCGCAATCTTGTTAGACTTTCTGAAACTGGATATGTCTAGAAGAGCTTGCCGCAGTTTATTGCTCTCAACTATGGCAGTTAATTCTGCCCCTCCAGGATTACTATTCTTCTCAAGTCCTGGAGCTTGGTTATCAAGAAGCAGACATGATTGCTCTGTAACTCCAATGTCCCCATGCTCCAGAATCCCATCAAGACTGTGCTCAGATTCTGGAAAAACAACACAACACCACAAGTAACGTCTCGTAAGACTCCAAAGTTGACAGCCAAAGCACAACACAGTCAAGTCTAGTTCTGTACAATAACTTCAATACAAAGTGAATCTGTTTTTTTTCTAGTTTACCAGAAACGCTTTCCTCAGAAGTGGTCTGGATTTCATCAAGGAATGGGGATTCGAGGATTGATACTGGACTCGGTTGTCCACATTCTTCCGTTGAAGCATCCTGGAGCTTCACCTTGTCTGCCTCGTCCAAATGCATCAAGCTGGTGACTTTGCTAGATTTGTCCAAAAATGTCTTGGCAAAAATTGGGGTTACTGGATCCTCATTCCAGCCCGCATTCAATGGTTTAAACTTTAGGTTCTGGCATCCATGACGAAAAAGAAGAAACTCAGATACGAGAACCAAATTAGAATTAACAAAAATATTACTGAAATCATCATCCCTCACATACAGTTCTGATGCAACTGCACTTGGACATATCACTTCTCCAAGGACTCACACTAGAACAGCTCTGTAATAGGTACAAGAAAAGAAAGATGAGAGCGTTGTGTACTGAGATAGGATATGATGACAATTTCACAATGTTACAGGCACAGAGAATGAATAGAGGTTGAAAAATCCTTACTTCTTCACTATCAGGACTGCTGCAACTTTCAGTGATAGTGCTGGAACTGTCGGTATCCAGATCACAGAGGAGAACATCTGCATTGTTGTTTTCAGGTGAACTAGAAACCATGGACACCCATTGCTGTTCAATTGGATTGCAGCTAGCCAAGTCAGCGTTGGACACAAATAACTGGCCTAAACTGGAATGATCTTGTTGAACAGGAGGAGATGAATCCTTATTGTTGTCAAGATGAACCTGCAACATTGGGCTATTTGAGAAACATCCAGCTGCTATGAAGTTGGTGAAAAATTTGTCAGGGACCCAGTCATTACAGATCTGGGGGGGTTTGGAAGGGAGATTTGCAAACCCAACTGTAGAAATATCATCCTCCTCCTCCTTTGACCTTGGTTTCAAATGGGTCTCATCCCATGGGAGCTCTGGAAAAACCTCATCAACACTCCTTGACCTCGGATGGAACAGACACTTCTTTGCAGAGAAGTGTGACTTTGATCTATTTGACAACAACTCCCTTGGCACAGAAGCAGGTCCAGATGCTTCAGACTCATTATTCCCCACTGCATCTGTCATTGTTCCTGCAATGTTATCACCTGGTATCAACAGCTCCAAATTGGAACATGGTCCCTTGATCATGTTCTGACTCCCATCAGCTCTGCAAATTTTGCTTTGGTTTTGTCTGCCCAAAGATACAAATCCTGGTTTGAGACTTGACTCTGAAGCAGCAGCAGCAGCAGCTTCCATCAACACGCAACTACGCTGTTGTGTTGTCCTACTGACTGGAAGTTGTGACGCTAGATTACTATTTCCTCCCTTGCTCCATTCTCTTCTGACTCGGTGTTTTCTGCTGCTTGACAGCTTCCTAGTATTCAGCAGACGTCCATGGTTCACCCTTGCTTGCACTACCTGCATGACATCACCTGGGGGACACTGACGATTTTTAGAACCATCCAAATGGAGAGGTGATTTGGAAAGGAGAACACATTTCTCTTGATCCTCAGTGTCCTTGTTTCCTCCCTTGTTGCCTCTGTACTTGAACTGCTGTGCAGTAGTAGTAGTAGTCCCAAATCTGGTTGCACTTGGTGGCTGCTGAAAGGAGGTCCTTCCATTCACCATCACTGGAGACATAGTCACTGGGGACTCCTTCACAAAACTCAAACCCCATCCATCAAAGTCTGCCTCAAATTTGCCCTCAGAAGCTTCCCACTTGAAGTCAACTTTGACTCGTGACTCCTGCTCCTCTGTCTCCCAACTTGCCTCATTTATGATGTGTGAGCATTTCTCATTCTGCAAGTTTGACACCTGCAAGAAGATGTCATTGATTTGTTGCTGCTCACTAACTTGCTTTTGTTCTCCATCAACTCTGCATCGATTATTCCTTTGCAGTGTTCTCTCAGTTTGGTAGGGATCAGCATCATGGCTCCTTTCGGAATTGGTGAAAAAGAGGTTGTCATTTATTTGGTTTCGTTGCATATCAGTCTTGAACTCTAGGTTTGGTGCCTCTGGAGAGCTCAAACTTCTAGGAAATTTCAAGAGTTGGGTAGGATGATAGAGATCAGGAGACAAGCCCAATTGAGTCTCTGAGACTACCTGACCCTCTGAAAGTCTTCCCCTCCTCTGCCAGTTTGATCCTTGAACTTCTTTTGTATACTGAGTTGTATCTGTTGATCCTCCCGCCCAGGTGGGCACTTCACTCATGCTCATATTGGCAGTCGAACCAGCAACATGGCCACAGCTCCTCACCTTCTCCTGAGCTCTTGAAAACATTGCCCGAGTTTCACTAACTAGTCTTTCACAACTTCTCAAGCTGGTTTGAGCATTTGAGGGCAAGTCATTGACTTTCTCCGAATGCAACCCACAAACTGACTCCTTGAAACATTTGGACTCCAAGCTGAGTGGCCCCCAAACTGATCCTAATAGTGGCTCTGGATCAGGCTTCAACAGCTTTGCATCCAAATCTGTCTCATTGAAACATGAGTCTGGAGTGAAGCACAAGCCTTTCCTATTTCGTAGCATCATCCCAGAATGGAGTTGAAATCGAGAAGATTGTTTGTCCCCAGCCACCATTTGCCACGGGGCAGACGACCCTCTGTGTGTTCTGATACTACTGTTTCCAAAAGCTTCTCGTTCCTTCTCCAGCTCCAGATTCAGTTTCCCTTGAGTCATGGTCACATGGTGCTTCTTTTCTGCCACTGATTTCATTGTGCTCACATGCTCATGAAGCAAGTCCATGTGAGGATCTTCAAGATGGCACTGTAGAATTGGAGTTCTTTCAGGCAGTGACTCAAGACCCATCAATCTGGCAACTACTCCAGGCATTCGTGTGTTGTTGGAGTCATTACTACTGACTGATGTGCATGATGATGAGATATGCTTTTCAGACCACACAGACTCCTTTGTCTGCATGGCACCATAAGAAGAATGATTTTCTTCTTCATTCTGCATCATGCACAAAACAGTGTACTCCAAAGTCAGAAATCAGAATACTACAGAACTCAGGTGAGCAAAATACACAAACAACACACACTTTTATCATCACCAAACACCAGTTGTAACATTTTCCTGACACAAAAGTGTGAAATGCAAAACCAATTTGCTCATTGCCCACAACCTTGTACTGATGCAAAAACACTTACAAGGAGAAGAAGAAGAAGAAGAAGAAGAAGAAAACATAATCTTCTGTGGAGAGAGCTCCACAATTAGGAGCATATATATATATATATATATATATATGTTCAGTAGACATGCATGAAAACTTACTGACAAGAGCTTGGCTCCCAGCTGAGAGTCTGTGCACTCCTTGAAGCTCTGAGCACCACTTAAGCTTTTCCTTCTCTGCAGCTGCCTGACATCTGATTTGAAGTTTGTATCCACCAGTTACCCACCCACCCACCCAAAAACCAAAACCCGAAACAAACTTGCAGTCAGAAAAATCTTGTGCCAAACAGCAACAAGAGAACAACTCATAATGTTTTGCATTTGCACTCAAATTTGCACAGAGAACATGCAGTGCAGTAACATATGCATGAGATTTAACTGTGATTGATGTACACATGTAAGCTTGATGTGCAGATCCTGAGCTTGGACATCACTGTCAGTTGTCCAAGCAAAGAGGAAGAAACAGATGAGAGAGGGAGGCAGGTGGTCGTGGCCTTGAAAGAAACCTGGAGGGATAACTAAGCTTTTGGAGGTTGAAATCCGTTTGCCAGGATACCAATCGAAGAGGTGGAAGAAGGAGCTAACACAGCCTTGCACTCGCGGTGACTGGACATGATGGAAAGCTGAAGGATTGTCTGAGAAGCTCTCATCCACAGCCATCTTATGTGTGAGGTGAGAGCAAGCTGGCAGCAACAACTACAAAACAGAGTCTGCTTGCCTGCAGTTGAATGCCAGGAACTCTGGTCCGTCCTCAATCACCCACCACCCAAGATCCAAAATTGTGGCACAGAAAGAAATCTTTGAGACTTGTGCAGCAGCAACTGTTCCTTTTTCTTGCAGAATGAGTATCCTGCAATGCCTGCAGTGGATGGAAATTCTTGCAAGTAATTTCAGGAAAGAGAGTTTGGGTTCCTCATGGGGCCCACTGTGCACACTGTCTTGCAGAGAACTGTGTTGGTGGTGTGTGTTTTGCAATTGGAACTGAGGTCACTGGAGTTTGGTTCCTATCACCTCCTCACCCTCCTCCTCCTCACTTCAGATGCTGCAGCCGACATGATTCACACTTGCCCAGAATCAACAAACTATGTGTGGTGAGTGGGTGGGTAGGTGGGTGCTGGCAGGAGGAGTGACAATCGACACAGCCTGACACAGCAATTTGCAACTGCTGGAAAGTGACAAAGATTGCACCACAAGAGGTTCTCTATTTAGAGACTGTCCAGAGAGAGAGCTGTTGTGTCACACAGGATTGTAATAAAGAAGCGAACAGAGAGTGACAAGCACTCAAGAAGGTGATGAAGAAGAAAGAAGAAGACACAGAATGGCAGAAGCTCAGCACATTCCAAGGTCGATTACAAAAGGAAGCATATACACACACGCTCAAGGCTCTAAGAGTGTGGAGACTATAGACAAATGCGAAAACAGGAAGTGCAAAACCAAATGCGAATTGGAGACAAACACTTGCCACAAAGCAAGCCAGTACAGACAGAGAGACACAGAGAGAGGAAAGAGACAGGAATGGCTTCGGTATTCAAAAGCTCAACACAGATTGAAGGAAGGGGGGTGGGCCACTGGAAACAAACCCAAAAAGACAGCAAGCAAGTGAGAATCCCCAACACTCAGTTCCCAAGAAGCAAGCAAGCAAGCGAATTCCAGAGCACAAATAAAGAAAGAAAGAAACCAACAAGAAAGAGAGCTCGTGAGTGTTGTCAGAGAGTGCTCCTGGGGGAATAATAATGTAGCTCTCAAATGAATACGTGCTACATCAACTGGGAAAAAACCTCCGTCGACTCTTACAACGGTGCAAGTCTAAAAAATGGATCCACCCACACAAGAAAAAGCAAAATGTAAGTAAGAACGCAACTCTACTTCTTCTCCTTCTTCTTCTTCTTCACATCACAATGACGAAAGAATCCTGAGTCCCCAAAGAGAGACTCTTGCAACCCAATGCCAGACAACGAGCTCAATCTAAGCAACCAAGAGGCAAAGGTGGTAACTCACAGGTGATGGCTTTTTTTTGTGCCAAAGAAAATCAATCATAAACCCGACAGAGGAACACACACACACACAAGACCAACAAAACAAATCCAAAGCACACAGACACAGCTTCCTCAAAGCATGATGAGCTTCTTCAACTTCAAATCAAGTTGCAAATTCCTCGCCCAGTGAGACCAAATGCTGCTGGACCACCCACATCCTTCTTTCTCATTCCCATGCAAATGCCAGCTGACCACCACACAAGCTCTTTGAAATTCCTAGTGAAGGTGCTCCCTTCCTGTCAATAGACTAGCAGTTTTGTAGCCAGGACTTATTATACCACAAACCATCAAGCACCACCAAAAAACCCAAGCACCACCAAAAAACCCAAGCACCAAAAAAAAACCCCCCAACAAACCCCAAAAACTAAACCACCAGGTCTTTAAGCTGACCTCCACACCATGATTGATTCTTTTGGGAAATAAATGGAGAGAGAGAGAGAGAGAGAGAGAGCTGGGCCAGTGACAGAGGGAGAGGGAGGAACTACAAGGAAGGCATAGATAGACTAGAAGAAGCTAATTGCAATTCATAGCAGGAGATGATCATCATCACCATCATCATCATCATGCTCAACTGAACTCCAATGCGCAAGTGTGAGGATCTTTAGTAGCAAAGAGGAAGAGCAGCGGAACTCAAGGCCGAAGAAGCTCTGCAGCAGCAGCACAGCCTCCCTCCTCTGCCAGAATGCGCCGAAAAAACCAACCCAAAAATTATGATTACAAAAGAAATTTAGAAAAAGATTTATTTCAACTATCTATTGACTTTTTGTTGCTTCAACTGCTGTGGGTAGCCTGGTGATGATGGGCATGGGCATAATACAGAGATGGAATTGACATGACAAAAACAAAAAACCAAGGGAGTTTTTAAAACCTCACTGCAAGACTCATTAAACCCTAATCCAATCCAAACCACCAAAAACATACAGACCCTTTTTCCCAGGAGAGAAAAAGCCCCCACAACATTTCCCAACACAATTCACATTCATCTTTCTGTCCACTCTTTTTTTTTCCTTCCGCATTCATCTTTCTCAACATTCATCTTTCTCTACACTCTTTTTCTCCACATGCATTCATTCATTCATTCATTTACCTTTTCATTAGGGAAAATCTGCCCAAACAGAAGAAGAAGTTAGATGAAAAGAAGGGAACACAAGTAGTTGACAAATACATAAAATGAATCCCCCTCAGACCCCAAAGAAAAAAAACCAACCAAAAACAGAAATAACTTTATTAGCAGCATTAAAACCAAAAACACCATAAAGTAAGCAAAGTTGACAAATTCTTCTGCTTCTCCTTCTTCTTCTTCTTCACCCAAAACAGGTGGGGTACTGGTAACTAATGAGATGTTCCTTTTCAACTAACCCCATAAGAGATACCCTGTAATGCTTTGATTGACCATGCTAATCAATTCTCTCTTCAAAGATTCTTCTTCTTCTTCTCCTTCTTCTTCCTCCTCTTCCTCCTCCTCCTCTTCACCTTACTACTAAAGTTTCACAGTAGACTGAAGCTGTAGCAGAAGCAGCAGTACCACAGCAGACAAAAAGACATGCAGACAAAGACACAACTCCGTTGGGTTGTCATTAGAATTAAAAGCAGCAGTTAAAGTGTGAAGCATATAGAGAGAGAGAGAGAGAGAAGAGGAGTGATGGCAGTTATAACTTTCCAAGTGCTTTTCTTTTCTTTTTTCTTTTTGGGGCTAACTTCTTCCATTGATATTAAAGAATCTTAAAAACAAGTTAGCAGTGCTTTCTTTCTTAATTTTCCCACCAGTTCTCTGCAGCATCCGTGGCTTTCCATCCCACCAGTCCAAGACCTCTGTTTCATAGTTCACAACAACTCTAGCTGAGTGTGATGGATTATTACTATCAAAGCAAAAAAACCTTGTGTGACAGACAATCAATCAACAGAAATGAAGAGAAATTGAATATAACTCTGGCTTATTAGTAATGTGTAAAAGTTAGTCATGTGAGCAAACTGAGCAAAACCCATTGTTGTGTCACCAATCTTAAAACCCAATGTTCAGAGGTGTGGGCAGCAACTCAAGATGAATAATTTATTCTAAGCTACCCATTCCAAGTGTGAGCCTTGGGTGTAAAGTAAGATGGGTTTTCTTTCTTTTGCTTCACATATTATATATATCTATATAGCATTAGCTTTGCTTGGATGGAGTGCAACTCTCTCTCTCTATCCATATAAATTAATTATATATGTGTGATTTTGACAAGGCAAATTGTAGGTACAGATATCAAGGCAACCAAAGTTTTTCAGCTTCATTCAAGTTTTGTGTCCTTCCTACCTTCCTTCCTTTTATTTATCTAAGGCATGAAAAAGATGTAATTAACTAGGGTTGTTTTTTTTTCTTAATAATAAAGTGTTTTGGAGGTGAAGAAGAAGTGTTATAATACACCCACATTTATGGTTTGGAATCTCAAGATGAATGGGAGAGGGGGGCACCATGCTCCTCGTCATCTTAGAGTAAGCCACAAGTTAGTAAGCCACAAGTTACAAGGCTTTTTTTTTACGGTTCCAGAGTTTGCATTGGAATTAGCAAATAAGGTGTAGCAAAATCAAGCTTTAAGTTAGCCCTTTGGAGATTCCTACAGAACTCCGTTCTTCACACTCCCTCCCTCCCTCCCTCCCTCCCTCCCCAATACTAAACTTCCCAACAAAAACATGTGCAAGTCAGGTGGTATGCAAATATGGTCAATAAATTGTTGCGGTTTCAAAATCAAGCACATAACATTATGTACACAAGCACATTAACAAACTAAAATAAAATAAAATAAAATGTGTTTTTTGGTTTCCAATACCTGTACTGGTCGGGCTTTTCAACAAGTCCCATGTCAAACTCCTGAGGTTGTTCCACTATAGTTTTTTTTTTTTAATTGAAAAAAATTAAAAAATAAATCTGCAGTTTGCAGGTTTCAAAGACAAGCCAAATCCATAAGAAACCCATAATTTGGTTTAATTAATTTCAGATAATTAATTAATTAATTCAGAAAACTTGCATAACCTAATTTGCACTCACTCACTGCCATGTCACCAAATTTTCAAAAGTGCTCAAATGTGAATATGACACATGGCATTCATTCAGCTTTCTAGTGAGTTGCCCAAAAAAACTGACAGATTAGGGCAGGCAAATCTGGACAAATTAGGGTAATTTGATTTGATGATTTAGGGGGTAATTGGGTGATTAGGCTAAAATAGGGGCGTCCTTATCCCTGATAGGTCGGTGGTTGGTAGGTAGGTAAGTAGGTAGGTAGTAGATTCCCAGTGGGAATAGGGCTATTTGTACAAAACCCCAAAAGTGGGAAAAAAGAAGCGGTAAAATTGGAAGGTGGCATTCTGCAAAACTCAGGCCTAATTTTAAACTCATTGGTGGGTTGAATTCAAATTCACTGATAAGTAAAGTACAAAGGCAGCTGAGTAAAAGTACTAACCCTATCTGGTTTTGCCAGGGTTTAGCCTATTAGGGAAAAGAGGGGGGGGGGGGACATGGTGCTTATCTACAAACACACAACTAAACACGAAACCCTAGATTTGTTTTAACCCTAGGTAAACTAATAATACCTTATTATTTTTTAAGTCCAGGTGATGATGTTTTTTTTGACTCCATTTCTGCCATGTTTCCAACTTTTTTTGTATATAATATTACTTTATTCAATAGAAATTAGTCCAACCAATTAATTGTAATAATTTATATAAAATATACAGGCAAACTTATGTTTTTTTCCATAAAGTTATACTTATCTATCAAGAAAATTTGAACTTATTTTTTTTAAATTAACACCATTGATTTAGGTTTTTTTGTTAATTTTAAAGACACGTCAATTGCCCGATTAATTTCTAATGGTGGTTTTAACAAAACTCAAAATGTTCAATCCAAAGACCTTACAACTTAACCTAAACTTAAACCTACTTAAATCTTAAAAATTGAAACATTATATAGTACCTATCTATGAAGGAAGGTTGTTTGTTTGTTTGTTTGTGGTGTTGAAATCTTCCAAACTGCAACGCCTCTTGCCCTCCTCTTCTTTATCGTTTAAAATTCTTTGTATCATTCAAAAGGCTTGGATGAGTAGGGATGCATTGAGTTACTTTCCTAATGTCTTGACCTATAAGGAGGGAGAAGTTTTTGAATATTGAAACAATTTTTCACTGAAAAATTCATTTAAATCAAAGCTAAGAAATTATAAGAGAATTGGGGCACACACACTTTTTGTATTGATGCAAAGCCTTCATTTAGTAAAATTTAATGAAGGTGATTCGAAGATTTTTTTAACTTAAGATGCAAGAGATATTAAATTTTGAGTTTTTTTTTTTTGTCATTAAAAATTCAATTAAATAAATAAAAATTTTTGGAAAGGAAAATTAGTTGGGTAACAATTCACACTTTGGGCCAACAGAACACTCTCTACACAATTTCTTCAGAAAATGTTAAAATCAGCAATGGGTCTTTATTGAAGACAAGTACTGAAAGTACTATCTACTTCTTTTTTTTCTTGTTTGCCCGTGGCCCGATCCATGTTTTTGAGAAGAAGATGGATAATGCCCAACATAAATTTTGTGTCTTGTTGTTTGCATGCTTAAAAATAGTGTGTCTTATTGTGCATGCTTTGGGTGTGAAAATAGACTCTAAGAGGCATAATATGCCTATTATATCTCAATTAATATGTGTCTTAGTGTCTATTATGTGCCAAAAGCATGATATGCGTATTATGCTTCTTAGTGTCCATTCTACAGCCAAAGTGTGCATACCCAAGACCCAAAATTTTCCAACAATTTTGAAAAGCCAACTACATATTGGCACGGTTAACACCTTGGCATGGTTAACCCCTTAATGTTAGGGTAGTGCAAAATTTTAACTGAAAAGCTGCCCATATTGGGCCTTTGTGACATTTAGGGTTTAAGGGCTAAACTATGATAGACATTGAGATTATTGGGCTTGTAGCACAATCTCATTTAACAAAAGATGTTTTCCTTGATTTTGCTGGGTTCCACCTCGTGGGTCTAAAAAGTTTGGAGGCCATTGTGCCCCCACAAGGAAAGGTTTCAATATGTTGGGAAGAATTTGGGGAACTCTTGTTCACCAGCAAAATGGAAAAACTACACAAAAATTAAGATGGGTTTGGCATGGAACTTTTGTCACCATGACTTTGTTTAGGGTTTAAGGTTTGGGTTTAGGGTTTAGCTCATCGAAATGCAAGTGTTAACCTGTTTCACTACACTTTTCCTTAGGTAGACAAGGGTTGGGTGGCTATTAGAAACAAGTACAAACCCAATAGTTCTATAGCCGGCTATACACTACATACCTACCCTTGCAAGTGTAGCCAAAAATGTTGGGAGACCTAGAAGCCTCCAAAGGCAAAGGCTGAAAAGAACCTCAAGGCTAACAATGGATAGTTCTCAAATTTTTAAAAATCTTGTTAGGGTTTGTTTCGAAAGTGATAGGTTCTCTTGAACTTTTTGTTTTCTTTCAGCATTGTATAAATCGTATAAATGTTAAAAAGAAAATAAATAAGCTATTGTAATTATTATAATAGTAGGGTAACTAAGTAGTTACCTAGGTTGAGTTGACTTGCTCAATCACCTTCCTTTGATCTAGAAATAGGTATCACAATAATATAGAGAAATGGAGGAAATGGTGAAGAAGATACAAAATTGAAGCTAATGTGACCATCATGCTCTAACTACCTAAACATAAAATGTCAAGTACCTAACTTGTATAATAACATGAAGACTATTGGAATTAACAAAACAAGAAAAAGAGATTACTAGAAATGAACCTTGCAAAAACAAGATCTATGTAGGGATTTTTATATATTAACCTCCATCAAGTAACTTGCTTACATCGACTTCTATTTGTGTTTTTGTTTATCTCAATAGGTCCAAATTGAAGCTTATTATCTTAGGTAGTGATTGTCATATTGGAACCCCATAAAAGACCTTTTTTAATAGCATTAAAAGGAGGCATGAGGTGCACCAACATTATCTATTGTCAATAAGTACAAAAAAATTAAGCCCCCTTTTTTTTGTGATATGTATTTTTTTTCCATCACATTGTGAAAGGTTGCAATTTGTAGTTTGTAGTGCTAAAGCTTAAAGGTTGCAAAGTTCAAACCCTTTGGTTTAGCAAGCAAAAAGCTTGTGATATGATTTATTATGCCATCTTCATTATTGTCACATTTGGACAAGAACGCAACCAAGGTTTTTATGTCCATTTTCTAAGCATATCAATCTCCTTCCAACAACACAAACTTTGCAACTTGTTTCCATGATGCATGTATTACACTACCAAAAATTCATGGCTTTAATGGGTTGGATAAACCTTGACCTTGCAATCCAAAACTTGAAACATAACTCTTTTGTTTGAAGCAACATCAAAAGATTGAAAATCCCAATTCAAACTTTTTATATATGATTGTTAGCAAGCAAATCATGTTTTGTGTCACTTGAAGTTAACAATTGAAAAGCATCAATCAAACTACAATTGCTTAAATAATATAAGTTTCAATTGTTTTAAGATCATGTTAATGGGTAAGGTTTTTATTTATTGCATTTGGAATTATAAGTGTTAAGTGGGGTTGAAAGACTTGAAGAATTCCATGATTGCACAAATTTTCAATATTTGCAATGATTACTTAAAGATGATGTGCATATTGAAGAATTATAAAATGATGTTCATGAGGTATTTTTTTTGTTTCTTCAAAGTGGGATTTCATAATGGTTATTAAAACAATAGTGGTAGATAAAGAAAGGAGGCAATACGACATCATAGATGGACCACAATCCTAACTTTAGGTGTGAAATTGAAAGCATGAATTAAGAGTGTTATAGATTCAACCACATTTTTGCAAAGTTGGGAAAGTTGCAAAATTGGGTATCTTAAAGTGTTTCGAAATTTTGAAATAAAGTTTAAGGAATCAAATTTTGTCTAAATTGGGCCTTCTTTAGATTGTTGAAAAGGTCTTAAAAAGTAAATATCCAAAAAAAAGGTTTCATTCCAAATTTGAATAAAAAGGTCCAAATTTTTTAAGATGTACCAAAATTCTATCAAAACATCACCCTTTTCTACATTCATTCACCTAGTCTTATTTTAGCATATTCCAAAACACAAAATGAATGATATTAATAGAATCTAGAATTGTGATAGTTTAAAATATTATATTGTAAAACATTTGACATTGTTTGATTCATTGATGTTGATGGGGATCAAAATATAAAGGCAAAAAGGATTTTGTTAAGGACTAGGACCTTTTCAACTTATGTGGTACACCTTAAAAGATTTTCAGCTTGAAATATAAATTATGGCAAAACTAATGGTTAGGAATCAAAATGGTAATTCAACTCCTAACCATTAAAATGTATTATAAAATATCAAAAAAACTCTAATTTGGGTGTTTGATATTCCATTGAAAAGTTCTTTTCAAAGGTTATAATTTTACATTTATGAGATTTTGAATCAAAATCCTTTTGGGGGTATTTTGAACCCACAAAGTAATAAAAATTGTAATTTTGTAGCTATTGGGATTCTTAGTTGGGATTTTATAAAATTTATGCCATTTTGATGTAATCATGTGCTGTTGATACAAAAATTATTAAAGTAAACTAGTTAATAACTAAACACTTAATACATTAATCAACTTGAACCTTTGTTCAATAATGATGTTGTGTTTACATGGGGTCCAAAGACAAAGGGGTAACTTCATTTAAAAAAGAACCACACCATTTTTTTCCCCAAAAGCACAAGAATAAGGAGTTGACATTGGAAAATGACATGGCAGGCAACCATTACACATTGAAATTTATGTTTAAATTACATTTTTGAATTTTGAATTTTTTTTGTTTATTTTCATTTCTACATTTATGAAATTTACAATTCATCTTCACATTTATGCATGAGTTATGGGAAAGAAACATGTAGATTTTGAATTTTACAATTAACTTTTACAAAAATCCAAATGATGATTCCAAGTCATCTGAATGAAATAATTATTCAATTTGTATTAATATGAAAATTTCCCAAACATTTGGATCAATTTTGAAAATTCTTACTCAACTTACAAATGTTAAATTAATCCTTTCCCACTTTCAAATGTTGGTAGAAGCAATTTATATTTGTATATGTCATTTTAGAATGTATATCACATCATAATACATAGGGTACATGAGAAATATTGAATCCTAAATTGAGTTGAAAATTTACAAATGTGTTATTCAAAAGTGGTTACATTTGTGATGGCTGAATTTTTAACACAAACTTGCCCAAAGTGTAAAACATTAGAGGGCACTCCCATAGCCCTTTCAATTGTTTAGAAAGATTAAGAAATGAAGAAGATTTGGGCCCTCAAAATTTGGGAAGGGCATAAACTTGAAAAAAATCTATCAAACACCCGATAACCCAATCACTATTTTGCTACCTATAACCAAACTACTACATTGGGAACTAGAATCTTCAAAAAAGGATTATAGATCATATATTATACTATTTTGGTTGGGAGAACATATTTGAAAGCAAATTAATAGTATAAATGATTAAGTTGATGTTCAAATGATTTCAATTTTGCCAAAATAACTAGTTGAACTTATGTTGGATCTTTTAGCAAGATTACATAGTGCACAAGATTAAAGGGAATCTACAAATGTTTTTCCTTTAGAGTGCTAATAAATGTGCTTGTTTAGAAGATCCAAAAATCAAATTTCCTTTGGGTCCAAATTGGGTAGTTAAAAGATTGGGGGTAATACCATACAAGTGTTTTTCCTTTGGAGTGGTAATAAATGTGCCTGTTTAAAAGATCCAAAGATCAAATTTCCTTTGGGTCCAAATTGGGTAAAATGAACCATTTCAATCAAGGAAAAAAAAAATAAAAATTGAAAATTTGAAAATTTTGAAATAAATAATTATTCATTTTTTCATTGTGAAAATTAGCCCTAGGCTATGGTATAATGAATTTCAACCCCTTTCATAATATTTGTAAAATTGTTAGAACTTCTACTTACTTATGACTAGATGAATGCCTTTTAATGTGATGAGCCTACCCCCCATAACCAAATGTTACATTTGCTTGTGTTACTATAATTTTTTGAAAACTAAACTAAATCACCCCCCATAACCAAAATGATGCCTTTGTTTTATGTTGGAGTAATTTTGGACTTTTTGGGGGGAGACTATTTGTGATTTCTGTAGTTATTTGATTTTTCATCAAATTTGACGGTTCCAAGTAATTGGCTTTTCAAGAAATTTAAAAAACCAAGTAACTCAAGATTTTAGATAATAAAAAAAACTACGTAATTACAAATCTGTAAGATTTCCATTTAAAAATAATTAGTTAGTTTTGGCAGATTGAAATTTTGATGGGTGGTTGTTGAAGTCATCAGCCAATTATATCAATAAGTTTTGAAAGATTTTAAAATAAAGCTTTAAAAATCTTAGCCAAAAATACATGAATCGATTTTGAAGCAAAACACGTGATTGATTACATTTGATTGGGAAAAACATATTACTTAAATTAAAAATAAAATTTTAAAATGAACAAGGAACTTGTTATCAAGAAAGGCAAAACCTTTTGAAATTAGCTATCTTTCAATGAATCATTAGAGACAATAAAAATTATTCCAAAATTCAAAGCTTATAAAGAAACAAATTACAGATCCATTTGTGAAGCTATAAAAAAATAACTCAAATAGTCTAAAAGCCGAGAGTACATAATCAACCATGAAAAAAAAAGCTTCAATGATCCACATTAATGTCCCTTCCAAAATTCGGACATTTCCTTGTAAGTGGAGGGATTATGGACTAGGCAGATAAGACCATTAATATATATGGTGAAGAGAAGGCAAAAAGGTTATTTAAACTCAAAATAACATATGCCTAGGGCAAAACTTAAATGACATCTTTTAGCCAAATTAGGGCTAAAAAGGGTAATGATATAACAACTTATTATTATTTATATTACTCTTGGTAGCTTGGGACCTAGTTTTAGGCTCATGATTTTTTTATAGGTGCTTTCTCAACCTATTTCTGACACTTGTCACAAAACATGAGGCAAGATGTGGTTTACTCACAACTATACATGTGGAAGCATGTGGGGGGTGCACTTTTGGCCTCCATTTAATTACAAGATAATATATTTATTTTAATGGCCCAATGAATAAAATTAATGGGAGATCTACTTCATCAGCATGGGTCTTCTTTCCCTCCCTCCTTTGGGCAAAAATAAATAAATAAATAAAAATAAAAAATATATACATATAGAGAGAGAGAGAGAGAAAACTACCCTAGTTACCATGTCAAGTTCAATATTTCATAGTCAAATAATTATTTTATTTTCAAGATCCCATGTTCAAAATAAGAAAATTTTCAGAATATTCTAGAAATAATTTTCTAATTTCCTTCCCCCAAAAAAAAAAAAAAATCTCCTTTGAAAAAATAGTTTTGTGAAAATTTTAACATTTCTGAAAATAATACGTTTAGTGTGGAAGCTGCCAAGGTTGCCAAAATTTGTAAATGAGACAGTCTCCCACACCTTTTAACTTCTTGGGTAGTTCTTGAGTGAACCAAGAGATGAACAAAGGATGGATGATCTGTGGACAGGAAACACTTTTTCATCACACTCCTGTCCTGTCACTAACCACCATGGTTAGCTATGTACTAACCACCCACATGCATCCTTCTATGTAGGTGGGTAGGTATTGTAGGTAATGAGGCAGGGAACATTGATTACTATGTATGTAGGTAGGTAGGTAGGTAGTAGGTAGGTAGGTAGATAAATGCACTTTGTGACTAGTAAGTAACTAAGAGATATGTAGTGGGTTAGCACACAGCTAACCCACCCTGGTTAGCTTCGGGACAGGAATACAATGATAAGATGTTTCCTGTCCATAATATATCATCACTTTGAGAGAAAAGGCAAATAGAGATTTGGAAATTTGGATGAAAAAAATCTTGCACTTGCATAATAAAGCACATTGTAAAAAACTACCTTGCTACTAATTATATTATTGTTGGTACAAATGTTGAAATTTTCAAAGAAGATTTTTTTTTGATATAAAAAAGAACCATATTAATTTTGTGAAAGAAAATGAAGAATCTTGTAAAATATTTGGGAATATCTTTATTATTTTTCAACATCAAATCTTCAAAATCAATTAATTATTTGGGGCAGAAAAAAAATGTGTTGAAGAAGCTGCCCCTGTACTACACAATATATTTACATTCCAGCAAAGTATATGTTTGCATTACGTGGCAGGTCTTGGCTCATGACACGTGTGTGATATGTGAAATTTATATAAAAGGTATGTATTGTATGTACTGATGACTTGGCACTGACATGTCATATGCTTACTTGGTATAAGAATTATATTCTACTATAGTGTCCTAACTTGTGTAGAACAAGTCTGAACCAGGGTTTTTTTTTTTTATAAAAAACTTATATGAATTTTTAATTTTGAAATATTAAAAAAATTTACACCACAGTGTTCTGATTTTAAGTAATGGCTACTATCCATGACAAGATGGAGCCACTTTTTTTAATATATAAAAGCATAAAAAATTGAGGCAAACTTGTATGTGTCTGATTACCCAAGTCAAAACCTGAAGTTTATGGGAAAAATTTCTTAAAAAGTATAAAATTGTGAGAAATAAGCTTCAATAAGTCTTTTTTTTAAAAAGTTGCTTAAATTCAGAAGTTGTTTCAGGATTAACTTCAGCTAAGTTGTGTCTGAAATGAGCATGGCAAATTTATACCTTATATTTGTAAAGCTAATGGCCAAGTCCCACATCCTGTCATTTGAAATGCAATTATACACCCCTTTACCCAACAAGTTTGATTTGTATCACAAAAGAGGATACTGCAAAGTCACTCCTTAGAGCATCCCCACCAGTGCTTAGTATGTGACCCTGCAAAAATATTTCTCACATCCAAGTTTAGTTATTTACTTTTTTGCAACCACACCCATAAAACTAAAATTGGGACTGCAAATAGGTGCGAACTACTACTAATAGCAAACCACCTGGACCAATCATTATGTTTGGCCAATCAAAAACAGGGAGCACCAGTCAGATCATATTTAATGGATGAGCTTGATTGGTTTCAACAGTGTCCTCACTCGGTTTATGAGCAACAACCAATATCTGGGCCATCTCTCATTGGATTGTGAAGAAATTTTCATCCACAATGGTCTTAGTGTAGTATGTAATTGGATGTGGAGTGTGAATGAAGCGTTGACTAAGGAGTTGGCTCTTTAGCCTCACACACTTTGGATGCACAACTTTGGGACAAGATTGGTGCCAAATCCAACATTGGAAAACAATTTCCTCTTTGTGAAAACTAGCTCAAGCTTTAACAAAATGGGGCTAGATTGAACCAATAGCCACCACTGCACCATCCATCAGAAGCTCGGTACAACTCAATTGTGGGTGAACCCTAACTGAGTTGACATTGGGTTTCACCTTGGTAACAACCTAAATTCATAGGTCCCATAGGTTCATGTGTAGGTCCCATAGGTAGGTAGGAGAACTGGTGGCTAATAGGTGGTGAGTACATAGGGAAAGGCTAGTGGGTTATTTAGTAGAAGGTAGGTAGTAAAAGTGGCACCAATTTCTGCAAATTTCAGTTCATAAAGGGGAGATCTCATGAATGGGATCAAACTCTGCATCAAAATCAATTACTCAACAACAACAGCCATCTAGGTGTTAGGCTGCACAGTCTGGAAAGAATGATTTGGGATTTTTGTTTCTAGTGCAAAGATTTCATCCTTGGACCTGATCAAACAAATACATAAGTATCAAACTGAAATTAACTAGGCCTAGTCCCCCCCTGAGGTTGAATCAAAACACAAAATGTTCTGTCACTCTGCAAATGACTTACTTGATGCTGTGAAAAAAGAGAGATCTCACATTCAAACATCATGCACCCATCCTTCTTTACTCATCCAAAATATATACTACCACACCACAATTGTAAGTGCCACCAATTACAAGTGTGTGAGGCTAAAGACGCAGTTTCCACAAAGAGAATTTGTGAATTGACTTGGTGAGCAAGTCTAGTGTAGAATGGTTGACATTAGGTGGAAGCTGATCTCGTCTAGATCTGGTAAAGGTGGGAAGGAGTTTGATGTAGCATACATCTGGAGACCAGGCCAGAGTTAACTAGGACTACCCACTAGTGCACGGTGAAAGATTGATGGCAAAAAAAGATCAGGAAACAAAATTTGGGTTGGGTTTCAGTTTCTTAGAGCTAACCATGAATCCTTTTACTTTTTACTTATTAACTAACAACCTTGTTGAATGCTATTAAATTGGCACCCAACATGATCACAACTAACAAAGTCACACACATGAAAACATGCACGCAAAGTGAGGTTTCAAAACACACATGAGTAACAGAAGGCCTGATTAACGATGAGCTTTGTTGGCTTTCGTGTTTTGCTTTAAATTTGAATTCATGTAATTGTAAATAAGTACATTTTGTAACACAAAGGATGAGACTCCAAAGGCACACCTTGAGAATAAACCTCTGAACACACAAAATAGTTCGAATCTCAATCACACTGAACTCAATTCCAATAACAAAACAAAGCCTACAAAAAGGATTACGGCCCCAAATTTTGGGGCCTGGTATTGATGTAGGATGGATTCATTACGGGATTCATGAGGTGCTCCATTAACGGACTTTAATGTTGTTGCTACAGATTATCCTGTCAAAGAGCGGTTTGCTGGCCAAAAAAATCCAGACACAAAATAAATGTGGGCAATCGGCACAATCCCTTACAATTCTGCTAATTGGATTGAGAATCCGGGATTTTGCTGGGACTAGCCTCTAAAAGCAAAAAAAACTGGCTTTTCAATCGTGTCTGCTGGCTGACTTTGTCCATATTATGGAGCTTCAAGAAGTAGTACACATACATAGCCTACTTACCAACTGCACTAGTAATAAAACTTGTTGATTCTCTTCAGAGATTGATGCATGGAAGCGGTGGGTCATTGAAGTGTTTTCTGCAGTTTGAGAATTAGGTCTGTAATGTAAAGGTACATAGCCTATATATGCACCACAAGGGGGGCAAGTTAAGTGAACTTCATTAAGTATCATCACTGAGTTGTGAAGGACTTTTTCTTATACCATTTCATAGGGCAGTGTGTAAATTAGTGATGACTTACATCCGGATTTTGTTGTTTTGTTCTGACTTACTTTTGTTTTTGTCAACCCAGTTTTCCAGTTCATGACAATCTTTTGTTGCACACCTTTGCTTCTATCTATCTTATCATTGAGGAGAATACTTACTTATTACCCAAAGATCAGGTGTTGATTTCTTTGCCATCTTTTTATTTATAAATGGAAATTTAGGGTTGGGTATTGTTTTTGTTTTGTTGTGTCTTTGATTCTGTACTACAAACAATTTTCTCAGTACTTTGCAGGAGTGGATTCTAAGGATTGTTGTTGTCTGTTCCAAAGGACAGCTCTTTCCCACCCAAAATGTCTTCATTCATCCACACCCACCCAAATGTGCGAGAGGATCATGTGGTTATTCTCATGCGCTTTTTCTTGTATTTGGTGCTCCATCACCCCCTCCTCCCTCAGGCGCACACACACACAGGGGACCCGTGTGTCCAAATTTTGCACTCCTGAATGCTGGGAGCAGTTATTACAAGAGACACCCAGCGTATTAGTTTCAACTCACCGTTCAAGATTTCAGAGCTTCCATAGCAAGCTTGTCATCAAGTCAGTCAGACTGGGCATCCCGTCCTAGTGCTAAAACTCCACAATTTATTTGAGGGACAACATGCAAATGTGTGCTACCCTATCTTTGATCATGAGAATTCGTGATCACGAGCTAAATCACATTGCTTGAAACTTTGTTATTTTGTTTTAAAAAAACAAGCTTTAATTTGACCAAACAACATCAATGAAATTCTTTAAGTCAGTTTTTGGAAACTATTCATCCTATGTATCAAAAACACATTGAAGAACAACTAAAAAGTGATCGTTTCTAAAATCTCCCAAAGCAAAGATTCTAAAACAATTCATGAAAATCATGGAAAAAATAACAAAAATTCCAACTGATGAGGTAATGTTTTAATATCATCAGAATTATGAAGGCAAATCTGATGATTAAAGCCACTAAACTTGGGAAGGTTGTAGTGAAAAAAGAATACACGAAGCAAGAAATGTGAAAGTTGGATATCATGGGTACCACCACCATCACTAATGTATATACCCTCATCAGCTGTACATGTCTGTCTTATGACATCCAAACAGGCTGATTCTTAATCAATGTGTTTCCGCTGCTACATATTACCACATGCAGTAGTAGAGAGTCTAGTTTTTTTTTACCTTGTTTGCTGTTGTTGTTGTAAGAAGAGAGTGGATTGTGGGTGGTGTGGGGACCCAACATCAAATGAGGGGTGACAAGGGGGGATGGGACTTGGGTTGGTAACAAATGAACAAAGAAGAAGACCTATTCTTTCTTTGGTCAATTGTTAACGGTTTTGAGTAGACACTTGATTTCAACCTTCTAATGGCAGACACACACACAACACAATGGGATCACAAAAGTACTTCATAAAGTCACCAAAAGTTGTGTTTCATAAGTCCCTCTCTCAAAGAGTGAGATTTCAGACCTGCTCTGTCCATGATTGGGCCACCACCTGACTAGTCGGCTGCTAATTTATCACACAAATCTGGAATCACTGACTAGGTAGTGGGCCCATTGTGGTCCCATACTCTAACATGAAAAAATCAACCAAGGGCTTTTGCTCACATACCCCAAACCCGACACAACAGCTCATGGAAAGTCAGGTTTTAGAACAACACCTAATTTGGATGGATGACCTTGTTCTCTAGCTTTTTCTTTCAGTTTTTTTGCTCCCATCTTACTGGATGGATCCTAGAGAAAAAAACAGCAGAAAAAAATTATATGAATTGTTGCAAGCCTAATTTCTGCTAACTGATTGATAACAAAATTATATATTTGTCCATATGGGTTATAATAAAATTTAATTCTGCAATTGGTTGCTTAGAATTCACCTCAGGGGAACTTGGATCCTCATTTAGTCAATGAATTTGCAATTGTCTTTATTTAATTAAAAAAATAGCCTCTTCTTAGCAGTGATGGGGTGCCAAGAAATTCTATAGAGTAAGTGTGTCACCGACCCATTGGAGTGAGAAAAGTGATAGATATCTGAGCAGCAAACCTTAAGGATTTCCGTTCTTTGAAGAGACCCCAAAACATTACCAATGATCTAAATGCATGGTGTGATTATTGGCTATTTCTTATCTTGTTCCCAATGTGTGATCATTGGGTGTTCTTATATTGTTCCCCAGGAAACCAAATCGAGAAGTAGCCAAAAAGAGAGATTATTAAAAAACCCATGTGCACACAATTCATAGATTTCTCTAACATGACTACTTCTGAGACATGATCCGCATGGACTCATTTTGTTGTTCTTGTGTAAAATACTATCATGTCCCAACAACACACCACTTGATTTCCTTCAGCACCTGGGCTTTGTCTTTTTTTTACATGGATCGGTTAGTAGTGTCTTGATTGAGTTGAGCCTCATCTGTCCTCTTTTGGTACGGGTTCTTACATGGACAGATTTTCATCCAGTTGGCACTCAGACAAGGCCAGCGAGCAAGTTATTAAACATCACCACACCCACAACTCTCCACAGATTACACATATAAATATAAATATATATATATGCTTGATGTCTTCTTTCTTAATGCCATCATGGGCAGCTCCACTCTGGACTTCAAAGTGTGAATAATTTAACAAAACTTAAAAACTTTTGTTTTTTTAATGAAGTTTTAAACACAGAATGCAAGTTGTAACTAGACAACCAAAAATAAATTAAGAAAAATTGTGCTCAGAAACTCCCATACCATGGACCCATTTCCTGCACTACAACTACTAACATACCACCCACGCGTTTTCTTTTCTCTCATAATAATCTTCTTCCATGGGGGTTAGGCTAACTGACAAGTGCGTACTGTGCACTACTACTGTATACGCGGAGATGAGAAAATGGGTAGTAGTTTATATTCAAAGGCTGTATGCAGAGAGAGGGATTTGTTGTCCTCCCAGATTCAGAAAAAATAACTTTACTTCTAAACCACCTACCTACTACCAAACTACTGAAGAGAAGAGATTGGTACTTTGTTGTTTTTGTCTCATGCTCAAGCTGCTGAGAAGAAGCCCACTCCTGCTATGATGACCTCTCAGAATTCACCATGGAAGAAGAAGAAGAAGAAGAAGAAGAAGTGGCATGAATCAAAAGCCAGGCAGAGATAGAATTTCACAGGAATGATTGTGGATGGCTTCAAGACAAAAATCCCGAGCACTTTGTTAAGAGAGTTAGTGTGGTCCAGGTTTATCCACACCTATAAGCTGCACACCAGATCCCTAGTTGTCAGTCACCTGCTTGCTTGCTTGCTGGGTGGCTGGCTGGGTAGCCATCCCTTTGGGACCAGGCTCAGGCTGAGAATAATCTCCCACACACGAAAACACAATTCCTTGGTTTCTTACATTAGCTTTTTTACACAACCACAAAACCTTAAACCCTAAACCCTAAACCTGCAAGCCCTACCTACCCTATGTATGTATAGAGTTATTTCATGCATGTTGAACATATTGAATAATCTTGAGAGGAGCCCCCCATCCATCAAGGGCCAAAACTTTAAACCCTAAACCCTAAAAAAGGAATCTGCAAGCCCTACTACCATATGTATGTAAATAGGCAAGAGTTCCCAAGAGCACCTCATTTTTATCCCATATGCTTTGGCAAATGCTGTCCTCCTTTCACCCCAAGGAAAGGTGGACCAAAGGGAAGGCACTCTATACTTCAAAATAGAAGAACAATTTATTCTATACTGGGGAGCCTCTGGGGTTCAATTTCTGGGAGTGATGGGCCAAATAAATTGGCTCTTGCCAAAAACAAATATAAATTGGACTTGGGATGCACCTCTTCTAATTAATGCAAAGTACAAGAGGTATGAATAAGTACCCCCAATTAATAGGGTGTACTAGTGTCTGGAGAAAATTGAGAACTAAGTTTTCTGAGAGATTTTTTCAACACCCCACCCCTGGGTGAATAAGTACCCCTAGTTAATAGGGTGTTACCTTACATGAAATTATTGTAGTAATCTTAGGTTTGGTGGGGGTGGGGAGAGGCCTGAAATTCCTAGCTTGAATTGATGTTGTAATTTTATTTTATTTTATTTTATTTTTGTTGGCCCTACATATCAATACATGGTAGTGTTGGGATTCATTATGGAGTATAGTAGCTTCAAGGGACTTTGGTCCCCTATTTCCCAAATGAAGATGGATGGGCTTGTTGTTGCTCATGACTTTCACAGATGCAAAAGTTTTTTAAATTTTTTTAAAAAAAAATTCCCATTTTTTTTTTATCAACATGAAATTGATGTTTGAAATGGCGCTTTAAAAATAATAAACATATGTTTATTATTATATGGATTGAATAAATGGGTGCTTGAAATATTTTTTTAATTTCTTATTGGCAGGGCTGTCGAGTGTCACACCCGTTGTTGCAATTGGGCCTCTCAACTAATTAAACACCCAAGCACAAATACAATGGGCAAAGTGAACCAGCACCCACCAGCACACCATCCATTGGATGTCCGTTATTACTCAGTTGTGGATGAACCTCAACTGAGTTAAATAGTTGGTTTCACCTTGGTAACTAATTCTGTAAAAAATAGGTCTCATATATAGGTAGATAGGTAGGAAAATAGGCAACTACTAGGTAAGTAGATGGTTTATACATAGTTAAGGGCTGTTTAATTTACTACCAACCTACTAACAACCTGCTTGTGGGTTGTTGTTGGTGGGTTAGGTAGTAAAAAAACCAACTGAGCTTAACTACCATGGTTAGCTAGGGAGCTGGAACCCAACAGAAAACTGTTTCCTGACCACTTACCATCCATCCTATAACTTCTATCCATTCCCACATTTTGCACCATTGTTTGTGAAGAAGTATTTGTCTGAGTTACAACTTACAATGATTGATAACCCGGCATTTTTCTCTTTTTTTTCCATTTTATTTCTTTCTTTGCACAAGTTTAGGGTTTAGAATGGAAAACAAGTTTAGGGTTTAGGATAAATATAGGTTTCTTTTCCATTTCATGTAGAATGGAAAACTCCAATTACAAGTGACGACTCATTGAATATAAAAATGGTGGTACCCAACGCAACTATTGTTGTTGCCAAATCCGTCGCTAGGGTTTGAGCCCCAGGTACACCAACATGGTTTTCAGGTGAAACCAGGTGATCGATCACATCTAATGTTCTAGGGTGGTGGGTGGGTGGATGGGTAATACAAGGGTACCATTGTTAGGGCTTGTTGTCGAGCATAGACCCGACTTGAATTAAATGCTAAAATTGTTTCAGAAGTAAGGACTCAGAAGCATCGATTCTAGAACACGGCATAATGTGTCATTTTGCATGTTGAAAACGGGTGGGAATCAAACTACAAAGTACCATGGAGAGATCCCACTGATTCATAAACCCTAGTAGTAGGTAGGTACGAGTAAGTAAGTAGTCAGGTATGGCCAAAGCTCACATTACTCATGTTTGTGATCTTCTGATGCCTGACTAGATAGTAGTTCCCAGAAGCAAGGAGGAGGGTTCAGCTGCTAGCAAAGCTCCCACCATATCATCTGACCATTTCCCATTTGGCTTAAAAACTTCAGTTCTTGTAGCCATTTTGTCATTTTCAACTGCATGTGTATTAGATGAAGTGCCTTTGCCTTGCTGTAGCAGCTAATTAATGGTCAATATTGTTTATAGTTGTCACATTCATTACATTGTTCCCTTATGAATATAATTATGTATTGTTTGTGTATGTGTATTAGATGAATATATTTTATGCACTCATAAAATTTCAATGTCTTATTATAACTTCGAAGCTTAAAAAACATTTGGACTGCCTGGAACCTTACACCCTAAACCCTCTTCTCTGGTCAGAAACTACTTCCATCAAGCCTGATCAAATGACTTCAAAACCAGCATTTCAAAAAAAATAAAAATGGGCCATTTTGCCCTCTTTTGTGTTTTTGTGCTGAAACAATCCAAAAACAATACCTAGACCTGCCCAATTTATTTTGTGGGCAAGATGAAAATTATTTCAAATGCCCCAGTATAATTTTACCTGAAGGTGGAGGATAGCCCGAACTGAAATTCCCAGCCAAAATCTGAGTTTGAGAACTGGGTTCAATTTCATTTCAACAGCCCGTAAACAAAAAAACCAAAAAAGTATTCACCATAGCCTGTTTATTAACTTATTAACTGCCAATCCTGCATTGCATGATACTCTTCAAGTAGCTTAGCTTGCTGCCCGAGCACTAAGTATGGTCTTGAATCTGATCTGATTTACATTCTATCACATGGCTACAAAAACACAGAATTTGCAAAGGAATAAATTGTGTGTTGTGAGATATGAGTAATAACAAACTAAGTAGAGACTATGATTTACTGAATTCCTTTCCTCATCTCCCAATGGAGATTAGATTCGAGGATTACTGACATCAAAGGAGATCCTCAGCAGAAGCTCAATCACCAGCAGTGAGAAGTAGCAGGGAGCATGAATGCTGAACAAAACCTAAAAACTTTACACACCACCAAAAATGAAAATTAGCCCAATAATTCATAACAAGCAATCAATTATCAATCAATTTATTTATGAATTATCAAAACTATAGGTTTGATTTTTATTTTTATTTTTAAATTTGGTTTGAAAAATGAATGTCAATTCGTTACAAAGAAGAAGAAATGGGTTTGATTTTGAACACAAAATCGCAATCGAGGTAATAACAATCACAATTTTGTACTCAAATTAAGGCATTGCATGTTTGGCCCAATGCATGAATTGGGTAGTGGACTAAAATGCAAAAGTGAATTTTTAAAAATGCTTATATAGTTAATTTAATATGTTATTAGTCTTACTCTAATTGAGATGGTTTTACTTGTAAAATAATGCGAATAGTTTTGGGTGGCCCTTTAACGTCATTGCTTCGGTATCATGATGGTTGCCTGAAGTTCTTACTTGACTTATTATGAAAGTATCACAATTTGATGAAAGTGTTACTTATAGAGCAAAATTATTACGGATGCCTCAACATGACAAATGTGGCCTTGATCATTTGAACACTAAAGGCCACCGAACAAATCCACAGCTTGCTTAACTCCAAGTACATATCTTGAAGATTCTCCTCCTGAACTAGAGGTGGGCATATCCGTGGACCAAGTGATCTGTAGCTTTTGTATGGTCTAGCTAAATTTCTAGTTGGCCGCACCATCTAGTTTTGCAGCTGTTTCAAAAGGCATAAAAAAGAAAACATATAAAATCGTTGTTTAGATCACTTTGAGATTTAAACCCTTGGATTTCTTCGTACATGCTCTTACTACCTGAGTTGGGTTGAGCATATGGGAATGAAGATGTAAAACTTGAGCTATTATGACTGGATGGGTATGTTTGTGGGTATGAAAATGTGCAGGTTTAATGTTGCGAGTTGAGACGAGTGTTGTGTGAGTATATCCTTGGGTAAGGGTATATATATATATATATATATATATATATTTGTTTCAATGGGTTTACACCCATTGAGTGAAGGTATATTATCACTAAATTCATGGGTATGATAAAATTATGGTTTTTGGTAGATGGGCAAGGTACAACTAACCCTTATCATATGCCCCTATTTGGGGCAAGGTATGTATTTGAATATATTTAATTTAAAATGAAAAAAAAAAATCCACATTTCGAAAGTATTGAGACAAATTTCAAAGGCCAAACCCAATGGGATCATGTACAAATATGTATTGCATATGTCCAAAGTTATGGATAGGAAGTTGTATTTTTTCAAATGTACGTACCTCTAGGCATACACCATGCAAATATATTGATTTTTAGAAAATAAGTTAGGCTGAATAATATATCCTATCCATACTTGACAATAAACATGGGTAAAAAAAGATATACTTGCACAAGATAACCAATGTTGAGCAGATATTAATTTTTCTGACAACCATTAATTAAATATCCGTTATCAATATATAACCAATTGTGGTAAAAAATTTCAAATAACCATCAACATTGGGAACCAATGAAGATGGAGTTGTCAAACAATTGGGTGATATAAAGAATTGTTGATGACACCTTAAACCAAAAGTTCTAAACTTAGATTAGGGTTAATCAAGTTAGTTAGATCAAATTTAGCGTTAGGAGTTAATGTTTCAATTAAGGCAACTGTGACCACTTCTCGAATGGCATGTTCACATATTTGAAAAGAGAGCATAGGCCACCACTATGTCATTCTTTTTTCAATTCTCTTTTCATCATCTTTCTTCATTCACACATTAGTTTTCTTTATATGCTTTGAATTGAATGGAATTGCCCCTATTTGTGTTTGATGGCTTTACTCATGTATGTGCTTTGCTTTGTTGTTCATCATTCTTGGCTTTGCCATTTGATCTACTTTGTTTTGTTACTTGCCTTGTGTGCTTCGTTCAATTCTAGCCAACTAAACCCACGTTTTAAAAACGTTCTTTACACTTTCACTTCCAAGTTTTTTGTGCACTTGGACTTGAAGATTTTTTTAAATTTCAAGCTTATTTGCTTCAAGCTTCTTTGCACTTGAAATCTTTGATGTGTGAGGCGAGTGCATATTTTTGAAAACAAATCTACATCAATAGTGGTTTGGCTTTTTGTTGTAGTATATGTATTATTGTTTCAAGATGACCTAAGCTTATCTAACACATTATGATCTCTTGTCCATTTTTTTAATGTGTGTTTAGATCTTTTGATAGAAGTCTAGAGATTTCAATCATTCATTATTAGATTTTTTTTTTGCTCATGATGTAACCTTGTTCACACATTGAACTTAGTTTCAAATAAATTTGAATCATCATTTGTTATTTTTGGTTTAATTTTGTAAGACAAGTTTTGGGTAGGTTTTTTTTCTTTTTTGATTTCATTGTACTAAAGCAATGTTATATTCTCAAATTTACAATATTTAACAAAAAGAATACAAAGCAAGCTAACATTGATCCAACTTAAGAATGAAAACCCAAAATGTCAAACCAAAAATGGATAATGAAAATTATTTGATCAATCTTATGGTAAGCATATTAATATTATGTTTATTGGATCCAATTACGTTTCTTTCTTTTCAATTTTGTCAAGGAGGTGGATTGGTGATCATCCCTAATAAAAATGAGCCAAATTTGGTTAGAGGTCACACATTTGAGTATATATTTAAAGATTCCTACCTAGTTTTAGCATCCAATAATCAATCATTGTTTAAATATGGCAACATGTGATTTATTCAGTCAAAATATTGCAACTTTTTTCATATTTTTTCAAAAGAGACCCATCTAAAATTCACATTAGATTTTTTATTGTTCTTAGAGTATAGAAAACTTCCCAAAAAAAAAACCACTCAATCCAACAATAAAATACATCAATAGAATCCAATGAATATGCCCATATTTAAAAGTGGGAATAATCACATTGAAAATGAACAACTAGTCAATGATACTAGAAAAAATATAATGAAAATGATGAATAACCAATCAAAAATTTGAAAACCATATGATAAAAGTGCATTAAGTTAAACTTGTTTTTCAGTAAATAAAGAATCCTTTGTTGATTTAGTAAATCCACAATTAATATGTTGGATTGTCTATCATAAAATGCAACGAATTCAAGTATTTTAGATACACATACCAATGTAAGAAATTTTTTATAACTTATTCCAAATATAATGAAATTATAACTATGAGAAAACATGTGGATATAGGACATGCTTTAATTATGCACAAGTATGAGGAGGAATGAACAATGGTATAAAAACATCTTTGAAAAGACCACCTCCAAAGAAAATACCTACAATACCATCCAACATTATTTAAAAAACAATTGGTGTAGTGGATCCAAAAAGTCATGAAAAGCAAAAGGATTTTGCTCATGTCATTGTGATTTCATTTTATTAGATGCAAAGAATTATATCCCTATTAGAATTGTGGAGACTACCTATATGGTTATAACAACTAATATTGAAATGATATTTCAAAGTGGTTTTCACTCAAGAAAGGTGTTCTATCAAGAGGTATTCCCAAGAAGTTGTTGGAAAAAACAAAAGAGATGTATGTGCTATCTCTCCTTACAAATTGTATGTCTTAAGTTTTGACTTATAGATGTCAAAAGCTAGTGATGATATTTTGCCACTTGTGGTTAATTTTTTGAACTCCAATTGAGAACAAAAATATTAGCATTGGGCGATTTAAGGTGATAGAAATTTTAGTGCAAGCATTGGCGAGAAACTCCAAGTTTTTCCAAAGAATTATGTTTCACCTCAAAAACGCATTCCTTACGATGAAGGTTTTTTTAATATAATGACAACAACTTTGCAAGCTAATGTAAGTTGTGAACCCTTGGGCTTCAAAGAAAATACTTCAATTTAAGGACATGTTGCGAGAATGCATTTTTTAAAGCATGCCAATGAATGTTTCATTTATTAAGAAATTTGTAAGGTTGTTAGAAATTTCCATCAAATCAATTATAGAAGATTTGCAAAAATGCAATGTGTGGGCTAAGAAACATGTAAAAAGTCTTCAAGAGTGGTTGAAAGCATACATTGATTTTGGCTTACAAACTCAAAAATTGAATACCCCAATTAAAATGCGATTAATTAATTTTCTATTTTTTTTGTATTGTGTATTGTTCCCTAATATTTTGATTGTGATGATGATCCCATTTAAAAATTATGGTTCCAACTTGATTTTCAATTTTCTTGGTAACAAAATTTACAACCAAATTTATCATTTTCTAATAAGCTTTGCAAGTTTTTGAAGTTGTTACATTATGCTACAATTGGTAGACTAAATATCTACCCTACCTTATGGTCAAATTTGTCATAAGTAAATTATAATTTGAGATGTTTGAAATTTCCAAAAATTTCAAGGGCAAATGTTGAAAGTGTGAGAAATAGCAAGACAACATTGCCCAATTTGCTAAAAAAATTAAATTGGCAAATGTGAAAACAATGTCTAAATACATAGAATTTGCAATCACATGAAATTTTAGAGATTTTTAATATAAAAATGACTAGATTAAAAAAATGTAGCATAAAATTCCAAAAGTATATAATCTTGAAATAACACATAGCTTCAGATCACAACACACTAGGCCATACGTATTGACATCCCATCATTTTTGAAAAGCTCTTTTGAGTCTTGATTTTCAACATGCTCCTCAAATATGTCATGGTGATCACTAAAAACAAAAGTTTTCTTTTTGAATTAACCTTGGTAAAAGTCTTTAAAACATTAGGATTAACATGTGTTCGAAGCTAAAAAAGTGTAACTTGAGATGTCGAAATCCCCCCTTGCCCTAAAATTAATTCAATTCTACACTTGGTCATTGAATTTGACCAAAAGGTAAGGTATCACTAGTTATATGTCTCCATTACTAACTTGATAAATTGTTGAAATTGTGACAAAAGTTTTGGTTAGCTATTGTTTCATTTTGTGTTTTTAATTAATCATGTGATCATTCATTGTTAAATGATGCCTTTTTTGTTGCAATTTTCGTATGTTTGAAATTTTGTGAAAAAATTGAAGTTGTTGTCCAAGGCTATGTAAAGAAAACCCTCTTGCCTATGTTTTATAAATGATATTAACATTCTCATCCTAGGTCTATTGCCCAAATTCATAGGGTGAATATGTTTCAAATGTTATTTGCTAACAATGAGCCCATGGTGAAGTTTATTAATCAATAGTTGATGATGTTTTGTACATGTTTGGTGGAGTTGAAGGAGATATTTTGCTCATTGCAATGATGGAACAAACGTGAAAAAATGTTTTTCACTATTGCTCTTCTTGGAAGACATATTTTGGGTTGTGGATTCACAAACAAAATTGAAGATAATCTTTTTCTCTTTTTAGAATTTTAACCAACTTGCATACAAATAGATTGATTGGCTAACAACAATTGGCCTAATGGTGCTACAATTGGTTGGACATCCTCACATTTGAAAACAAATTGATTGAATCTAAAGCCATTTCAAAGGAAGAATTTGAAGGTTCTTGTGATTGAAAAGAAGTTTTGGATGCTAATGAGTAAGTACATTTGTAAATTAAAAATTATGAAACTTCGATTTGTATATAATGTTGATTCTTTCAATTCTTTAAAAAAAAGAAGTAACCAAACTAATAATTAGAATTCTTAGTTATATGAAAAATAAATAATCACCTAACGCTAATTAAATCCAATGTTAGTAGGTTCAAGGTATGGGCAAGTAGAGGTCCAAGTTTTATGTTAAGTTTTGGGATATCTAAATTGAGGTTCCACAAATTTGTTAAAACTAGATTTGGATTCATCTTATGAAATCGTCTTTTGTTGAAATGGAAACCCAAACTTGGACTAAATTGTAATCCCATTTTAAACAAGTGTAAGCTCTCTAACTATACAAGTACAAGGTTTTCTAAAAATGCAACAACTAACCCTAGGTGTTCAATTTCAAGAAAACATAATTATAGGATAAATTGTGGTGGTGTTGGGTGCATGCTACATCACAAAACAAAAAGAAAAAACAAGAGATTGCATCACTAGGACCTCAATTGTAGTTCTAACTCACGGAGCTACTATTAGTTTAGTGAACTAATGTTAAATGGTTACAAACTCAATGAAAAAAAATGATACCGGGCCTAATGGAAATATGTAATGTCACAAGAGCATTTCTTTTGTAAAGCTTGATTCATTTTTTTAATGCTTTGCAATGGTGCCTCTAGATACACTTTGAAATTTTGGCCGAGTGCTTTGGGTTGAAGAAAATACACTAAAACACATGATGCGAAATGCCAATTGTGAGACCTCCATCTTCAAACACTTGAAAGTTTGTGCAAAATTAGGGTTAAATAAATAATTCTCTCGGCTGGACGGCAGGCAGCCGAAACAAAAATATGTGGACATATCGTTGACTTAAGATGGTTTGTCTTATCCCGAGAACCAGATTTGTTCAAATTTGATAAGCTTGGGTTTTGTGAAGGAGGAATGCGTTGGGGAATCATCATATTACCTACAAGGATCTCTCTCTCTCTCTCTCTCTCTCACTGCACTAGTTAGTTAGTTAGGTTAAGGTTAGGGTTGGCTGTTGCTGATGTAAGTTAAGTTGCAAATATGAAAGAAATTGTGCTCAAAGTCAGTCATGGCTTTTTGCACAAACACCAACATACTAGTCAGTCATATGAGGTCAGAAGATTTGATTTCTTGATGCAACCAAATGATAATATTAAGGCTTTGTTTTCATAAGAGTTGTTCTCATTTTGAATTGGTAAAGTACTTAAACTTTACTTGAAAGCTAAATCCCATTTGCTTACCTTAGAGCATCTCCAGCGGTGGTGCTCGGTATGTATGTGATCTGCAGAGTAAAATTGGATGAAGAAAATCCAAAGCATGCTGGTTTGGCTCAGGAAAATGGTTTTGGCTCAGCATAATTGGACACGTTGCCATGGGCATAAAAGAGTGTAATAAATACAGTACTACATTTTTAGGTTCGGCATAAATTAAGTTATTTTCAAATTTGCTGAATTTTTTGTATATTGATAGTTAGTTATGATGAAAAATTTAAAAACTCACGGAGTTAACTAAGTTTGATCCCTAAACCTCTCAACACTAACTCCCAGTAGTAACTTATTGGTCACCTAACCAAAAAAGGACCAAAAGTCTTCTCTAAAGACATTTGGTTATAATAACTTTAATAAAGAATGCCAAAATTTTCAGAATTCCAATTTTAACTGCTGAATTAAGAATTGAGAATTAAATTAATTATTCGGCACTGAGGTGCTGAACCTGAAAAGGTACTACGGTATGATCCAACTGATGCTCAGTGTTTTTTCTGATTGGCCCATCATAATGTTTGGTCCAGGTGGTTTGCTATTAGTAGTCACCCCCCCCACCCACCTATTTGCTGTCCCAGTTTCAGTTTTATGGGCGGGGTTGCAAAAGAGTACATAACTAAACTTGGATGTGAAAAATATTTTCGCAGGATCACATACTGAGCACCGCTGGAGATGCTCTTAGGCAACTTGTGTCATTTTGCTCTAAACCCTATAGTAATAATAATAGAGGTGCCACCTAAACCCTAAACCCATGGTGTCTGAACAAGATTCCTCTCTCCAAACCCAATGTTTTCAGTCTCAGATTTTCTACTTCTGTAAATGCACTAGTACAGTTTGCTTGCTAGCTCTATTGGGTGATTTGTTTTTGGTTTCCCTGGAAAAAATTCATCCTTTTGTTCAAAAAAGTCACCACTACGAAACACAAATGATACCTCAAGATTGATTGCCCATTGCAGTGGGTTTGATTAATTTTGTTTTGTTTTGTTTTTTGTAGCCAATTTTCGCAATTTTGTGGGAATTATTTTTGAAAGGGAATATTCTGTTACAAATTCTCTTTTTTTTAATTAGTATTTTTTTGAATTTTTAGATTTGTCCAATAATCGTCACAATCACCTACAATATGCCATGAATGGGTCCTTGGAATTTTCTATATTCATATTGTTATTATCAAAACAATTGGCTATATATACTTATTGATGATCCTCTCTTGAGCAACATCAAAAAATTGGAAAATTAAAATTAAAAAATGGCCTATTGTATAAAAGAATTCCAAAGTACAATGAATTTTGTAAAGGCTGAGGTTTTCTTTTTAATATATATTTTTTACATTAAAGATTTTGGTAACAAAGAGATGGTGAAATAAATTGGCATTTGGCTAAATTTAGCCCCAAAAAAGAAAATTGCTTCTCATGTGACATGTGATAAGATCATACACCCATCAACAAAATTTCTTCAATTTCAAAGAGATTGCTATGAAATTGAGGTATATAACCATTAACCAATATACCTCATGTGGATGGATGGATGTTGTAGTTTTCATGGATGATGGATGATGGATGATTTATTTAAATTTTCTCCAATTTTGACTAATTCAAAAAAATTGCTTGCTTGATGGATGAAATCTTTTTCTTGCCTTCCAAATTGACAATTTGGAGTAAAGGTTTTCTTTTCTAAGAACAAGAAGAATCTCTCTAAGGCCCACTTTACACTAGGAGTCAAGGCCAATGTTCAACTCAAATCAAGCATTCCTATTGGTGCAAAAGTTGAAATTAGCCCTGATGGGGTTTACACTAGGAGTCAAGGCTGGAGTAGAAACAAATCTTTTCAATCTGCCCCAAGTTACTAATAAATGTTGAACTTTAGGGCCTTGTATTGGCCCCCCCAAGGCTGAAAAAAAAGGATACCATCCAATTTGGGAAGCCAATTTACAACCACCCTTGGGGCCAATGTTCCATCATTTATTAATATCTCGATGTCAATGTTCTAGCATTTATTAGTAAACTTGGGGGCCGAACAACAAGCCAAAAATGCTAAAAGTTGGCCTCTAGTTTTTTCAGCCCGGACTCCTAGTGCAAAGTAGTGGGGCCTAAGAATGTCTTTTAAAAAAATTTATCATGTAAGTCTTAATGTCTCAATGACAAAAATGATGAATGTTCGCATTATTAATTCTGTTCCATAATATAATCCCCTTCCAATTCTTGCAAACCGTGCAAACAATTTTTTGTCTTTTACATTAGGGAAGCTAACAAACAAGAGTTGAGATGTTAATGAAACCTTCCCAGTTACAAGTTTGATGCCCTATTATGCTGAAACTGGACAGTCTTTGTCCCCTAATTTACAGATAACTTTAATGTATGAAGACTTTCCCAAAAAAATAAAAATAGAGAAACCTTCGCATAATACAGAGACATGATGGTCACAATTTGCAAACATGTGAACTTAAAGTCGACAAACGTGTTACTAAAGTTAGTACGATTGAATCGTGCAAAGTAATGAGACAAAATCACTGTGAAAGCCGTATTGGGTAATGAATTCTAAAAGTTGGATCTGTACAAGTTGCTTGCTATGCTATGCTTCTTCAACTCCTTTATGTCTGGGCTGTTCTATTTGTTTAGAGGAGAATGCACTACTAGACAAGAAACAAAAAGCTGCCAACACTTAGTTGTAGGTTTTTGGTCTAATGAGAACTTGCCAAGTTTTTATCCACCAGGAGACTCGGAGGAAAAAATTATTAGCCTGCCTTCAGAAATTATGTCACCTTTCCATTAGTCGACACAGCCCCCAACAAAAAGAAGAAGAAGAAGAAAAAACTAAAACCCTAGTTTAACCCTAATTTAACCGGGTCTGACTCTTTTGTCACTTCGGTTGGCTCTTTTGTCACATTGGTTTGATTCGACATGAATTAATCAATAACCGAGTGGCTTCTTGTCATTGGATAAAGAGGTCCATCACTTTCCCTAACTAAATATAAAGGTTGTGTGAGTTTGCACTTTTGTAGCTTCGGATTCTTGTTTGTTCAAGCACCTCACCTTCGAATTGTCAGCTTTTTCCTCAATGACAAGACAAAGGGGTATATTTATAGCTCTTGTATTCGGTCTGTGCAATGTGCAGCTTTCACTTGTGAAAAAGGCCAAGAAAAAGTCATGGTTACAAAGTCATGAGACACAACACACTTCAAATGAGAATACAATTGTTTTGTTGTAACGGAGGGTTACTTTCTCTTATGCAGTCTGCATGCTTCTGCAGTGCCACCAAGCCATGCAAAAATTGGCTTTGGCTTTTTGGAGTTTATAGTCGACCATTACAATCCAAACCCACCTTCATATGTGTTTGCATTAATTTTCATTTTCATAGAGGGAGAGGGAGGGTGCAAGGGAGGGTTCCGTAACCCTAACCCACCCACAACTTTTATAAAAATGGGTTCCATAAATGTCACCCATATTTGTCCTCTAATGGGGGTGCCCACAACAGGCCATTCATCCCTTGATTTTTCAGATTTTGGGTCCTAGCATTAAAGGGTTAAAGGCATTCTTGTCAGGACAATTGGCATGACAAAAATACAACACGCTTTCCATGTTTTGTAACCTAATTCCTTATTCATACTAAACGAGAATGCCCACCACCGTGTCCAGCATGGTTCACACCCATTTGGCTTACCTCAATCACCACATCACTCTTTACACTAACAAGGGTTTTGTCACATTGTGGCCTAGCCATTTACATTATAAAGTATCTTAAGGCAAAAGAAGAATTATAGAAACTCAAATATTTCACCATGCCAAAATATACCAATCTTCAAAAAAACCTCCTCTAAAAAGAAACCAAAATAAATCCTTCAAGATATTATAACTCTATTATAACTAATCTCAAGTTCCAACACGAGCCAAAATATCATCTTTCAAAAATCCTCATATAAAAATATATAGACCTATTATTTATTACCTAGGAGTCAAAATCCCTCAAGCTACTATATACTCTATAATGAATCTAAACACAATATCCTTGCCTTTGGTAGGCAAGGCCAATAAACATTGACAAGAATAAGAGCTTCCTCTTCTTGCTCCTTTTGGTAGATAGGTAAAACTTTTTATGTTGTTACACATTCAACATCACGGTTGTACAAATTGTTCATACTACTTTTATGTGTTTTCATGTATGTAAGTAACTCCTTACTAAAGGATCCCTAGAATCAAATGTTGCACGAGAAAGAAGCGGATATTGTCCCAAGGATGTTCAAAACCCATTGGATGGATATTGTCCCAAGGATGCTCAAAACCCATTGGATGGATATTGTCCCAAGGATGTTCAAAACCCATTGGATGATGTTTTGGATGTCTTGTTGTCTTGTACTTCCACAGTTTGTAGTTGAGACACCACATTCACATTTTGGACCAACCTAGATCTCGCTTTCAATTTCAGACAATTTTCTTGCAGTTGAATGGGACAGACATAAGAGGCCCTCTTCCTTGGGGAAGTGGATGCAACACGGTGTGCACCATTGTGTGTACTATAGACCAGGTCGGGCAGGACAAGTTGGTAGAGCCCGTTCCTTCCTTCCACATATGAAAGGTGTTACTAAGCCTTTTAGGGCAGGCAAGATGAGCGTTCCGTTGAGTGGTAACAGCTTCAACCAGAGCCTGTTCCACCATGCAAGCAAACCTCTATGTGATACCCGGCAAGTTTTCAGAGGGTACCTGGCAGGTATATTACGAGGAAGAGAACAATGGGCAGGCATTGTTTCCATTTCTCAAACTGCCCGAATGGGATTTTTCGCTCGATTGTAAGCTTTAAACCTCCAAATACACTAAGAAAAAATCGAGGAGGTGTTTTCCGCATCAAAACCCTAAACCATCCACCACCACCCTGAGAGTAAAAGTAATAAATTTTTTTGTGGGTGAGGGTTGTTGTAGAGGTGTGTGACCTAATAAGCTATTTCACACTGGAAAAAACTTGGATCTCTGCTGGGTTGTGAAACCCTAGATTTCCAGAGACTGGTGACAGATGCATGAATGCATGCATCATGCAGGCAGCATGTATGCATTCATTCATTCATTCATTCTCAGTAGTTACTTAGTTGGCCAAGAACACACTTCCTTCCTTCCTTCCTTCCTTCTTCCTCCTGCTCCTGCAAGTGTTGGAATCAATCCATTGGCAGGCTTGTTGCATCATGCATTTCTCACTAGTTGGACAAGAAGATCTTCATCAGTCTTTTCCTTGTGTGAATATATGTATGTATGTAGGTAGATATGTGTGTTTTGTTTCCCAATTTTGCCTCACAAGTAGTGATCCTAGGAGTAAATCTGCTTTACCCATATCTTCTTCATATTTACTTCAGGAATCCAGCAACTCCTATCACTGAAAAAGAAGATGTCTGAGCACTTTGGTTCTTTTGAGGAGACTAGGAATTTTACTTCTTTGGGTGGCAGGCATCCTTTTTAGTGAAGAAAAACAGAGTAGACAATTGTTTTACGTTGCAACTTTCTTTGAAAGGGAGATCTTATATACCCTGTAGTATATAGTCAGTTAAGGTGAAAGCAAACAAACCCCCCTGAGAAAAAAACCTCACAACATTTGTCAGATACTTTTCAGGGTACCTTGTAGTCAAATTGTGGTGGTTTGGGTGTCTGGGGATTTGATTGCAGGTGGGGTTGGGGTGCACAAATTTGTGACCATGTCAATTGGGTTGCATGCCTTATATTCAAGGATTTTCAATCAGGTAGATAGATATAGATATATAACAAGTGCAATGCATAATCTGATTTTCCCAAAATCTTTACAAAATGGTCATCCAAAAAAGGACATTGCCAACAACACCATGTGATGTAGAACCTGTGATGATGATGATGATGATGATGATGATGTCCTTATTAGTGTTTTGAGTAGAACCGCTTTGGATCTAGAAAAAGGTGATTTCATTGGCATGGAATTGATTTTGGGTTCTTACTTTTGGAAACAAAACTAACAGGTTTTGAGAATGTTTGGTAGGATTCTTGTTGTTCTTTGTACACTGTTGTTGTTGTTGTTGTTGTCATCTCATGAGTGAAGAACAGTTTTGAAGAATGTTGGATAGGAAGGACTTCGTCAGCATGCTGTGAAAATTTCTAGGGTTTTAAAAAAAACAAAAACAAAACAAAAAAGAAACTGCACAGGATGATAGAGAGTGTGTGTGTGTCCTTATTTTATCCATCCCCTCCGCACCACTCACAGAAGGGAGGAACTCAAACCCTTCAAGTCAAGATGCCAATGGAGAGGCAATACAAACTCAAGCCCTTCAAAGTCAAGATGCAAATGGAATCAAATGATCTTGTAAGCTCTCATTTTATTGTTGTGCATGGATCCATCCCATTAGGATACATAGCAAAACATGTTCCCCACTAGTTTATAGGCTAGCTAAGCCATGCTGGATTCAAAACCTTTTAAGGCACTCTCCATCCATGTCTTACTCCTAATGGGGAAAGGATTTACACAATGCAAAACCCATTGTGGCACCATCTCTAGGTATATAACAAGGACAAAGAGAAAGAGTTCTCATGATGTAGTTGTAAATCATCAAGAATCAACCCCTTTTACTTGTCATCCTAGCATGCACAAGATAGTTCTTGCTGGGATGTGCAGCAAGTTTGCATGGGTACTTTAGTACTTGTGCAAGTGATTTGCAAGGAACAACTGTTTTGACATTAATCCATGTGTTGGTTATAAGGTTGTGGGTTGGTAATTTGTTGTGTTTTTGGTGAGAATTTCCTTCCAGGTTGGTAAACTCTTGTGGGTGTCAGGGATAGCAAAGGTGGCAAATTTCTTTTGAATTATTGCTGACAAATCATGAAATTGGAGTTGAAAAGAAAAAATAAAAAATAAAACTAAGTTAATAGACCTTGATCCTCCCTCCCTCCCTCCCTCCCGGCACCTCATCAGGTGAGAGAAATGAACAAGTCTTGTGTGATCTTGGAGTCTGGTAGTAGTAACAGAAGAAGGCAAGAAGGAAAGAGGGTGAGAAAGAAACAAGACTTGGGTGGTAGTAATAATAAAAGTAGTAGTAGGCCAAGGATTGACTAATCAGCTGTGGAATGACAGAATGACGACTGCTACCACAACAGCCCACCTTTCTTTTGGCAAGGACAGTGACCGACTTTGATCTGCTGACACTGATGCCAGCTTAAGTCATGACGTGGGGACCATCTGAGGAGGAAGAAGACGAAGGAACCGACTCCCAGCACCAGGAAGACATCTCTCTAGATGCCATATTCCTGTTGAAGAAATTTCAAAGACATATATGCTCATGCTATTCAGCGTTATGAAGAGGGAATGGAAAAAAAATGCTGTGGGTGTAGCAGGAAAAGTGTTACCAAAGTATCTATCTATCTATCTATCTATCTATCACTGTTGGTTTGCAATGGAAGAAGGGATGGTGACACTACTGACTGGCTGGCATAGCAAGTTCTCCCTCTCTCTCTCTCTCTCGGTGTTCTTGGACATATGTGCAGCACAGCAAGCTCATTATCCACATTGAAGTCAACAATTGTCTCTCTCACATCCATGATTGGGAAAGAAAAGACTTCCATTGAAAAAATAGCTTCCGCAATCGATTGACACCAGCCAGTTGCAGAGTCTTTTAACAATTGAGTTCATGAGTGCAGTGCCAGACTGTTTCTCTGGTGCACATGTTTTACTATTCCAGGGTGACAATTGTGGAATTTAGTGAGTGATGCATGCACACGATATTGAAGTACTATGCTCTCACATACTGTTGAAATCATTGTTGGACATTGAAACCAATGTGAAAACTCCATACAAATGATGTATGCATATAAGTTTGGAAGGTAATCCTAGGTTGAGGAGTTTATCTGATTCAAATGGGTGTTCTTTTGGTAACGAGATGGAGGTCAATTCTAACAGAATCTCCTATTGACAAATTCTAACATATACAAATCCCCTACAAATTTAGCAATTGCAATCACACCCACTACACAATAAACTGTCAGAGTGACACCAAAAGTGGTCCACCCTACCATGCATTTGCCCAACATGATCTCAGGTCAATTCTGAGAACAGGACCAAAGGTAAATCTTGAGAACAGATCTGATCTCAAAGGATTGATGAAACAACAAAATGAAGAAGAAATGTTGCGTCAATATAATGACATGATCATTGATATGATCATCAATCACTTGACTCAACTGTGTATGGATATGTATCAATTGCATGATTCATATCTTTGAAGGTATTATCAGAGCAAGTGATGTTTTGTTCAGGGATGTGAATCTTCTGCCAGCAAATCAGGATTACCACAGACATTCATACCTGAATATTGCAGGTTGAGAATGTCTCAATGAAAATTAGCATAATTAGCTTCTGAAGCAGATAATAAAATCATTCTTAGCCCGACATGCAAATCATTTCACTCTCGTTATATTCAGTCAATTTGTATGCCTACAACTACAATTGGTCACAACACACACTTTGCTGTTTGTGCAAAACCCTGGATCTGCCCTGTGGAGAGTACAATTTGCAACATAAATTTGTTGAACTTTCTATCTATTTAACGTTTTCGTGAGTCAGTTGGATTACCATCCCTGGGAACAACCAGAGAGAATTATTTAGAGAAATGTCTTGTGTCCACATAATAGTGTTAGTAGCAAAAATTTGTAAGATCAACACCAATGCTTAATATTTGTGGTGATTTTGATTTCGGCCTCATCATGTCTTCCTTCGTCTCCTTCCTCTAGACTTAATTCTTGTATTGTAGACAAGGTCACCAACGTTCTTGAATCGTAGTCCTGTCTTGGGTCCCTTTTTCTTCTTGCTGGCTGCTCCATTTCTCTTCTCAACAGTCACAATGTCTTCCTGTTTTGTTATGTCAACCAGACATGGTTCTAATCCATTCCAATCTAATGGCAGCTGGACCTCCTTGCCGTCATCGTATTTTATCTATAACACAAGCCCATTTTCCATGATACATGGCTCATCATTCATGCTATGAAAATCTGATTCTGAAATCTGGTTACCACATTTGAATTTTTTAATGTTACAGGATTCAAAGGGCAGCTCGAGAAAAGATATATAGACAGGTGAGGATTTTCACATGCCTGGTATGTTGGTAATGAGGAACTGTAGGTGGAGATAAGTGTTGCTGCCTCATGTGGAATATTATGGTGGTTTCCAATAGCTTTCTCAATGTATGTATTACCCACCACCATTGGCACAGTACCCACTCCCTGGAGCTCCATCCTCACATTTTCTTCACTGGATTTAGTTCCGAAAAGACCAGGGGATGTCATCAGCTTGCTACCTCATCACATAATTTTCATCCCACTTTTAGGATTAGCATCTAAATAGAACTTGAAAGATATATGTCAATCAACTCTTGGGTGCGTTTTCGAGAAATTGTTATCCAAATTTTCTGCAAGATAAGGTGTGTTGGGTGTCAATAATATTCTCAGCTTTCAATTTCAATTTCCCTTAGGTAGGTAGTCAGTCACCCATGTGCCTTGAAGTATACAACAAGAGTTTTGCAGCCAAGTTGTTCATCTCAGAGATAAAGAGAGTTTTTTTGTTTGCAAAGGAAAGAAAAGAGACCGAGGAGTATGTCTTTCGAGTGAACATGTTTGATGAGGAGGATTCAGCTTATTTCGGGATGCTGCTGCTGCAATGTAATCACCAGCAAGGGTCACCAAGCCTGCTGGAGCTTTGCGCTTGCGGTCAAGATCAAAGAACAGTAGCTTTTGGGCAGATGGCAATGGCTGGCTCAAGTTCCCATTTAAGGCTGATTCTGCAGCTTCAATCTTCATTTCTCCATTGTCTGAAGATTTGAGTGTTGGTGCCAGGTGTGCAGCGGGCTCTTCAGGATCATGATCACCAGGTTCAAAGGGATCTGAAAACTGGGACATTGAGGAGGATGGGTTCTGCTGCTCTTGGGCCTTTTCAAGCTCAAATAATCCAGTAAGTGGTAGCAGAGACAGTTGAGAAGATGATGGGCACTCAGGAAATTCTTGCACTTCCTTATGAGCCTCCTCCTCTTCCTCCTCTTCATCCTCCTCCTCCTCCTCCTCCTCTTCGGTTTCTTCCAGACCAACAAAGGCTCTTTGTATGGGTGGTGGTGAGGATTGAGGCAATTTTGAGAAGGACACCAAATTTTCTGAATGTCTTCTGCTATGCAATTGTGCTATCTCTGGTGGTTTAAGGAAGGCTTGGATTGGTGAAGCCGGGGACATAGTTGGACTATGAGGCTTGCTGCTGATGGGATGATGATCCTCGAACCCATCATGCTCCTCAAGTTCTCGAACTTCAAGTTCTGACAACTGCAAAAATATTGACAATATAACCCTATTGAGATTTTGAGCTGGAGTTGCACTACTTTCTTGAAGGATTTCACAAAAGAAAATAAATAAATTATGAGCCTGTGCATACATCTATCTCTGGATATGAAAAGTGCAGAGATAGCTTGAATTTTCAGTGGGAATCTGATGGACAAATCTGAATGAAATTTGCATCTTTTATTTTGTTTTGCCCTGAGGTAGAGTGATCACACCCATTTACCTCAATTTCACCTCCAACTGCGACACCATATTGATCAGCTCCTTGAAACATGGGAATGCTGCTCGATGCCTCAGTTGTGGCCTGACTTGTTTGAATTGTTTGACCAGGTGACACACTCACCTCTGCATATCCACTGAAGAATCCTGCATCTCCTGAAAATTATCCAAAAGCTAGACTTTCAATTCACCCTGAAATTATTCAAAAGCTTTTGTCACTTCAGATTTCTAATGTCAATGTGATAATACTCTTCTTCCTGCCATGTTCAAACCCATATAGAAAAATTGTGCAACCATTTCATCAAAGGAATCAGCAAAACTCTTCGTTGCCCCCTCCCTACACCAAAAAGATTCCAACTATCAAACAATGTGGCGATTTGGGTTCCATAAAAGCTAGGTCATAAGGCCATGAGCACCAGCCCAACCGACTGCTTGGTAATATGCTGAAGAAACATGCCTAGCAGGTGTCCAAGTCTAAAGGTTCATGTGGTAAAAGGCAAGAGATGGTCAATCAATCAATCATACCCGGCAGTGTTTGCTTGCCACTAGGTTCATGTTCATCAAACACATCAATTTCAGCAGGTGACAATTTGCTCCATCCTGCCCCCATTGCTTATTCTTCTTTTCTTCCAAACTCCAACTGCTCCCTTTTTTCTGTCCCCTTGTGAAAAAATTTGCTTTGCTGATATGTACCCAAAACAGAAAACTGCACTTGGGATAGATAGCACCACCACCCGAGGCAAATTGATTGTGATACAATAGGTTTTGGGTGTGCAAATAGGGATTTCAATTTTGTTAGGCTAGAGATCAATGTTGTTGAAGATGATGTGTTAGTAACTCTCTGTTGGGTCCTGGAATACAATTGATTTTCATTTCTTTTGAACCTTCTCCTTTGGTCTCCAGCATGTGAAAAAAAAGAACGACTCCCCTGGCACAAGACTTCAGTTTAATGGTCTTTGATTACATTCAAGAGATCAGGTTCTCCTTCAAACTTAAGAGAAGTTCTGGTTCTTGAGCATGATCAAGAACAAGAGGAATCCAAACTTGAAGAAACAGCCAGCCATACATGTCACCTGAAACCTGCTGCACAAGTTACATTTGGACCCATTATTACACAAAACCTTGTAACAAAATGTGACCAGTTGGGTGGTGGGTTCCAAGATCTGAAATTTCTTGGGCAAATTTTTCAAGACTTTGAAGATCTAGTACCAAAAACAAAACCATAGTAGACATGTCATACTTTCATGCATCGAATCGATTAGTGTGTTTTTTGAGATAGAGATGGGATCTGAAAGAGAGAACACAAACAGATCTTTGCCCAAAAAAAAACTGCTCTTTGGAACTGGCACTGGCATCCCTCTCTCTCTCTCTCTCTCTCTCTCTCTCAAATTCATCTCTGTGACAAGATTTCATGACTTCATGATAACTTCCATTCTGTAACTGAAATTAGTGCACTCTGAGGATTCAAGATATTTCTTCTAGATTTGTAATAAACATAACCTGGGACCCAAAGACTTGTAATAAACCAAAACATACAAGAACCCACAATTTGAGACTCAAATTAACCACTGTAATCCGGACGATGGATTTCATGTTGTGGAGCATAATTCTTGAAACAAAAAAAAAACATCGTAGTTTGGATGCTTTACTCTACATTGGTTTTTTTCAGCGACATCATAAAAACCTGAAAAAATGCCAAATTGGGTGATCATCTTCTGGCATCCAATGCAATTTGGATTTGAGTTCTTGCCAAACTTATGGTAAATTTGCAGCCTTCTTCTGCTGTACTACTACTACAGTTGCACATCACCCAATCACCTCTTGGCTGCATCAAATGGTGTCAAATGACAATCCCCAGACAAAAAAAAAGTTCAATCCCACCCAAAAAAAGAAAGCTTGGACCTTCTTCAATCATCCTTGCTCCAAATTGCAAATGTATGTAGCAACAAATGTGATATTGAAGATTTGGGATCTTCTTCTTCCAATAGAAAGCATAAATGCATATATATATGTAGTTGCAAACATATCAACATATCATTTTCCACATTGTAAGCAAATAGATGAGAGCCATATTAGTGTTGATTCTTCTCCTCTCCAAAAATGTGGTTAGGAGAGGCCTTACCATGCATGATGACAATAATGGGTTGAAGAAATGTCACGAGCTTCGGTTTGGAATTTGGAGTATGGTATTGTGTTGTGTGTTGTGTGTTGTGTTTTTGGAGGGCAAACATTGAAAAGGTGAATGCAAAAAATTTACAGTTCTAAGGGGAAAGCCTGTTCTCAAGGAGATATGGAAAGCTTTTTTTTTTAGGCCTACCACTTCAGGCCTCCTTTTTCACACAGCCACTCTAAATAGAGACTTGGATTTGCACCACCTGGCTAGCCACCTCAGCAATTAAAACTTGTCCTGTGGCCTTTATGCTATAAGGTGACCACTAGGGATAACCCACCAGCTCTAGTACTAGTGGTCACATGTACAATTCAAATTTTGCAAAACTATATGGATGTACAAAAAAAATCTATGTAAAGTCTTGCAAGGGTGTGTTCTTTGATAGACATTCTTACTACCATTCTCACACATCCCTTTAGTTTTTGGTTATCTCAACACTTCAGTTTTAGAATAGGTCTTAAGAAAATGAAATGAAATTGAATGTGTGAATCTTAGGCAAATCAAGCTTCCTTTTTAGCAAAACTTGGGAGATGGTATAGCTTTTGCTTCAATTTCCACACTAACTTTTGTCTAATTTGGACTTTTTGGTGGCCAAAGCAAGTTTGGCCTTGAGCACTTACTTGATTGACCATCATCACCTTTCCTTGCATTTTGACATTCTATCAAAAGACAAAAGCTACTGTGATATTCATTGTGGTGGACTAAAGCAACCTTTCATTTCATAACGTGTGAATTGTAGAATAATTTAGAATAATTCTCAAGCCAAATAGCCAACAAATGTTTCACCATAGACACAATAGGGTAAAGGAAAAAAATTTACATGCTAAGACTTAAAGAAGGAGCCACATAGGTATGTGGCAACATTAATTGTTTTACTTGTGTACTTGGGATTTATGATACTAATTGACCAACCTTGGAAAGGGGAACTAGATCCAATTGCCCCTTCTCTTCAAGTTCTTTAACCTAAAAGAAGTACCAGATGGAAGGTGGATGAAGTGACAAAAATGCCCTATTTAACTTTCATCGAATCATTTTAGGTTTAGGATGGTGTCAACATGATTAATGAAGGTGTTAAGTATAGGGGAAGGTCCTTGTTTCAAAACCTTTCCTTACGTGAAGTGTTGGGAATTTTTTTAGTCATTTTTAAGTTTTTTTTTAGGTTTTTTGTTTTTGGTTTATCTTTTTTTCTACATGTTTCTCATGTCCTTTTTTTTTTGTGTTGTCACTTTTTGTTTCCATATGCTTTATGTGCACATTTTTGTTTT
>Ga0116231_10000666_pt1 | contig 63072 bp, 43 predicted proteins | sample S1TSphgellanicum_2_FD_89695 | JGI IMG/M metagenome (GOLD analysis project Ga0116231, IMG submission 89695) | Host-associated microbial communities from peat moss isolated from Minnesota, USA - S1T2_Fd - Sphagnum magellanicum MG | ecosystem: Host-associated > Plants > Peat moss > Unclassified... | reverse complement strand
TTATTATTTATTATTTATTTTGTTTCTTCATTTTTGTTAATTTAAGAGAAGGGGAGAAAAATCCGAAAAAACAAATCCAAAAAATAAAATAAAAAAAGAAGCAAATACGTAGCAGAATCGGTCTCTGCAGTTCATTTCTGGGGGGTTGCAGAATCGGCATCGCAGAGACCGTTAACGGGTCGGAACGCCCTGTGTGTCAGACAGACAGACTAAGTGATTCATCTAAAGTGCGCACCTACCGGCTAAGTACGCACAATCCTCCCAGGTTCAAGTTGCGTACTTAGGCGGGAGGCTACTGTATATCATAATAGGGGGGGGGGGGCAACAAGCACCCAAAGTCTTGGAATTTATGGACAACTTCCCACCTATTTAGACATGATTCTTGGATTTGAGTTAGACCAAATTTAGGAATGAATATTGGATGGTTGTTGACTCACTATATGAAGTCATCGTAAAGGGGGCACAATTCCACAACAAACGTAGTCCTTATTAACTTCTAGATATTTCAATCATGTTTAGTGTGAATGATTTGTTGGTAAACACTATCAAATTTAGATAAATCAACTACAAATTAATGTTCATCTAGATGTTTTGAGAATTAAATTCGAGTACAAAACTCCATCAAACTAACACACATGTGTCATGAATATGTAGTTGCTTGGCAAACAAATCTAACAAAATATTAGATTTTTGCATGTATATATGTCGACAAATCTCCATTCAATTACCAAATTGACAAATAACAATATTATTGCGCCTTCCACAAATGTATATAATCTCCATGTACATACACTTGTTTTTTCAGTGTTTAGTTGTGATTTTTGATGAGTGTAGAACTATTGGGCATGCCCTCGTGTTTTGTTGCAATTCAATATTGGAACCACTTGTTACAATACGTGCCAAAAACATCCAACACAAAAGGATTATAATATCTCATTTGATAGAAAACTTAAATAATTAAAATTAATCATTTTATTATTTGAACCTTTGATTTCAACTAATTCACACCATGGGCTCCAATGTTTGTTTTTGTGACAATATTTAGCAACTTGGTGAACACCATAACATTTGTTATTGAAAGTTCGAAAGCACCCACCTTCTAAAGGAAACAATAGCTTTCAAGGACTCAATTCATACTTAATTGGAAAACTTGACATCACTAATGGTACCCAACACTTACGAGTGCAATTGGGGTTGAATCCTCACACATGGTTCCTTTGATTCTGAAGCTCAGAGGACATTTTTAGCCCTTCCAATGCCGTAAATATCTCTCAATTCTGTATTGGGCAAGATATGGGGTGTTTGGTGTAAAGGAGTTCAATCTTTGATGATGGGTGACTTAAAACAGATTAACATTTTGAGCTTAAGATCATTGATCGTTGTTGCATCTTTGCCTCTAGACTACAAAGAAATTTTAGAAAGCACTAGTTGGTGCATTCATCAGGTTTTAAATTCATTCAAAATGGACTAAAAATGAGGAAGATATGGCTAATTCCTCTTGTGGACAATCACCAATGTGGCTGGCTACATCACAAAACTGAAAGAAGAAACCCTGCCCTAAAACCCTTCAAAGAACTGGCAGAAGAGGATTCTCTCCCTTTGTCACAACCTCAGTAAGTTGTAAATTTGGATCTTAAATTTGCCTTCACAATCAAATTGCAGTATGAAATTGTCATTCCAAGTGCAGGCTAGTAGTGCAGGGATTGATCAATTCAAGTCAAGCTCTCTGACCAGTTCACACTCCTTGGGGGTTCTCACTATGTCTTATGGAGTAGACAGATAGGATAACAGCAGTAAAGCTGAAGAGGCTTATGATGAAGCAAGATTCCATTCTCTGGAAATTTCAAGAATCTCAAGCAAGTTCTCATAAATCCCAACCACCTGGATCTCTGAGATGGGATGATGCAGTTACCCATTTGAAAACAAGTCCGTTTGCATTACAGTATAGAAATGACTGAAATTGTGCCTCAAAGCACTTTGGGCTCAAGAGCATGCACGCAAACCAGAACATGGCTTTACATTCATTCAGCAAACTGTCTGCTAGTTTACAAGATTGACTGGCAGGATGGAAGTGTTGCAAAACACTTCCCACCATATCTTGACCTTCCTGGCAACATCTCCTCTCACTACCCACTCAGTTCTTTGATCAAAGAGCTGAGAATCTCTAACATCTTCTCATTGCGCAGCTGATGAGCCAGCTGTCCACTAGAGAGGCTCATTAGTATTTGCTTTTGACTGAGCCTTTCAGTGAAGTTTGGCATGACTGGGAGAACAGTTTTCAAGTAACTATGCAAAGGGTGCAGGAGAAGACACTTGGCTACGGATGCGGCTTGACCTTCTAACAGGTGTTATCTTGATCTGCTCAACTCCAGGACCCTGCAAACAGCAACAACAGCCAGTGTCCCATATGCACATCAGATCTTCCCCTTTTTGTGAAGAAAGCAAACACAAGTTGGTGTTGCATCAAACTACGGCTTTTCTACAGGCAAATTCAATGGGCATAATAGAGCTCTTTCTACTCTGTACTTTCATAGAGATACATACCTCGGTGATTGCAACAGGTTCATAGGTTGTGAAACTGCCAAGTTGCTGGGACCCATCCAGCAGCATAGATAGCTGACTTTCTATGACAGAGTTGGTGTCACTTCCAGTTCCACTCTGATTTGATGATGAGATCTCACTCCCATTCCCACTCCCACTTGCACTCCCTGTTGATGACATACTGGATTCAGAAGGCATGTATGGTGCAGTTGGTGTGTAGGTTCTCAAGGGAGTTCGAATGGTTGGCCTCTCAGAAATGTAACCCAGTTTTGTATTGAATCCTGTAGGCGCACTCACTGTTGGCTTCTCTAACATGAGGGATGCTGGTCTATCAAGTCTGGTAGGGGTGCTCAGTGCAGGTCTTGCATCCCTGTTGTAGACTGTAGAAAACTCCTGAAGCCCGAACTTGCCTGGTGCCATGACCTTGTAAGCTGGTGATGAGATTGCACCTGTGTTTGGCTTGTCTGTTGGAAGATTATGATACACAGGAGCCATTGTGGTCCATGTTACTGTGGGTATTGGAGGTGGCAGCTCTGCTGTGCTTGCTGCAGGTAAAGAAGCCTTGTCTTCCTTGACTGACATTTTCATCTCTTCCTTGCCATGTGCTGAAGTCCTGTGCCATTTCAATGCAAAGGATATAGCCACAGCTACTGTAGTCACAACAAATGATCCCATGGCAACAATGACATAAGAAGGCACCTCCTGAACCAGACTTCCTTCAGCTGCTGACTCATGATGCAGAACCTGAGATGTAGCAGTGTCTGCAACATCAATTCCCTCATCAAGCAATTCTTGAATCAGAATCCCATCAGCATGGTCATCTCTGATGATGGTGATGTCCTCACCCACAAATGAGGTAAGTCCCAGTGAATCAATTTGCTCACTGCTGCTGGCATCAGAACACATTATTTCTCTTGCTTTTGGAGACAGATCAGTCTGGATTCCTCCTGTCTGTGTAGAGAATTCAGTCTTCAGATGCCCTGCCATATCTACACTGACAGTGGCTTTACAATTATCCTCCTTTAATACTACTGATCTTGTAGGTGGGAGACTGGCATCAATGGTTACTTGGCTATGGGCTTCTTCTGCCTCAAGCAAGGCATGCAGCAAGCTGGTGTCATCCTCATTGTTAGCCACCACATTGCTGGGCATGTCTAGTGCTGCTGCTGCTTCCTGCAAATTTGAGGAAGTCTCACCCACCTGCACCCACAAACAAATTGCCTGGTCACTCATGTTCTGTAGCTGCCTACTCATTTAATTGATAACATTATTGTTCTGATGTTTCAGTACCATTTGCATGAAACAGACAGTACCTTAGATACATTGCTGAAGCAGTATCATGAAAGTTACTTGTGCATAATTTTTGAGCAGAAGCTTCTTACCATTACCAATGATGGCACTGAGTACTTCACACCCAGCTCTCTAGACTCTCCTCCAGCATTTGATATGGTATCTGTTGATGTTACTTCCAACTTGGGCTTCCACAAAACCCAAGACATTACGCTGTCCAAGGTGATGTTGCTGGCCATCTGAGAAACTTTCATAGCTAATTGAAGACCAACTGTTCTGAAGTGATGGAGAATGCTGGTGAGATGGTGATTCCAAAAACCACCAGAACTTGTAGTCTCATCAAGGTTCTGATGATCACCTGTTGTCACACTCAAGCTTAAAGAAGGGTAGCCACCCACATAAGCAGCTGCAAAGTCTTTGAAGTGCTCATATTGTATCTGTCGAACAAGCAAATAGACTTGTGTCTTTGCACGACCATAGCCTTCACAAAGTGAGATCAGATCTACGATCGGGTGCTGAGTAGTAGTACTACCACAATCCTCCCAGAGGCCCTTGATGCTTTTTGACATCTCCGAGACAGATTTCCTGATGGAGGATTTCTGCCATGATGATTCCAAAGGGTTGTTGACATGCCATTTTTGTGGTAGAAGATGCCCTTGGCTCCCGGATGCCAAAAGTACACCAAACACCAATCCCGCAAGCAAAATGCCAAAGACCATCCCCATCAGAAACCTTGCACGTGAAGAATGCTCATGAACATCAATCTCATCCTCCTCCTCCTCATCAATACCAAGAAGCTCTACTGGACAATTTGATCCCATGGTTTGCACAGTGGCTGCCTGGGTCACCACTGCCTCTCCTTCTCCACATGCGAGCACGTCAGTTATGGTGCAAGCCTTTTGTGTTGAGTGCATGGAAGAGACTTCTTCCTTGACCTCGTTTGAATGTACCACCACATTGTTACTGCTCATCTTTGCAACAAGGCCATCTTGGTGTACTACAAATGGAGCATTCTCAGCAATCTCAGAGCTACTATGCACCACATTGCTAGTGTTCAACTGTTCAACAAGGCTACCTTGATCCAGAGGTGGAATTTTCTCAGCAGTCATAGAAGTACTGTTCACCCTTGCAGTACACTGGGACAAGCATCCAGAGCCCAAGGTGGTAGTAGGTTCCTTAACCTCCATCTCAGCTACATTGGTGCAGCTCATTGTTGCTGCAGCAAGTGCATCTTGATTCAAGAATGGAAGAACCATCTCAGCAGCAGTCTCAGAGTTACTATTATCCACCCTTGTAGCATCCGCAGCTCTACTGAGCTTAGAAATCAACATGGAGTCAGCTTTTGGCAAACCAATAGTTTCTGATACAGAGCTCCTCCCAGATGCATCTCCAGTTGCAAAGAAATCTGGGTTCTGGTCCAGACAACGCCGCCGAGATCGCTGCTTTCCAAGAGGGAAATCAGGTCGAGGAGATAAGAGCTTTTGTTGTTGTGCTGCAGGTGGTGGTTGTTCCTCAACCCCAGCTGTAAATGCAATACCACCTTTGTGGACCTTCAGAGAGTGAGGCAAAGGAGAAAGAAAAGTCTTTTGAGGATGACGATGCACATTCGATGAAGACTTTTCATCATCACCATCATCATCACTGCTTCTGATTGAAACCTTGGTGGTGGAATTCCATGAGACTTTTTCAGCAGTAGGGGAAGATTTAGGTAGTGGAAGAAGGTTCTCATCTTGTTGCATGAACTTCTTGATGCGATTCTGCAGCTGAGAAATGGTCACCTCTATCTTCCCAGGCTGCACTCTCGTTGTCTTCCTCAAGCCAACTGCTGCTTCTGTTGTTGTCGCAGCAGAATTGGGAGTTCCTCCTGCTTGTTGTGCATTGTTGTAGTAGAGTGCTGGTCTCTCCACCAGCACCTTTTGGTACTTTGGTGAACCACAGTAAGGTCTAGAGGGACTGAATGAAGAAGAAGTAGCAGCAGCTGCAACAGCAGCTCCTGTACAAGGTTTTGGTGTCTTGATAGGAGTTGCAATTCTGGCTTTTCGAGATGGTGGCAGAGCATCACAGTAGTCCTTGGTATTATGATCATGGTGTGCAACAAAACACACATTCTCTTGATGGACTTCGAAGTTCTTTGTTGGAGTGCTTGGTTCCTTCACATCCAGCTTTGCTGCAAAATGCATAAGACTCTGTTGTTACGAAGGAAGTTATGCACGAAGAAGATAAGGAGGCTTGAAAGCAGCATGGAAGCTTTGGAAAAGTTCCTTCAGGTTGGGGAGACGAGGACCTGGACCAACAAGGAAGAAGAAGGGGAAGAGCGGGGAGCTGTGCACCTTTGCTGGGACTTCTGGCGGGCGACTGGTTGCTGTATAACAGATTGCGGGGAACAGCAGCAGCAGTCTCAGGCCGCATCGCTCTTGGTTGCACGCTGATGAAGAAATTTTGAGACTTGGGAGGAGGACCCGGCGATCTGGACGACGACGACGACGCCTTGGCTCTCTCGTGATACGGCGACCTGCTTGCACTTCTGGATCTGCTCCCGTTACTACCCGCAAACGACATGCTTCAAACACTAGACTCAACAACAGAAGGGAAAAACACAGATTCTGCAGCACGCCACAAGCAAGCAGGCTCCGACATTCAGCTCAATGCTCTCCAGTGCCTTGTCGCCACTCCCACAAAGATCACGACACACACAACCGTCGACACTACAACACCACTTGAACATACACACACAAAACACAACACAAATGACGCTCTGCAAAACAGACGTGGTGATCACAATGAAGCAGCAATGTTCGCGACAAGGATAACAATAATCGAAATACCAACCCAAAAAAAAACAAAAAAACAAAAAAAAACCGACACTGCAACAACAAATGAAGCAGAGCAAAAAACACACACACACACACACACACACACACAAGAAACAAACGCGACACTCTGTTGCAAAGAAAGCACAGACTGTGCAAGACGCGCGCCACCTCAAGTAGACGACAGAAACAAGCGACAAGAGTAGGTAAAGAAGAACTCAAGAAGCTACCAATTTTGCTATCCAAAGAAGAAAGCTTAACAACCTTGAGAGCTGACCAGAGAAGTGAAGCAATGGAGCCACAACAACAACAACAAGAAGCAAAGTCTTCATCAGCAAAATGGAGTCGAGAAATTGGCAGCAACTGAGGACGCGAGCGCTCGCGAGAGCGCGCGCGCGCGCGGGGGGGGGGGCAGACAAGGAGCCGTTGCGAAGGCTGTTACGGCCGCTAGAGTTGTCTGTGCGTTTGAAAAACGGTGGGATCTGCACCGTCGATTATAGCCGACGAGTGGATGAGATGAGCGCCTTTTACGCCTACTACCTGGGTGTTATATCTCTGACAAGATCTAAAACCCCCCCAACCCCCTCCCACGTACTTTCCACCATTAATAACACCATTACGTACCTACCTGGATGACAAATCCGCTTCGATGAAGACGAGGGAGGAGCTTTAATGAAGACTTCAGAGGGGGAAACGAAAAAATTGCTCATTTGGATGAATGAAATTCTCCTGCACGTGTGTGTAAATGTAACCGTACTCTCTAAGTACCACGTGTTTGTAATCTAACTTTTACCGGAGTGGGTAAATAAATCCACTTTTCAAATTTCACTTTTACTTTTTTGGCCGTTCAAATAGTAGGGGACAGTAGTAGTGTGTTGAATCGATGGTGGGGAGCAAGCACAAAGCACCAGTAGGATTTGAATCAACGGTGGGGAATTACCCGGGTAGAAACCCGTTATCCAGACTGCACTTGTAAAACATTTAACCCAACAAATTTGGTTTGCCTCCCATTGGTTCCAAACTCTTCAAAAACTGTCCCATCTCTAACCATGGTGGGTTACCTTAATTTATACCAACCTTATTATCACACGCATCTACCTACCTACCTAGTAGAGCTACCAACTGCCTTACCTACTTACCTACTCTACATATAAACTAATCACTTACATTTTCCTACCTACTTAACCACCTTGGGTGAACCATCCATGGTAGAAACTAAAAAAATGTAAAAAAAACCCCAAAATTCATCCTAATTCCTAATCGGTGGGGAAGGGACTACTAATAGCAAACCACCTGGACGAATCATTACGATGGGCCAATCAGAAACACTGAGCAGCACTCACTCACTCAGATCATCATATTTATTATTATTTTATTTTATTTAGCAGGTGCACAATGTTGGTATGCCTTTCAGCAGCAGCAGCAGCCACCACCACCGCAAACTCTGCTTATTATACTGAGCCCAAACTATTTCGGGGGCCAAAAAACGGGCATGTTTTGACTTTTGTTCATCCAATTTTACTGTGCAGCATCGATCATCTACTGAGCACCATTGGAGATGCTCTTACAAAGGTGAATGTACCTAGGGTAGTGTGAGGGGGGCAGTTTGAGGGTTCAAAGGATAATGAGTTACTGACGTGTTGGTATATGACTGACTCAGTTTGTGGATGAAGAGTTTCCAATAGAATAGTGCTTTGGTAGGCGTGTGTTTTTAGAATCTTTGTTTGTGGTCAAATTGCTGATCATCCATAGGAACATGTAGAAAAAGTGGTGATCATCCATAAGAAGATTTAGCCAAATCTGGCTATAAATAAAAAATAGTATAAATTTTTAATTATCCTTCTATGTTTTTGGCTACACAACGAAAACCAAGTATACAGATCTGACATTTTTTTCTTTTTTTTCCTTTTTTTTTCCCCTTACTTCTTTGTGACTAAAAACCTCCAAAACCACTTTTTTTTTTTAATTTTTTAATTTGAGTTTTTGGTTTCAGTTTTTGGCGAAATTTGGCTAGTGAAAAAAAACATTTGGTAGGAAGCGCCTGAAACCATTAGTGTACCCTAAGCCATCAGTGTACTTAATGTGTACTTAATGTATATAAGTCACTCCACACACCACCCCTTCAAGGGAAACCTCCATTTTGGTTAGATTTGAGCACTTGGAGACTTGAAATTAATCTTTTCATTAATTTTTGGACTTTGGAGACTTCAAATAATTTTTTGAACTTGAAGATTTAAACCCTAATTGGAGATTCAGGTTTTTTTTCCATTAATTAATTTTTGGGTTAAAACAAGTTTTTTTCAAATAAAAAAAGATGTTGAAAAACTTTGAAAATTTTAAACTATAATAAATATGTTTTTTTTTGACATTTTAAAATTATGATAATCATCTCAAATTGTGCTAAATGACTAATACGAATATTAAGAAATTCAAATTAAAAATTAGTTAATTTAATAATAGGTTTTGGTTTTGGTAAAAAACTTTTGACCTTAAACAACAATTGTGTCATAAATAGTCATTTTTTCAAAATACTAAAAATAAATAATTTTTTTGATAACGAAGTTTGATGGTAAACATATTGAAATGATAATAGCCTATTTACTCACCTTCTAAAAACACTCACAACTCAAGAGTTATGAAATTTGAATTTTTAAAAATTTAAAATTGTGTTTCCAAATTTTAGAATTTCAAAAGTCCTTTACCACATGTAAATGAGGTGTAATGTAGATGACATAGAAACAAAGTTGGAGCTTATGATATAAGAAATGAAATCCTAAAATAGTTAGCATATTTTGATATGATTTGAAATTATGATAATTGCTCTAGATGACACACAAAATTTGGTAAAATTCACACTTTGAAAGTTTTATATTTATTCAACAATGACTAGTACAAAACATATGGTATATTGGAGCAACTATATGTTTTTTTTTAACAAGTTGCAAAAGGTTTCATTCAAAAAAATTTATATATGGAAAAATGAAAAGGGCTACAAAAAGACTTGCAGTTCTTTTATTAAGTAATCCCATTGGTTTTTAATAATTCATTTTGACTTTTTTACTAATTAGATAAGTTCTAAAAACATGTTATCATTAAATGATAAATTTTTCTTGAGATGTTATCCAATGACACAACATTTTAAAAAAAATACCATTATTTTCTAGTAGTACCAAAAATGTGCCCTAATTGTCATGACATTTTTGGTTTTAATTTTATTGATTTTCAATGACAAAATGATTCAATATTCAATAACTCTTGCACCAAATGTACTTGATTTGTGACAAATTGATTATCATGCCAATCCAAATTGCATTTGATTTGTGACAAAACTAAGTTTCATGTTAAAGTTCGGTTAGAGATGAAACTACGAAGATGATGTAATATTGATTTTACAAATGAAGTTTGTCATTTAGGAAAGATTGTGAGAGTGGTGTGATTTCCATGGCTTGGAATGATGATGATGATGAGTTGGGAGTTTTGACCAAATGGAAGATTGATGCCTTGGTTGGTTGTGATTCAATAACCTCTTGTGGGTGCACAAGAAAATATTCAAATGGTTTGCTCCCACAAGAATGAGAAAGAAAATCATGTGTTATGCACCCAACTAGAGATATTCCTCCCAACAATTCAAGGTCTTCCTTGGTAGCATTGAAAATTAGCATTTTTGCTTTTTGAACATTGTACACACCTCAAGGAGGTTGGTATTTTCAAGTGGGTTGATATTTTCCTCATTATCAAGGGACGACAACAATAACAACAATTCCAAGATTTGTAGTATTGGTGGCAATCTATTTGCATGGGGATGCAAAAAATAAAATACGACGTGGGTAGGTAATGTTTTAATCATAAACAATGCACCATTCAACAAAATGTTTTTTGGACAATCTCTCAAATGGTTGGATTTCATAAGTATGTAAGTATCATTTTTTGTAATACAAAACTAGTGAATTCTCATATTCCTTTCATGGTTGTCAAGAAATTGCAAAAACAATGAATTGGCACACTAATATACATAATGAAATCTCTCATTGTTTGAAATGGTGAAACTTTGCAAAATATGACAAGGTATTTTGCCAAAATAGATGTTGAAAAACCATTGTACAAAAGTTGCAACATTAGCTTATATCAAAAAGTTTGAATATCATTGATCATGAAATCTATACCATGACTTACATAGTTTTTTATTATGTACATGAAGGGCGTGCTTGCAAATCAAGTTTGGATTAACCTTGCAAAATTCTTCATGGTCATCATCATCTTACTCCAACAAAAGTTTAGCCATGAATATGTGTTACATTATGGGAATGCATGTACACCACCACCATCACCACCACCACCATCTTATAATCTTAACAACAATACATTTTTTTAATACAAAGTTATTTTACTCTTTTTGCCATACTAAGTGAAAAAGAGGGGCCTTTTTTCCTACACCCACATTGTTTGCACCAAGTTTTCTTGGATTGACATCAAGGACTATTTTGTGGTAGGCTTATGAAATAATAAAATATGAATTTTTTTTTATGCCATTTGGGAAAAAATGGAAGTAACTTCCTTTGGAAGAACATTGTTGCTACAATATGTGAAAGAGGTGGCATGTCAAGTCCCACATCAAACATTGCATCAACTACCATCACATGTGATATCATGTGATTTTCACCTTACGCACCACATCAATTGCCTTGTCATTCTATGCATATATTCCATGCAAATATATGTGCTACATTGTTAGAGGGAAAATTAATCTTCTAATTAATCTAATAGGACAACCTACCAAATTAGCTATTATTTTCATTATTATAGGAGGTGACTTTAACTAGATTTAACGAATGCTCCAAAAGAACTATATGGCAAGTTAGTTGTCACTAAAAGTGGGGTTTGGAAGATAAGATTTAGAGGTTTTGCATGTTAAAGGTTGGATTATTGGATCAAAACTTGAGAACTAGTCTTTATTATTTATTATAGCAATTCAATAATTCAAAGTTATTGATAGTAGGTACAAGTGGTTGAAAAATCACTATTTCCACTATTTTTGAACATGTTGTAATTGATTTGCTTCCATTAAAAATATAAGTTAAATTGAATTAAGTGATTAGAGGTTAACCACTAAAGTAGGATCTTGGTTGATTTTGGAAGATTTCTAAATGTTTAAAATGACTTTGATTGTCACTTTTGTAAATGGTATATAAAAGTCATTTTAGACAAGGGTCCAAAAAGCAAGGTCCAATGAAATTAAACATTCTTATTGGTCAGGAGTTTTAAATTGGTCCAAAGGTCTTTAGATGAGGGTCAAGTACCAAGACAAATCAAATTGTGATTTAGTTTACATGGCATTCTTTTGGAGGGAAAGCCTTGGTTTGGACAAAAAAAAAAAAAAAACTTAAAGAAAGGAGAGCTCATGGTTTAAAGAACCAAATTGTAAGGTAAGGTCCAAAGTTGGTTATTTCTTTGTTTTTTGTTCATTTTTTTAAAAAAAAATCCTTATTACTCAAACTATGTGAGAATGGAAGACATGCTATGGATTGAAAACATTGTTGAGAACACACCAACTCCCCCATTTGTGACCAATTCTATAGTTGACATGGTCAGATTTGTGTATTTTCACAAGGTGGTTGCTAGAAGGAGTGCATGGAATGGAGGTGAATTGGAAGGTTGAAACGCCAAAATAAAAAAACCATGAAAAAAGAAAAAGAAAAAAGAAAAAAAAGACCAAAGGTTAATTTAACCTTCTCATGTGGCAATCACACATTTTTGATATCAGATCCTCAAATTGGACCCCAAGCCTTTAGATACATTCATTGTATCTCAAGAAGAAAATGTTTTTTTTAATGTGAAGAAAGGTCCAATTCAAGGTTCAATTTGCTTCAAGTTGGTCCTTGGGCTTTTGGTCTAACCTTGTTGAAAATAGCCCTAAGATTTTAAACTACTTAAATAGTTGTTTAGAATAAGGAAGAATATGTGGAAATTTGTAAATAGAAGAGTGTGTGAGGGTGTATGTAGATTAGATTTAAGCAAGGATTGTAATAGTGATATTAAACTATTTTAACAACTTTATAATATTGTGTGATGGTGAAATAAAGGTGAAAAAAATGGGTTATATTTTAAAATAAGAAATGTGTTACCTAGGGGCAAATATGTGTTGAAGTTGTTCTATCCATTAATGTTCATTAATGGAAAAAATACTTCCAAACAATCACTACTAAAGTTAAGTTACACTACTAAACTTCATGCCAAGGATTATGGTGATTCCTTCCCAAAAATATAAATTTTTCATAATAAATCGAAATCGATCATTGTCGTTTGATCCAATAGATATTTAATTCTTATCTAGGTTACATAACTATTGTAAGACCTATCCCCTTGAGATCTAGATTCAATAGCTTTTCTCTTTTATTTTGATTTTCATATTTAGTAGTCATATGGCTGTTGGAGTATTTTGACATTTGAGTTCTTTTGGATATAGGTAATAGCTCAAAATTGAATGAGATATTTTTCATATGTATTTATATAAAAGCAACTTGCCTATTTTTACATATGTATTGACAAGTTGTTTTTACTCAATACAATTACTTTATTGAAATTTGCCCACCTAGGTCCCTAGAAAGGATTATTTTTCCATTGTCATAATTTGAAGGGAAGGATAAGAAAGCCAATGGTTTATAGAAGATAGGATTATTTGGGTGCCCCCATTCCCCTTTGCCATGTCTAGATGATGTCCATTAGATGTTCTATTGGAAAGCAAGTGTGTTGTTGTATTTTAATATTATGAAAGAATGGAAAAAGACCTAGTATGTATTACACATGAATCCCAATGGTTAAAACCTTAAGCGATAACCATCCAATTCACTTGGATGTGGGAATCAACCACCTTAGAAACGCCCATGGTATTTTTCATCCTATCTCTAATACTCAAGGGTTAAAATTGTTATGGATTAGGTTTGGTTTTCAACCTAGAGGCTTTATAACCCAATGCCATTATTAAAAGACACTTCCCAATTGGGGCTTGATTCCATGATCCTTTGAGGAGGTACTATCCTTATCCATTAAACCACAAGATATATTTTTAAGAAGGTCTTGTAGAAATTTGCTATTTAATGTATACATGGTAGTAGTTCACTATTGTTATGTATGAATAACTAACAAACATCTTCAACTTCCCACAAGTGTAGTGTTGTGGTCTAATGGTGGAAACATTCCTCGGACTCTTGAAGTTTGTGGGTTTTGACTTCAATTGAGAATTGGGTCTGATACCCAATTGTTCTCTAATTGATGAGAACCATTGTAATTGAAAATCATTATTTTATTTAATTAATAAAAAATTTAAACCCATGGATGGGTATACAAATTTTAAAAATAAAAAGTAAAAAATCAAGAACTGAGTTAGTTCACCTAAAAATTTGTAAGAATTGACCCTAATTATTATTTTAAAAAAAAGTGAGAATCACCCAACATTGGTATAAGTTGGTCCTGAAAGGAATCAAATTTCATATAAGAAGGATCTAAGTTTTGGGAATGAAGCAAATATTGGATCTAATTTGGTCTCAAGGAAGGCAACAAGGCCTAGTAGTAACCCTAACTAAATTTGAAATTTGAAATACTAAACTCACTCTAACATTAGAAACCTAAGTTATAATGAAATTCAATTGTTGTCTTACTAATAGCTAGTGAGAAGGGGAGTAGAAACTTGGAGCTCAAATTCCAAACATCATGTCATAAAAAGGAAAAGTTTGTATTATGCCTACTTGGGTAGTACCACCCTCAGAAGAAAATTGAAGTTATAGTCATCACATTGTTGTCTGATGCACAGGAATCTGGCAATGGTGGAAGCCCCCTTATTGTTAAGGATGATTAGAGTTACTTGCTTGACATGTAGACTGCAATCATGATACCATTGAGGAGTTCACATTGTTGGCTACAACCTCGACCACAGCATGCATCTCTAACCAGCTGGCTGTGCTGCATTGTAGCTCCAGATTTGGACAATGGCATCAGAATCATCAGCCTTATAGAATTTGGGCTTTGCTTAAGATTGTTTATGCTATAGCATCAATTGGTTGACATCAAGAAGATATGCCCTGCATTTGAAATTTGAGATGATGTGCAACTTTGGCAATGCTATGAACTTTCACTTATTGATGATGGGGTTTGTGGATGGTGGCAACAGGGCAAGGGTATTGTAAGCTTACAGGAGGGAAAGGGTTTAGTTAGTCAAATCTCAAATCTGAAGGCTGCTGCAGTCCAAAAAGATAAGTCATTGGCACAATTGAGGGAAACGAAGAAGGGAATGAAGGATACCTCGACACAGTGGGAGATACAGTTGGAGGCACAGTTGACAGCCAAGCTTCAGGATCAAGCTTCCAGAAAAAGATCTCAGAGGACTTATTTGTGGAGGAGACACACCATGCAGAACAATGGGAGAGAAAACTAAGAGTAGAGAAGAATATTCCTCATTTTTTGATTCTGGATTTTGGAAATCATTTTTGGAACAGGAGCTTGTAAACCTTCTCTTAAGGAGGTTTCAGTCTTGCTTTTTGTATGCTCACAATGTAAGTCCTGCAAATTGAAGATCCAGGTCCAGGAGTTCAATCCACAAGAGCGGTACTTGCTTGCAGTATCAACAACAGTGAAGAGTCTCTCACTTGTTCAGGGACCATCAGCAGTAACATGTATGGTCGTGACTTCTCTATCACAACTTCCCCACTGACTTCGTCAGTTCCCTACAGTGGGTATAGGCCAGTGTAACCACTAACCTGCGTACTGAGTTTCTGTTGCACGTCTGGAAGCAATGGGAAGACTCCACCATGAAACTGGCCAGTAACAAACAACAACACAAGGAGAGAACACAAAAAAGAAAAGAGGTAGAAAATGAATAAATAAGACAGACACACAGAAAAAAACGTAGACCACAACATCTGTTTTAACAGAGAACAATCACAACAATAAGATTTGACCACTAAAGCACAAGGAATGCAACAACTCCATTCTGCTCAGGCATAGAAAATGGAGTCACCAAATGAATTCCAGTCTTTCTGATGCCATTATCACTATTTCTCAACATCAGCCAGCATCAAGAAGTAACATCATACAGTCTTTTGCCCCATGAAAGGAGAGAACAGTGTATGTACCTCAAGGCACCTTTGCAGCATCCAAGGATGAGACGAGAAGTGGTCCCACCTGGACAAGCAATTTATACATAACCCATACACACAAAAAACAAGTTGGAGCACCTGAAACAATGCGCCAGAGCCAAATCAGATTTAACTACAAAGCACCGCATACTAAAAATTGAGGCCATGTTGATGGCAATGTTTCCAGTTCTGTTAGCTGCAATCTGCAAATGAGTTGAAGGTCTAAGTAGACCCTCCACAGAGATATTTGAGCAATTGTTTCTTCTGTTTTCTATTACTTGGGCCATACCATTTGACAGGCCAAAGAATGGCAAACTCAACAGGGTTAAAAGGCATCCCAATCCTAGACCAAAATAACCAAGAACCTAACTAATAACCAATTTGATTGGACCTCATAAAACCCAGTAAAATAAGCATCTATATGAGGTGAAACAATTACAGTTCACCTTGAAAGGGCCAGGGTAGATTCATTTCAATCTATGAATCAATACTAACTGCAAGCATGCACAAGCCGGATTAGGAGGGCCCACTTGCACCTTATAAGCCTAAATTAGAGCCTGTATGCCTAATTGCTGCATCTCTCTTAGCTTCCAGCGCCTGTGAATGTCAAATTCTTGCATTTCTCCAGGTATCACTTGTTGCATTGCCCATGCATAGTGCACAGTGTGAATTTCATCCTGCCACAAAGGATGAACAGCATCAAAATGTGATACAGCAACAATTGGCACTGTACCTGCAGATGAACGTCCTAACAAAGTTTGCAGAATCTGTCACAGTAACGGTCAAATACACACCTTAGCTCCTTCTGTAATGTTGCCATCTCTGTCCCGTGCACAATAGATTTGTTGTGTTTGAAACTGAGAGAGAACAAAAACATTCACATAGCCATGTTACTCTTTAGAACTCTATTAGTGAGCATAAGAACACCTACTTCCATCTGCAGTCTCAGAAGGTTGTCATTAACAATTTGTGTTTCTCTCATTGATCACATTTCATGCAAATGCTTCCCTTCCTGACAAAATCAAATTTTTGAATAATCCACATCTCATGCTCTTGGCATTCCATATTGCAACCACCAGCCCATGCATGGATGAAGCATAACAATTGTGCTTAAGTTACATCTCCAATGTGTTTAGAGTAAAGAAACAGTCAGCAACAGGCAAATGCTGGATACAGGTACTCACAGCAACAATAATTATGGGTGAATTGCCCAGCAGTTTGGTATCTTTGACTTCAACATCTGAAATGTGCAAAATCTGTTCCAGCAGACAACACAGTAAAAACCTCATGGTGGAATCCAATGCAAGGAGAATAGAAACCATGGTGAAAGGAATGCAGACAAAAACCTGTGACATGTATGAGTCTCACCTTATTATCTAAGAAAATCCCTTGGCTCTCTAGTGCTTGCCTCTCAGCCCGACAACGTTCCACTACCTCCCTACTACACCTTTCCCGCAACACATTCAAATCACCCTGCCACATAATATCAACATTAAAGCTCACATGTCATCCAATAAGAAAACCTGCAACCCTGCACACCAGGAACTTGATGCAACCTACATGAGAAAATACCAGTGACTAGGCCATGTGCACCAGATAGCAAAGTCCAGGTTTGCTGCATCATGCAGTGAGAATCCATGAATACAAAAGCTATGGGATGATCGTGTGCAGTCTGCCAGACCCCAGGGACTGACATCCAGCAGATTATTTACCTTAAGGTAAGCTCGAAGGACTGGCCTAACATCTTCTTGCACCTCCAAAATGAACTCTGTAATTGAAAAGGACCTGACCCATATCCACAACCAATGAAGGACTCAGATACAAGGATAAAAGAATGGCAAGCAAGGGTTTCCCATCTGACTGATGAGTAAGTAACATTATCTACTTTTGATGCACCGATTTCTTCTACTGCAGGTTGCAGATGTTGCATACCAGGAATTTGATCTATGCAGGATTTACCCAAGCTAGCAATGTCATTAGACTAAAACCAACTTAGCAAGCATCCTGCCAATGAGCTGTTGGGTGTAGACTACTTTGGCAGTAGCACTCAGTCACCAGACCTCACATCACAAAGTTTCCACTCAACTAAAGACATGTAATTAGTACCAGACTCAGGCATTGAGGACTGGATACAGTGTGAAAATCATTCTGTATACATTAGTCAGGCAGTGTTGGAGATGGTGCAAGACACAGAGACAGTGTAAATGCATGACCACAGTACTAATTCAACAGGACACAGACAGTGTAAATGGATGACCACAGTACTAATTCAACAGGAATCAGCTTTGTGATGACAGAAAGGTCCACCTCGATCCATAAAGCACAATCCATTAGAAAATCGAAAATGAACTCACGGATCATGTTGTCGAATCTCCCGCATGGCCACAGCAGTGGCCGTCTCACCAAAAATTGACTCATTTAGGCTGCAAAAAATGAGATGACAACACGCTTAGCAGAGCAAACAACAAACATTGGGCCAAACTGAATCCAAACAATCAGACAGGAAAACATTTGACTTGAAGTGGTGAAGAAAATAGAATGAAGGAAAAGTTTAAACCAGAGGATCTTGTAACCCACCAAACTTTCAAGAACCAGAAAGATTGCCATGTCACACTCAAATGTATGGAACTGCTTTTCTAATGTACACTGATATGCAACATTACAACAAACTAGTCCCAGACTCTCCAACAAAGACAAATGGTAAAACGTACTCTTGAATTTTGTGCACAACAGGACTGTCACTGGTCTCCCATCTTTCCCGCAAATCCTCTGCAAGCTGCCAGCCACACCAAAGAACACTGCGAACCTTCAATACAGAAGCAGAAGCTCCTCAGATGTTGCAGATGAAATATAGGTCAATTTATTCAACAGGACATGAAATCAGGCTCATTCATAAGAAGAAGTGCAGAAGAAATCAGAGCAATCTGAAGCTTACTTCTTGTCCTTTTGTGACCACTGGGTGCTCCTTCACAGTTCTGAGTTGTCTAAATGCTGGATGTGCCCGTGCCTGCAAACCCAAAGACACTGCTATTAGCCTTCTTCACAAGCATGGACAGAAGTCTCAAGTAGTAGCAAGTAGATGGACTCCAAACAAACTAGAACACTGAGCTTCAATCAACAAAAGAGTGGATCATTTTTCTACATGATGCAGCATGGTGCAAACATCATTAGAGAGATTGAAGTAAAACATGACAACATCAAGCACAGATAACCACAAAAGAAAGCAAGAGAGGAAAGAAAATGGAGATGGGTAGGGTATTGATTCCAGTTTTTCTTCATGGATTGCCACAAAAGAAAGCAAGAGAGGAAACAAAATAGAGATGGGTAGAGTAGTGATTCAGAGTTTTTCTTCAGACCTTTTCTTTCAAAGACTCCCACTGTTTTTCCCATCTGGTTGTCTTCTTCACAACAGGTACAACAGCAGTCACCTGTGTATTCTCAGCTGGTGGTGGTCCTGCAGCAGCAGCAGCTCTGGTTCTTCTCCTCCTTGGTGCAGTGTTGCTCAATTCTTCCCTTAGAAATGAGTAACTGGTCTTCATGGAGTCTACAAACTTTGTCTCCCTCACTTTGTGAAAAGCGGATTCCGCAGAAGCTGTAGCAGTCTGAAACCCTTGACTAACAGTAGCATAAACCGTCTTTGCTGCAGCTGCTGCGAATGACTCTGCTGCTGTCTGAGCTGATGAAGAAGACTGCTCTCTTCCTCCTGCTGCTGCACCACCGCTTGAAGAAGCCTTAGCCTCCTGTTCTCCCCCTCATACAGCAGAACACAAGAGAAATGTTTGAACTTGCACAAAATAGAAAGAAATCCATGCCCTAGAGATTCCATATCCCTTGACCGAAAGATTGCTGTATGCAATCCTCTCAAGACATGTCTGGGAGTCAGAATGCTTCCACAAAATCCCTGTTGCAGGCAGGCTGTTAAAGACGTAGGTAATACATGCTGCCATGCGAGAAGACGAGCGAGAAAACGCATTTTGAAGCAGAAGAAAAAGATCCCGAAGCAGCTGCAGAGGCAAGAAGAAGAAGAAGAAGAAGAAGAAGAAGAAGAAAGAAGGAAAAGAAATAAAACCTGCGTCCATTTTGCTGCGGCGGCCTGTTGATCGCTGCTGAAGGCGCGAGAATGCAGCACCCGCCGGCCGCACCACGCTTCTCCGGCATCGATTGATGATGAGAGAGGAGGAGACGATGATGCAACAATGGCAGCAGAGGATCGACGTGACGATCTTCCAACGAGACGCGCGATGGCGACCGATCTCGACATCTCTTCTGCAGTGCCAAGGTACGTAAGAAAACTGCCGATCTCTTCTCGACGAGAAACACAAATCTCTACGCACAAAAACACATACAACACTACTGCGTGCACAGTCGCACGGTGAAGAGGGTTCTAGGTTTAGGTTTAGAGGGGGAGAGAGAGAGAGACGGAACCTCGACTTTTTGTGTGACTTCTTTCCCACATCTTCTTCGCATGTTTCCTCCGCAGTTTCCACAAGCGAAGCGATCGGTGAAGACGACGACACCGACATCTTCTTAAGGAGTTTCTCAATTCGCGGCAGTGAAGGAAGGAAGATCAGCTTTCTGCAAGATCCGTGACTGGCAGCAGCAGAGCTGGGAATACATCCGCTAACTTACTGACTGATTGACCGTGGAAACCTCTTCTTCTTCGATAGGTATCGAGGAAAATAGGGAGGGAGTGTGGAATCTTCCTCGCCGTGGTGTTGTTCGCACAATACATCATCGGTATGCATCTTGTTGCAGTGGCGTCTATTATGATGGCTTGATCTTTTGCTGTCGGACAGACTCGAGGTTGGAGCAAGAACAAACGGTGATACGATCTTCAAAGAGACAGGTACTTCATCTTCTTCTCTGCACCGACTTCCGTTGTCGCAAGAGTTTTGAAAGAGATTATGCTTCTTTACTGGACCGAGTTGCTTCGTTGTCGCAAGAATTGTGCAAGAGATGCTTCTTGTCTGGACCGATTTCCGTTGTCGCAAGGTTTCTGAAAGAGATCCGTCTTCTGCTCTCGACCGACTTGCTCCGTTGTCGCAAGAGTTCTGAAAGAGAAGCTTATTTTCTGGATCGGCTTCCCTTGTCGCAGGAGTCTGAAAGAGGAGTTACCGCTTCCATTTTGGATCGGCTTCCCTTGTCGCAGGCGTTCTGAAAGAGGAGATACCACTTTTTTCTGGACAGACTTGCTCCGTTGTGGGAACAGTTCTTGTTTTATATTTGAATTGTTCGAGAACACAGAAGTTCGATTTCGGTGTCTCTTTTTATGCGTGACCATTAGCTCGTGTTCTGGAACGAAGGAAGAAGAAGAAGAAGAAGAGGGGAAGGAAGAGGAGGGCTCTGTTCTTGTGTCGAAGAAGAAGAAGAGTCGGTGATAGTTTATGACTGAGAGAGAGAGAGAGAGAGAGCATGCCATCTTTTGTGCCTCTTCTCTCATACGGCAATCCAAACGCAGGTGTGGTTTTCTTCTTCAGGGCCACAGGGAAAGTGCTTTCTTTCTTCTTGCAAGTTTCTCTTCTACTCCTGCATTTGTGAAGTGAAGATTGTCTTCTTTTTGTTTTTGTGTTTTTGTATTTTTTTTGCTGAAAGATGTGATGATTTCTGCCCCTCACAATATGAAAGCTGCACACGTGACCACAGCTGCTCCCGAAGAAGAGAGATCCGGTGAGAGAGCTTGTCCTTGCACATCACCAATCACTCCCGGCGATGATGGATCTCAACTCACTCTTGGTGAAGAAGGTGAGAAAACTTCGACCTGTGTGCAAGGACAGGTGCAAGGAAATGCTGCAAAGAGACTTCTTGCAGCCAAAAGGAAACCGGTGAAGACCAGAAAGAAGGTTCCCAGAAACCATGTACGATAGCACACACACACACACTCTCTCTCTCTCTCTCTCTATGTGTCTTCTGTGTTTGTGCGTCTGCTAGCACATCAATGTCTCACTCCAGATTTTCAAGCATTTTATCTTCTCAGTTGTTATTTGCATCAAGCTCAGACAAGCAAGAATTTGTTTTGTTTGTGCCTCATTTCTTTGAGCTCTTCATGGGGACTTATGTTGCCAGTTGCTGGTTTGGCAGGGGTTAGGGGCTGGGGAATCGATGCATCCAGAAGGTGACACAAGCAGAGCAGTGCAAGAGAAGCATGAGCAGTCCTCAAATGAGGTTGAAGTCAAGGCACAACATTATTCACGAACATTGCGGGTGGTTAAGAAGGCAGTGCTGGAGGTGCAATTACTTCTCCTCGATGGGATCCAAGAATACTCACAGCTACGGGCAGCTGGGAAGCTCCTGACGAAGTCTGAGTATGCTGATGTTGTCACAGAGAGGAGCATTTCAAAGCTTTGTGGGTATGCACTATGCAACAACCACCTCTCGGCTGAAAATACTCGAAAAGGGCGGTACCGGATCTCACTTTCAGCTAAGAAAGTGTATGATATTCAAGAGTCCAGTCAGTTTTGCCATGTGACGTGCCTTATTTCTAGCAAAGAATTTGCTAGCTCATTAGTCAATGATCGGGATGCTGTGAAACTTGGCAAAAGTGTGCCTGAGATTATCACTGCTGTGAGGGGCTCAAAGCCTTCCAAATCCAAGTTAGCCACATCAAAAGTTTCAGGAGCAGATCCGTCTGGAAAAGTGAGCCACAATGAACCTGATCAATATGGCAGTGAATCTGCAAGCTCTTCTAGTGCACAGGTACCCAAGGCTATAAAAGATATCAAAGGTGCCATTGATGTTTCAAATGTGGGAAATGAATCATGTACATATTGCAGTGCATCTGCAAGCTCTTCTAGCACACAGGTACCCAAGGCTGTAAAAGATATCAAAGGTGCCATTGATGTTTCAAACTTGGGAGATGAAAGAAGGGATGCTAAGCAAACAGATTTGGTCATCAAGGAGCGTTTGCTTGAACAAGAAATTCCAGCAAATTTCAACTATGTGGGTCCCTCAAATGCTGTTGAAGGCTACATACCCAAAAGATCATATGGTCAAGTTCCTCAAGTGAAGGCTGTAGTCAGAGTTTCCAGTGAGGGGAAGAATGATCCAAATGCATTGCCTGAATTAGTTGAAACTTCCATAAGCAGCTCAAATAAGGAGGCAGAAATGTTGGAGTATGGGGTTCAGTTTTTTGCCAATGAGGAGAATGGAGATAATTCACACATTGCAGATTCTATAGCTCATTTGCTGAAAGGGAGCACAGATACAGGAACTGCCAGTAGTCTAGTGGACTCTTCAGAAAAAATGATTTTGGCCTCAGAGGAATTAAACAGCCATTCAAGGGGTAGGAATAAGTTTGTTGAGAGCTCTAAGAGCAGCTTGCAAACATCTACAAGCAAGGAGTGTGCTGGAAAGGCTGATCTTCAAAGTACAGAATGTGATGCGTTAGCAACTGACATCTCTCTGAATACAGGTAAACTAACTGGAACCTTAAGGCATTCCAAACTTTTAATCAAGTAGATGGTTTGAGGTCCAATAGTGAAGTTTATATGCTCTCTGAGCACAGTCAAGAATGCTGTTCACCATGCAACAGAAGTTATCACCTGCCTGATTGTAAGTTTTGTAGAGTCCTGTTTCAGATCCATATGGTAGTTTAGGGTTTGTCTGCAGAACTGAAATCTGTTGAAGTCTTCTCCAGAGAAACTGTCAATAATTGCAGTCTATTGCAGGCATTTATAGTTAGTAACAGGCTATATTGTATGGTAGCTGGTCACTAGTAACTACCATCTGTGTTGCTGCTGAAGGTCTCTGAGCATGCATGTCACTGTCACTGCTGTTCAAATCACTCATCAGTTTTGGTTCTGTTTTTGTTTTGTCTGCACTTTAATGTTGGGTTTCCTCTTCTTTCCTGTTACTGGCATGTTGTCAGATCTGAGTTTATAACCTGAGCATCAGGTCATCTCGCAACTCTATTAGATTGATGGAAATCATAAGTACAGAGAAGTCATAGTACTTACAAAGATATTGGTAACAGGCTATTTCCATTGGTTAGGGCATATGTTCGTCAATTTTTTCATATTTCTTTATGTGCATAGAAACCCACTTGTTGAAGTGCCCACTTCTGCTCAAGCTTGTGACCACGTTGATTATCTGGACACCTGTCTTTATTTTCAATTTGTTATAGTTGTTGGGTCTCCTCCTCACCTTCATGCTCTGGGCATCTAATCTATAAGCTCAGTTGAGTACAGCCTGACCACCTTCTGGTGTACAGATGTGGAAAAGGGAACCATGAATTTGAAGTCAGCTTTGAAGAAACAGAGAGCAAGGCAAAAGCATGGTCGGAGTGTCTCTTGGGTGGATGAAAAAGGTGGTTCAATTAAGGAAATCTCTTGCAGCCCTGGAGTTTCAGAGAGTGGGAACAGCAGCAGTATAAACACAATTTTGGATTCTCTGTCTGACCTGGTAATGATCAAACCTCCTCCACAACCCTTGTAGCTTTCTGGGTGCTAAAATCTCTCTCTTTTGACTAGGTTCGTATTCAATTTAAGATGGCAGAGTGGAATCACCTTGCACTTCATACACTGCAGAATCATTTAGTCATTTCTGGTTCCAGGTTATTGGAACTTGGGCCTTTGTCTGCTGAGACATTCTGCTTGTGGTTTAAGTTTGTCGATGCCCTAATTCCAGACCAGAGTGGCTTTTGAAGATTTGACTGTATGTTTTTTAGCTGACTATATTGCTTCACTTTGTGCAGACTATGAAAGATGTATCTGTCTCAATGGACAACAACACCAACCTGGGAAATGAAGGTGGAAAGCAGGAGAGATTAAACTCCCTCCAGTCAAGTCTAAAGAGTGCAAGAGAAGCAAGATTAGCATCAGCAGAAGCTGTAGCTGCAGCTTTGACTCAAGCAGCCACAGCTGCAGCCACAGGGGAGCTTGATGGTAATGAAGCTGGTATGATCATCTTCAGATTTGTTCACCATTCTGTGCTTTCTTAAGCATTTTACTAACATTTGCATTCAATTCACATACAAATGTTTCTGCCAATACACTTGCAAAAATCATGTATTGTTCTTTTGGAGAGCTTTTGGTAGCAGCTTTTGGTCCTGCATAAAATGCTGTCTTGGGTTTGCTGAGTTTCTTTCAACCCAGTTGGTTTGCTCTTTGCAGTGGCAAGAGCAGGGCTCTCAATTTTATCTGCCACCCACAATGCGAGTGTGGCAGCAGAAGTGACGGAGTGTAAAGAAAGTTTTCATTTGGCCCAAGATGCAGATGAGGATGAGACAGAGGAAGAAGAAGATGATGATCTTATTCAGAAAACACTGAGAGAACAAGGTGAGATGAGATGGCGACAGGTGAGGCCTGATGACTTTGAAGATGAGGATGAGGATGATGAAGATGGATATTTAGGTGCTCGCAACGTTCAGTTCCACCCTCCACCAACAGGATTCAAAGCTGAGGTTGGCATTTCCTCTTGGTTTGTCCTGAAGTTGTACTCTGCTTATTTTCAAGCCTGTCTATCTCCTCACTGGCATATCCAAACTCCTCATTCTGTTACAGTTCATATAACTGGTAGTAATGAAATTGGTTCCTGAATGTAGGTAGCTGACGGTGCCTCTGACATTGATCACACCAAATGGTGTGATTAACTGCAACAGTGTGCTTATGTGGTTTATATTTGAATCTCAGCCATCACTGTAGGAGGGACATTGATTGTGCTGTAGTGATGGGCAATTTTTGGTTGATTTACTTTCTCTAAAGTGGATTTATTGTGGAAAATTTGCTAGGTATCAATGTTTGGGACAATATACATGGCCTTTGAGGGGTGGATATCAGCAAGGACAATAGCTCACATATATGGTAAAGAATCTCATGAAGAGGACAAATTCTTGTCAGTTGGTGGTAGGGAGTATAGCCGGCAAACCATGGCCGGCGATGCTGTCTCTGTTGAAATTTTGCGCTCGTTTTCTGTCTGTCTTTCACGGGTGCTTCCAGAAGTGGTTCATGAGTTTCACCTCTCAACTCCAACATCAACAATTGAACGAGCTCTGGTAAAATATTCCCATTTCCTGTAAATCTAAAATGCTTTTCTAGCCTGATCATGGGGTGATTAAAGTTTTGGAACAAACTTGGAATTGAACTATTTCATGTTGCTGAGGGATCCCTACACAGGTAAAAAAATCTGCAGTTTTTTTAAGGCCTATGATACTTACCAACTACATTTTCTTAAGTCAGAGCTTTCACAGGCTGGATATTAAATCATGTGATTTGCACTTTTGTTTTTGTTTCTCATTAAAATGCTGCAGGGTCGGGTGATAAACACAATGAGCTTTTATGAGGCCTTGCCACCGTTTGGAGTAAAACAATGGCGCCTGGTGACCTTGCTGTTATTAGATGCCCTTTCTGTGCAACGTTTACCTGGAATTGTATTGTCAAACAACCGAGCCATTATGCGTAAGGTATTACAATGCATCATTTTCTTTATCCTTGAATTATGCATCCTTCATGAGGTTGAGGTGGTTGCATTGCAGGTGTTTTTTCTAGGTTTTAAATCACAACAATGCCCATTTTATGATCAAGCTGAATGAGGCTAAGGGCCTAATAGAGGATATTGTGGTTCTTCCTTGAAATTCTGTAGCCTTACTGACTTGTGCCAGTGACCCAATCATACAACCTTGAAATTCTGTAGCCCTGGTGACCCATGCCAGTGACCCAATCATATAAGCATTAGTTCAGACTGGTGAATACAGAAAAATTGTGGGAAAGAGTTTGTAAGTTGCAGGAAAGACTCTTATTAGAGTATACTGGTTTGGGAAGGCTGAAAATGACAGAAGAACAAATGATGGAATCCTGATGAAAGAGAGTGTGCCATACAGGTCTCTGAATTCACAGGAACAAGTGAGGCGGAGTATGATGCATATCGTGATGTGCTGCTTCCTTCAGGTCGCTCACCCTTGTTTGCATCTCTCAGTGGCGGGTGACATGAGAACCTCTCACATCCATCACATGGAATCACTGTACACACTCATGATAATGTTAGGGTGAACCTGACACATCCTCTTGGTTGTAGAGGATCTCATCACCATCTGTACGATGGTTGGAAGTGGACATAGCACTAGCAGTGCCTGATTACATGCCCTGGTCTTGTTGCAACTGTAAACACTAGAGGGTACATCTCTGGGATTGGATCTATATGAGATCCAAGAGAGTAGTCACTGTCAGACCAAGGAGGTTTTAGCAGAGTGTTCCAGCTTCCAGGGAATTTTTCAAGTGAATTTTGTGGAAGCCAAGGGACTTTGTATCATGAGTATGAAGTGTCCTGTCTGGGATTATGAATATCCATGACATAAAGTGCTGCATGGGTTCTTTCCCCATGCCTTGTCAAGGATTCTGCATATAGTGTTATAAGCAATGCTCACCTCTATCTGCAGGGCTGTGGATTCATGGAACTTGCAGGAACAAGCTATAAATTTTCTCTTGGATCTTTTCTCAGTGACAGCAGGATTTTGCAGTTACTAATATGATATGTATTTCAGTATGAATCCTAGTATTCTAGTTGTGACCCTAGTATTTCCAATACTGCCAAATTTTCCATAGTTGATAGCCAGTTTTTATGAGTTTTGCTGACATGTTCTGTTTGTTGAGACAATTGAATTTGGTGGAGGAGGTGGGGAGGGGAAGAGTGGTTTTGAGGTACCAGAGTTCTTGACACTCCTCTTTTGCTGTTCCTGTCGTCAGCAGCAGCCTTGCACTTTTGTAGCAGAACTGCTTACACACAGCCACCCATGACATTGATATTGACCTGCCGAAACATAGTTTCCATGTTCTGTACCACATATTCAACATTGACAGCCAGTGCTGGTTTTGTGATTAATTGTTGAGGGAGGAATTGCTCAGTTGAAAACACATGGAATGGATGCAGCAACACTCCCACTCCACATTGCAATTCCAAAAAGCATAATTGAACTTTTAAGTCTGCATGTCTGTGGAGAATGTGTTCACAAGCTACACATTCTGTTTTGAGAAATCATACGTATAAAGGGACTATAGATTATGGGCTCTGTGTTTGCCATGAGTGGTATTGCTTAACTATCTACTTCTGTCCACCAAAGAGTCACCTATGTTACAGAATACTACAAAAACAATTGCTGACGAAGTACAAACATACTACAAGTTTGCACCATGTGCATAATGTTTGCCTGAGTGAAACATAATGTTTGGTCAATTGATTGCATGATGAGCTTTTCAGTCAGACATAGAAATTATGTCCCTGTCTCATTTGACAGAAACTGAAACAGAGTACCCAGGGACCTTACTTTCAAAACTCCAAAATAGACCAATTTCAGCCTCCCAGATTGCCCACATCATGGCATGAATAATGTATTGCTTAAATCAAGGAAAACAAACACAAGTATTGGGCAGAGCTTAGTACTGGATCCTCCCAGTTGAGCCTTAAGCTTGCAAGGTCATCTATTATAAATCATGGGTGGTTTAGCGGGCTACAGGACACCAACCTGAAGTTTATAGCAAAACGAATCTGGGTTCTGTCAAGATCATCCTCAGTATACCAGGTGGAGGAACTTGCCATTAACTGGATCCTCTAGATCTTCTCACCACCTCACACAGAATTAAAGAACTGAAAAGAGAAATGAACAGTTAAACAAAATGAAATCTCCTGATGGCAACTAATGATACTTAGATTTTTCTTTGGAATGAAAAAGGATTTGTGTATTTTGTGCCTGTTGTTACAAGCAAAGACTGAGACAGAGAAAACTGGTAAAACTGTTGCTTCCATAACGAAAAAAGAGAAGAAGAATCAAGAGCTGATTATACAGCAAGCATGCCATGAGCAGGAAGAAAGCTTGTTGAACTTTTAAACTCACCTCATGCACAGTCGGTTTCTCATTTGCAACAGAAGTGCTTTTAGGTTCTTATGAAGCTCCTCTGAAGAGCATGATGGCAAGTGGTCCCACACAGAAGTGGATGAAGCATCCAAATAAGTGAGTAATGCCTGAGCCAAAACTGGTCCCTGCCACGCATTGCCATCCAGGTCCATACGTGTTGTCGAATTGCTGCATTAAACATTCACCACAAAAAGAAAGCTGTTGCCATCAAAACCATGTTACTCACACCCTCCCATGAAAACATTGACAAGGGTTTTTCCAGAATTGATGTATCCCTGTATACCAGTCACACATCATTGGAAATCTGCAACATTTCTTGTTGCAAATCGGCAGCATTGAGGAAGTTGATGGTAGTCTGTAAAGCTTTGCTTCTGATGATGGTCTCATTTGAAGCGGGAAAGAAATGAAGTGATCTACTTGAGTCGCCATTGTGGAAAGTGATTTCCAAATGGAAGAGCTACACACTTCCTTATTTGTTTCCAACAGGAAATGTTTGTGTTCTAGAGTGCAAGTTTGTAGTTGCAAAATCTGTCGTGCCGGGATCTCTCTCTCTCTATGTTATTACTTGAAAACAAAGAATGTAGCTAAAGCCTCGTGAGAAAGGAAAAGAAGGATGTATTTCTCGCAATTTGCAAAACTGCAAACCAAGATTTTTCCTGGTTTTCTGGAGACAGCAATAGTGGCATAGCAGCATTGTTGTTTCTATCTTTGCATTATCTCCAACTCTCCCGCTTCCCCTTGTGAAACTACGCACACTGTATGTATCTAGAAAGCATCCGAGTGATGCTCTCTCTCTCTCTCTCTCTCTCTCTCTCTCTCTCTCTCTCTCTCTCTCTTGTCTTCTCAGAAGACATTTTCCAGTTCAATGGCTGCTCTGAACGCTCTTTTTCTCTTTCCTACTGAATTTGCGTTCTTCCTTATTTCTTTACTTCGTTCAGTGCTTTTCAAATGGAAAGAGTGAAGAAAACGTCAAAAGCTTAGTAGCTAGAGAGCGAGCCACAAAGTGCGAGTACTCGTACCGTCTTGACGTAGCAGGCAATCTCCTTACAGTCGCTGATTTCGTGCAGATCCAGAGCGTCCAAGGCACAGCGCATTGCGTGTTCCTGCATCTTCTCTGGCATGTCTGTCTCTCCTATCTTTGCCGTACCTTCGAACATCTTAGCAACTCCAGCAGATGAGCAAATCAAGAATCAACTCCCCGCCGGCCGGCTCCAAGATTGCCACAACGAGAACTCAAGCCGTCAGACAATACATAATAATTTCGCCAAAAGAACCCGGCACCACGTACGTGACTGACCTTGCCGCCGATCAAGACACTCACTGCCTTCGACCTCCTCTTCGAAATTCGGTAACGAACTCGGTGCAACTACGAGATCATTCTATCACGTACGGACTCCATTCTTGTTCTCTTTCAGCGTCAAAATCCAGAAATCCAGAATTCAATGAAATCCAGAAAGCCTGGCTGGCTTGCTTCCTTCTGCCTCGAATCCCGCCAATGGTCCTTGAAAGCTGCGTCAGTGTCCAAAATCCCAGCAGATCCTCACCATACCGGCTTCAGCGAAACGCGTCTGGCCAAAAATAGACAAAGATTGTTCACGTAATATCCAGATGCACGCAGGCACAAGCATATTCAGCAATTACAGAAAGCACGACGGACGCAGGCACAAATATATCCATTGAGGAGTACAGAAACCACGACGACTCACCGCCGCGAAAAGGACTCCGCAGTCGTGCTATCACCATGCGTCCGTCCGTCTCTCGTACGTTATAAAGATGCAGGACCATGCAGCGCAGCATTATAAATGGAAACAGAAGAGTGTTTCAAAACCAGAAATAGGTACGCCAAGCAGTAGTAGTACAAAAACAACCAAGCAAAACCTGGCAAGACAACTGACATGAATCTGACTTCACCAAATTTAGTGTAAACTATGCTCATCGTGGGTTGAACAAAAAACAAAGAAACAAACAGTGATGCAAGAATGATCTTCTACAGCACAAGTGTTGGTCATGCACTCACTGTCATTACAGTTAAGAAACACATTTGCAAGAATTTATGGGCATATATATCTTGATCAAACCATAGCCAATTTCTTCTTCTATCAAGAAAAATTATGGCACTAAAGATTTGCTGGACATGCATCAAGTGGATTTGTTGCACAAGAGTTTTGCACATTTCTAGAATAGCAACCTAGTCTCTTGCAATCTCCTATTTCATGCAGTGCAGCAACAGTGACATCTCTCTTCACAAAGAGAGATTACATGACTCTCATGTTTGTGATTCACAAGAAAGATCAATCCTAGTTCTAGTTTCCCTCCCTTTCTGTGTCCACCATTCACATAGGTTGAATTTGGACAGCATGGAACAGGAGCACTCCTGCAGCAAATGACACAAGTTGGGTAAAGTGACAATTGCAATGGCATCAGTTAGCTTCTTTGTACACTGAACTGGACATGTAATGTGAGCTGAACAAGAATTTCAACATGGACTCATACCAGACTCCATCATGGGCTGCATCAACAGGATATCTCCCTACTAGCTAAGCATGAAACACTGACACATAACAATTGCTTAAGTACTTCATCTAGTTGTTTGTGTGCCTGCTGTAACTCCAGCTGCCAATTCTCAACTCACCTGTTGAACAGGACCACCTTAAAAGGTTGCTCTAATCCACCTGTTCCAGATGACTGCCTGTGTCAAGTCTCAGAATCACAAGAATCATCAAGAGCAGTTGAATTGTCTTCATCAATGCTAGGGTCTAGCTTGACCATCCGGTGAATGCAAGTTCCAACCATGTTGGACTCTTTAAGACTGAATCCAGAAGACAGAAGAGATGCATACAAAAACAAGGCAGGATTGAATAAAGAAAAAACTGGGTCCTCCAGATAACACAAGATGATCTTGATATGAACAATAATAGAAAAATAGCTAACAACAGTCCCCAGTTTGAAGCCAGAATGTATGAATTAAGAAGAGGAGAAAGCTTTGCAGATTCTTCATCACAAAATACAAGATGCAGCAGGTGAATAACAAACCATTCTCACAAGGTAACAGGACAAGGTCCTTGACAGTCTTTTCAGCATCAACATGCTTGCAAAGCTCCATCATGACAGCAATTTGTCAGAATTAGATCTCAAAAACCTTCTTGCTACTCATGTAGTTGCCTGTGCTGCAGTATCAGGAAGTGCTTGTGACTTCATGATCTGCTCCATATTAGCACTCCACCCATAATAACCACATCAAGCGTTTAACCATTCAAATTTTCTCACAACTTAAATGTCCTTAACTTCATGCCTGCAGACTGCAGAATCTGTGGAAGCACCTGCATACAAACAACCAGCAGATATTTATCCACTCATGCAAGACAATATATTATCTGCAATTGTCCCTTTGGATTGCCATGAGAATCTAGTTACAGAATTAAATGCTCCGTTTGGGTCTCAATGATTTCCCTGCAGCAAAAAACCTTGATTGCAGGGTTGAATGAATGAAAGACATGAATTTATGGCAGCACAAGAAGGAGATGGTTGTGTCAGTATATCCAAGACAGTATTATGGCATCCTTTTGCTGTCAATCACATTGGGATATGCTAGCTTTTCTGTAATACAAGCTTCATCAACTACTGTGACAACCAAAGCAAAGAACTTACATCAGAAAGATTCCTATGGAAATTGTCACTATCACAGACAGAATAAGATATTCCTATTCTTTTTCTCATGTCATTTGCATCCCTTCCAGTAGAAGCATATCAGCATAAGACATAAACACAGGTCACAGTGCTAAAGAGGAAGGCAAGGAATTGCTAGCAGCATGCCACAACACCCAGTCATCTTGTCCTTGTTTTGTCAACAAAACTGGGTACATGCTGCCTAATTATTCATCGACTACCATGACTAGCCCAGCTGCAAGAATACGTCAGAGAGATTTCCATAGAATATATCAGCATCCCAGGATGGGAATAAGGTGTGACTAGTCTTTTTCACATCATTTGCATCCACTCCATAAAAAGCCTATATTCATAAACAAGAAATGCTGACAGTGAAAGAGATAGAAGGCAAAAAAAGGTTATGTCAGCATATAACAAGAGAATCATGACATCCTTGAATGTCAACAAACTTGGATACATGCTACCAGAAAATAGTCATCAACTACAATGACAACCCTGGCTCTGAGAAAAAATATTCAGCATTGCAAGTCGGGAAGTGAGCTCCTCATAGCAACACCAATGACAGTCTTCTTCTTCTTCCTCTTCTGCTCCAGTCACCACTGCAACTTCCTTCTCCCTCTTCTCTTTTTCTTCCTACACCCTACAAAAATTTCAAAGAGACAAGTCCAGGAAATGAGAGAGAAGGGAGAGGGATCTTACTTCTCCAGGATTGTGTTCAAGGGGTGAGAGAGCTTCTCCAAGCTCCACAACCACCAAGCTGCATGCAAGAGTTCCATGGCATGAGAGAGAGCTTGAGCTTGAGCTTGAGCTTGAGCTTGAGCACAATCCACCATGGGAGCTTCAGCCTAGAGGAGTAGAACTTGAAAAGCTTGGTGATGGAGGCAATGTATGGGGAAAAAATGGGGGTAGTAGGCTGCAGGGTGGGTAGGTAGGAGGTTGAGGGGTAGGTAGGTATGGTTTTCTTGGCAACATCATAAATCTTTCCTTCCTCAGCCTTTTTTCTCCTGTTTTATCAACTTCCTCATCCTCATAATCAGATACCTGCTTTGTAGATGCCTTCTCTGTCCTGAAAGTAATCAGGTAGCTGACAAACTCTGAGTGCTTCTTTACAAGATCCCTCAGTTTCTTCTCCTCCAAATGCTCCAGCTGATCCTCCTTGGGATGCAACATGACCTTAGTTCTGACCCACCTCCTCACCTGGTCAAGGAACCATCTTGATCAGACAACTCACTTCACAAAAATATGGTGCAAAAGGACAGACAGAACTAGCAGCAATTACGTGCTAAAAAGCATGCCTGTTACTGCATGTGCTTAAGAAATGCCTGCATATTGTAGCTGAGTAGGAAAAGAACCAGAGAATTCAATAAGTTTTCAGTCTGCTAGACACTCCACAGCTTAGAATTTGACTACAACTGAATGTCATGATTGCCAGTGGCAATTCAGACTATATTGCAATGTATTTTCATCACAGCTGCTCAAACACCACACACTATCAAAACTATCCAATGTACCATATACTTTTGGCTGCTCAGCTTGGCTATTACATTGCATACTGAAGATCCCCTCAGGCCCCACAATCTCAATAGCACCACTATGTATTCTCACTACAGATTCAAGGTCCAAATTTGGACACATAGTAACATATCAAGAACACTATAGTAAGATAGCAGTGACAAGCTGACATTACTCCCACACTACTTCATCAGCTCACAACAGTGGTTGGTAAATGCATGTAGAATATGCTGCTCAAAATTTTAGGCAACTGACTATATGAAAATCTGCATCCTGAGTTTTCAGAAGCACAAAAAAAGACTCAGCTAGCACTCATGAGCTATAGCTAGACATCAATAATATCCTCATTCAAGCTGCAAACAAGCTTTTGACGGAAACCTTCATTCATTTTACCTTGTGCCTGTACAAGCAAGCAAGCAGGCAACAGACTTAACATAACTACAAGAGCCATGGAAGGAAAAAAAATTCTGCATATGATCATAATATATCACAACAGAATAGGTATCATTGAAAAACCTTGAATCAGACCACAGACTCTCTCACCAGACTTGGTTATTATGCAAATCCCAGAATCATTGATAGTTATGGTATTCAAGGCCTTCCTTCTCATTAGCATTACCTGAAGAAACAGCACAGACCGGCTGCAAGTCAAGCTTTGCTCTTGTCTGTAAGTCCTTCAAACCAGATCTTCTTGTCCAAGGCTTATTATCACATCAACACTACTCACAGGCGCATCAACTTGAAAGGCTTAATTCTAAAGCACATCTCCCTCTGCAAAACTGAACCAAAAGCTTATGCTAAAGACTGAGCAACTTCCCATGCCTTGATTTCATTGAGATACTCCAGTCCAAGAAACCGACACCCTCTCCAGCTTTGAAATGAAAGATGGCTAAGCAAAGAGGTAATGATGTCACAAAAGGACGGAAGCACCAGAAACCACTGCAGCAGCAACAGTAGAAAGAACAGGAAAAACCAAAATATTTGCAATGAGGAAAAACTCACATCAGAGGCAACTGGATATCAGAGAGACCACCTCTCTGGCAAGAAAATCTTTTTGTTGCTGCAAAATGCGTTGATAAGAATGAGACTTTTGAGCTGCTGATTGATCAGCTCCGCCTGGAAAGGCAAAAGTCTCCAACTTTTCCCCTGCCTGTTCTTCTTCGCCAACAACCGCCATGTTTTTTGCTAACTACCAGAAACACAAAGAAACTCTCCAAGAGGAGGTGCCGCCCTGCTCCAAACTCCAAACCCTCAACGTGAGTGTGTGTGTGTGTGTTCAAGAAAACAAATGTCATTGCATATCTTTAAGCGATCGCACAGAAAAAAAAACAACGAACACAAGAAGAATGAGTGCGGTAATAGCCTTGAAGAGCTTCGAGCTATACAACGGAGTGCAGGAGGTTGAAGCAACAAGAGAAATCGCATCATCCTTTCGATCCTTGAACATCTTGCAAATCCAGGAACATCCACAGATTGTGCAGCGATCGCGAGGATACCTGCAAGAGCTGGTTTCTCTTCTGTTTCTTTTGCGGTGGTGAACTTTTGCAGATGGAAGCCATCCAGCCAGTAAGGTGTTGCCGCAACAAGATGTCCTGGCTGCTTTTTCCTTCCTCGGGGGATTCATGTGATCTGTGGTCTTGATGGAGTATGATGGATCTTGCATCTTGAAAAAGAGTTTTACAATTTGGATCTATCTACAAGAAGCGAAACATCCGGCTTTGTTTGACAGAAAAGTAGGAGAAACCTCACGAGGAGGAAGAGAACGACGCTCACGAGGAGGAGGAAGAGAGAAGGATTCCGCTGTGAGCAAATCATTTGATGGCGATGGCGGCAGCTGTGTCTGTAATCGGCAACAGCAGTACCTTTCTCCTCCCCGTCTCCTCCTCCACAACTTTTGTCGCGAGAATCTCGAACTCAAGCAGCGGTGATATCGTGCTTCCTTGCTACATCGGCCTCGGATTTTGCTGCGGGAAGTTGTCTGTCGAAAAGCCATGCCGCAACAAGAACTCAAGGAAATGGCGGAGAAGAAGTTTGCAGACCGTCATCGTTTCTAGTTTGAAAACAAGTGACGAGGAGAGGAAGAAGACGGAGGAAAGTGGGGAGGAGCTAGCGGAGGAGCTAGCGGCAGCGAGGAGAGGGGAATTGGAAACGAGAAAGGTGGTAGCATTGATAGATAGAGCACTGCAGAGGGGACACGATGCACACGCAATGACCTTGGCGTCGTCGAGTCTTCGAGCTTTCGGTGCTGCTGCCATGATTCCCGTGCGTCTCTACTCTCTGGAGGAGCTGAAGCTGCATAAGATCGAAGCTTCTCGATTCCTTTCTCCAACGGATGCGACCTTAGGCGCGGTGAAGCGGAACTTGCAAATCGCTGCCATAGCGGGAGCCATAGTCGCATGGCAAGCACTGGAGCTGGACCAGTTCCAACTTTTGTCTGCAGTTGTCGCCTTCATCTTCGTCGGGACTTTGGATCAGATCGCGACTGGTGGAAGCATCGAGGCCTTGCTGCTGGATTCTCTGGGCCGTCTCTTGAGCTCCAAGTACAGAGAGAGAGTGGCACGACACGAATCGGGACATTTCTTGGTCTCCTACTTGATCGGGATCTTGCCGAAGAGCTACACTCTCTCCAGCTTTGACGCTGCATTCCGCAGCCCTCATGGTTCACTGCAGCCACAGCAAGCAGGCACCACGTTTGTCGACTACGATTTCCAGGAAGAGATCAAGTCCGGCAAACTGTCAGCGCAGAGCTTGAACAGATTCTCATGTGTTGCTCTGGCCGGAGTGGCCTCAGAATACCTTACTTACGGCATTGCAGAGGGAGGTCTGGCAGACATTCAACAGCTCGACTCTCTCTTGAAGGGATTGAACTTCACACAAAAGAAAGCAGATTCTCAGGTTAGATGGGCTGTTCTCAATACTGTCTCCATATTGAGGAGGCACCAGGGCTTGCAAGCAAAGCTTGCCCTGGCTATGGCACAAGGTAAATCTGTAGGAGATTGCATTTTTCTCATTGAGGAGGACTTGGCTTCGGTTTCCAACATCTAGAATTGATCAGACAGGCCTTGACGAACATACCCATGAATGCAGAACTACTCCAGATGCTTTGCTGAATTTTGGGTTTATGGTTTCTGGAAGTGGGAGAACATTCTTTCTTCATCATCCTTGATCCCAGGTTGTAGAGTACAGATGGAGGTGGTTGCATAGACAAGCATAATCATCAATTGCAGTTGCAACAGTTGCAAAAACAGAGTGACTAGTTAGGTTTAGTGCTTGGAACAATTGAGAATGCCATAAAGCTCAAGCTTGCTGCAAAACCTTGTAATCTAATCATGTACAGTGGCAGCAGGATTTAGGTTTGGGGTTTATCTAATGAGACCCATTGATTCACATACAGTCCTTACACCGAAGCAGATTTTTGCACTCAGCCCTTTATGTCCAATATCATGTAAGCATCCAGTGAGAACAAAATGGCACACAGCCATCATGGGTTGTTTTCATTCTCAAACTGGGATTTCTAAACCTTTGACTGCAGTTTTGAGTCTACAGATGTTTGCAGTTTGCACTCTCTGTTTTTAGGGATGCAATCAATAGTAATACCTGTGTCAAAATCTGCCTTGTGTGGTGCTTACAAGTCTTGCATGTGACATTCATTGTGGTCTCAAAGTAGCAACTCTGGAATAACTGGAGATATAAGATTGCCATCAAATTCTGGGGTGATCCTCCACTGATGTCATTGCTGTGATCTCAGTACTGAGAGCAAAACCATGGATAGATCAAAATCACTGGTCAGATTTTTCAAGATTGAAGAAAGCTACTTCTGAAGGGTGAAGGCATCTCACATGCAGAAATTCCCTGGATTGCTTCTCAGTGTGATTAAGGTGGTTGCATTGTTTGATCTCATGTTTTGCAGACTGAAGTTGCATAGGCTTGAAACTTTGAACTGGACTTTTCCATGGCTCTCACTTATCCTCATCAAGTCCATAGGCATGTTGCAGCTTGAATGAGGATATACTTGACTATGTCTCTTCAGTGCCATCCTACATTATGACTGCATATTCCTGTCACTTCCAGAAATGTGACAGAAACTCAAGACAGATTTTGTACCATGTTGTGCTCAAAATATTGAGCAGATTCTTATATTGTATATATTGAGCTACAGCCACTGTTGGGAGGTGATCAAGTCAGTGAATAGTCAATGCATCATGATGAAAGTGATGGTCTGACACTTTGCGACCTCATCACCTCACCAGGTTATGACTGCACTTATTGTTACTTTACCTTCAGATTATTGTTGTGGAGATTTGTAGATAATTCTACAATTCTGTAGATATGTGCACAGCTTATTGAATTGTAGTTGATAGTGTCCAAACTGATTGCAAACATGAACTGCTGGGTTCCAAAATGGATCTACGTCATAGATCTTGAAACACAGTTACGATCAGCAGCAGCAGCAGCAGCATAACATCAGGGCCTACTCTTTCCACTGGCTAATGTGGCTTCTTGCCCCTGGCTCTGAAAATCTTTTTGAAATGGGTTTGGCACTCATTGCTTGCTGACTTCACTTGTATGGTGAAAAGAGGTACAATATTATGACAATAATATTGTAAAGTGTGCAACCATATCACTTGCAGTCAATTCCACTACATGATCTTTGCATCAATCTGTATACAGTTGACCAGACTGTTCTGATCTTTTGGGTGTGAAGCACAGCCAGTTGGACATTACTCTACTGTTGCAGGAGTTTACTGAAGAAGAGCACAACTTTTTTATATCTGGATGGGCTTTCATTTTCTGGTCCTGAGCACAACTTGTTATGTCTGCAGCTCAATCTATCACATCAATGCTGTAAGGTTTGCCTCCATACAGGACCAGAAAATGAAAGCCCACCTGAATTCCCAATCCTTCAGCTTGGATTCATGAAGTGGGGGCAATTGATTGTAGGGGATCAACAGCAAGTGGATTCTCACCAGAAAACTGTGCAAGCTCCACTTGCAAAGCTTCCAAAAGCTCAAGCCCAGCCTTGTTTCCCTCAGCATCTTTGCAGTTTCTTCTTGTTTCCTCTTCTCCATCCTGTTAACCATCCCGCAAGCATTCATGTCTCTTGCCTATGATCATCATTATGCAGAGCACAATTGGCTTGTTTGCATAACACTAAACTATACTAGTGGAAATTGACAGAATGTAGCTGGAAAGAAGTAGGCAAAATCCACAAGATGGATTTCAAAAGAATGCACTTCACCTGCATTTTGTTGGATTTCTTTGAGTTTTCTTTGAGCCTTTCCATGGTGCGAACAAAAAGCTCCTCTTCCACCTAAGGATTTTCCAAGAAAGAGAAGTATTCAGCAGAAGTTTCCGATCATCCTGACACCAGTTGTTGCAACCTTCAACCATAAATTGCAAACTTGGATTGGATTGGATAGATCCAAACTAACATCATGAATTATCACTTCATAAAATGGTATGTAAGAAAAGGAAATAGAGAAGACCTGGAGACGATGAAGTTCATTGGAGATTTTGACTTGCATCTGCTGCAACATCTCGGCTTCTTTCTCTGCAAACCTGCAAAGAAAAAGTTTTTGCATTGGATTCAATTATGGGGCAGATCACATCTGAGATCTGATGGAGTAGACCTTCTGATAGCAAAATTTGCAAGCTCTGGATTGAACAGATTACACCCCACCATTTATATACAAACTTAAGAATCCCCAACCCTAACCACCCTAAATCTGCCTCTGACTCTGAGATGATGAAGACGACGGAAAGATTCTTCAACTCCAAATATTTTCACCTCAACAAGTCGGCAGCTTGAAGATGCTCCATCGCAATTTTGTTGTTTTTGGCCGCGTTGCACCCGTCTATCCACACTTGTGCTTCTCCTGGTTCTTGACGCCCACCTCGCTAATGCGTACAGCTTCCCACCCACAGCAATATTTGCTGAGAAGAACTCAACCCTAAACCCCTAAACCAAGATACAAGTGAACAAGAAAGAGCTGGGGTTGCTTCGGACAGTCGTCCCAAAATACAAATGTTGTAAGAGCATCTCCAGTGGTGCTCAGTATGTGATCCTGCAAAAATATTTTTCACATCCAAGTTTAGTTGTTTAGTTTTTTTGTAACTCCACCTATTAAACTGAAACTGTGACAGCAAATATGTGGGGGACTACTAATAGCAAACCACCTTGACCAATCATTATGATGGGCTAATCAGAAACACCGATCAGAAGTCAAGAACGTATTACGCTCTTCTCTGCAGCTGCACCGTCTTGTTGCACCTTTTACCAGCCACCGCAAACTGTGCATTTATACTGAGCCAAACCGCGATATTTTGACTTTTCTTCATCCAATTTTACTGTGCAAGTTCACATACTGATCACCCATGGAGATGCTCTAATCCCCTCCTTTGGGCTGGCTGGTTGGCTATATAGGCAACAAGAGTAAACCTTAGGGCAAAGGTTGGGAACATTGGAAAACCTTGGGGAGCATGTTGGGAACATGATGGGATGGGAACAGAGTAGAAACTTCATGGGAACAAAAGAAAAATCCAACATCCCACCCTCCCCAAAAGAAGAAAAAGAAAACCTGAGGAGTGCATTGTACATGGAGTTTAGTTGTAGTTAGTTGTTTTAGACCATCTCTATATAAACAAGGGTTGTAGCATTAGTGTACAAAATACACACACATATACATGGTTCAAGGAATAGGCTTGTACTGGTGAAAAAAAGTTTATGTGACTAATGAGATTGTGAGCAGCATTTCAATGAAGGAGATGGCATGCATGCTTGTGCCAAGCTTGCAAGAAATGAAGTTCACCCCCTCCTTTGAAGGAACCTCCAAAGTTGTTCAACCATTGCTTGGCAAATCTTGCTGCTGGTACAGTTGTGGAAGACATTGTGGGTATAGAAATAGGAGGGGGAGCAAAAGGGGTGTTAGGGGAACATGTAGGCAACGTTTTCCTTCTTTCCTACATATTTCGGTTTTGTATCAATTTTTTTGGGCAAGTTTCAAAAGATTTTGAGAGCACTGAATTTGTGTGACAAAACATGTAGAAGTTGAAGTGTAATAAACTACAAGGAACTAAGGTTTGCATAACAAGATTTAATCAATACCTCCAAGTAGAGGACTTGTCAAAAAATTTGATGAAAGTGTTGTTAGTAAATCTGGAAATCAGTAGCATATACATCATTTTTATACATGTTTTGTATGTGTTTTTTAATAGGACTAGGAGAGTTAGTACTTACTAAGGAGTTATTTTTATTGTGGACAATGAAGAGTTGTAGGTCAATAAGGATCATGATCATGAGGTGTAAAAAGGAATGTACAATAATTCTTTGAGAAGACATTGACTTTGCATACAAAGAGATGAAAGTGGGTTTAAAGGAGGTAAATGAAGCAAGTGATGATGGGATGTTTTCATAGGAGGAAAAAGATGATGGGGTTTTGGAATGCAAGGAATCTTCCATTGAAGTCACCTTGTCACTAAATGAGGACATTGCACCACTTGAGGAGGAAACTTTGTGCTCACATTTGGGGGTTTTCATAGAAGGGAATCGATTACAAAAAGGAGTGGAGATTGGAGACACCCAACAAATGAATGAAATTATGGACACCTTGCTATTCGATGGGGATCCAAGGGACAAGAATCTTGAGGAAGAAGGAGTGAAGACTACCATTGGCATCCATGTGAATGATTCAATGGGGTTGAGCTACTAATTATGGTTGCAAATAGCAAGGGTCATCCACATCACCTAACCCAAGGTCAACATAGGCTACATAAGCCCTCCAATTGATTACCAATTTTTGCTTCTTGCAGCTATCTCTTACATGTGGTAAGAAAAGTCTAAGAGTCTTTGGGAATGATTGTGAAAAATCTATAAATTTATACAACTCATTGTAACATATGTTTGGTTAGTTGGTCTATGTTTTTAAAAGGTGCATGAGAGTAGGCTGGAGTATTAACATGACAATCTCTACATGGACAATGTTCAAGTGATTTGTACCAAGTTCAGAATTTTAGGGAAATTTGGGTGGAATGTTGGTGATATCAACATGGAACTAAAGTGTAACACATGCTAAGCTAAAGTGAAATGTATGTAACTATAACCCAAGTTGGAATGTTTGATATCATGTTGGAATTCTTATGAGTTCTATATGGATTATATCATAGACCCAAAGTTGATGGGCAAAATGTAATGTACATGAACCTAAAGTGAGATATAAGTGGGGCTTCATTGGAATGTAGCTAAAGTGAACGTGGGGGAATTTTTTGACACTTGTAGGGGTTTTTTTACCATGGAGAATGCCTTACATACCAAGATTGGAAATCTAATGATGTCTAGTGGAGAATGCCTTACAATTAGAGTGGGTCTTTAATGTATGTATGCAAAGCCATAGTGGAATGTAGGTGGGGGTTAAGTGTCATCAAAGTTAAAACATCTTATATACCACGTTGGCATTCCCATGAAGCTTGAATGTAATGCATGTGAAGTTAAAATGAAATTTCCCAATGGAATGTAAGTGTGGTAATGCATTTTAACATGTGGGGTAGTTGGTACTAAAAAGGTAACCTACACCTAATTGTTATATGTATGTAGTAGATGGTGTGTTTCTATGTTGGCTAATTAGTTGTCGGTTGATGTGTCTTTGTATAAGGTAGGAGTAGCTTAGGATTAGTAGCATGGGTTTCTTTCACACTAACATTGTTGAGGTGCCCTAAACCAAGCTTGGAATTGAAGTTAGGTCTAGGTGGAGTATAGGTGTGGCCAAAGGAAGTTGAATACAAAAATGCATCACTAGGCATAAAGGAATATAGGTAGGGTGTAAGTGCAATCGAGGTTAAAATGCCATGTATACCATGTTGGAATTCTTATGAGGTATGTAGTGGATAGAAAAAATGTAACGCATGTGAAGTTTTAGTGAATATAAGTGAAATGTAAATGGCACCCCAATGGAACATAGGTGGGGTGACAATGGTGTAATGTTTTGATAATAATGGGGTAGTTGTTATGAAAAAAGTAGCCCACATTTAGTTGTAAATTTTGTTTCTCATAGTTTAGGAATTTTCACTTGGTGTTAATGGCCATCACAACTCATTTGATGGAGAAGGGGAACAACAATGGGAAGGAACCTTATTACAACATCACATGCTCTAAGAAATCCCCTTTTAGATCTTGAGGTCAACATCGAGTAAAAGTGATTTAGAAACTCCTTCAAATGGGGAAGTGTCTTCTACTTATGTGTATAAGCATGGTAGGCAAGATCCCACAGCAACTATTGGGCCAATAATGTTTGATAATCAACCTCAACCCATTGTAACCTCAAAAGGATAGGACAACAAAAACCAAGGCAACATCAAGCAAGTATGGTGAGTGACATTTTGGCCCCATCATCAAGATTGCCATTTACATGTCACCACACACACAACTGTAAATGCAACCTATAGCTTTTAACTTTAATCCACTTAGAAAGTTATGGAATTGAAATTGAGCATTAACCATGTCCCAAATGTACATCAAAGATGCCCTTGTTGTTCAAGGCTAATATGGAAAAGGGGAAGGGACCATCCCCCTTGCACCCAATTACAATTATTAAAATCAAGCCCCACTTGTGGTTAAACCCATTGAGGAACCAACAAGGTAGCATTCAAACCAAGTTGTGACATATTTGTAACAATGCTTTTAAGTGTACCCCCAGTGGCCACTATTGTATGCACATCCTGTTAATTAGTGCCACAAAACAATGAAGTAAGTGTGTTGATGATCACTTGGAACATTAGTAATGTAAATCAATGGACTCTACTTGTTGACATGTACACATGTAATTGTTAACCCTATTCATGATTCATGTTGCATACATGAACATATTTTTGAATGTGTGATGGTAGGTTCCATTAAAGGTTGGCACCAAATGTTGCATCTTTCACCCCAAGTTCAAAGGAACAGTGGTTGGAGAAGGAATTGCAAGGGTCAACCATTCATCAAAGAGCATTGGGAACAAGGACTTTACACAACCATGCACTACTAGATGGTAGATGGTCATGGTGACCAAGGTGTATAAGCTAGTAGTGATATTGATGGTGTTGGAGTTTTCATGGAACCCCCATATTAAGACTTCGTATGCAACATGTGTGTCTCTGGCACCAAACCCCACATATGTCTTGTGGGAAAACAACTAGCTATTGGAGAATTCAAGTGGCAATACCTTGTTAGAGATTTCCAATTTTGGGGATGACTTCATATATAAAAGCTTATATGCCCCCATCCCAACATTGTTTAGTTTTAAGCATCGTGCCATTAAGGACTTGGTAGTTTTTTTATTACATCAAAACATTCCTTATTATGTGTAGCACCCTTCATATGTGGAATGGCAATGGGCCAAGTTTATTGCATGAAAATGTTTACCTTGGTCAAATTTGATGGTATGTGCAACTAAGTGGTGGAAGAACATTGACTTGTGATATAAATGGTATCGTCCTCCACTCATAATGCATGGGTAGCACACACATACACCAAAACATTTGAGGACAATTTTCAATTGTCCAAACTTGTAAAACCAAAATGGGCCTAATCCACCACAAAACAAATTCCTAAATTTCCACTCATGAAGGTTTCCATTCAAATTTCATGACAAAAAAGGGTTCGTTCAAAAAAGTTATGACATTACATTCACATAGGTTTCCAGTAAAAAAACCATGTAGGAATCCACTTACAAGTGAGAGAGGCAAAAACCATAGATTATTATTATTTATTATGGAATAATATATATCTATTTGTGGCACATTACATTTGGCACATATCACCTACATATTAGAACTTAGTGATGTGGGTTATTTCATTAACATATTCCACTCAAATTTCTCGTTCCACTTGGAACATTCCACTATAATGGAAAATGGCACAAAAATTAGTGGAGTATGGAGTGAAAAAAGGGTACGTTTTATTGTAATGCCATAACACAATATAGTGGGTTTCTTAAAAGGACCATGTAATGTGGTCTTAGTAGATTCTTTAGTTCAAGAAATATGGCTAAACATCGTACCAAATTAGTCACATTGTTAGGCACACCAATGTCCACAAAACTTCATTCTTGTGTGTTGAAATAAACTTGGAGAATGACATTGTTGAACTTGCAATCCAATTAGTTTGGAATGTAGTTCCAAACCAACTTATGATAAACATTTACTAATAGACCTCACACATGTATCAAGATGACAAAAGACATTGATTGCAAAGGTTCAAACAAGGCTTGTGCACCCATTAAAAAAGTTCAAATTCTAATGCATTCAAATTGAAAACTTGTGGGATGTGCCTAAAATGTGTATAAGACTTCTTCTTGAAGAATGGTCACCCACACTAAAAACCCAAACAAAAGTTGTACTTAATGTAACATTAAACATTATGCCAAAACATGACATCCATGACTAAATAGTCATATAATCATCTCCAATGTCATGTGTCTTTTTAAATTCTAGTCATGAATAACACAAGTATCGAATTTGATTATGTAGTCATGTAAGGCAATGTCATTGGTGAGATTTGAACCCCTCATCTTCTTGGCCCCAACACAAAGCATTAACCATCCAACCATCAACTTCAACATGTGATAGCAACTTTGGTTGTAAAATTATAAACATGATTGTTTTCAATGTTGTACCTTATGATATAATTATATAAACACATATTATTATGTAAATATATATTTCAATAATTTCACAATAAAATTAATTAAAAAAAATAAATTGAATAATTATAATTTATTCCATTTCCAATTTTGAATGCTCATAATTATTTGAATTAAAAATTTAATTTCAAATTTCACTTAATTTCATTGGTTTAAAATTATGGTGATGAAAATTTTTTCTTAGTAAATCTAAGTTTTAATCTTCATAAATCTATTAACTAAGTTCAATTTTAACTTTAATTAAATTACTTTCAAATTCCAATTTTTTTAGCAATTAGACCAAAATTAGAATCATCTAATTGCACAATTAGAATTTATTCCATTTCACAAAATTTAAATGTTCATAGTTACTTTAACTAAAATATTAATTTCATAATTACATTTATTTTCACTATCTTAATACTATGGTGATGAAAATTTAAATTTTCTTATTAAATGTAATTTTTAATCTTCATAAATGTATTGAAAAAAAAATATTTCAACTTTAATTACACAACTTTCAAATTTTAGATTTTTTCGCAATTACACCAAACTTTAAAATTTGAATTTACTTATTATGTTCCAAATATGATGGTTATAAAATAATTTAAATATTATTATTTCAAACTTATAAATTAAGAAAATAAAAAATAACTTTAATCCAAAATTTATAGTTTAATGTTTTAAATTTTAATGATTTAATTACTTGAATTCCTAAGTATGTTATTTGTTAATTTATGATTGATTTAGTAATAAAAAATTGAGTCCATATGGCATGTCCATAAATTTGATTTTCTTGGAAATTTATATTTGAAATGGAAGTGTAATTTACTTTTAGTTTTTAAAGTTATATTTTCACCTTTTTATTTAGTTTTATTTTGGTCAAATAGGGTCAATATTGATCAAATTTCAAATTACATTAGTCATGTAATCATGTTGATGACTAAGAAATAAATGACCTTAGTTATATATGTCATCCATGATTAAGGGTGATTGATTTGTGACACACATGATTACATCAAATGGCACATTTGACTACATGATTACAATTGCGACATAGTAACAAAATGTTGTGTTTTGATGTACTAAAATACATGTTTCAATTCATCTCGAGGTCATGTTGTAAAGCACCCATCCAATGTTTTGAAACTAAATAATGTTTTTAATAAGAAGGACCCTATAGTTCTATCAATGCATGGCCCTCATTCAAAGCATGTTTTTCTCCTAATGTGTGCTTGATACACATGGTGGCAAAGATGTTTTAATGTGTTAACATGGTTTGTAAGGTTTTGAGGATGTTTAGTCTATGATGTGATGTTTTAAATTGTAGGCCATATCTAAGTAATATGACACTTGATGCAACAAACCTCTCATGTTTCAAGGGTCCATGTGTCAGGTTCCATTTGGGATGATTCATGGAATCTTTATGTTTTTTTCCCTTTTCATTCCATGTATCTTGCTATCAATGTTTAGAATGTCCTTGTGTGAAATTGTTTAAACATATTCATGTGTTATTGGGTTCTAAATTATGAACATCACTTAAACAATTCTGGATTCATGTACCTATATTGTTGGTGAATGTTTGTGCTTCATTATGATCCATTTTTGAAGTTTCAATGTTTCGGCTTATAATTAGGTACATGTTAGGTGTGTTAGTTTAGTTGTTCGTATAGGTCCCATTGAATTTAGGGATAATCTGAGTTAGCTTAGTTATTTGGGTATTTATCTCAAATTGATTTAAGTGTGAATGAGGTTTTAAATATTTTGTGAATGGGATATAATCACAATTTTTGTGATTCAAATCATTTTTGATGATTTGAGATTCTAGAGCATATGTTTTGTTTTTATAGTTTAAATTTTTTTTAAAGATGCAAGTTTTTTTTGCATGATTTGTGTTGAGATTTGTTTTTTGATTTCTAAGCTTGGATTCTTGTGTTATTCCATGTCAATCATATTTTGGTTTGGACATGGTGTAACACTCAGGGTATTTTCATGTTATGTGTTGTATGTGTGGTGACAATGATAATTGTAAGCCAACATAAGAATGCATGACATACATCTTTCTATGTGATCATTTGTGTGGATATAAAACATGTCATTGGGTCAATACTTCAAGTAGTATGGTTTGTGATATGTCAAATCTTTGGAAAGATGATGCACTACACAAGGTGATGTTTATGGCTTTCATTTACCATGGTTCAAGGAATTTTGTCCATTTTAATTAAGTAATGTGTGAATATAAACAAGAGATAATTTGTAATGCTACTAGAAACCATATATGAGAAACAACTGAATTGTTATTTTTGACAAAAAGAGGCATAACATGTTAAGCGAGGAATCATAGGTACACTAAACATCATCAAGATGCCAAGGCACCACAATTAGGAGGCTACCTTGCTTCAAAGGCATCTCAAAAGTTGGCCTTAACACCAAGATGTTGAAAAATGTGAAACAATCCCAATTTTAGAATAACATGTTTGTGAAATATGATTCTCATGCAAGAGAATTCTAATCTCTTTACTTGAACCATGCTTCATTAATCAAGGGGTAAAAGTACAATGAAACATTTGGTTCTTAAAAAAAAGTATTTTTGGAAGTTATCAATGTGCCAAAATTGAAAGAAAAAGTCGGCTAAATTATATTATGGAACATTGTTACTTTAGTTGCATCACAAAAATGAAAACAAACCACTTGAAATTGGGAAACCTTATTTCATTGCCAAAATTTCCCAAAAAGATAAATTAAAATAAAAAAAGAGAGAGTAATTTTGGAGGTTTTTGACTATCACAATTCTGATTTTTTTGGCTAAATCATCTTATGGAAGATTGCCACTTCTATTGTATCACAAAAATGAAAAAAAAACCACTTGAAATGGGACAACCTTGCATTCATTGCTGAAATTTCCCCAAATAATGAAAATTAAAACTTGAAATTAAAGCATTTTTGGAGGTTATCAATTGTCACAATTGAAGAAAAAAATTGGCTAAATTGTATTATAGAAGATTGCCACTTTGAACAACTACATCACAAAAATGAAAAAAAATAAAAATACAACTTGAAATGGGCTAGCCTTTTTCTCATTGGCAAATTGTTGCCAAAAAGAAAAAGAAAAAATCAGAAAAAACTTGAGAATAAAGTGTTTTTGGAGGTTATCAATTGCTAGAATTGAAGAATAATAAAAAACTTCAAATTCCTATGTTTGGTTTTCAGTGATTAACCCAAAAATATTTTTCTTTGATTAAATATTTAGATTTCATATTTAGATTATAGCCAAATGCGAATAAATTTTCATAAGGTCCATCATCAAATTTTCTACATTTTCCTATGGAGGAGTGCCACTTTCACTCCAAAAGAAAATTCCTAAAAAAAACCCACCAGTGCACCATGAAGGATGGATGGTAAGTGGTCATGAAACAGTTTTCTGTTGGGTTCCAGTTCCCTAGCTAACCATAGTGGTTAGATCAGCTGCTCCTTTTTTTTTCTACCTACCTACTAACAACCCACAAGCAGGTTGTTAGTAGGTCTTGTGGGTGGTTGTTAGTAGGTAGGTAGTAAAAACAGCCCTTGCCTATGTATAAGCCATCTACTTACCTAGTACTTATCCATTTTCCTACCCATCTACCTGTAGATGTGACCTATTTCTTACAGAATTGGTTACCAAGGTGAAACCATATATACTAACTCAGTTAAGGTTCATCCACAACTGAGCAATAATAACAGGCATCCAGTGGATGGTGCACTGGTGGGTGCTGGTTCACTGTGGCTATAAAATAGGTTTGGAGGCCTGGTTCAGGTCTGGGTCTGGTTATAGCAAGAGGCCAAGTTTGTTTCCAGGTTCGGATCTGGTTTGGAGGTTGGTTCTGGATCTGATCAACTTTTCTCAAAGGAAGGCAGAAACATGTGCATTTTACTACACTAAACTAGTTTTTGATACCTAAAACACTGGTGTTTGATCCTCTCAGGGACCAGAACATGCATCCTTGGGAACGCATGATCAACAATGCAGAGTGCTTCTTGTTGGAGGTATAATCATATAACCATTGTATTACCACATAGCAAGCATCATGATGGTTGTTAACGGTATCTGAATCTAATCAAGTGCAAAGCAGATCATCATAGCCATGAAGCCTGAGCCATCATGTGTTAATCTTTGTTATAACAAGCAGCTCATCACATAATGGCTCAGCCTCTTATGGTAAGTTCAAACCAGCGACAGTTAAAATAGAACATGGCTCTCTGCCTCTTATGACAGATTCAAACTAGCGACAGCTAAAATAGAAAATGTTCCATGGAGTTCCCCAAACAAATTGAACTCACACAGTTCACATTTAACACCTCGTGAACATTCCTCAAAATGTAGGACCAAATGGAAACTACATTGTTCCGTAGTCTCTTGTTTTGAAGGTGAGTGGATGTTTTGAACCCTAGCATGAACTTTTGCAGCAACCCAATTTGTCATCTTATTGTGACCAACAATGTCAACAACCCTGCTGGTGAATGTGACCAGAAACGCGCATACAACAGTATTGACATTCTGTTTCTGCTGATAACCTGCTCTCAACAGGTCCTGTCATGTAGATTGATCTTGAACGTTACTCCATTCAATCTCCTTTGCTCATCCAAACTCTACAGCATATCCCTCTTGTTCATGTCACTTTCCTGCAATCTTTCATTCAGTGAGTGACTATCAAAAACTTTACCACATTCAGAGTTGTCCATGTTCCTACAAGTTTGTTGTGTAGTGCTGACTCTTGTAGCAGTCACTTCAAAGGATTTAGTATATATTGTAAATGGAGTGAATTGTCACAGCATTCACTCAATTATTTTAATAACCAATTCAAGAAACTGGCTTGGGAAGAGAAAAGAAAACAGATCTCAGGAAGTGACTATTTCAATAATGACTCAAAACTTCCAATCTCAAACTTATTTCAGTTCTTCAGCAAAATAGGACCAGTTCCTTAAAGAGAAATTGACTAATCTACTCCACTACTTGAGAACTAAGATAAAGTTGGATAAGGTGAAATGGAAGATAGTAAAAGAGATGAAACATGAGAATCTTAGCTCTATTGCCTAGCATCCAGGTTTTTACTTGCCTAGCATCTGGGAGGTATAGTCAATGTGTCTTGCCATCCAATCCTCCCTTGCCTTCTACATCAGCTGTCTGACAAAACACTCCCAACTCCATCTGTTGTCAACTGGTGCATAAAATTAAGAGATTGTGCATTCGTCAATGATGTATCCAGAAACAAATTCCTTGGGATTTTGACAGAACATGTCCAAATATGCTGGTACTTCAAGATTTGCTTATCCATCAGACATGCATTGAAAAACAATCATGTAAAAAGTTGACTATCAAAGAAAAGAATGTAGGTAGAGGATCCTCCAACCTACCTTCAGTAAAAGTTGACGACAAGATATGTTTTGATTAAAAAGTGCACCACTGTATCTGAACTATGTTCAAGATGATGAGATACTCTGATCTCCTTATGATATGAGAAATCCAATTAACAATGGACTGGTATGCCCACAGTGATCCTACCTTCCTAGCTAAGTGTTATGAAGTCATTGGCCAACAGCATTAGTGATCCCATTTGATAATAGTTTGTAGAATATTGTGAGAAAAATAAATGATAGACAAATTACACATTGATATTGTACCATGGTACAAATAGATCATTGAGGATGTAAGAAGACAGAGATAGTGAACAAACAGTTGGGAAGACCTCCGTATGTACACACAATAAGCCATACCTGCTTGCTCTCCTGCTTGATGTCTTGTTTTATTCAGATACAGCAGCAACCAAGCGCCATGGTCATTGGCCAATGGTATCCATTGCCACTCGCACTAAGTGCACAACTGTTTCAATATCTCCAAATCCACCCAGTTCACCTACCCTCTTTATAGCAAGCATACCCTTTTGGTCACATGTCGCCTCTGCTTTGGCTGTCACACTTGCTGCCTTTTGCCATGCCTCAAGCAAGTTACTCATGTCAGTTGCCTGCAATACCCATCAACCCACTTCACAATGAATCTCTGTAACTGTGCCCCTACATTGCATTTGGTAATCTAGGCTCAAAGGACACCATGAACTGTCTGCAGCACCTGCAAGTGTACCCAAGAGGAAAGGAAAAGGAACAGACAAAGAGCATACATCCTTCAAAAATTGAGTAAAGCTGGAGTGGAGGTGAGGAGGGACAATGATGTGAGAGCTGGGTGCAGCCTTAGCAGCAGCAGCAGGTCCTGCCATTGTGTGTGGTGAAGCTGTAGCAGCCCTGCCCAGCATCTGTGCCATTGTGCTTTTGTCACTAGGTCCTAATGAGTGGTTGTTAAGATTGTCAACATCAGAAGCTGATGATGATGATGGTGATTCACCTGCAAACCCCCAATGACATTCATCTCCTGTCACTACTGCTGATTTCCACAGACATAATTGAATGTAGAGAGGAAAAACCAAATTTTGCCTGTGCTTGGGTTTGACCTACTACATTTCTGGTACCTGGCACTGGTGCAATTGAAGGCCCAGGTTTATCGGCAGAGCGAGAAGGAAGAGGAGGGGGAGGGAGAAGAGGGCCATTGGATGTGATATGTGGACCGGGCATTTGCTGAACTGCTGTGTGAAGTTCAGAGCAATCAGAAGCAAAACATGAATTTTTACACAGCATCCTCCGGCCAAGTGCCACTGCTGCACATGTGTAGGCCAGTGCTGCAGCTGCCATGTTATGACTGCGTTCATATCTATCAGCACAGTATCTGCACCAACAAATATGTACAAGCTTAGTGCTGATGGACAACAAAGACATAGGAGCTAAATAAGAGCCCAAACATGTGCATTTCTAGCATAGGATACTCCATTTCTCATACAGTTGGAAGCCAAGCAAACAAAAAATAACAAAATAAAATGAAGATAAAAACTTGATTAGACTTGGAATCCTCCCTTGACCTGCTTCAACAGACACTGACTAAGTCAGAAACTGGCATACTTGCACAGTGTAGCAGTGTCATTGTAGACCATCATTGATTGGGTCTCTCTGGCACGATTACTCTCAGTATTGTCATTTTCCACAATAAATGCTGCCTGCAAGAACTTGAGTGCTGCCAGAAGGTACAAGTTGGTGCTCTCAATTTCCAGCCCAGGTTGGTTCTGCCCGCCAAAGTCAAAACCAACAACGTGTCAGCTACTCCTATCAAAAGAATGGGCAGAGGAGAATGACCAAGCTTACCAAACATACAAGGATGGATAATATTCCAAAATGCATTCTCCCCTGTCTAATCTCATGTCAAAAGGCACATGGCAACATGTGCTCCTGATCTATGTTGCATTCTTATTTGCTCCAATACATCAGTCCCTGCCAGATAATCCTTCACATGGGGCCTGTTGACCTTTGTGCAAAACAGTCCTGGCATTTAAGGGGTAAAGCTTCACACCCATACCTTCAGCCGATCTGCAGAATGTTTGAGTGCTTTACCCTCACTCTGGGCTGCTAAAAATGCGGGGTTACGTGCATGAGAATGCTCCTTCTTAATAGGGCTACTACTTGTTGCTCCCTCTCCATCTCTACCACTGTTCATGAGAGCTTTCGATTGCCCAGGTTGACACTCCTGTTTCAGTGCCTCTTCTGTATTTTCTTTCACTTGAACAATTGCTTTTGCACTTGGTGTCCTCCTTGGCACTGTTGTTGTATCTAGAGTGTGCAGCATAGCACTGTCACTCTCCTTCCTACTCTCAGGAGCAGCTCTCCCACCTTCCCGACTTCTTTTATTGCCAAAGGTATAATCCCTGGCCCCATGTTCTGATACGACAGGAAGTGTCTCATCTTCGATGGGGACATCCTCTCCATGCTCCAGTTGTCCATCACACCAAGAGCTACCACCAGTCTTATCCAGGTGGCTTTCTTGTGAGGAAGGGTGACCCCAGTCATCCCTTGGACCGCACTTGCTGGGATGCCGGTCTGCTTGAGCATTGACTCCTTCCTTAGGTGGCCGATCCCTTCCTCTTTGGTCACAATCTCCATCAAAATGATCATTTTGGTTACCTCTTCTCTCATACTGCCCATCATGTTCATCTTGATCCCAGTTACACTCTGTTTGCTGCTGCTCTGCACTGCAATCCTGGTGATGGTCATATGCAAACCCAGCATTCACTGCCCTATGTTCATCCCAGTTCCCTTCCTCATCACAAGCCCCATGACTGTAATCCTGCTTTTGAAATGCATCAGCACCATTCCAAGTTGCTGCAGCATGATGAAACTCACCTTCATCCTCTGAGGAGTGATGTGATGCATGTTCCCCATGTTTAGGGCTTTCTCCTGCACAAAAATGTTGCTGGACAACACCCTCATTTGGTACAGATATTTTCTCCCATCCACCTTTTCGATCACTCAAACATTCTCTCTCTCCTTTCCTGAACTGAACCGGTGATGATGACACAGTGGACTCAATAGGAGAACCATGGGCCTTTGACCCAATTCCTGATAACTCTGGAGATGGACAAATCTTGGATGGGGTTGAATGCTTCAAAACTTCTGCCTTGTTGAATCCTTTGTTCTTGGATCTGATGACATTGAGTGGAGCAGCTAGTGCAGAGCTGGTGGCACCCAACTCTAGAATCTCTGGTTCTTGCTCAGAAGGCAAGGGCGTCCTCATGACATGTCCTTTTGACTCTAAGTGAGTGGGCCTGTGCACATCCTGCTTGGGCCTTTTCCCTTCTAGATCTTCAGATTCCCTCTCATGTTCCTTCTTCAACCTTTTGTTCAGTTCACGTACTTTGGTCAAATCCAGTTTAGACCTTCTTTTCCCATCTGCAGTCCTCCCATTCTCCTTCTTGTCCTGGCCTTTCTCACTCTCACCACTCTCATGAAATCCAGGGGAACTCATATAATCCTTTAATACAGAAACAATATTCTCTGTGTCAATGTCTGTGTGCCTGGAGTAATGAGTGTCCTTTGCTTTCTTCACATCAGCACCAGGTTTGCCCCTTTGGGAATAACTCACATGCTCACCAACCTTGACATATTCCTCAACACAAGTGTCATTGCTGATCACCCTATTATTATTACCCTTGCTTTTCTTCACACCTCGAATCTCATTGCCCTCATCTGCAATCTCCATCTGCTTCTTCCTCTTTACTGAAACAGAAGTCAGAGCTTGTGCTTCAGCCTCATTCCTTTCCCTTCCAACTCGATTTCCTTCAGTATGTAAAGTCTCCTTGCCTTTTAGAATGTCAGTGTTTGGACCACCTTTCAAATGCTTCAGTGTGGACCCTTGAATGTGCTTCTCTCCATTCACAACGTTCTTTCTGATTGGCAAGTCTTCACCTGAACAGAGGAAAAGCCACTTTACTACATACATCACTAGGCCAGTACAGAGGTCCTAGTTGAAGCTGGAAAAGGTTCTCAGACACTTTTTACTCTGAACATAGCAGTTTTTGCATTGAGTTGTCTTTCTGGACTCTCCCAGGTACAAGTTGAATTTTTTTGGGGACTTGTGGAGATGGACTTGAACGACACAAAGATGGAGGGAAGTCCTGTTCCAGACCAACAAAAAAATGGAGTGAAAGAAGAGGAGAACAAAAACCTCCAGAAGCACATTGGCACTTGTTCTTCTCTTTTTCTCTGAGCTTGACAGCACCCATCACAACAGAGTCAACCAGTCCCTTTTTGCCTGCAGTTACCATTGAGGATTTTTTTATTTCCGCTTGAAAGGCTGACTTTTTGGACACAGGCTCCATAACTGTGGTGGAAGGTGGTGGCAATTCTGCAGCCGCGCCAGTTGTAGGAGCCAGTTTTGGGTTTTGGAGGCCCAGATAACTGTACACAGCTGCTGTTGTTTCCTCTTCAGTGAACTTGCAGTTATTCATTCCTGGCCTGCATCCACCCAATCGCACCTCTTAACAACCACATACACTATACATGATTCTGACCAACATATCAATCTTGAATGCGCCAATCATAGAAGGACAGAAATTCAGAAGATTTTGCTTGCCACCACATTAGTAATTCACACTCCAGCAGTTGAACAAAGCACACAGAAAGTGAAATGCACATGTGTGCACAGGTGCATGTGGGCACACATGTATGTGTGCCTATGTATGTGTGTGAGAGAGAGAGAGAGATAGAGAAAGCAAGAGAGCAGATCACCAGTTGCCAATCTACAAAAGGCAAGACATCAACTTGATAAGAATGTAAACTTACATCCAAACCATCATCTTGCAATTCCACTTTGCAGATGAATCTGGAGTGTCTATGCCAGGCAGCAAGAGTCGCCAGGTCTCACATTTGTCACATTGAACCCAATTGTCCAAGACCAATTGTGCAGGCATGACTACTGGGTCCATTGCAACCACAGCTGCAGCTGCAGTGTCCATTCTCCCTGGCAGTTTCTCATCTCCTCCTGCCTTAGTTATGGCTTCCAGCAATGGTCCCTGTCCTCTGTCTCTCTGCTTTTTCCCCACCTTTCTGTCTTCAACAGATTTCAAATGTTTCTTATCTTTCCTAAGATCCTTCTGACCTGCAACATTGCTAGGCTCATTCTTTGGAGCCCATTCACCCTTGGCACCTGTTTTGACACCCTCTTTGTTTCCATCTCTGGCTGTGAAATCACCCTGAGAGTCTTTCTTTTGACTCTCTTTCTTGACTTTTTTCAGAACCTCCTTAGCTTTAGAAATTGGTACTTCCTTGTTCTCATCATTCCCTTGCTTCCAACCATCTGTCAGGATTCCAATCTTATAATTGCTGTCTTTCTCACTAGCAATGAGTTTAGCAGCCTCCTGATTTTTGTGAGCCTGCCGCTTGACTATCTCCTTGGCTTGAGAGGTCTCTTCATTGCCCTTATCTTGTACAGCACTGAGTTTCCATGATCTGTCCTTCTCTTTGGAAATGATCCCAGAACGTTCCACCTTGAGGTCCGTTTGCTTACCATTGGAGCTCTTAGGCATCAGCTCCTTATCTGACTCAATATCCTCCTTGCTGGGTCCTTCCACCACCTTCACAATTGAGGCCTCTCGCTCCTCTCCATTACTAGCATCATTTCTCACAACTTTGGCAGACCCTTTCAGCAGGACTGGCTCATTATGAATTTGCTTCACAGCATCAGAGTCCCTCCCAGCTTTCTTCCTGGCATCAACAACCACAGCTTCACCATCTTTCTTCTTCTCAATACCACCACCAGTTTGCTTTTCCCTCTCATTTGCTTTGATCTTTCTTCCCTTTCCTCCATCTGGGTCTTCTTTCACTCCACGAATGCGTACACTCAGGGGAGCCTTAGATCGTTTGTTAACTTTCAGTCTGATCGGAGCTGTCTCTTTGTAGTCCAAATACTCAAGGAACGAAGGGGGAAGGGGTGAGAGTAAGCCTCGTGGGGTGTCATATGACATCATGATCTGCTTCCCATGCCAAGCCCAAGCACTTGATCATTTCCCCCCATGCTTTCTCATCCTCACATTACGCTCCAGTCACAGACTGTACAGATTCGAGTGCATACCTGAATCATAGACCTTGGGCTGGGCTCTGGACTCAACTCTGCATCCGAGAGATTGTGTTTGTCATCATCCTCAAGAGATGCTGATGACAAATATGACAAGCTGAGTCCATTCTGGATCACCTTAGGGTTCACCTCCTTTCCAGCACCCTTGCCCATTTTGAATCTAATCATCACTTTCTTGGTAACAACAGGATCGTTGCTGCTCACACCGTTCTTCTTGTTGGGCAGTGGCTGCTGAGGCAGAGGCTCATCACCAGCAACCATCGCTTTGTCTGCTTCCCCTGCCATGTTCTTGATGGGCTCACACACACACACATTCCAAAGCATTAGCATCTAACACCAGTGTGATGTGCCCCCACTCTTTGCCAGTGAAAATAGCATATAAAGTAAGAATGGAAGAAGCTCCATCACCTCCTTGTTGCTGTCTGCTGGCTCCAGTACATGGGAAGGTCGAAGAGGATTTGCTAACATAGATGGTGCACGAGCTTGTGTGGGTAGGAATGTACCATAACCTCCAAACTTTGACCCTGCAAAAACATCACCAACAACAACAATAACAGCAACAACAATGCACTTAAAACACACACACCACAACTTTATCTCATTTCTCCCCTTTTGAATTCAACATGTCCAAATTGAACTCTCTTTCTCTGTCTGTTGCAACATTTTTAGGGAAAAAAGAAAGCACCACTCTCAAAATCAGACTTTAGAGAAGGGAATGCAGTTTTTTCCTCCAAAACTGCTGTGTGCACATCTCCATTCCAAGGAAATGCACTTACAAGAACAACAACAAGAAGTTCATCATCCCAGCTTCAGGAATTTGGAGAAAAGGGCACAAGAATGGGTTTTCCTCTTTCTTTCAGTAGAGACAGAAGGAAGGGAAACAACAGCAGCAGCAGCAGCAGAAGAAGAAAGAAAATTTGGCTACCCAATTTCTGAGTGGAGATGGTACACCCTTGGAACTCCTTCTGTTGGTCCCCCAACAAGAGATAAAGCTTTTGATCCTGCCCCAAAAATCTCAAAAAACCAAGTCAAACCCACCATTCATTTTCGCAATGCTCACACAAGATGCTCATCATAAGAGAGGATTCGACTGCAATTGAGAACCAGGAGTGATGATGAGACCAAAAAATTCATCATCGAAACAAAAGACCCACCAAAAGAATAACAAAAGGAAAAAACAGAAAAAAAGGAGCTTCTGCGGGAGACAAAGGCATTTTACGTCATACATACAATATAGGAAAAATCCTTGTCAGGATCACAGGGCTCCTTGGCTTCCCCTTCCTCCAGCTCTGTATCTTCTTCCTCCATGGCAATAATAATATGCACTACTACCCACCGAGTTCTGTTCTGTTCTGTTCTCTCTCGCCTCCTCCTGTCTGTCGCACACTCCGCTTGATGATCAGCGAGTCTCACCGCTCACGAATCCCATTCCGACCCCTTCTTCTTCTTCTTAAAGTCCCACACCTTTTCTTCACAGCAACGACGGCGGCCGCACTCGTCTTCTTTCTCCCTGCGATGCGGCGGTCATGGTGAGGAGGACGACGGCGGCGATGGCGTTCTAGTTTTGCGCTGCGCTGCAGCGAGCGAGCGAACAAAGCGGAGAAGACAGCAACAGACGAGTTTTTGTCCTTTTGTTTGCTCCAAACCAAAGCAAGCACGTGATGCACTAATAAGGAAAGTTGTTATGTGTTTTGTCTTTTGGTGGTAAAAAAAGGTCTGATGTTGGGTAACTATGGTTTAAGTGTGTGTGTCTTCTTTTTGTTGGCCTTGCCTACCAAGGCAAGGATATTGTGTTTAGCTTCATTATAGAGTATAGTAGCTTAAGGGATTTTGGCCCCCCTAGGTACTAGGTCTATTTTTATATGAGGATTTTTGAAAGATGATATTTTGGCTTGTGTTGCAACTTGAGATTAGTTATAGAGTTATGATATCTTGAAGGATTTTGGTTTCTTTTAAAGGATTTTTTTGAAGATTATATTTTTGCATGGTGAAATATTTGAATTTTCAGAATGCTTCTTTTGCCTTGAGATACTTTTTAATGTAAAAGGCAAGGCCACAGTGTCACACACCCCTTGTTTGTTTAGGTGGTAGAAGACTAAACATTAAACATTGTATGTTTGGCACCTATGACTTAGGCTCACTTTACCCTAGGAGTGTAGGTCTAAAAAACTCGGGGCTACCTAGGCTCGCTTTACCTTAGGAGTCGGGGTAGAAAAAACTTGGGGCTAACTTTGAGCATTTTTGGCTTGTTGTTTGATGGTATCCTTTTTTTCAGCCTTGGGGCCAATATAAGGCCATAAAGTTCAGCATTTCTTAGTAACTTGGGGCAGATTGAAAATATTTTTTCTATTTCAGCCTTGACTCCTAGTGTAGTAATGCTCTTGGGGCCAATTTCAACTTTTGCACCACCAGGAATGCTTGATTTGGGTTGAACATTGGCCTTGACTCTTAGTGTAAAGTGGGCCTTCGTATAGTATGTATTAGTATAAGCAAGATGCTAAAAATCCTTTAACAAGTTTTGTGAGGTTTGTCTTTTTGTGCTTTATGTGGTTTTGCATCAAATTGTGTTTTGCAATTTTTTTAATGTTTTGCATGTTTCACAACAAAATATCATGTAATTTGTTTTGCAGGTTTTGTTGTCTCAAATGAAAGAAGGTGTCAACCAACAACATTGATTGCATTAAAAAAATTATTTTATTTTTATCATATGCAAAAGGTGAAAACCATTAAACCCTACAATATAAAAATCAAGCAGCTAAGTGTTATTGAACACAAGTGCACCAAACAATGTTCATAAGGGAGTGTTTAACATTTTCTTTAATGTACTAGTGGCATTGGCTCAAGTTTAAATTGGTTACTCAACTAATTTTTCCTTGCAAAAATCATTTTTTGCAATTTAATTGAATTTTCAATGAAAAAAATACTCAAATTTCAATATTTTCGACACTTCAGGTCTTAAACTTTCCAAATCACTTTCATTAAATCCTGCTCAATGATGGCTTTTCAACATATCAAGAGCATGCCCAAATTCCTTTCCACTGTTAGCTTTGATTTAAATAAAATTTTAATTAAAAAAATTGTTCAATATTCAATAACATCTCCACTAGAAGTCCAAACATTATGTAATCAACTCAATACACTCTAATGAGAGCTTTTCAACAATACCAAGAGTGTGCCAAGAGACACCATGGCTTGGGAGATCTCAACATGACAAATAAAACAAACAAACGATGTTCGTTTCATAGAGAGAATTTTTGTTTTTATGGTAAAAGAATTAAATACTAGGTTCAATACCTCTGATTAAGTATGTGTTTTCCTTTGGGTGGGTTAAAGAGCAAATGAGTAAAAGAGTGAATGAGTAAAAGAGTGAGTTTGTTGGGTAGTAGGTACCTATGGTTAAGTATGTGTTTTTCTTTTGGTGGTAAAAGAGTAAAAGGGTAAGTCTGTTCAGTACCTATGGTCCAGTATGTGCATTTTTCTTTTGGTGGTAAAAAAATGTGTTCTGTACCCATGGTTAAGTACGTAGTTTTTCTTTTGGTGATTGAAGAGTATGTTAGGTGTTTACTATGGTAAAGTTTTCCCCAAGCACCTACTAAGTTAGGCCAAGTTCTTTTTGGAAATCCGTTAAACAGTTGTAAAACAATTTGTTGATATCTGTCTGCCAATCCGACATGTTTGGTACCAAGTGAAATTCTGTCGTCATGCAAATAAACAAAAAACCATGAAGGGGGGACACAACATCTTTGGTTTTTCTTTATTGTGGAAGGTTGTTTAGTTTCATACACAATGTTTGTAATGGCATAAAGCACATTCTTATATTCCTATGATGTTATTGCAGCATTCTGTACTGGTGCCAGCAAAGCTGTTCTGAGTGGTTTTTTTTAACCTACTACTATAGTACTACGGAACAAGCCTGTTAGGGGAGGCCCATTTCACCTAGGATTGAATTGAACCCGAATAGAGAGAGATAGGAATCTATCTGGTAGTAACAGAGTGTGCTCATCTTTTTGATGATGGAGAGATCATTTTTTTTTAGCTTTTTGCATTCAGTTTCTCAGACAACCTGTTCATATCGCTTTTCGTAGCTGAGATGAAGATTGCTTATTAGGAGATATTTGTTCTAAACCTTCTATTACTATTAGATCTCACGATTTGCATGCTGACGATATTAGAGGGATTATCAATGAGATAGCTTCCAGAGGGATTATTCCTTTCTCTTCTTTGATTCTTTAGAGTTGGGCATCTTTTGACCTTTCTTTGGCCTTCTCTTTTGTCTTTCGTGTGATGGTTTCGACCATCTCTTTTTATTGGATTTGTTGTCCTCTGGTAATAACAGGTTCTATCAACATGTGGTTCAAAGTGTAAGCTGTGTTCTCTATTGTTCATTCTCATCATTAAGTTTCCCTATTGTTCAATTGGATCATGGTTCACAAAATTGCAATGTTCCTTACCCTTGATCCACATTAGAAGTTAGGTGCTTGAATATGACACCAAAATCGGTTTAGTGTATATGGGAAGACCTTGTCAGTATGTTTGTAGTTTGTATATGCGGGGAGGCATTGTTATTAGTATTTTCCCAAGGGTCCAGAGACGTTTACCCATATTTTCTTGCATAATAAACACGGCTCAGAATAGTTTACACAAACATTGTCTGTTTCTTTGAAAAAATCAAAATCTCTTGTTCTAAGTTGATGAGAAAATGGTACTTTGTAAAAAACACTTTAAAAATTATATTATCTACATGTATTGAGGTCATTATATATTGGGTGAGGAAGGGCTTTGAGGCTCTTTCTGGAAGTGAGGGCCTGGCCAAAGGCTATATGGCTTCAAGGCAAGGCCTGAAAATCCAGGAAGTGCCAAAAAATTGCTCCTTTCCCAATTAGGGTTTTGTTCTCAAATTCTCTAAGTAGGTACATTGGTAAGTATCCCCATAATTAATTAACATTAAATGATAACTGTCCTAAGTGAGCTGTAACATTTCTTAGGTGACCTAGGAAACGCTGAGGTCTAAATGTGGCTAATTTAATTGATTTTATTTCAGAAAATGGCCAAAAAATCCTTTAACTGCACAAACTTTTTTGTGTTTTTTTTTTCATTTTCTGAGTAAAACTCACCAAGTTGGAAAATTTTCCCCCACAAAGAAAAACACCATTCCTCAACATAAAGAATATTTTCAAATTTAGAAACCTTACAATTATAAGAGCCCTTTTTTTTAAAATTGTTAACTTGTGAGTGAATTTGAAAAGTTTGTGCTAAGTGACACACCCACCATTAGCCCAGGCCAAAAATGGTGATGAACTCTTTTGGGAAGAGAAATTTCATGTGGCGAATGGGAAAGCCCAAGCATGCATTTTTTTCCTTTTAAGTTTTTTTTTGGGGGGGTGGGCGAGGGGGGGAAAGGATATTTTCTCATTTTTCCCTGGTTCCCAATGAGTTCCCACTAGGTGCACTTTAAGTTCCCAATATGTTCCCCAAAAAAGTTCTCCCTAGCACCTCACTTTTCTCCCATGTATGCTTTGGCAAATGTTGTCCTCCTTTCACCTATATAGGTGGGCCAAAGGGGAGCAATTCTAAACCTTCTATTTTGGGGAGCCTTCATAGTTTCATATTTTTTGAATGATGGGCAAATCAAATTGGCTTGTTGCCAAAAAAAAATTGAACTTGGGAGCCACCTCATCTAATTAATAGAAGAAGTGATTGTGTAGTGTAGTTGGGCAGTGGGTACCAATTGTTGCTTTCTTTTAATTAGTTCATGGATGTGCTATCTTTTCTTTTATAAGGAGTCACACAAATTGGCCCATCACTGATTTTTTTTGGACATCAAAAGAAACCCCTTTGGAGCCCACCTAGCCCCACTCCCCAAATTAAAAGCATGCGTCCTTTTGATCTTTACAGTCTATATGCATAATTAGAGACATTGTCAGCCCCCCTTACAGTCTATATAAATAGAAGTTGAACTGTGGCCAAAGCATATGGGATAAAACTGAGGTGCTATTGCGAACCTCTTGTGGAATACTTTGGGAACATCTTGGGCCAACACTTTGAGAATTTCACCTGATGGGAATCCCTTGGGAACTTTAAAGGAACACATTGGAATATGAAACAAAAAATCCCTCTCTCACCCACCACACCCACCCCCAAAACCCAC
>Ga0116231_10000665_pt1 | contig 63134 bp, 55 predicted proteins | sample S1TSphgellanicum_2_FD_89695 | JGI IMG/M metagenome (GOLD analysis project Ga0116231, IMG submission 89695) | Host-associated microbial communities from peat moss isolated from Minnesota, USA - S1T2_Fd - Sphagnum magellanicum MG | ecosystem: Host-associated > Plants > Peat moss > Unclassified... | reverse complement strand
TCGACGGAGACAGGCGGATCCTCCTACATCGTCCACGTGGCTCACGCGGCGGAGGCTATCGCCGCCGGTCGATGCAGCGTCGCCCTCATCACCTTGGCCGGTCGGCCAAGGAGCGAGCCCTTTCGACGGGGCGGCGCCGCGGCGCCGGAAGCGGATTTTGAAAATCCCTATGGCGGCCAGACGTCCAACCTCTACGGCATGTGCGCGGCCCGGCACATGTATGAGTACGGCACCACCGGCGAACAGCTCGCCTGGATCAAGGTGGCGGCCTCCCACCATGCCCAGCACAATCCCAACGCCATGTTGCGCCAGGTGGTGACAGTTGAAGAGGTTCTCGCATCCCCCATCATCTCGACCCCGCTGCACCGCCTCGACTGCTGTGTGGTCTCCGATGGGGGAGGGGCGCTTTTGGTGGTGGCTCCAGAGGTCGCCCACGCCTTGACGAGGCCGCGGGTGAAGGTCCTGGGGGTCGGCGAAGCCATCAAGGGGCCATTAGGGGGGCGCCTGGACCTCACCTATTCGGCGGCGGCTTGGTCGGGTCCGGCGGCCTTCGCCGAAGCCGGCGTCACGCCGGGGGACATCAAGTACGCCTCCATCTATGACAGCTTCACCATTACCGTCCTCATGCAGCTGGAGGATCTCGGTTTCTGCGCCAAAGGGGAGGGCGGGCGGTTCGTCGCCGACGGCAACCTGATCGCCGGCGTGGGCAAATTGCCGTTCAACACCGACGGCGGCGGACTTTGCAACAACCATCCCGCCAATCGTGGGGGGATCACCAAGGTCATTGAGGCCGTGCGCCAGCTCCGCGGCGAGGCCCATCACAAGGTCCAAACGCCCTCGTGCGACCTGGCTCTGGCGACAGGCATCGGCGGCGCCTTGGGAACGCGTCACGGCGCCGGCGCCGTCATCCTGGAGCGGGAGTAGTGCATGACGGACACCGCAGAAACACGCCGCCTTTTTCCCGCGCCCCAATCCAATCCTGAGACGCGCCCGTTCTGGGAGGCCGCGGCCGACGGGCGCTTGCAGATCGGTCGCTGCGAGATGTGCGGCGAGGCCCATTTCTACCCTCGGTCCCTGTGCCCGTTCTGCTTTGGTCCGGCTCACCTGGAGACCGCCTCGGGCGAGGGGGTCGTTTACACCGTGAGCGTCACCTACCGCGGCGCTCCGCAACCCTTCGCCATTGGCTATGTGACCTTAGCCGAGGGGCCGAGGATCCTCACAAATTTTGTGGACTGCGACCTCGCGTCCCTCGCCATTGGGCAGGCTGTGCGCCTGGTCTGGTCTCCGGCTGAGGGGGGCGCCCAGGTGCCGACGTTCACGCCCGTGTGACGGCGCGGCGCGCCACGTCGTCTCATCAAAGGGTGCGTCTCGCAGGGCGCCGAGCGCGCGAAAGTCGACCGACCCAGGAGATTTAAACCATGAGCGCAATCCAACGTCTGGAGCTTGAGTTCGGCACGGTATCCGACCTCTTGCGCGACCACGCCGCTGAACAGCCCGACGCCGTGGCCCTCATCGACGAGGATCGCCAGGTCACCTATGGCGAGCTTGACGCGTTGATGGATCGGGTGGCGGCTGCGCTTCAGAGAGACGGCGTCGCCGCCGGCGCGGCCATCGCCATCTGCGCCCTGTCCTCCATAGAGTATGCGGCCGTCTTTCTCGGCGGATTGCGCGCCGGGGTGGCGGTCTCGCCCCTTGCGCCGTCTTCGACCCCCGAGCAGCTCGTCATGATGCTGAAAGACTGCAACGCGGCGCACCTTTTCCTCGACGCCGGGGTCGCAGCCGCCCTCGCCGTCGTCGAACCGCCCGAACGCGCCCACCTCATCGCCCTGGACGGGTCAGACGCCGGGACGCCGTTTAGCACTTGGCTCGCGGCCGAAGGCGCGAAACCTGCGCCCGTGGAGATCCGCCCCGAAGCGCCCTTCAACATCATCTATTCGTCTGGGACCACCGGCGCGCCCAAGGGCATCGTCCAGAGCCACGCCATGCGCTGGACCCACGTCAATCGCGGCGGCGGCTCGGGCTATGGCCCTGGGGCCGTGACGATGATTTCCACGCCGCTCTATTCCAACACCACCCTCGTGAGCTTTTTTCCCACCCTCAGCTGGGGCGCCGCGGCGGTGCTGATGAAAAAGTTCGACGCTGGCCGGTTCCTCGCCCTGGCGGAACGGCATCGCGCGACCCACGCCATGCTGGTGCCCGTGCAGTACCGGCGTCTTATGGAGCATCCCGAGTTCGACCGATTTGATCTTTCGAGCTTCAAGATGAAATTCTCAACCTCCGCGCCCTTTCCCGCGGCGCTCAAGGCCGACGTCCTGCGGCGCTGGCCCGGCGGCCTCACGGAGTATTACGGCATGACCGAAGGCGGCGGATCATTCGTCCTCGCCGCCCATGCGCATCCGGACAAGCTGCATACCGTGGGCGTTCCCATGCCAGGCCACGATATCCGGCTTATCGACGAGGAGGGCCGCGAAGCGCCCCAGGGCGAGATCGGCGAGATCGTCGGCCGCTCGCCGGCCATGATGAACGGCTATCATAACCAGCCGGGCAAAACCGCTGAGGCGGAGTGGTTCGATGCGGAGGGGCGCCGGTTCATCAGAACCGGTGATGTGGGCCGCTTCGACGAGGACGGATTTCTCACCCTCATGGACCGGAAGAAGGACATGATCATTTCCGGCGGGTTCAATATCTATCCAAGCGACCTCGAAGCGGTTCTGACGCAGCATCCGAGCGTGCTGGAGGCGGCCGTCGTCGGCGCCCCTTCGGACGCCTGGGGCGAGACCCCGGTAGCCTTTGTCGTAGCCCGCCCCGGTCATGGCCTGGATCGCGGGGAGGTCATAGGGTTCGTCAACGCCAAGGTGGGCAAGACCCAGAGGCTTGCGGACCTTGAAGTGGTCGAACAGCTGCCAAGGTCGGCCATCGGCAAGGTGTTGAAGCGGGAGCTGCGTGACCAGTACGTGGCCCGGCTCGCCGGCCGCGGTTGAAGGCCCTTGCCCGCCGCCCCACCTGGATCGATAGTATGGCTTGGGTCATGGAAACCGCCCCTTCAAGCGGCGATCGGGAGCATGGCCATGGCGCGGCATGGGGAGACCAGGCTGGAGGTCCAAGCGAAACGGGACCGGGTTGACGCCTGCATACGCGTGGCGGTTCAACCGCTCTCGCCCCTGGCGGTGAAGGCCCAACGCCCTCCCGCCTCCGCGGAGACGCCTTTCCTGCAGGCGGCGAGGGCGAACGCCATGGGCGTCGCCGACGGGCCGAGCGAGGTGCACAAAGCCTCCCTCGCCCCGCAGGACCTGAAAGCTTACGCCCCGAACGTAGGCGTGTTTTCCCCCCTAACCTCTGCTGGTCCTGCGCGCAGCGGCGCGTGGGCGGCATGGCGACTACGTGTTTGATTGAGAAGGTCGCGCAGCGGCCGCAGCATAGGGACGATCCGGAGCTTCATGACCATTCCGCCCTCCTGGCCGGCGATGTCTATCGCCGAAGCGCACCGTCGTCTCACCGCTCCCGGCGCCCGATTTGAGATGGAGGAGGTGGTGGTGAGGGGGATCCCCACGCGGACATGGAAGGCGGCGCCGCCTACCTTGCGCGCGCTTTTCCTGTCCGCCTCCGTCCACGGCCACAGGGATTTCCTGGTCTACGAGGGCGACCGGGCCACCTATGACGCCTTCATGCGGGCGACCGCGCGCCTGGCCGCCGCCTTGACCGCCCGGGGGGTTGGCAAAGGCGACCGGGTGGCCCTCGTCATGCGCAACCTTCCGGAATGGCCGGTATGCTTTTTTGCGGGCGCCATTATCGGCGCCGTGGTGACGCCGCTCAACGCGTGGTGGACAGGGCCGGAACTTGAATATGGCCTGCAGGACTCAGGGTCGAAAATAGCCTTCCTCGACGCCGAACGCCTGGAGCGCCTTCGCGACCACCTGCCGCAGTGTCCGGATCTTGAGCACATATTCGTGGCTCGCGCGACGTCCGCGGCGGACCTCGACCGCCTGGCGGACCCCCGTGTTCAACCGCTAGAGAGCCTCATCGGCGCCGTGGCCGACTGGGGATCGCTCCCGCCGGCCGAAGTCCCGCCGGCGGACCTGGCGCCGGACGACGAGGCGACCATTTTCTATACCTCCGGGACGACCGGGCGACCCAAGGGCGCTTTGGGCACCCATCGGAATATGTGCACCAATATCGGCACGGCGGGTTTCGCCAACGCCCGCGCCTTCCTGCGCCGGGGCGAGGAGCCGCCGGCGCCGGATCCCGCCGTTTCGCGCGCGACTTTGCTGGTGGTGCCCCTTTTTCACGTAACCGGCTGCAGCGCCACCCTGTGCCCTTCCATCGCCCTGGGGGCCAAGATCGTCCTCATGCGACGCTGGGACCCGGAAGGGGCCATGCGCCTGATCCAGGCGGAGAGGGTCACCGCCACAGGCGGCGTGCCCACCATCGCCTGGCAGCTCATCGAACATCCGGCTCGCCCGCGTTACGACCTCTCGAGCCTGGAAAGCGTAACCTACGGCGGCGCCCCGTCCGCGCCCGAACTGGTCCGCAAGATCCTTGAGACCTTCCCCAAAGCGATTGCCGGCAACGGATGGGGCATGAGTGAAACCTCCGCCACCTTCACGAGCCATCTGGCGGAGGACTATGAAAACCGCCCAGACAGTTGCGGGCCTGCGGCGCCTGTGGGGGAGTTGAAGGTGGTGGACGGGGAGGGGCGAACCCTTCCGCCTGGAGCCGTGGGTGAGCTCTGGGCCAAAGGGCCCCAGGTGGTGAAGGGCTATTGGAACAAGCCTGAAGCGACCGCCCAAACCTTTGTAGACGGGTGGGTCAGGACCGGAGACCTCGCGCGTCTCGACGAGGAGGGGTTCTGTTTCATTATCGACCGAGCGAAGGACATGCTGATCCGCGGCGGCGAGAACATCTACTGCATCGAGGTGGAGAACGTCCTTTACGATCACCCAGCGGTGATGGATGCGGCCCTGGTGGGCGTCCCCCATAGGACCCTGGGGGAAGAGCCGGCCGCGGCGGTGACCCTGAAGCCCGGGGCGATGGCGACAGAGGACGAACTTCGCGCGTTCGTCGCCCAACGCCTCGCGGCGTTCAAGGTCCCCGTGAAAGTGAAGTTCTGGCCCGAGACCCTGCCGCGCAACGCCAATGGGAAAATTCTGAAGGGCGAGCTTAAAAAGGTCTTCGCCGAAGAGGCGGCGATGGTCGGCGCGTCGTAACTCGACGCGGGTGCAGCCCAGGACGCCTTCTTCGGACCCTACGGCCCACGCCGTCATGACAACCAAAAGGTGCGGATGCGCCATTTGCATGCTGGTGCGCCCGCATTGGAGGCGCCGCCCGGTCCATTGCGTCGGTCGCCAAAATAAGTATTGCGGAAGTATGACAAACTGCGGTCTTTATTAAGCCCGGGCGCGGGGTTGCGCGCTTTTTACGATTTAACCGGCGTCCGCCGCGGTCATCGGCCCCGGCGGCCAAGGTGAGCCGCGGGGCGGGATCATGTCGGTCATCACGTCTATGCCATCAGAAACCGAAGGCCTTCTGGCGAGCGCTGCGGCCCTTGGATTTGATCGGTTAGTCTACGGCATCGACGTCCTCGATGGGGAGATCGACGCGCCGGAGGAGCTTCTGGAAGCGGGCTTCCAGTCTGAGTTCCTCATGAGCTACATCGGCCGGCTGCGGCAGGACCCCTTGCGGCGGATGGTGGCGCGGGGCGAGATCCATGTCGGCAACATGCCTATCGTGGTGGAAAACCACGGCACCTGGCTTTCGATCGCGCCAGAGCGGAGACTTTCCGTCGGAGACATTAACCACCTGCGCTGGATGCGCAGCAACGGCCTGCGCACCGGGGTGAGCTTTCGGGTGCGTCTGCCCCATGGCCGGGAGGCGTCGTTGAACTTTTTCAGCAACCTCAGTCATCCGGAAAGCGAAGTTCAAGGGGTGGTCGAACGCCTCTTCGTCCTTGGACACAGGGTGCACGCCCAACTGGAGCCAAGGCTCCGCAAGCGCCGCTCCAGGCTCCTGTCGAGCCGCGAGGCGGAATGCCTTGAGTGGATCGCCATGGGCAAAAGCAACCGAGAGATCGCGCTCTTGCTTGGCCTGTCCAGCGACACCGTCAAAGAGCACGTCCAGAGCCTGTTCCAAAAACTCCAGGTGTCCGGTCGCGCCCAAGCCGTCGCGCGCGGCCACGCTTTGGCCTACCTCAGCTAAGGCCCCCCATTCGGGGGGGTGGCGGTTACTCGAAACCTCGCCTTTTCTTTCACACGTGACACTGTTTTCGGGCGTCGTCTTTCAAGTCATGGGCACTGGCGCCAAGTGTTGCGCGGACAGTCCGCGTGCTTGGAGAGGCCAGCGACTTCGTTCAAAGACTGCAGGTCAGACTTAAGAAAAAAAACTAAATCATCGAACTATTTCTACTTATATTTCAGCGTGGGGGTGCAAGCTGATGTACAGACCTGAGAAGAGACTAGGGTATTTTAAGACCGCATCATTTGCGGCGCTGTCCGCCGGGGCGCTTCTGTTCGCCGGCGCCGCCATGGCGCAAACTGCGGATACGAGCGCACCGATCCGGATCGCACACAATGATGCGGCGCCACCGACCACAGGCGGGTCGAGCGCGCCGACCCAGACGGCGCAAGACACAGTCGCGCCGCAGGCGGCGGTGGCGGAGGAAGTGGTTGTCACCGGATCGCGTATTCCGCGCGCGGGCTTTGACACCCTCCAGCCAGCGGAGACCCTGTCCGCGCAGACCCTGCGGGACCGCGGCTTCAACAACATCTCCGACGCGCTGAACGAACTCCCAGCGTTTGGCGACAATCAGAACATCGGCCAGCAGTCCGGCTCCCAAGTGGGCGAGCAGTTCGTCAACCTTTACAACCTTGGTTCCCAACGCACCCTTGTGCTCGTGGATGGTCGCCGCTTCGTGTCGGGTTACGCGCCGATTCCCGTGGGCACGTTTGGCGGCGCGCCCGCCGGCCAGGAGGTCGACCTCAACGACATTCCTGTGGGTCTGATCGATCACGTGGAGGTGGTCTCCGTCGGCGGTGCGCCTGTCTACGGCGCCGACGCCATCGCCGGAACCGTCAACATCATCCTCAAGAAGAACTACGAAGGCGCGACCATCGACGCCAACTACGGCGAGTCGGCGCGGGGCGATGGAAAGTCGTACGTCGCCCGCACCTTGATCGGCACCAATTTCGCCGATGACCGGGGCAATGTGACGGTGTCCCTCGAGTACACTCAGCAGGACGGAATCACTCAGGCGCAGCGACGCAACTGGGATCCCTACGACACCCAGCAGCCGTCCGCGGCCTGTACTGCGCTTGGGTACGGCGCGTGTCTTGTGCCGAACGCCACCGTGGCGTCCCTGAGCGCCAGCGGCGTTCCGACCACGGCACCGACCCTCGGAAACCTTGGCAGCCCCACTTATCCCTATGCGATCCACAACGCGGCGGGTCAGCCGGTGGCCTTCAACTCCGTCGGCCAGCTGGAGCCCTTCAATTTCGGCACGCAGAACAGCGGATCGGTGTTCGCCGCCGGCGGGGACGGGTTGGACCTCGCCAACGAGAACCAATTGGTGCCGGCTTCGACGCGCATCAACTTCGCGACCATTTCCCACTACGACTTCGCGCCGCACATCACCGGCTACCTTGAGACGGAATATTCGCACGTCGACGCCGACCAGTACGCGGCGCAGAGCTTCTATAATTCGGCCCTGTTCGCCAGCGATCCTGGCGAGGCGCCCCTCGAGTTTAACGTCAACAACCCCTTCCTGACCGCACAAGCGAAGTCGGTCCTGCAAGCGGCCGGCGTAACCAACTTCTATCTGTCCCGTTCCAACCTCGATCTAGGAAACCAGGGCGTCAACAACACCATCGACACATTCCGGATAGTTCCGGGCTTTAAGGGCGACTTCTCGCTCTGGGGAAGGAAGGTCAACTGGGACGCTTCGTTCAACTACGGCCGCTCCGAAGCGGATGAAACGACCCAAAACATCAATCTTCAGAACTTTGAAAACGCGATCAACGTCGTGACTGGCCCCAACGGCCAGCCGGAATGCGCCGTCACTGCGAACCCGCCAGCGCTCCCCACAGGCTACAGCTCTCAGCCGCCTACCGTGACGGGATGTCAGCCCCTTAACCTCTTCGGATCCAGTTCGCCGAGCGCCGCGGCGAAGAAATATGTGGAGGCCACCGATCACGCCATCGCGGTGAACACCGAGCGCGACGTCCAGTTGAACGCCAACACCGCACCGTTCGACGTATGGGCCGGGCCGGTTCAAGTGGCGGTGGGTTTTGAATACCGCCAGGAGACGGGCAGCTATTCCCCGGACGCGTTCGAGCAGGCCGGTCTGGGTTTTGGCGGCTCTCCGGTCTCGCCGGTGAGCGGCAGCTACGACTCGACCGAATTCTATGCCGAAACGACGATCCCGGTCCTGTCGCCGAAGTTCAACTTCCCCTTCGCCTACTCGGCGGAACTCGACGGGTCGATCCGCGAAATTGACAACTCGTATGCGGGCACCAACGACGTGTACTCCATCGGGGCGAAGTTTGCCCCCGTGAAGGACATTCAGTTCCGCGGCAACATCACCCACTCGGTGCGGGCGCCCTCCATCGAAGAGCTCTTCCTGCCCACGTCGAACATCCAAAGCTTTGCGGAAGACCCCTGCGACCCGAACTACATCAACGGCGTCACCCCGGCCCGGGCGGCCAACTGCGCGGCCGCGTTTGCGGCCCTCGGCACCACCCTGACGGGCTTCAAATCCAACGTCGTCAACGCCTCGGTCTTGGGTCAGACCAGCGGGAACTCCACGCTGCAGAACGAAGTCGCCAACTCCTGGACGGCAGGTTTCGTGGCGCGGCCCCATTGGATCCCGCGTTTGAGCATTGCGCTGGACTGGATCAACATCCACTTGAAGGACCCCATTACGTCGCTGACCCTCACCCAGGTCATGGACGCCTGCTACGACGCGCCGGTTTATCCCAACCAGTTCTGCAGCCTCTTCACCCGGAACAGCTCGGGTCAGATCACCGGCTACTCGCTGCCGCTTGAAAATCTCGGGGCCGAGCTCTTCTCCGGGGCGCAGCTTCAGTCCACTTACAGCGTCGACGTCGCTGAGCTTCCTTTCATCGGCTACACGGGCCTCAAGTCCGGTGGCGAATACGGCTCTTTGAGCTTTGACCTCAATGCTTTCTTTGAGAACGAACACAACGAACAGATCCTTGGGGTCATCACGAAGCTTCGTGGCAATATCGGCGACCCGCGGTGGAAGGCGAACGGCGGCGTTCGGTATCGCTACGGGCCTTTCTCGGCCTATCTGAACGGGCGTTGGATCGACGGCGGCTACGCGAACGTGGAACTTGCGCGCACCTCCCAGCAGCTTTTCAGCGTCGGGCCCTACTGGGTGTGGAACGGCTCGGTCTCCTATGACCTGACGAAGCAGATCACGGCCGCTCTCTCCATCAACGACCTCTTCAATCAGGCGCCGCCGAGGTACGCGGCCCTCCTTGGCGGCAATGCCGCCCTGGCCACCTACGACTACTTTGGTCAGGCTTTCGTCTTCAGACTGACAGCCAAGTACTAAGACCCACTGGAGAAAGGGGGGCGCGAGCCTCCCTTTCTTGTCCTCTGTTCCGCCGAGGCGCATCCCATGACGCTGCTGCCGATCCGCGCGAGCCTCGCGCTTGGCTTCTTGTTGGGGGCGTTCGCTCCTTCCCTCGCCGCCACGCCGGTGCTGAAAGGAGCGGATCTCTTTAGCCTCAGCCGAGCGTCCGACCCGCAGTTCAGCCCGGACGGAACCGCTCTGGCCTATGTTCGCATCGCCAACGACATCATGGCGGACCGGGGGCTGCCCTCGATCTGGCTGGCCGATCCTCGAACGGGCGCCCAAAGTCCGCTGACCGGGCCCGGGGTGGAGGCCTCCCACCCGCGCTGGTCGCCGGATGGAACGCGCATAGCCTTTCTCCACCCCGAAACTGACGGGGGCGCGGATCTGGAGGTGATCTGGGTCGCAACCGGACGCACCGCCCAGATCGCCCGCCTCGCGGCGACCCCGCGGGATGTCGCCTGGTCGCCCAACGGCGCCCTCCTCGCCTACACCCTGGCTCCGCCCGCGGAGGCCACCGCGCCGCCGACCGCCTTGGAGGCGCCGAAGGGCTCCCACTGGGCCCCCCCGCTCCGGTCCATAAGCCGCATCGCCTACCGCGCCGACGGCGTGGGCTATGTGAGTTCAGGCTACAGCCACATCTACCTCGTCAGCGCGGACGGCGGACCGCCCAGGCAACTGACCGACGGGGCGGCGGACGATGAGGGGCCCCTCCGGTGGTCGCCGGACGGATCCTCACTTATTTTCACCGGACGTCGGGACGCCCAATTCGAACGCGAGCCTTTCCATTCCGCGGTGTGGCGCGTCGCCGTCGCTGACGGCGCCCTCACCCGTCTCACCACCGGGGTGGGACCCTATGGGGATGCGGCGCTTTCCCCCGACGGGCGCCTCATGGCCTACACGGGCTATGAGGACCACAAACGCAGCTACGAGAACCGCAAGCTTTTCGTCGCCGACGCCGACGGCGGTCACGTGCGCGCTCTGCAAGCGAACCTGGACCGCGGACTCACCGACCCAGTCTGGGCGGCGGACGGCCGGAGCGTTTACGCTAAGATCGAGGATCACGGCTCCGTCAACGTAGTGCAAATCACCCTCACGGGTGAGATGCATGTGGTCGCCGAAGGGCTCGCCGGCGGCGGGCTCGATCTGCCGTACACCGGCGGAGAGTTCGCCCTCTCCCCCACAGGCGAGGTGGCGTTCACCCAGGGCGGGCCGGATCACCCGCCTGAACTCGCCGTCGTTCGGAGGGGCGAGATCCGCCGCGTGACGCACCTCAACGACGCCCTCCTCGGCGCGCGCGAGCTCGGGGTCCTTCATCCCCTGAAGGTTCGCTCCAAGGCCGACGGGGCCGCCGTCGACGCATGGTACATCACGCCGCCCGGCGCGGCCCCGGGGACAGCCCGGCCCATGATCCTGGAGATACACGGGGGCCCCTTCGCCAACTACGGTCCCGTCTTCGCGACGGACGACCAGCTCTACGCCGCGGCCGGCTACGTGGTTCTCTACGTCAATCCCCGGGGGTCGACGGCCTATGGCGAAGCGTTCGCCAACGGGATCGACAAGGCCTATCCAGGCCTCGACTACGACGACCTCATGAGCGCCGTGGACGCCCTGGTGGACGCCGGCGTGGCCGATCCTAAGGCCCTTTATGTCACCGGCGGCTCCGGCGGCGGCGTCTTGACGGCCTGGATTGTGGGAAAGACCAACCGCTTCCGCGCCGCCGTCTCCCAGAAGCCGGTGATAAATTGGTCGAGCGAGGTGCTGACCACCGACCTCTATCCATGGATGGCCGCCTACTGGTTCGGCAAACCGCCCTGGGAGGATGCGGCCGAATATTGGCGCCGTTCCCCCCTGTCCCTCGTGGGGAACGTCGCAACCCCGACCCTCGTCATCGTCGGGGATCGGGATTTGCGAACGCCCGACAGCGAAGCCGAGCAGCTCTTCGACGCCTTGCAGCTCCGGGGCGTTCCCACCGGCCTCGTCCTCGTTCCCGGCGCGTTCCATGACATGGCCGCCCGGCCAAGCCACGCGGCGGCCAAGGCGGAAACGGTGCTGGCCTGGTTTGCCCGCTTCGGCGGGCCGGCTGGAGCAGCGCCGACACCCCTCGCCAAGAATTGAGGCCGTCGGCGTTCCCCGGCGGAAAAGCCTGGATTTGGACCCGTCCGCCGCACGGCGGACCGCAGCGATAAGGACCGCCTTGTGAAGATCTTGCCGTTCATGTTCGCCGCCGGGTGCCTCTGCTTCGGCGCTGCGAGCCAGGCGCTGGCGTACGACGTCACGGAAAAGTCCCTCGCTCAAGTTGAGGCGGACCTCGCCTCGGGCGCCGTCACGTCCGTGCAACTCGTCCACGCCTATGAGGACCGCATCGCCGCCCTGAACCCAAAGCTCTCGGCGGTGATCGCCGTCAACCCGGCCGCGCTCACCGCCGCGGCGGCCTCGGACGCCCGGCGCTCGGCCGGAAAGCCCCTTAGTCCCCTCGACGGGGCTCCTATCCTCATCAAGGACAATATCGAAAGCGCCGATCCGCTTCCCACCACCGCCGGATCTCAAGCCTTGAAGGACAACCTCTCCGGCCGCGACGCGCCCATCGTGGCGCGCCTCCGGGCCGCCGGAGCCATCATCCTCGGCAAGACCAATCTGTCCGAATGGGCCAATATCCGCTCAAGCCATTCTATATCCGGTTGGAGCGGCGTGGGGGGGCAGACCCGTAATCCCTACGCCCTAGACCGCAACACCTGCGGTTCGAGCTCGGGCTCGGGCGCGGCGGCGGCGGCCAGCCTCGCCGCCGCCGCCATCGGCACCGAAACTGACGGCTCGGTGACGTGTCCCGCGGCCATCAACGGCCTCGTGGGCCTCAAACCCACCGTCGGGCTGGTCTCGCGCACCCACATTGTTCCCATCAGCCACTCCCAGGACACGGCGGGGCCCATGACGCGGGACGTGCAAGACGCGGCGCTGATCCTCGGCGTCATCGCCGGGTCCGACCCGGCGGACGCCGCCACGGCGGAGGCCGATGAACACCGGGTGGACTATGCGGCCCTCCTGAACCCAGAGGCCCTCAAAGGGGTCCGGATTGGGGTCCTGCGTTACGCGTCCGGATTTCAGCCCGAGACCGAACGCGTCTTCAAGGACGCGCTAGAGGCCCTCGTGAAGGCGGGCGCGGTCCTGGTGGATATCGATCAATTTCCCGGAAAGCCGGATCTCAGGCCCCTGGAGAACACGGTCTTCATGACCGAGCTGAAGGCGGATCTGAACGCCTACCTGGCCTCCACGCCGCCGGACCGGGTGAAGACGCGGACCCTTGCGGACCTCATTCTCTTCGACCGACAACACGCCGCCCAGGAGATGCCCCTCTTTGGACAAGAATTGTTCCTTGCGGCGCAGGAGACCAAGGGTCTTGACGATCCCGCTTATGTGGCCGCGGCGAAGGCGGCGCGCCGGCTCGCCGGGCCTGAAGGCATCGACCGCATGCTCGCCGACAATAAGGTCGCCGTCCTCGTCGCCCCCACCGTTGGGCCGTCGTGGCTCATTGATCCGGTGCTGAAGGACCGGGTGGTGGGCGGGGGCGTCGGCCAAGCTCCGGCGGTCGCGGGCTATCCCCATCTGACGGTGCCCATGGGCTATGTCGACGGCCTGCCCGTCGGGTTGTCCTTCGTGGGCACAAAGTGGAGCGATGGGGCGCTTCTCGCCTACGGCTACGCCTTCGAGCAAGCCACCAAAGCCCGCCGGCCGCCGACCTACGCGCCCACCACGATCATTGAGAGCGAGGCGTCCTGGCGCGGGACCGATGCGGAGGCCCCGGGCGAACGCGGACGCCCCTGACGTGCGGCCGACGGCGCGGGACGCTTAGGCGAGTTTGACGAGCATTTTCCCGAGGTTTTCGCCGCTGAACAACATCTGGAAAGCCTTGGGCGCGTTTTCCACGCCCTCCTCCACCGTCTCCCGCCAGGTGAGCTTGCCCGAGCCGATCCACTCCGCCACGTCCTTTACGAAGGCCGGCATCATGTCGAAGTGGTTGGAGACGATGAAGCCCTCGAGGCGCAGGCTCTTGCCGACCACGAAGATAAGGTTGGACGGCCCTGGCTGCGGGGTTTCGTCGTTGTAGGCTGAAATCATGCCGCAGAAGGCGAACCGCGCGAACGGACGGGCCGCCGCGAGGGCGGCCTCAAGGTGGGCGCCGCCGACGTTTTCGAAATAGACGTCGATGCCGCCCGGAGCGGCGGCCTGGAGCGCCTTGGTCAGATCCGGCTCCTTCTTATAGTCGATCACATGGTCGACGCCGATCTCCTTCAGGTAGGCGGCTTTTTCAGCGCCGCCGGCGGACGCGATGACGGTCCCGCCCTTGATCTTGGCGATCTGGCAGACCACCTGGCCGACGGCTCCGGCGGCGGCGGAGACGAACACCACATCGCCTGGCTTCATGGCGGCGATCTTTAGCAGCCCCACATAGGCCGTCAGGCCGGGCATGCCGGCGACGCCGAGGAACGCCTGGGGGGGGAGACCGTGGGTCTCGATCTTCTGCACCGCCGCTGCGGGCGCGTTGAACGCTTCGCGCCAGCCGAACATGGTGGACACGAGGTCTCCCGGCTTGAGGGCAGGATCGTTGGAGATCGTCACTTCGCCGACGGCGCCGCCCTGCAGGGCTTCGCCGATCTGGAACGGCGGCACATAGCTCGGCCGGTCGACCATCCGGCCGCGCATATAGGGGTCGACGGACATCCAAAGGTTTTTCACCTGAACTTCGCCTGCGGCGGGAGGGGGCACCTCGACGGCGGCGATTTCGAAATTCCCGTCCACCGGGACGCCCTCAGGCCGCGATTTCAGGCGGATTTCTCGGGAGACGGTCATGGGGCGGATCCTCGGTTTGTCATATGGTGAGGCCGATTAGGCCTTGGTGAGGTTTGGCACGCTCTTTCCGCTCTCCGCAAGCCTCCTCAAATTCTCAGCGTGTACCGCCCGGGTGATGCGATAGCCGAGGAGGCACAGGCTCGAGGCCAGAAAAAGCAGCATGACCACCGGCATGTAAACGAGGGCCAGGTTCTGGATGGTTGTCGGATCGACGGCGCCGACGCGGGCGGCGGAGGGAAAATGCACCGCCGAAAGGATCGCTCCGGTGATGAAGATGCCAAGGCCGGAAACGGCCTTTTGCACAAAGAGGCTGGCGGCGAAGAAGAGGCCCTCGGATCGTCGGCCGGTCCTGAGTTCGCTGTCCTCCACCACATCCGCCATCATAGAGGCGCCGGTGATGGACGCGGCGATGAGGGCGCCCAGACCCACAAGGCTGAAGGACAAGAGCAGCGGAAAGAGCAGGGGCGAGCTATTGGCTGGGAAGAGGCCAAGAAGGCGCAAAGTCATGGGAATACATGAGATCAGAATGCCGGATACGGCGGCTGTGATGCTCGCAACCCGCTTATCGAACCGTGCGACGCCGCGAACGATGAGAAGCGCGAAGGCGGCGGACATGAGATTGACCACGGCGAACACCGAGATCTGCACCGCCGTGAGCCGCCAGAAGAAGGTGTAGAGATAAAGCGCCATGGAAAAGGCGGCGCCGCTCCCGGCGGAGGAAAACAGGAGCGAGGCCATGAGGACCAGGAAAGACCGGTGCGTCAAACTTTCCCGGATCTCCTTGAAGATCAAACCCAAGGAGAGCCGCCGCGCCGGCGGCTTGGTCAGCGTCTTGATGCGGCTGTGGGTGCCTGCAGCGGAGATCAGGATCGAGGCGATCATCACAATGCAGGCCGCTAGGCCGTAGTGCGCGTAGCCGACCGGGTTCAGCTGCCCCACCTTGTGGGTCGCGTCCGGCCGCAGAAACACGGTGAATGCTAAGAAATAGATGGCCAGCCCGCCGAACCATTGGAAGAAGGTCCGAAACCCGAGGATGGACGTGCGTTCTGCGTAGTTGGTGCTGAGTTCCGGCGCCAGGGCTGCGCTCGGCGCCTCATAAAGACTGATGAAGGTGCGAACCAGGATGGACACCAAGACGAGATAGGCCAGCTGCGCCCCCTGGGAGGCGTGCATGGGCGGGCTCCACAAGAGCAGATAGGACAGGCCCACGGGAATGGCGGACGCATACATCAAAGGATGCCGTCGTCCCCACGGCGTGCGCAGGTTGTCGGAGATCTGCCCGATGACCGGGTCCATGATCGCATCGCTCATGAGGGCGATCATGACAGCGAGGCCCACGAGGTTTGCCGGGAGGCCTACGACCTGATTGTAGAACAAGAGAAGAATTGTCTGAAAGCCGTTGTCCTTCACCCCAAAGGCCACGGATCCGAACCCGTAGATGAGTTTTGTCGGCAGACTAAGCGTCTGCGACGCTTTGGGGACGGCCGACGCACCGACGTCTAGGTCCGGGGTGCTGACGGGCAATGCGACTTCCGCCATGGCGGTGGTCTCCTGCGGCGTTTCCTCGGCGCCGCCTCTTCGGGCGGTCGCCGAAGGGTGACGCTGTCGGACGCGGAGCCCGACGTCAATCCCGAGACTAGCCCCGCCGGCGTCGGAGGCGCGCCGGCGGAGGCGTGATCAGAAGATTTCGAACAGCCCCGCTGCGCCCATTCCGCCGCCGACGCACATGGTGACAACACCGTACTTGGCGCCGCGCCGCTTGCCTTCATGCAGAATATGGCCGGCCGCGCGCGCGCCGGTCATGCCGTAGGGGTGGCCAATGGAGATGGCGCCCCCAGAGACATTGTACTTGGCCGGGTCGATGCCGAGCTTGTCACGGCAGTAGAGGCACTGGGAGGCGAACGCCTCGTTGAGCTCCCAAAGATCGATGTCGTCGATTTTCAGGCCGGCCCGCTCAAGGAGCTTAGGAATGGCGAATACAGGGCCGATCCCCATCTCATCGGGGTCGCACCCGGCGACGGCCATGCCGCGATAGGCGCCGAGGGGCTCAAAACCTCGACGCTCGGCCTCCTTCGCCTCCATGAGCACCACAGCGGCGGCTCCGTCCGACAGCTGGGAGGCGTTGCCAGCGGTGATGTATTTGCCTTCTTTGATCTGCTGACCGCCCTTGAACACGGGCTGAAGCTTTTGCAGATCCGCGAGGGTGGTCTGCGGGCGGTTGCCTTCATCGAGCTTCAGCTCGACCTGCCGTTCCGAGGTGGCGCCGGTTTCCTTGTCCACCACCACCATGGTGGAGACCATGGGAGCGATCTCGGCGACAAAGTAGCCCGCGGCCTGGGCGGCGGCGGTGCGCTGCTGGGACTGATAGGCGTACTCGTCCTGAGCCTCGCGGGAGACGCCATAGCGCTCGGCCACGATTTCCGCAGTCTCGAGCATGCTCATATAGATGGCCGGTATGTTCTGGACGAGCCAGGGATCAGCGCCGCGGAAGCGGTTGATCTTGTCGTTCTGGACTAGGGAGATGGATTCAAGACCGCCGCCGATCGCCACGGCCGCGCCGTCCTGGGTGATGTACTTGGCGGCCATGGAGATGCCCATGAGGCCCGAAGAGCACTGGCGATCGATGGTCGCGCCGGCGACGCTGGTGGGGAGGCCGGCGCGAAGGAGCGCCTGGCGGGCCACGTTGCCCCCCGTGGTGCCCTGCTGAAGGGCCGCGCCCAGGATCACATCATCGACCTCCGCAGGATCGATCCCCGCGCGCTTCACCGCTTCGCGGATCACGTGACCGCCAAGCTCAGGCCCGGTGGTGTTGTTGAATGCTCCACGATAGGCCTTGCCGATGGGCGTGCGGGCTGTGGAGACGATGACGGCTTCGCGGGACATTTTTTAAAGGCTCCTCCGTTTGCGAGCATGCTGTGTCGGAACCGACGGCTGTTTGCAAGTGCTTTACAGGCTTCGTGATTTCGGTTTGGTGTCGCCGTCGGCCGGCGGCTCGCGACCGGCTCGTAACCGGAGGCCTCTACATGTCGCTGTTTGATTTGACCGGGAAGGTGGCCGTGATCACCGGATCCTCGCGCGGCATCGGCCGCGCCATCGCCGAGCACATGGCCCTTCAGGGCGCGAGGGTGGTGATCTCGTCGCGCAAGGCGGGTCCTTGCGAAGAGGTGGCCGCCGGGATCAACGCCCTGCGCGGGGAGGGAACCGCCCTGGCCATACCCGCCAACATCTCGTTGAAGGAAGATTTGCAACGTCTCGTGGATCAGACCAACGCCGCTTTCGGTAAGATCGACATTCTGGTCTGCAACGCCGCGTCCAACCCCTACTACGGCCCTATGGCGGGGATCACCGACGAGCAGTTCCGTAAAATCCTCGACAACAACATCGTCTCCAACCACTGGCTGATTCAGATGACGGTCCCCCAAATGATCGAGCGGCGGGACGGGGCCATCATCATCGTCTCCTCCATCGGAGGGCTTCGCGGCAGTCCGATCATCGGCGCCTATTGCGTCTCCAAGGCCGCCGACATGCAGCTCGCCCGCAACCTCGCCCACGAGTACGGTCCCCACAATATCCGGGTCAACTGCGTGGCTCCTGGGCTCGTGAAGACCGACTTCGCCCGCGCCCTGTGGGACACGCCGGAAGCGGAGACGCGTTCCAGCCAGGGAACGCCCCTGCGTCGGCTCGGCGAGCCTGAGGATCTCGCCGGCGCCGTCATCTACCTGGCCTCCCGCGCCGGGTCCTGGACCACGGGTCAGACCCTCGTCGTCGACGGCGGAACCACCATCTAGCGGCCGCCGCCGGGGTGCGGCCAACGTCTCGCCAGCGCCGAGCCGACCCTGCCTGGGCGCGTCCGACAGTATAGGGTCAAGGGAGGGCTTCAATCCTGGATTGAGTTTGAGTATAGCGACGCCTTCATCAAAGCGCTGTGAAGTCGAAACCATATTGTCATAAAAATGCGAACGGGGCGTCGCGTATCTTCACTATTGCGACGGGAGCATGATGACGCGGGGATGCGTTGTCGCCATGAGGCTCCCATGACCCTTTGCTTGAAGCGCAGCGTTCGCGCTGGCCTATTTATTGCGTCGGGCCTTTGCGCGCTCAGCGTTGCAACCCTGGCCGCAGCGCAGACCGGGCCGGTTCCCACCTCCGGCGCGGCAGACGCCGCCCCGGACGTGACCGCGCCAACGGATATTGTGGTGACGGCGGCCAAGACCACCCGCTCCGCCGTCTCCCTGGGCAATAGCGAGATCCAGAAGATCTTGCCGGGCATCAACCCGCTCAAGGCTATTGAGACCCTTCCGGGCGCCCTGTTCCTGACCGCCGATCCCTGGGGGAACGATGAGCAGAACGAAGAGGTGTTCATTCACGGCTTCACCACCCAGCAGCTTGGCTACACAATGGACGCTGTGCCCCTGGGCGATCAACAGTACGGCAACTACGACGGCCTTAGCCCCTCGCGCGCCCTCACCAGCGAGAACGTCAGCCGGGTCACGCTTGAATCAGGGGCCGGCTCCCTCGGGGTCGCTTCGGTGAGCAACCTTGGCGGCGCCATTGAGACCGTGTCCAACGATCCGGCGCACACCCTCGGGTTCGACGTACGCGAGACCCTCGGCAGCTATGACGCCAACCGGACCTTCCTGCGCTTCGACACGGGGGACGTGGGGGACTACGGCGGCGGCTATATCTCCTATCTGCATCAGGACGCCCGCGCGTGGGACTTCGACGGCCATCAGAAGGACGATCAGATCAACGCCAAATACGTGCGTAACGACGCGCACGGCAAGCTGACGGTCTTCTTCGACTACGACATCAAGGTCGATCCCAACGAAGACGCCATCGCCTACGGGAACCAGCAGACCGCCGCGGCCGAGGGCTTCATCCCCTATACGCGGCCCTACCAGTACCCGAACCTCGCTCAGGAGGAGGCCTCCCTCACCAATGCGGCGGGAATCAACACGGGCACCCCGCCCGCCGCCCAGGGGAACAACTTCTCCAACTACTTCAGCGCCGAGCAGCGCGAAGACCTCCTCGGCTACGCCAAGTACGACTATAAAATCAGCGACGACATCACCTGGTCCAACCAGGTCTATTACCATTACGACTACGGTCGCGGGATCGTGGCGGGCCCGGTGAACAACGCCGGCCTACCGGCGCTGTTCACGACCTATTTTCCCGGCCTCGAGGTGGGCGGCTCGTCCACCAGCACGGGGACCTTGGAGAACCTGGTCAACCTTTTCGGCGGGACGGGCCTTGAGGTGCGGACCACGGAATATCACATCAACCGCTACGGCGGGTTATCAACCCTCGACTGGCGGCTCGGTCCGAACCAGATCGAGGCTGGGGTGTGGTTCGAGCACAACGACGAAGGCCAGCATAGGGTCTGGTATCCCTTCTCCGCGGCTAACAACGATCTCAACCCGTACGACATACCCAGCGCGCCTTACGTCTTCACCCAGGATGCCGTGGACTTCACCGTCAACGATGCGGTGATCCATTTGCAGGATCAGTACCGGGTTCTGCCTAATCTTCTGCTCCAGGCCGGCTTCAAGGCCAGCCTGCAGACGGCGTCAAACCAAGTGCTCGTCAATCAAGAGAACCTGCCCACCGTGGCGGTGCCGGTGGTCTTCCCGACGGGGACCATCGTCTCCAACAACGGCTTTCTGCCGCAATTCGGCGCCCTGTGGGATGCGACCTCGCACGAACAGGTCTTCTTCAACGCCCAGGAGAACCTGCGCCAGTTCATTCCCTATAGCCAAGGTGGGAATTTCTTCGGCGTCTCGCCGTGGAGCCTCGGCACCCAGGCGGCCTTCAACCTCTTCAAGGAGACCGTGCAGCCGGAGACCTCATGGACGTATGAACTTGGCTTGCGGACCCACCGCGAGGTGAACTTCGGCCTCCTCACGTCAATCGACGGCCAGACCAGCTACTACCACGTGGACTTCGCCAACCGCATCCTGAACGTCGCGCCCTACAACTTCATCAACCCCGGCCCCTCAATCCTGGTGAATGTGGGCGGTGTGACCACAAACGGGGGGGATGTGGCCGCGACCCTCAACTTCGGAAGCCACTTCCATCTTTACGATGGGGTCTCCTACAACAAGTCCACCTATAACGATAACTACAACTCCGGCGACACGACCGTACACGGGGTTTTGACGCCGACGGTGGTGGCCACAGGCGGCAAGAACGTCCCCGGCGAGCCGAGCTGGTTGAATAAGACCATCTTCAGCGCAACCTATGGGCCGTTTGAGGCCCAGCTCAACGGCGACTATATCGGACGGCGCTACGCCACCTATCTCAACGACCTTTCCGTCAAGAGCACCTTTCAGGTGGGCCTTGAGGGCAGTTATCGCTTCACGGTTCCCTCAGGCTACTACGTGCGGGGGGCCAAGCTCAGCCTGAACGTTCTGAACCTCACCGATGTGAAGGGCGTCTCCGCCCTCAACATCACCAGCGCCTCGGGCGGCTACACAGCCTACCCCATCGCGCCGACCCAGGTGTTCGTCACGCTTCAAGCGGATTTTTGATCCTCACGGAGGACGGCTTCGACCCGTTAAAGCGGCCTTACAAGCGCGGGCCGCCGGCTGCGGCCGGCGGCCTTGGTTGACCATGAGGTCTCGGGCGCGCCGTCGGCGCCGGCGCCGCTAAAGACGCCGCACTGGGTCGCCAAGCGCGATGGGGCCGCCCTCAAGCACCCGCGCCGTAAGGCCGCCCAGGCCCCGCACCGCGTTATACCCCCCCTCTCCGAGAGCCTCCTCCATGCGCGAGCACGGATGGCACTCTCCCGACGCCTCGAGCACAGCCCGTCCTATGGAGAAGCGCCGGCCCTTAAGCGCATGGAGGTTGATCCCTCCGACCACGAGGTTTCGGCGCAAAAGGTCCGGCGCGACGACGGCAAGTCCCAGGTGACTGGCGATGGCCGCCAGGGCCTCCGCCGCAATCAGGGTCACCTGACGCGACCCGCCAGGCTTGGCGTAACGGTCGCCCACAAGGCCCAGGCCGGCGATGAGGGCGGCGGTAGTCACCGACGCCACCGCCTCTCTGCGCCCCGGCCTTAAGCCGATCCATAAGAGCTGGCCGTCTCGAATGGGCGCGTCGAGAAGCGCGTAGAGGGATGACGCCGGGTTCAACATCGGTGAAGGATGATTATCTCAGGCCATGCTGCAGGCAAAGGAAGACGCCATGTCCGTCACGACTGAAACCGCCATCCTCGCTGGGGGATGCTTCTGGGGCGTCCAGGATCTCCTGCGCCGGTATCCCGGCGTCTTGAAGACCCGCGTCGGCTATTCCGGCGGAGACGTGCCCAACGCCACGTACCGCAATCATGGCGATCACGCCGAGGCCATCGAGATCATCTTCGACCCCGCTGTGATCTCCTATCGCCAGATCCTGGAGTTCTTTTTCCAGATCCACGACCCGACCACGAAGAACCGCCAGGGCAATGACGTCGGCCGCAGCTATCGGTCCGCCATCTTCTACCTGAGCGAAGCGCAAAAGCGTGTCGCCCTCGACACCATCGCCGACGTGAACGCCTCTGGGCTTTGGCCTGGCAAGGTGGTCACCGAGGTCGCCGCCGCGGGTCCGTTCTGGGAGGCGGAGCCGGAACATCAGGACTATCTCGAACGCATTCCCAACGGCTACACCTGCCACTTCATCCGTCCAGGCTGGCGTCTACCGGTGCGCGCCGAGCGCGCCTGATCACGGGGGCGACCACGCCACCGGACCGTTGGGAAGCTCAGCAGGCGAGAAGGTCGCTTCGATCTCGACGCCGTCGAGATCGAAGAACTGCACGAGGTGTCGCTCGCCAAGGGTGAACTCGCGAAACGTCATCCCGCGAGCCTCGAGCCGCGCGCGCAGCTCAAGGTAGCCCGTCGCCTTCAGGGACACGTGTTTCAGGACCCCTGTTCTGGCTTCGGGCAAGGCGGCGAAGGCCTGGCGCTCCTCAGGCGTGGCCTCGAACAGATGGACGCACCACGCGCCGTCAGGAAAAGAAGCGATGGCGGCTCTGGGAAATCCCGGGGGCAGGGGCCGGTCTGCGAGGTTCAGGCCTACAACATCGCGGTAGAACCGCAACGCCTCATCGAACCGGGTGGAGCGGATCGTGAAATGACTAAATCCCAAAGCCTGCATCGTCGTCCCTCCATCCAGGCGCAGGCGCAGGCTTGGCGCGAACGCCCTTTCAAGGACCGCCCGGGCGGCCGGTCCGCCGCATGCCGATTTACCTTCCCGTCCGCCCATGTCAGAGATCCGAGATCCCTTTTGCGCGCAAGACCCCCCTCTCTCTCCGTGACCTTCAAAGCCCTTCCCATGATCGAGCGCGGCGCAGCCGCGATCGTCGCAATCGGCCCAGGCGGGCCTGCGACCAAAACGCCCCAAGGCGGCGGCGTCCGGATCACCCGCGCCCCGAGCCGCCCGGTCCGGGAAGGCCGATGGTGATCCCCGAGCCCATCGCGCCCTTTGAGGCCATCAACATCAGCCGCCTGGCCCACGCCCTGGCGGAAGAGGGCCGCTCCATCATCCATATGGAGTTCGGGCAGCCCTCGACCGACGCTCCACGCGCCGCGATCGAAGCGGTTCGTCGCCGCCTGGACGCTGAGCCTATGGGGTATTGGGAGAGCGCGGAGCTCAAGGCGAGGATCGCCAGGTCCTACGCCGAAGCCTACGGCCTCACGATCGATCCTGAGCGGATCATTCTAACCTGCGGCGCCTCGCCTGCCCTGGTGCTCGCCCTCACGTCGGGGTTCGCGCCCGGCGACCGGGTGGCCATGGCCAGGCCCGGCTATGTGGCCTATCGCAACACCGTGCGCGCCCTGCATCTTCAGGCCGTTGAAATCCCCTGTGGGCCTCAGAGCCGCTATCAGCTCACCGCCGAAGCCCTGGCCGCTGCGGATCCCGCGCCAAAGGCGGTTATCCTCGCCAGCCCCGCCAACCCCACCGGCTCCGTCATTCCCTTTGAGGCGCTCAAGGCCATCGCCGAGGTGTGTCGCACGCGCGCGATCAGGTGCGTGTCCGACGAGATCTACCATGGGCTGACCTATGGCGGTCCGGCGCGGTCCATACTTGAGGTCTTACCGGACGCCTTCGTCGTCAACAGCTTCTCCAAATATTACAGCATGCCCGGCTGGCGCCTGGGATGGGTCGTGGCGCCGGAGGACCGGGTGGACCGCGCGCGCGCCTGCATGGGGAACCTCTTCCTGACGCCGCCCGCCCTCAGCCAGATCGCAGGATTAGCGGCCATGGACTGCCGAGGAGAACTGGAGGGGCATTTAGAGACCTACGCCCGCAATCGCCAACGCCTTCTGGAGGCGTTGCCGGATCTTGGTCTGTCCACCATCGCGCCCCCAGACGGCGCTTTTTATATCTACGCCGACATCGGCCACCTTACCGATGACAGCCTGAGTTTCTGCGAGGCGCTTTTGCGCGACACCGGCGTCGCCACGGCTCCTGGGGTGGATTTCGATCCTGTGGAGGGACGACGGTTCATGCGCTTCAGTTTCGCCGTCTCCACCGAGCGGGTTGAAGAGGCTGTCGCCCGGATGAAGCCTTGGTTCGGCGAAAGGCTAAAAAGCGCCGCCGCGGGCGCAGGGTGCGGGTCGGGCTCGCCTGCCGGGATCGGCCCCAGGGCCGCATGAGGGCGAGCTGGACCCCACCCAGGATCGATGTTCACCTGCGCCCCGCACCCGCCGGGCGGAGGACCTCACGGCGTAGGGTCCGTCGGCGCGATCGCGTCAGGCGACGACGAAGCGGCTGATTTTCGAAAGATTGGATTTTGGAATGGACGCCGAGAAGGCGCCGCCGGCTGTGGCTTTTTCCCGTGCGAGGTCCGCCCAGGCCATGAGGAAGGCCAGGGCTGGATCGTCGGCCTCAAGCGGCGGACCCAGGCGCAGGCCGCGCCGGTTCAACCCCTTTAAGACCGCCTCTCGCGCGGCGGGATCAAGGGGCGGATCGGCAGGATCCCCCTTCCCCGCGAGTTGGGCCAGGAGCGCGCCGAACCCTTTGCGTTCGCCGGGCGCTATGCGCAGGACGATGGTCTCCGCGCCGGCGGCGGGCCGCTGCTTGAGATCGGCGAGGCCTGCGAGGAGGGCGCTAAGACGCATCCCTTCTTGCGTTGCGCGCCGCAAGCCGCCCGCCGTGGCGAACAGACCGCCTGGGTCGATCCGGATGAACGCCCAACCTCCGCACCGGAAAGCGGGTTTATAGGAGGTGCTGAGCCAAAGCGGGACGACGGATGTCATGGGGCGCCTTTTAGCCCCCCTGCTTGGCGGCGCCAGGGTCTCTTATGGGCGGCCGCGCTTGAGGCGGCCCCGAGGCCGCCAGCGCCGCTAGATCTTGAGGTCGACGATAATGCCGAGGATGGTTTGCTCGGTCGCGATGATTGCGGCGTCGGCCTGAATATTGGCGGTGACCTGAAGCTCAGACTGAACGGCGAGGGCGGGGTCGGCGCTTCCTGCAACGACGTTGCTCGCCGTCGCAGCGAACTGATCGCTTGCGTAGCTTATCCCGGCTGCGGCTGCGTTCAACGGGTCCATTGTTATACTACACCACCTGAAGATGAAAACTTGGCAAACAAACATGGTTATCAGGGTTGTCTTTTGGTCGCAGGCGCAGCCCCGCGCCGCAGAAATATGACGGTCTCCCCCGGGCCTTGCGTTTAGGATCGGGCAGGCTTTCGGAGGCGCGGATATGGACATGGACGGTCGTAGGGTTGTGGTCCTCGGCGGGACCGGCGGGTTCGGATTTGCAGCGGCCAAGGCCGCGGTGGAGGCTGGCGCAGAGGTGGTCATCGGCGCACGGACCGCGCAGAAGGTGAGCGCAGCAGCCCGAGCCCTTGGGGCTCGGACCTGGGGTATGCAGGTCGACGTCGCCGACGAGGAAAGCCTTACGGCCTTCTTTGAGGCGGTCGGCGCGTTAGACCACCTTGTGACGGCGGTGGGCGACGCCCTCCCGCGCCTGGATTTCCGCTCAACGCCTGTGGCCCTCGCCAAACCCGCCTTCGAAGTCCGCTTCTGGGGCCAGTACAACGCCGCGCGCCTCGCCGCGCCGCGGCTCGCAAAGGACGGTTCCATCACCCTCACGTCCGGAACGTCAAGCCAGAGGGGGATGGCGGGGTTCGTCCTGGGCGGCGGCGTGTGCGGGGCGGTGGAGGGGTTGACGCGCCAACTGTGCGTCGAGCTCGCCCCACTGCGCGTCAATTGCGTCGTCGCCGGCATTGTGGAGACCGATCTTTGGTCTCGGATTCCCGAGGGCCAGAGGGCGGCGTTTTTTGAAGCCAGGGGACGCGCCCTCCCGGTCGGGCGGATAGGGCGGCCTGAAGACGTGGGTCAAGCCTATCTTTATCTCATCAGGAACGGCTTCAGCACGGGCGCGTCCCTGGTGGTCGACGGCGGCGCCCTGGTCAGCGGAGCGTGAGGCTCAAGGGTCGTCAACCCATGGGGGCGACGCCGATCAGGAGCTTGTGGAGCGCCATGGCGAAAATCCCCCCGGCCGCCACCCCCGAGACGATCACCAGGATCGTGTTGAGCGCCCGCGGCTTCGGCCCGGGCGGAGGGGCGCCCGCCCGCCGCCTGCGCAAGGAGAGGTAGTCGGCCGCCGCCCAGACAAGAAAGGCCCCGAAGAGAAGCACGGCGGCGGGCGTGGCCTTGACCAGAAGGTGCCCCAAGGCCCAGAGCCCCACGCCCGCCACCATGGGATCGCCCAGGAAAGCCTTGATATGATTGGCCGGCCAATAGGCGGCGATGACGCAGATGAAGGCGAGGGGCACCAGGACGAAGGTCAGGTGCGCTAGGCCCGCGGGGAGGGGGTAGAGGGCCGGCGCGTAACGGGCCTGGCCATAGCCGTAGATGATCAGGCCCAAACCCGCCAGGGAGACGAGGGCGTAAAGCCCCTTCCAGGCGCCCTCGCTGCTGCGGGCGATGAAGCCGGCCCGCAGACCGTCTCCATAAATTCTGACGGAATGCGCTCCAAGGAAGAGGAAAAGGCCGAGGAGCAGGATGAACATGGTCATGGGGTCCGCACGGGAGGGGCGGGCGAGAGCATCGGCCGGAACGCGCGTGAGGTCCAGGGCGAGGCCTGTAGCCGCAGGGGCGACCTTGGCCAGCGTCCTCGGCGCTAGTCCTCAGACCAGGGCGGGGGCAGGCGTCCGGCCTTGAAGAGGATCTCAGGCCGGTCGTCGTAGTCGCCAAGCTCGGTGTCCGCGGTGGCGGCGAAAGCGACCACGCCCACCCGTAACGGCGCGAGGCGCTCGGCCTTTCGTCGCGCCTCTTCGGCGGTCTTGCATCCGACCTGAGGTTCGGCCTTGAGATTGGCGCCGCGGCCGGCGACGTAGGTCTGGAGGATGTAGACGGTTTCGCGAGCCATGGCGCCAAAGGGCACGGTGTGCGAGCGGGCGCCAGGAAAATCCGCCTTCGGTCCCTGTCACGCGGCCCTGGCTTTTCATCGCGGCTTGCCGTCACTCTCACGACCGGCCAGGCGAGCCCGCGGCGGCGTTGCTCGGCGCTGCGCCGGAGCGTTGAGGCGTTGAGCAGGAAAGGAGGACCATGCCCACCATCGCCTTCGTCAGTTCAAAAGGAGGCGTCGGCAAGACAACCTCCGCCCTCCTTCTCGCCCTTGGCCTCTGCGACCTTGGACGCCCGGTGGCGCTCGTGGACTCCGATCCCAACCTTCCCCTCACGACCTGGGCGCAGAAGCCGGGCAAACCCTCCGGGGTCACGGTTTTAGAGGCGCCCACCTTCGCCGATCTTCCCGGCGTCCTAAGGAGCGCCAAACGCGCGGCCGACTGGGTCGTGGTGGACACGGAGGGCGGAGCCCCCCGCCTGGGCGGCCTCGCCGTGGCCAACGCCGACCTTGTGATCACGCCCCTCGCCGCCTCGGCTCTTGAGGTCCGTGAAGCCCTTAAGGCGGACCGGCTGGTTGCCGATGTCGCCCGGCGCGAACGGCGCTCCATTGGATTTTCCGCTCTGTTCTGTCGGACGCCGGGCGGGATGCGCCGCACCTTCTCCGCGGTCCGCGAGGAGCTCGAGGCCGAGGGGGTGCCGGTGTTGAACACGGTGATAACCGATAAGGAGGCTTTTCGCGCCCTGTTCGCCTACGGCGGCGCGCTGTCGGACCTTAAATCCGGTCGCGTTTCCGGGCTGGCCGGGGCTCGGGAGATCCTCGCCGCCTACGCCAATGAGGTCGTGTCCCTCATTTAAGGCCTCCGGCGCCTTATTGACGGCTGAAACCTCATCTCAAGTCGGTTGCAGACAAGCCATTCGTAAGCAACACCGCGGCCATGATCCGCGGCTAGGCTTGCTGAATGAGGCAAAGGAGGCCGGCGTGAGCAGCGAGCAGAGGGAACTTATCTTCGCCTGGGCGGCCATTGGCATGGTCACTGCGTCGGCCGCCCTCGCGGGCTGGCTCGCCAGCAGCATTCTCCCGGTCTGACCCTAGGCCCGGTCCTGAGGCGCCCTCGCCTGGGCCGCCGCGCGAAACGCGGGCGACGGCCCAGGCGAGGCGTCTTGGTCTCACGCCTTGACGAAGGGCAGGCTGCTCGTCGCCTGGCCGCTCGCCGCCAAGATCGCATTGGCCACCGCGGGAATAATCACCGGCGTTCCCGGCTCGCCGCACCCTGTGGGATGGGCGCCGGAGGCCAGGATATGGGTCTCCACCCGAGGCGCCTCGTTCATCCGCAAGACCCGGTAGGTGTCGAAGTTTTTCTGCTCAACGACGCCGTCCTTAAGGGTGATGCGACCGTAAAGCGCTGAGGAGAGGCCGTAGCAGACGCCCCCTTCCATCTGCGCCCTGACCTGATCTGGGGCCACCACCACGCCGCAATCCACGGCCGCGACCACGCGGCGGACCTTGGGCTCGCCGTCCACGACCTTCACTTCCGCCACATTGGCGACCACGGTGCCGAAGCTTTCGTGGACCGCCAGGCCCCGCGTCCACCCGTCCTCCAGGGGCGAGCCCCAGCCGGCCTTCTCGGCGGCGAGATCAAGCACCGCCAGGTGCCGCGACGCGCCCGCCTTTTTCAGCAGCGTCCGGCGATACTCCAAAGGATCGATCTTGGCCCGGCGCGCCAGCTGGTCAAGGGTGTGCTCCATGGCGAGGGCGGTATGGGTTGCGCCCACCGAACGCCACCAGAGCGTGGTGACAGGCGAGGAGGGAATGGCGACCTGACCGTCTACGACCGGAATGGCCTTGAAGTAGGGCGAGCCTTTCGCGCCCTCCACTGTGGTGGAGTCTAATTTTCCGGTCATGAACGGCGTTCCCATCATGAACGACTGGATCACGACCTTGTGGCGCCAGGCCGCGGGATAGCCGTGGTCGTCGACCTTCACCTCGATGGCGTGCAGGGCCAAGGGGCGATAGCGTCCCATGGTCATGTCGTCCTCTCGGGTCCACACAAGCTTCACCGGCGTCATTCCGCCCACGTGTTTGGCGATGTGCACGGCTTCGATGGCGTAGTCCGAGGTCGGGTTGCCTCGGCGTCCAAAGGATCCCCCGGCGTAGAGGGTCTCCACCTCCACCGCCCCAGGAAGCATGCCCACGGCCAAGCCCGTATTGAGCTGGTCTAGGGTCGGGATCTGAGACGCGAAGGTCAGTTTCGCCTTGCCAGATCCAACGGCGGCGACGGCGTTCATGGGCTCCATGGTGGCGTGCGCGAGATAGGGGAAGTCATAAGAGAACTTGAGGGTCTCACCCTCGAAGGCGCCCGCCGAAACCCCCGCGGTCTCGAACGGGATCCATTCCGCCTTCGTCTCGCCGCCGGCGATCTTGCGATAGTCGGCGAGCATCGCGTCTGAGGAGCGATGCTCCGCCTTGCTGTCGTCCCAGTCGATCGTGAGGGCGTCTCGGCCTTTGCGCGCGGCGTAGAGGCCCTTGGCGAGGACGGCGACGCCGGTGGGGATCTGCACGACGTCCACGACGCCCGGCACTTTTTTGGCTTCGGTCGCGTTGAAGCTTTTCACGACGCCGCCGAACCTCGGGGAATGGGCGACCACAGCCGTCAGCATGCCGGGAAGATTGACGTCTTGGGTGTAGCGCGCCGCTCCGGTGGTCTTGCTGCGCGTATCTTTCCTTTGGATGCGGTCCGTCCCCACAAGGGTGAAGGTTTTGGGATCCTTCAAGGTCGGGGTCGCCGGCGGCTTTAGTTTGGACGCAGCCGGGAGAAGCTCAGCGAAGGTCGCGCTCCGATTGGAGGCGGGGTGGCGCACCACGCCGTCGGCGACGGTTATGTCGGCTGCGGGCGCGCCCCAGGTCTGGGCGGCGGCCTCCACGAACATAGCCCTCGCGCCGGCGCCGGCCTTGCGCATCTGGTCCCAGGCTTCGTTGATGGCGGTGGAGCCGCCCGTGCCCTGCACGCCCATTAGGGTGTTGGCGTAGAGTTTGACATTGCCCGGCGCGAGTTCGACCGAAACCTTCTCCCAATCCGCGTCCATCTCCTCGGCGATGATGGCGGCGAGGCCCGTGGCGGATCCCTGGCCGAACTCGATATGCTTGGAGATCATCGTCACAGCCCCATCGGGATCGATGCGCACGAAGGGGCCGAAGGCGCCCACATCTGGGGCGGCGGCGCCGATGCTGAGGGCGTCCGCCGGAGAACAGGCGCCCACAAGCAGGGCGCCTCCGACGGTGGTCGCGCCGATGAAGACCTCGCGCCGGCTTACGGGGGGGGAGATGGGCGAGGATTTACGAGCGCCACTGGGCATGATGCAAAACCTCCTTACGCCGCGTGCGTTTTGGCGCCGGCGGCGTCTTTGATGGCGGCGCGGATGCGTTGGTAGGCGCCGCAGCGGCAGATATTGCCGCTCATTGCCTGGTCGATGTCGCCGTCCGTCGGGGCGGGGTTGGATGTCACAAGGGCCACGGCGGCCATGATCTGACCAGACTGGCAGTAGCCGCACTGGGGCACGTCGTGACGCACCCAGGCTTCCTGCACCGGATGGGCGCCGCCAAGGCCTTCAATGGTGGTTATTTTCGCGCCCTCGAGGGCTGAGATGGGCAACTGGCAGGAGCGCACGGGCTGGCCGTTCAGATGCACCGTGCAGGCGCCGCATTGGGCGATGCCGCAGCCATATTTGGTTCCCGTCATCAATAGTTCGTCGCGCAGGACCCACAATAGGGGGGTCGCAGGGTCCGCGCTCACCGCGTGGAGCTTGCCATTGATGTTCAGTTTGGTCGTCATTCCGCGTCCCTGCGTCCAGTCTCGACGTTCGCTTTTGCGCAGAGAGGTCATGCCTTCTGGCCTCCGCGTCAATCCCCTGCGGCTAAGTTCTCGCCTAGGCGGGCCGTTCGACGGCGGCGACCACCTCGGCGAGGATGGAAACGGCGATCTCCCAGGGGGTTTTTCCGCCGATGGCGAGGCCGATGGGGGCGCGCACGAGGGCAATGGTCCGCGCGTCGAACCCCGCCGCCTCAAGACGCCGGTTCCGTTCCGGCGCCCGACGTCGACTTCCCAGGGCGCCGACATAGCCTGCTGCGGACTTGAGGGCGACGCTCAGGGCCTCGTGCTCCTGATCAAGGTCGTGGGTGAGGACGGCGACGGCCGTCCAGGGATCAGGCTTGAGAACGGCGAACGCGGCGTCGAGGTCGCCTCTGAAATAGTCGACGCCTGGAAATGGCGGATCGGCTGGGCCTTTGGGCCGAACCAGCGCGGCTGTGACGCCCATCTCCCGCGCCATACGCAAGACGGCCAGGGCGACGGGATCGCCGCCGACGAGGATAAGGCGCAGGGGCGGGGGGCAGCGCCGAAATAGCGCGAAAGGCGTCTCGCGGCGGCCGCACGCCGGACCCGACCGGGCCGCTTCGGGCGCCTCAAGCCAGGGCCCCGACGTCGCCTGGGCCTCGGCGTCGACGCAGCGCCGCTCTAGACCGTCGCTGATCCAAAGAGCCGGACGGCGCGCCGCGCTGAGGGCGAGGAGGTCCTCGGCCGCCGCATCGTGAGGACCGAGGCGCTCGAGGAGGATGTCGATGCGCGATCCGCAAGGCAGTCGTATGTCGGCGGGCCCGCCTGATCCATAGACCAGGAAGCGGCGCCCCCCGACCTTGATGAGCTCCGCCGCGTTCAAAGCGACGTCGGCCTCGATGCAGCCGCCTGAGAGAAACCCCGCCATCCGGCTCGGCGTGATGAGCATTTGCGCGCCGACGCTGCGCGGCGCGCCGCCCTCGACGGCGAAGAGCGTGGCGAGGGCGCTCGCTTCGCCTTCGGCCCTCGCGCGGGCGAGGGCTGGGCGGATATCGTCCTCCAGCCCAAAGGCGGGCCAGTCGAAGGGGTTTTCGAGGGCGGCGCCCGGCGTCTCGTCGGAGGGGCTCATGGACCTCATTTGAGCCGTCCAAGGCGCTTCAGCAACCTCACAGGGCCGCCAGGTCTTCAGGACTGTCGATGTCCACAAGAACGCCGGCTTCATCCGTCTCCACCTGGACGATCTGAGATCCAAGACGGTGGATGAGGGCCTTGGCGCCCGCGTCGCCCCAGGACCGCGTCAGGTGCGGAAAGACCTTTGCAGCGAAAAGAACCGGATGTCCCCGGCGTCCGCCATGGACGGGGACGGCCGCCGGGGCGTCGCCGAGGGCCGCGGCAAGGCGGCTGGCGAGGGCGCAGGGGATAAGGGGCATGTCGCCGAGGAAGACGAAAACCCCCTGGGCGTCTTGGGGTATGACGCCGATCCCTGCGCGCAGGCTAGCGCCCATCCCCTCGCCATGGTCAGGCGCATGAACGAGGCGCAACCTCTCCGCGGCGCCTGCACGTCGGGCGGCGAGGATCCCCGCGGCGCCAACGCGCTCGGCGTCGTGGCCCGTGACCAGAACCACCTGCGCGACCGGCGCCGCCAAGGCCGCGTTCACCGCCTGATCCAGAAGCGGGAAGCCCCGGTACGGGGCCAAAAGCTTGTCCCCACCAAACCGGCGACCGGCGCCAGCGGCCAGGACCAGGGCGTAAAGGGGACCGCTCACCGATCGAATTTGGTGCCGAGGACAATGGAAGAGGTGGTCCGCTCCACCCCGTCCAGACCGCCTATGGCGTCGATGAGCGCATCCATCTCCGCCGCCGACGGCGCCTCGATGAGGGCGACCATGTCCGCAGGGCCGCTTACGGACTGCAATCGACGCACATCCTTCAAACCCCGCATCTGTTCCGCGACGACGCCCGCCTGCTTGGGCTGGACGGTGATGGTCACATAGGCCTGGATCTGACCCCGTTCATGCGCCTGCGACAGGCGGACGGTATAGCCCGTGATCCGGCGCGAGCGCTCAAGGCGCTCAAGGCGACTTTGGACGGTGGTGCGCGACAGGCCAAGGGATCTGGCGAGGTCGGAGACGGGCGTCCGGGCGTTGGCCCTGAGGAGGGCAATGAGATCCCTATCGATCTTGTCCGTCGAAATGTCCTTAACGTTCGTCATTTTGCTCAGAGATTGCCTGCGATTCGGCATTTTTAGCATGGAGTTCGACGGACGCCATGGCGATGCTAAGGGGTTCGAGGGATTCGCCATGCACGACGTCGCCGTCATCGGAGCAGGAAAGATCGGCTCGGTCATCGCCCAGCTGCTCACGCGATCGGGCGACTACCGGGTGACGGTGTTCGACAGGGCGCAAACGCAGCTTGACGCTCTTGAAGGGTGCGACGGGGTGAGCCGCAAAACCGTCGACGTGGGCGACTCTCAGGCGTTGAACACTGCTCTCAAGGGCCGTTTTGCAGTTCTGAGCGCGGCCCCGTTCCACCTGACGACGCGCATCGCCGAAGCGGCGAAGGCCGTCGGCGCGCATTATTTCGACTTGACCGAAGATGTGGCCTCAACCCGGACCGTGAAGGCGCTGGCGGTCGGAGCGACGACGGCTTTCGTTCCGCAATGCGGTCTGGCGCCAGGCTTCATCGCCATCGTCGCCCATGACCTTGTTCAACGCTTCGACGCTGTCGAGGAGGTGCGCATGCGCGTGGGCGCCCTGCCGCTCTACCCGTCCAACGCCCTCGGCTATAATCTCACATGGTCCACCGACGGCGTGATCAACGAGTACTGCGAGCCCTGTGAAGCCATCGTCGAGGGGGCGCTTCGTCAGACCCCCGCCCTTGAGGAATGCGAGACCTTCAGCCTCGATGGGGTGGCCTACGAAGCGTTCAACACCTCCGGCGGCCTTGGGACCCTTTGCGAGACCTTGCTGGGACGGGTGAGGACCTTGAACTACCGCACGATCCGCTACCCGGGCCACGCCGCGGTGATGAAGCTGCTCTTGAACGACCTTGGCCTGCGACGCCGACGCGAGGTGCTGAAGGACATTCTGGAAAGCAGCCTTCCGGCGACGCAGCAGGACGTGGTCATCGTCTTCGTCACCGTGTCAGGGCGCAAAGCGGGGCGCCTGGTGCAGGAAACCTATGCGCAGAAGATTTATGCAGCGTGCGTGGGCGGCGTTCTGCGCACAGCCATACAGCTGACCACCGCCGTAGGCATCTGCACGGCCCTTGACCTCCTGAGCCAGGGGGCCCTGCCCGCCCAGGGCCTCGTGCGCCAGGAAGATATCCCCCTCGTCCTGTTCCTGGAGAACCGCTTCGGACGGCTCTACGCGGAAGGCGGCGGCGGTCTTGACGCGCTTGCCGCCGGCGGCGCCCTTAATCAGTCCGCGCAGGTCCTTGAGCGCGCTCCCGTCCGGAGCGACGCTGGCGCCGCCCCCCTCGAACTAGAGCCGGCCCTCGCATGATCCGGCGTGATGCGCCCGCCTCGGCCCGAACGGAGGTCCTGGCGATCCTCGAGCGCCTGGGCGTCGATCGCGCCCGCCTTGAAGGGGGTGGCTTGACCGCCCGTTCGCCCATCACCGGGGAAACCTTAGGGACGGTGCGCCAGACGGACGCCGCCGAAGCCGACGCCGCCATCGAGCGCGCCCACAGGGCTTTTCTCGCCTGGCGATCTGCGCCAGGGCCGCGGCGAGGCGAACTCGTCCGTCTGTTCGGGGAGAGCCTCAGGGCGGCGAAGACCGACCTTGGACGTCTTGTGACCCTTGAGGCGGGAAAGGTCGTCTCCGAGGGCCTGGGCGAGGTTCAGGAGATGATTGACATCTGTGAGTTCGCCGTCGGCCTCTCACGCCAACTCTACGGCCTGACCCTAGCCACCGAACGGCGTGATCACCGGATGATGGAGACCTGGCATCCCCTTGGCGTGGTCGGCGTCATCTCGGCGTTTAATTTTCCTGTGGCCGTCTTCGCCTGGAACGCCGCCTTAGCCCTTGTGTCCGGCGACGCCGTGGTCTGGAAGCCCTCTGAGAAGACGCCCCTCACCGCCCTCGCTGTGGAGGCCTTGTTCGCGCGGGCGATTGCCGCCTTCGGCGACGCGCCTGAGGGCCTTCTTGAATTGATCATAGGCGACCGGGCGGTCGGCGAGGCGCTCGTGGATCATCCCCGCGTTCCCCTCGTCTCGGCCACCGGCTCCACGGCCATGGGCCGGGCGGTTGCGCCGCGCCTGGCGCGCCGGTTCGCCCGGGCCTTGCTTGAACTTGGCGGCAACAACGCCGCCATCATCGCGCCTTCCGCCGATCTCGACCTCGCGCTCAGGGCGGTCGCGTTTTCCGCCCTCGGCACCGCCGGACAACGGTGCACCACCCTGCGTCGGCTGTTCGTCCACGAGGACGTCTATGGGCCTTTCCTTGAGCGGCTCAGGACGGCTTACGCCAGCGTGCGCGTCGGCGACCCGCGGGAGCCGGAAACCCTTGTTGGCCCCCTCATCGATGCAGACGCCCTTGCCCGCATGCAAATCGCCCTCGATCAGGCCCGCGCGGAGGGCGGCGTGGTTTTCGGCGGCGAGCCCGTCGCCCTGGGCGGCGGCGGCTATGTCCGCCCCGCTCTTGTGGAGATGCCCGCCCAGACCAGCGTCGTGCGCCAGGAGACCTTCGCGCCCGTGCTCTACGTCATGCGCTATCAGACGCTTGAGGCGGCCATCGCCGAGCAGAACGACGTCGCCCAGGGTCTCTCCTCGTCCATCTTCACCCTCGATCTGCGCGAAGCGGAGCTCTTCGTCTCCAGCCGGGGGTCCGATTGCGGCATCGCCAATGTGAACATAGGCCCGTCCGGGGCCGAGATCGGCGGGGCGTTTGGCGGAGAGAAGGAGACGGGCGGGGGACGTGAGGCTGGATCCGACTCCTGGCGCGCCTACATGCGGCGCGCCACCAACACCGTGAATTACGGCGCCGCCCTGCCCCTGGCCCAGGGCGTTGTGTTCGACGTCTGAGCGCCCGCGGCGCGGGCCCAGGCTCGACGGTCATCCGGAAATGGGCCACCTTCCGCCCATGGCCGATTTGCGACCCCTTGCCTCCATTGCGCCGCCCCTAACGACCGCGCGATTACGCCTTGAAGGCCACGTGGTCTCGGACTTCGACGACTACGCCGCCATGTGGGCCGACCCTAAGGTCGTACGGTTCATTGGCGGACGCCCCCTCGCTCCGGAAGAGGTGTGGACAAGGATCTTGGGCTACATCGGGCATTGGGCGGCCCTCGGTTACGGCTTCTGGGCCATTCGGGAGGCGTCTACGGGACGTTTCGTCGGCCAGATCGGGTTGGCGGACTTCCGCCGCAGCCTCCAGCCCTCCTTCGGGCCGACCCCCGAGATCGGATGGGCCCTGTGCCCCTGGGCCCACAATCACGGCTTCGCCTCAGAGGCCCTGGAGCGGGTCCTCGCCTGGGCGGACGAGCGGTTTCCGGGCGAGCGCATTGTCTGCATGATTCATCCGCAGAACCAGCCCTCCATCAAACTCGCGCGCCGCCACGGGTTCCGGCCCTTCGCCCGGACCCTCTATCGGGACACGCCCACGACCCTCTTCGAACGTCCGCCCCCCGGCTTGAAAACCCCGGCGCCGCGGTCCGCTGAGACGGAGGCCTAGGCCGGCATGTGCGGGCAAAGACGGCCCCATGCCCTCTGATGCGCCCGCGACGGCGTCGCCGCCCTTATCGCCCAACAAGATCTGGCTCCGCGCTCTGGAGACGTCCGCCGCTCTCACCAATCACGGGGCGACCACCCTCGCTCAACGCCTTGACGGACTTGGAGACGCCTTCGGCGAAGCGCCTGCGCTCCTGTCGGATCGAGAGGCCCTGAGTTTCGCCGGCCTCGCCGACCGCGTCAGGCGTTACGCGCGCTGGGCCGCGAGCGAGGGTCTTGGCCTTGGCGACCGCGTAGCGCTACTCATGCCCAACCGGCCGGAGTTCGCCGCCATCTGGCTTGGGCTTTCAAGGCGCGGCGTCGTCGTCTGCCTCCTGAACGCCAACCTGCGCGGGCAGGCCCTGGCGCATGGCGTCAACGTCGCTCGTCCCAGCCGTCTCATCGTCGACGCCGAGCGCCTTGAGGCGTTCTCGGCGGTTTGCCCCCTCCTAACTGAAACGCCTCCTGTGTGGGTCCATGGCGAGGGCGGGGAAGCCGCGCAGGCCCTTGGCGCGGCGCGCATGGACCACGCCATCGCCGCTCTCTCAGGCGCGGCGCTCACGGGGACGGAGGAGGTGGCGGTGTCGCTCTCGCATCCCGCCCTGCATATCTTCACGTCGGGGACGACGGGCTTGCCAAAGGCCGCGGTGGTGAGCCATCGCCGCATCTTGGCGTGGAGCGGCTGGTTCGCTGGTCTGATGGGCAGCGGCCCTGGCGACCGACTCTACAACTGCCTTCCCATGTATCACAGCGTCGGCGGCGTCGTCGCTGTGGGCGCCCTCCTCGTGTCCGGCGGCGCTGTGGTCGTGCGGGAGAAGTTCTCCGCACGCGAGTTCTGGGCCGACATCAGGCGCTGGGAGTGCACGATCTTCCAATATATCGGCGAACTGTGCCGATATCTCCTCGCCGCGCCGCCCGACGACGAGGAGGCGCGGCACAACCTGCGGTTGGCGTGCGGCAACGGGTTGAGCGAGGCCGTCTGGACCCGGTTCCAGACGCGTTTCGCCATCCCTCGCATCCTGGAGTTCTACGCCTCCACCGAAGGCACTTTCTCCCTCTACAATGTAGAGGGACGACCAGGGATGGTGGGTCGGGTCCCAGGGTTCCTCGCGCATAGGTTCGGCGTGGAAATCGTCGCCTACGATCCGGAGACGGGTCTGCCTTGGCGCGGCCCTGACGGATTTTGCAGGCGATGCGCTTCGGGTGAGGCGGGCGAGGCCGTCGGTAAGATCTCCAGCGGGGGGGCCGCCGGAGCCGCGTTCGAGGGCTACACCGACCCTGACGCCAGCGCGGCAAAGGTGCTCAGGAACGTCTTCGAGCCAGGCGACGCCTACTTCCGAAGCGGCGACCTCATGCGCCGCGACCCTCAGGGCTTCTACGCCTTTGTCGACCGCGTGGGGGACACCTTCCGTTGGAAGGGCGAGAACGTCGCCACCGGCGAGGTCGAAGCGGCTTTGGGGGCGTGTCCGGGCGTAAGGGAGGCTTGCGTCTACGGCGTGCGCGTGCCGGGCGTCGAGGGGCGCGCGGGCATGGCGGCGCTTGTGGCGGACGACATGTTCGATCCGGCGGCCCTGGCGGCGAGCCTTGCCGCGCGCCTTCCGCCCTATGCCCGCCCGGTGTTCCTGCGCCTCGTGGCCGCCCTTGAGGCGACGGACACCTTCAAACGGAAAAAGACCGCCTTGGCGCAGGAGGGGTTCGATCCGGCGCGCGTTGCGGACGTTCTCCTTTTCTTTAACCCCGCAGCCGGGGCCTACACCCCGTTTGACGAGGCCGCCTTCAACGCCGTGGCCTCGGGCGCGGTGCGGCTTTAGCCCGCCACGAAGCGGGCCACCTCTGCGGCCATGGCGTCCAAGGCCTGACGCGCCGCGGGAATGGCGGCGCCGAGGGCGTAGAAATAGTGGATCATGCCGGCGTGAACCGTATGCGCGCAGGGGGTGCCGCCGGCGTTCAGAGCTGCGGCGAAAGCGGCCGCCTCGTCTCGGAAAGGATCGAATTCCGCACTGTGCAAGAGGGTTGGCGGAAGGCCGAAGAAGCTCTCGGCCTGTAGGGGCGAAAGGCGAGGATCGCGCCGATCCAGGGTGGGCGCATAAGCGTCAAGATCCCGGGCGAGCTGGCCTTTCCCCACAAGATGGCCCTCGCCGTAAAGCCGGCGCGAGATCCGCTCCTCAGCGAGATCCAGGATCGGACAGATCAGAAGCAGCAGCGAGGCTGTGGCGAGGCCTTGGTCCCGGGCGACCAGGGCGGCGGCGGCGGCGATGTTGGCGCCGGCCGAGTCGCCCGCAAGGACAAGGCGTCGGGGATCGACATTGGGGCCCAGGGCGCCGCCGGCGATCCACTCTACCGCCTCCACGGCGTCTTCGAGGGCCGCGGGAAAGGGGTGTTCGGGCGCGAGACGGTAGTCCAACGCCAGGACCCGGCAGCCGGAGCCCGATGCAAGCCTTCGGCACACCCCGTCATGGGTCTCCAGACCCCCGGCGACCCAGCCGCCGCCATGGAGGTAGAGAATGACCCCGCCAACCTCAAACGACGGTTGGTAGGCGCGGGTGGGCCGGGACGGGCCCGCGGTCACAAGGCTGACCGCCTTAAGGCCCTCACAGGTCGGGTCCCCGCCGTCCTGTTCGCCTGCAGCCTCCGCCAGGCGCACGAGGTCCGCCCGGCGGGCGTGGGCGTCAAGGGCGCCGTCGGGGCCGGCGGACCCAGATGCGCTCAGCATCCGAAGGAGGCGCGCCGCATGGAGATCTAAAGGCATGTCCACACGCGATTACCCTCAATCGGGCAGCTAAAGGGTTGATCCCGCCTAGGCCGCCGCAAGCAGAGGCGTGACCAGGGCGGCGATGGCGGTCACGCTGAAGAGCGAGTCTGGAGTGATCCGATCTTCCGGGATGAAGATGTCGAACTCGCCCTCCACGGCCAGGATCAGGTTGACCACATCAAGGGAGGTCAGACCGGCCGCCCGCAGGGGCTCGTCGGCGTCAAGAGGCTTGCCCAGACCCCGCCTTTTGAGGAGGCTTTGCGCAATTGGGGTGATCCGTTCGATCGCGCTCGCGAGTGCCAAGCCGTTGCCGCCCGTCATACGTGCTCCATACCAGCAGAGTACACACCCGTCCGGCGACTCGCCGCCGGTCTCAGAGTGCTTTGACTAGATCGTGAGCGGAATAGCAGCTGATTTCCTCCAGGGGGCGAATTGGGGCGAACGCGCCTTGGTGTGGCGGCTCCTGATGGCATATTCGTTGCTACGCCATGGAGCTGTTAACAGGTTGTCCCAAATCGCCCCCCGCGTTGGATCCGTTCAATGACTGTCCACTACAAACGCGCCGCCGCAGGAAACGCCGCCTCGGCGGATTTTCGCGGGGCGGGAAGGATCGAGCCGCCGTTGGGAGACCTTAACGCACGCGCCCAGCGCGTCGCCGCCATCGCCGCCGCCCACGCCGAAGCCGTCGATCGCGACGGCCGTTTCCCCGAAGAGGCCATGGCCGCGGCCCGGGCGGAGCGCCTTATGGGCGTGCTCATCCCCAAGGTCCTCGGGGGCGAGGGCGCAAGCCTCTCTGAGGCCGCCCAGGTCTGTTACGCCCTCGGCGGCGCCTGCGCCTCCACAGCGATGATCTACGCCATGCACCAAATTAAGATGGCCTGCGTCGTCCGGCATCGCGGTGCAGGCGCGTGGCTCGAAAGCTTCCTGCGCCGTGCGGCCGAAGGACAAATGCTTCTTGCCTCCTCAACCACCGAGGGCATGGGCGGGGGCGACGTGCGCTCATCGGAAAGCCCGGTGGAGCGGATGGGATCCAGAATCCGTCTTGAACGGGCCGCCAGCGTCATGTCCTACGGGGCGCAGGCGGATGCGGTGGTGACCACCGCCAGACGCGCAGCCGACGCGGCGGCGTCCGACCAGGTTCTCGTGGTTTTCGAACGGGCGGACTACACCCTCGAGCGGACGTTCGACTGGCAAACCTTGGGCATGCGCGGCACGTGCAGCGCCGGGTTCATCCTGCGCGCTCAAGGGGTCGCCGACCAGGTCATGGCCACGCCCTATGCGGAGATCCATAACCAGACCATGACCCCCACCGCTCATCTTCTCTGGTCCAGCGCATGGGCCGGCGTGGCCGCCTCGGCCGTGGAGCGGGCGCGGCTTTTCATTCGGCGCGCGGCCCGAAGCACCGCCGGCTCGCCGCCGCCGGGCGCGCCCTACTTCGTGCGCGCGTCGGGCTCCCTGCGTCAGCTCCGGGCCCTCGTCGACATCTCCCTTCAGCGCTTCGAGGGTCTGCAGTTCGACAAGGAAGCCCTTCAGAGCGTGGATTACCAGACTGAAGTGACGCTGCTCAAGGTCGAAGCGTCTGAGCTCGCCGTCTCCACGGTCATGAGCGCCCTGCGCGCCTGCGGCCTATCCGGGTACAGGACCGATGGCGAGGCCAGCGTCGCCAGACAGCTTCGCGATGTCCTGTCCGCGCCCTTGATGATCAACAACGAACGCATCCTTGCGGACATCGGCCTTGCGGCCGTGCTCGCACCCACGCCGACGCTCCTTCGCGAGACACGCCAGGCGACCTCCAAAACAAACGGATTTCAGTCTTGAACGACATCGCTGTTACCCGGAGTGGCCGCGCGCCGCCTGAGGCGCGCGACCTTGGCGCCCTGTTTCATCCCCTTGGGGCTGACGGGGTCTACGCCAGAACAGGACTATACGAGGGCGTCGTGGACGCCCTGGCCGCTCTGATCACCGATCTTCGTCCCAAACAAGCCGACGTTTTTCGCTTCCCGCCGGTGATCCCCCGCTCGACCATCGAGGCGTCAGGCTTCGTTAAGAGCTTCCCGAGGCTTCTGGGTTGCGTCGCCTGCCTCCAGGGCGGAGAATCCGAAATCCTCAGCGCGGTAAAGCGATTGGACGAGGACGGCGGGGCCTGGACCGAGGCGATCACGCCCGCCGACCTCGTGCTCACCCCGGCCAGCTGCTATCCCGTCTACCCCATCGCCGCCGCGCGGGGCGCCGTGCCCGCCCAAGGCTGGATCTTCGACGTAGGCTGCGAGTGTTTCCGTCGCGAACCCTCCGCGCATCTGGATCGCCTCCAGTCCTTCCGCATGCGCGAGTATGTGAGGATTGGCACACCCGAACAGATCTCCGCCTTCCGCGCCGACTGGATTGAGCGCGCTAAGGCCGTGGCCGACCAGCTTCGCCTGCCCTACGCCATCGAGCTCGCCACCGATCCCTTCTTCGGCCGCTTCGGCCAACTCATGGCGGCCAACCAGATGCGACAGGCCCTGAAGTTCGAGCTTCTGGTTCCCATCCTTCCTGACCGGCCGGCGACGGCCTGCATGAGCTTCAATTACCATCAGGATCATTTCGGCGAGATCTGGGATCTGCGGGGCGAGGCCGGCGCCGTCGCCCATACCGGCTGCGTCGCCTTCGGCATGGACCGCCTCGCCCTCGCCGTTTTCGCCATCCATGGGCTTGAGATCGAGCGCTGGCCGTCAGGCGTGCGTGAGGCTTTGAAGCTCTAGGCCGTCTGGCCCGCATCCACCGTAAGAACCGCGCCCGTGATATTGCGGGCGCCGTCGCTGAGAAGGAAAGCCGCCGCCGCGCCCACGTCGTCCGGCTCGGCGAGCCGTCCAAGGGCGCTTCGCCGTATAATTCTGGCGCGATCCTCGTCAGCGAGGCTCGCCGTCAGCTCGGTATCGATAAATCCCGGCGCCAAAGCGTTCACCGTGACGCCGGCGCGACCGAGCTCGCGCGCGAGGGATTTAGTGAAGCCGATCATAGCCGCCTTGGTGGCTGCGTAGGCTGCAAGGCCTGAGGAGCCCGCCCCTGCGGTGATGGAGGCGATGTTGACCACGCGGCCTCGCCCAGCGGCGAGCATGCTGCGCGTGGCCGCCTTGGTCAGGATCATGGGGGAGAGAACGTTGAGCCGCACGAGGGCTTCGATCTTCGCCGTCGGCATGGTGGCGAGAACGCCGTCCAGGCTCGTTCCGGCGTTATTGACGAGACCGTATAGCGCTCCGTGCTCGGCCTTGAGCGTACGGACGAGGTCGGCCAGGGCGTCGATCTGCGTCAGATCGAAGGCATGGCCGACAATACGCCCGCGTCCCCCGGCCGCTGAGGCCTCGGCGGCGGCCAAAAGGGGTTCGCCGAGGCTGCGCGCCACCGCGATGACCGTGTAGCCTTCAAACGCTAGACGTTTGGCGATGGCGAGGCCGAGGCCGCGGCTGGCCCCTGTGACGAGGACGTTCCCCTTATCGACGCTCAAGCTTGCCTCCATTGGTGACCGCAAGGTCTTCGACGAACCGCACGACGGCAGGAGCCTTGTGGGCGGAAAGATCCCGTCTGCACGCCTCCAGGACCGCCGCTTCCAAGGCCCGCCGGTCGGCCCCGGGTTCAGCAAGGATATCCGCGGAGACGACAGCCCCGGTGATGGGGCTCTTCCGCGCCAGGACCCTGGACATGCGCACGCCGGGCTGGCGGTTGATCACCGCCTCCACCTCTTCGGGGTGAACCTTGAGGCCGCCCACATTGATGACGCCGTCCCGACGACCCACAAAGTGATACCGCGCACCGCGGCGCTCCACCATGTCTCCCGTGTCCACGAATCCGTCAGGACCCGCAGGGCCGCCCCCGTCTTTGCGCACGTACCGCGTGGCCGCGCGAGACGAACACAGCTGAAGCGATCCGTCGACGACACGCAGGCGCACGGGTCCGTCCTCGCGCTCTGTGAGGGCAACGGGAAAGCCCTCCAGCCCATCGGTGACCTCGAAGCCGACCCCGGCTTCCGTCGACGCATAGGCGTGACCGATAGGGGTCCCAGGAAAGCGCGCCTTCAGGGCGTCAAGGACGGCCTGGTCGGCTATTTCGCCCGAAAGGCGCAGGTAGATCGGGGCCACGGCGTCCAGGGCCGGGCTCATCAGCGCCTGGCGCCAATGGGAGGGCGTGGCGGCGAGGTGGGTCACTCCGCGCTCTCCAAGGCGGCCCAGGAACGCACTCGCGCTCTCGCCCTGGCGTGAGAGAATCATCGAGCCGCCGGCGATGAGGGCGCGGAGCAGCATCTGCAGTCCGCCATAGCGCCGAATATCGTAGAATGTGCCCCAGATCGGCCATGGTCCGGAGGTTGGAACCGAAATGGCGCCGGTGAGGCCCTCAAGCGTATGCGCCACCATCTTGGGTCGACCGGTGGTTCCGGACGTGAACATGACCCACTCTGTGTTCAAGGCCTCGTTGGGACGCCCTGCTCCGTGGCGGGGCGGGCCAAGACTGACTTGGGTCGCCGTGGGTGCTGATCCGCATGGCGCCGTCCCCACCACGGCATCGATGTCCGCGTCCGTCATGACCGCCGGCAGGTCGCCCTCGTCCAAATCGGGGGGACAGAGCACAATTCGCCGGGCGACGCCGTCGAGTTCCAGGAGGGCCAGGGCGGCGGCCAGCTGCCCATGCGTCCGCAGGAGGACGGAGCGCCCCAGGAGGGTCTCAAGGGGGGCGTCGAGGCGCGTCTCAGTCAGCGCTGCGCCTAACTGCGCCTCCTCTAGCCCGTCCCAAAGCCAGCGGCCTGAAGCGCTCGACTGCGCGACGCGCTCCGCGAGCCTTGGGGTTTTAGGGCGCGGCGTTTGCATAGAAAGCGACGAAATCGCCAAATGTGACGGGGAAGGTCACTTCTTCTTCTGCGGAAAAGGGATCGTAACCGAAGGCGTCCTCAAGACGCGCCACGAGGATGGCGAAGCAGAGGCTGTCGAGACCGCACTCAAGCAGGATGAGCTCGTCCGTCAGGGCCGCCAGACGCTTGTTCTGCTGAGCGGCGACTGCGTTCATCTCGGACGTGATCGTGTCTCGGACCGTCATCGGAACCTCTGGACGTTTTCTCGGCGCACCACCCTTAAGCAAGGCCCGTGCCGCCGGACCTTCCCCTCGCCGGCTTCACCCGGCGCTCGCCCCCTTTCTTAAGCGGAAGGGGGCGCGCGATTGAAAGGCCCTTGTGGCCCAGATCGCAACCTTTGCCCTATAGGAGCGCGACGACCCTTTCGATGAAGGACGAGATCCATGGGCGACGCCGCTCCTCAACGCACCGCCGCCCAGGCGCTGGTCGACCAGCTGGTCATTCAGGGCGTGCGGCACGCCTTTTGCGTGCCGGGCGAGAGCTATCTGCCGGTTCTGGACGCTTTGCGCGACAGCGCCGTCGACCTTCTGGTCTGCCGCCAGGAAGGGGGTATGGCCATGATGGCGGAGGCCATTGGCAAGGCCACGGGTCGGCCAGGGGTCTGTTTTGTCACCCGCGGGCCAGGGGCGACCAATGCAGCGGCGGGCTTGCATGTGGCCTATCAGGACTCAACGCCGATGATCCTTTTCGTCGGCCAGGTGAAGCGCCGCTTCCGGGAACGCGACGCCTGGCAGGAGCTGGACTACCGGCGCGTCTTCTCCGGTGTCGCAAAATGGGCCACCGAGATCGACGACCCGGACCGCGTATCGGAGATTGTGGCGCGGGCGTTTCACACAGCCCTGTCCGGTCGGCCCGGCCCTGTGGTGGTGGCCCTGCCTCAGGACGTCCTCTCTCTGCCCTCAGCGTGCCGCGACGCTCGAAGGGTCGAAGCTCCGGAAGGTCCGGTGAGCGAGGGGGATCGGGCCGCCCTTCGGTCGCTCCTGGCGAAGGCTGAGCGCCCCGTTCTGATTCTGGGCGGAAGCCGCTGGGACGAGGCGTCGAGAGCCGCCGCGCAACGCTTTGCGGAGCGCTTCGATCTGCCCGTCGCCACCAGCCATCGCCGCACCGGCCTTTTTGACCCCCGCCACCCTTGCTATGCGGGTGAGCTTGGCCTTTCGCCCAATCCGAAACTGCTGGACAGGATCCGCGCCTCGGATCTCGTCATCGCCCTAGGCGGTCGCCTGGGGGACGTCCCGTCCCAGGGCTACACCCTCTTGGACATACCAACGCCCCAGATGCCCATGGTCCATATCTACCCGGACGCCCATGAGCTCGGACGGGTCTATCAGCCCCTCCTCGCCATCCAGGCGACGCCCAAAGGCGCGGCCGCCGCGCTCGATCAGCTGGCGGCGCCCGCGCCGCCGCCCTGGGCCCATGAGCGTCAACAGGCGCGCGCCGATTATCTCGACTGGTCCGAAACGCCGACCCCGCAGCCAGGGACGGTCAACCTGGGGGAGGTGGTGGTCTGGTTACGCCAAAACCTGCCCAGGACAGCGATCCTGTGCAACGGCGCGGGCAACTACGCGGCCTGGATCAACCGCTATTTCCGAAATCCCGCCCTGGACGGCCACATCGCGCCCACCTCGGGATCCATGGGCTATGGGGTCCCCGCCGCCGTCGCTGTCCAACGTCTTCATCCGCAGCGCCTCGTCGTAGCCTTGGCCGGCGACGGGGACTTTCTCATGACCGGGCAGGAGTTCGCCACGGCGGTGCAATACCACCTGCCGGTGATCGTCGTCATCGCCGACAACGGAATCTACGGCACCATCCGCATGCACCAGGAGCGAGATTTTCCGGGACGGATTTCAGCCACGGACCTCGTCAATCCCGATTTCGCCGCCCTCGCCCAGGCCTTCGGCGGTTTCGGGGCGAGGGTCGAGCGCACTGAGGACTTCCCCGGGGCTTTCCGCGCCGCGCAAGCCTCAGGTCGGCCGTCCATCCTGCATGTGAAGATAGACCCCGACGCCATAATGCCGGGGGCGACCCTTACGGGCATACGCGCGGCGGCGCTGACCCGGGGTCAGAGCGGTAAGGCCTGACCGGACTTGGCGAACGCCCAGTAAAGCGCTCGCGCCCGACGATAGAGGGGGCCCTGTTCGAGGGCGCGGTCCTCGATGCGAACCACGGGGGCGACCTTCTGGAAGTTGCCGCAGGAGAAGATTTCGTCCGCCTCGAGGAAGTCCTTCGGCTTCAGGGCGGTCTCCTCCACCACAACGCCGTCCTGGCGCAGGAGCCCGATGACCCGGCGTCGGGTGACGCCGTTCAGGAAAACCCCGTTGGGGGCCGGCGTGCGCACCACCCCGTCCTTGGCGAGAAAGACGTTGGCGTTGGCCAGCTCGGCTACATTGCCGACGGCGTCCAGCATCAGGCAGTTGGCGTAGCCGCGCCTTGAGGCTTCAATGAGCGCGCGGGCGTTATTGGGATAGAGGCAGCTCGCCTTGGCCTCCACCGGCGCCATGTCGGGGACGGGCTTGCGATAGGGCGAAAGGGTGATGGAGGCGCCTTTGGCGTCGGGCATGGCCGCCTCATAAAGGCACAGGCACCATTGGGTCGTGTCGGCGTCAAACATGACGCCTCCGCCCGCCAGCCCCGTCTCCGCCCAGTACATGGGCCGGATGTAGAGGGCCGCCGCCTCATCGAAGCGCTTGATCCCCTCGTGGGCAAGTTCAATCCAGCGTTCCACGGGGACGACGGGTTTGAGGAGAAAAGTCTCCGCCGAGCGGTTGATGCGGGCGCAGTGGTGCTCAAGGTCCGGCGTCGCGCCTTCAAACCGGCGCGCGCCGTCGAACACAACCGACCCCAGCCAAGCGGCGTGGGTTCTCGGCCCCATGATGGCCGCGTTGCCTTCGCGCCATTCCCCTTGAAAATAGGTCCAGGTTGCTGAGGCGGGCTTCATCAAAGGCACGTCTGTGGTCATCGGCGATGGTCCTTTCAGCGACGACGGGGCGAGGTGCGAACCGGTTAGGCGCGGCGGGCGCGCCCTGCAAGAGGGCGCCTGGCGCGGACGCCTTAGCGTTGCGCCCTGGGGGGCGCGGCCCCATCCTTGAGGGCGTCAGGACGGTGATTTCAGCACCGGTGAGGACTCCAATCGTGGCACGCGTCTTGATGGGCGCAGGCGAAGAGGAGAAGCGCATGCAGTTGGAGACCCTCGCGGTGCACGGCGGATTTGCCGAGGATCCCGCGACCCATGCGGTGGCGGTCCCCATCTATCAGACCGCCGCCTACGCGTTCGACAGCGCCGATCACGGCGCGGCCCTGTTCGATCTTGAGGTCGAGGGCTACCGATATAGCCGCATTTCCAATCCAACCACGGCCGTGCTTGAGGAGCGGGTCGCGGCCATGGAGGGGGGCGTGGGCGCTCTGGCGGTGGCCACTGGCCAGGCCGCCTTGCACTACGCTTTCGTCAATGTCGCCGACAGCGGCGGGAACATCGTCTCAACGCCCCAGCTCTACGGCACAACCCACACCCTTCTCGCCTACACGCTGCCGCGTCAGGGCATCACGCCACGGTTCGCCGCGGACGACACCGCCGCCGCGGTGGAGCGCATGATCAACGCCGACACCAAGGCCGTATTCTGCGAGAGCATCGGCAATCCGGCCGGGAACATCACTGACATCGAAGCCATCGCCCGCGTCGCCCACGCCCACGGAGTGCCGCTCATCGTGGACAACACCGTGGCGACGCCGATGTTGCTTCGGCCCATCGACTATGGCGCGGATGTGGTCGTGCATTCCCTGACCAAGTTCATGGGCGGCCACGGCACCACCCTCGGGGGCGCCATCGTGGACGCCGGACGGTTTCCTTGGGAGGCCTACCCAAACCGTTTTGCGGCCTTCAATACCCCAGATCCCTCCTATCATGGCCTGGTCTACCGTGAGCGGTTCGGAGCGAAGGCCTTCATCGCCCGGTGTAGGAGCGTCTACCAGCGCACCACAGGTGCGGTGCTGGCCCCCATGAGCGCATTCCTACTGCTTCAGGGCATAGAGACCGTGGCGCTCCGGGTGGAGCGTCATGTGGAGAACGGCCGGAAAGTCGCCGAATATCTGCGCAAGGACCCGAGGGTCGCCTGGGTCTCCTATGCAGGGTTTGAGGACAGCCCCTATTACCCCATGGCGGTGAAGTACCTCGCCGGGCGCGCCGCCTCGCTCCTGACCTTCGGCGTCAAGGGCGGACTTCAGGCGGGTAAGGACTTCTACGACGCCCTTGGCCTGATTAAACGCCTCGTCAACATCGGCGACGCCAAGTCCCTGGCGTGCCACCCCGCCTCCACCACCCATCGGCAGATGGCGCCCGACGAGCAGCTTATCGCCGGCGTCCGTCCCGAAACGATCCGGCTCAGCATCGGCATCGAACACATCGACGACATCCTTGCGGACCTCGATCAGGCCCTTGCGGCGGCGTCGGCCCGGGCGGCGGCCTAATGCCGGCCAACGCCCCCCTCGCCGCCCTTGACGCGGGGCCCCGAGGCAAACGGCGCACCCAACGTCCGGGCGCCCGGCCCCTCGCAATTGGTCTTGTGAACAACATGCCCGACGCGGCTGTCTTCGCCACAGAGGCTCAGTTCCGCCGGCTCATCGACGTCGCGTGCGCAGGCCGGCCGGTGGAGATCAAGCTCCTCTGCCTGGAGGGCGTGCCAAGGACCCGGGCTGTCGTCATGCGGATGCAGGGGCGATATGGCAGGTTCAGCCCGAAGGACCAGGAGCCCCTCGACGGCCTGATCGTCACCGGGGCGGAGCCTCGGGCCCCGCGCCTTACCGATGAGCCCTACTGGGCTGCGCTCGGAAGTCTGGTGGACTGGGCGCGCCTTAATACGACATCGACCATCTTCTCCTGCCTCGCGGCCCATGCGGCGGTGCTCCATCTCCACGGCATTGATCGGCGAAGGCTCGCCCGCAAGGTCAGCGGCGTCTTCCCTGTGCGCGCCGAGACGGATCATCCCCTGATCGCCGGCGGCGGCGCAGAGCGCCTCGTGCCCCATTCGCGCCTCAATGGCCTTAGTCCCAGGGCGCTTCGGGCCCACGGCTATGAGATCCTCACACGCTCCGGCCGGATTGGCGTGGACGCCTTCATCCGCGACGACAAGAGCCTCTTCGTCTTTCTTCAAGGCCATCCCGAATACGACGCGGCGACGCTTCTTCTTGAGTATCAACGCGACCTTCGCCGGTTCGTCCGCGGCGATCAGCCCTCGCCGCCGCAGGTGCCGACGGGCTATTTTCATGGGGCGACCTCGGCCGCCTTAAGAGAGATCCGCGCCCGGGCGGTCGTCAGACCGTCGGAGACCGCCCTCAGCGAGAGCGCCGCCATCATGGCGCGCAAGCCGCCTCAGGCCCCATGGTCAGTTTGGTCTGAACGGCTCTACAGCAACTGGATCGACCTTCTGACGGCGCGCGCCGCCGGCGTTGACGAGGCTGCGCGGGTCCAAGCGCACTAAGCGCTTTTCCCTCCGCGGTCGCGCCATGCGTCTTTGAGCCCTGAGCGGAAGCGTGGGTCGGCGATTGCGGTCAGGGCTTCGGCCCTCTCATCCATGCCCTTGTCCCTAAGCCAGGCGATGCCATGCTCGGTCACCACCACGTCCACCTCGTGGCGGGCGAGGGAGACGGTCGGGCCTGAAAGCTGGGGGACGATCCTTGAGATCTCGCCCGCTGACGCGGGCAGGGCGATGATGCTGATCCCGCCCCGGGACAGGGCGGCGGATCGGGCGAAATCGGGCGCGCCGCCCACCCCCGACACCGCCTGGTCACCGCGCCACTCAAGGTTCGCTTGCCCGAAGAGGTCGATCTCAAGCGCGGAGTTGACGGCGATGAACCCGGGCGTCCTTGATAGGCGCGGAACGCTGTGGGTGAGGCTCACCCGTTCGAAGGCGAACACGTCGCTTTGGGCCGTCCACTCGTAGAAGCTCTGATCGCCATAGGCGATGCCCGCCGTGTGGACTGGTTCGGGGTCGAGGGCGCCGGCCTGGAACAGCGCGCGGTGCGCCTCGATGATCATTCCGGATCGGATCCGAAGTCCGCGACGGTCGCTGAGGTGGCCCAGGACCGCCGCCGGCGCGCCGCCGATGCCGGTCTGAACGGCGGCGGCGTCGGGCACAAGGCTCGCCGCACGGCGGGCGACGCTCTGCAGAACGGGATCCCGGTCTCCCGTTCCGCCGCTTAGGGTCCGCAGGGGAGCGTCGACCTCCACCGTCACGTGGAATGCGGAAAGCGGCGCCGTCTCGCTCCGAGGCGGCCGGACCATCTGGGAGTTGATAATCGCCACCCGGCGCCGGGCCCGTCGCCAGACGAGGGGGGCGAAATCTCCGCTCACGCCGAAGGAGCAGAGGCCTGAGGCGTCCGGCGGCGTAAGCTGGACGACCGCGACGTCAAACCGCGCCTCCCTGAGGCGCCGCGCCGTCTGCGCATAGGAGAGGGGAAGGACCCGCGTGCGCCCCTCCGCCGCCGTCCTAGCGAGGGAGGGCGCCGACATGAAGGCGGTCAGGTGCGCCTGCGGATGGACGCCGGCGTAGTCGAACCGGTTGATCCCGGGGATCAGGGGCGCTGTGAAACGTACGTCCCGAGCGCGCTCGGGATGGGCGACAAGGGCGTCGATGAAGGCCTGCGGCTCGCCGACGGCGCCTTGGACGAAGACAGAGGCGCCGGGGCTCAAGGCGCTGAGGAGCGCCTCAAAGGCCGCCTCGGTCACGCCCGCTCGAACACGGCGGCTATGCCTTGCCCGCCGCCGATGCACATGGTCTCCAGACCGTAGCGTCCGCCCCGGCGATCAAGCTCACGCAGAAGATTGGCGAGGATCCTGCCGCCCGTGGCGCCGATGGGATGCCCGAGGGAGATGCCTGAGCCGTTGACGTTGAGGATGGCGTGACGATCGTCCTCATCGTCCCACCCCCAACCCTTCAGGACTGCCAGAACCTGGGGCGCAAACGCCTCGTTCAGCTCCACAAGGTCGATATCCGCCCAGCTCAGGCCAGTGCGGGCGAATAGCCGCTCGACGGCGGGCACGGGGCCGATGCCCATCCTTGAAGGATCGCACCCGGCCGCGGCCCAGCCGACGAACCAGCCCATAGGCTCAAGACCGAGGGCCTCGGCCACGTCCTCGGCGACGACGAGGCAGGCGGCCGCGGCGTCGTTCTGCTGGCTCGCATTACCGGCGGTGACGACGCCGCCCTTCTCCAGGGGCTTGAGGGCGGCGAGGCCTTCCTCAGTCGCATCGGCGCGAACGCCTTCGTCGGTTTTGAACACCAGGGGATCGCCCCGGCGCTGCGGCACGGACACCGGCACCACTTCGTCGTCGAACAGACCGGAGGCCCAGGCGGCCGCGGCCCTTTGATGGCTTCGCGCCGCATAGGCGTCGCAGGCTTCACGGCTGATCTGGTAGTCGCGCGCAAGGTTTTCCGCGGTCTCGATCATGCCGGAAATCACCCCGAAGCGGCTGATAGGCTGGGACATGACCCGGCCCCGCAGTAGTCGGTCGTGCAGGGTCACCGATCCCAGGCGCGAGCCCTGGCGCATGTCGGTGGTGTAGTGCTCAACATTGCTCATGCTTTCGACGCCGCCGGCGACGACCATGTCCGCCGCGCCGGTCTGCACCATCATGGCTGCGTCCACCACGGCCTGAAGACCTGAGCCGCACCGGCGGTCGAGCTGATACCCGGGCACGCTGATGGGCAGGTCGGCGGCCAGCGCCGACCACCGGGCGATGCAGGGCGCCTCGCCCGACCCATACCCCTGAGCGAAAATCACGTCGTCGATGCGTTCCGGGTCAATCCGGGTGCGCTCCACCAGCGCGCGTAGGATGACGGCGCCAAGGTCGCCCGCCTGGATGGAGGCGAGGCCGCCTTGAAATTTTCCGACGCCGGTTCGCAGGGGAGAGACGATGGCGGCGCGGCGGAGGGCGGTCGTTTTGGACATAGGACGGGCCTTTTGGCGGGACGACGTGGCGGCAGGCGCCGTCGAACGGCGCCGTCGGGGAGGGGTTTAAATCAACTCCATCCTCAGGACGAGCCCCGGGTTGGCGGCCATTTTTGTTGTCGGCGACCGCGGACGCGCGGTTATAGATGACCCACAAGACCGGACGCCGGGCTGAAGGAGAGGCGGATGCACGTAGATCCTGACCAGAGCTTTCCCGAAATCCGCGAGGCCGTGCGCAAACTCTGCTCGGATTTCCCAGGCGAGTACTGGCGGGCGCTGGATCGCGAGCGGGCCTATCCTTCGGCCTTCGTCGCGGCCCTGACCAAAGCCGGTTTTCTCTCGGTCCTCATCCCGGAAGCCTATGGCGGCTCCGGACTTGGGGTGGAGGCGGCGGCGGCGGTCCTGGAGGAGATCCACCGGTCCGGCTGCAACGGCGGGGCCTGCCATGCCCAGATGTACACCATGGGCACGGTGCTGCGCCATGGTTCTGAGGCGCAGAAGACCGCTATCTTGCCGAAGATCGCCTCGGGCGAACTCAGGCTGCAGGCCTTCGGCGTCACCGAGCCCACGGCGGGCACGGACACCACCCGCATCGCCACCTTCGCCCGGCGCGACGGGGACGCTTACCGGGTCAATGGCCAGAAAATCTGGATCAGCCGGGCCGAGCATTCGGACCTCATGATCCTCCTGGTCCGCACCACCCCTCGTGAGGCGGCGCGCAAACCCTCGGACGGCATGAGCGTGCTCTTGGTGGATCTGCGTGAGGCGGTGGGACGCGGTCTGACCATCCGCCCCATCCGCACCATGCTGAACCACGCCTCCACTGAGCTTTTCTTTGACGACTTGGAGGTGCCTGCGGCGAACCTCATTGGCGAGGAGGGGCACGGATTTCGCTACATCCTCGATGGCATGAACGCGGAGCGCATTCTCATCGCCTCCGAATGCATCGGAGACGGCCGCTTCTTCATCGACCGGGCGACGGCCTACGCCCGGGAGCGGTCCGTGTTCGGGCGCCCTATCGGCGAGAACCAAGGGGTACAGTTTCCCATCGCCCGCGCCCATGTCCAGGTCGAGGCCGCGCGCCTGATGGTGGAACGCGCAGCCCGCCTGTTCGATGAGGGCAGGCCGTGCGGTTCTGAGGCCAATATGGCCAAGATGCTCGCCTCCGAAGCGTCCTGGTACGCCGCCGACCAGTGCGTGCAAGTCCACGGCGGATTTGGGTTCGCGGAGGAATACGACATAGAGAGAAAGTTCCGTGAGACGCGCCTTTACCAAGTGGCCCCCATCTCCACCAATCTCATTCTCAGTCACGTGGCGACCCATGTTCTGGGCCTTCCCAAGTCTTTCTGATGACGCGATTTGACGCCTGGATCGGTCGAGAGACGGCCGAACGCGACATGCCCAGCGCAGAGACCTACGAAAGGTTGGCGGCGCTCCTCGATCATGACCGGCCGCCTTGGCCGCCGGGGTCGGTCCCGCCCCTCGGGCATTGGCTCAATTTCCTCCCCTCCGCCCGCCAGTCGCAGGTGGGCGAGGACGGTCATCCCAGGCGGGGCGGCGTCTTGCCGGCGGATCTTCCGCCACGACGCATGTGGGCGGCGAGCCGGGTTAAATTTGAAGCGCCCCTTCCCTTCGGGGCGAGGGTGGAGCGCAAGACCGTCATCGTTGCGATCGCGCCCAAACGCGGGAGGAGCGGGGACATGGTGTTCGTCACCCTCGCCCACGCGATAAGCGCCGACGGCGTCCTGGCCGTAAGCGAGGAGCAGGATATCGTCTATCGCGCCCCTCCGCCCGCCGAAGACCGTTCCGAGGGCGCCAGCGCCTCTCCCCCCGCCGAGGTTCAAGAGATCCCGGCGTGGAGCCGCCCTATGACGCCGGACGCCACGCTCCTATTTCGCTTCTCCGCCCTGACGTTCAACGCCCATCGCATCCACTACGACGCGCCCTACGCCCGTGACGTGGAGGGCTACCCAGGCCTTGTGGTGCAAGGCCCTCTCGTTGCGACGCTTCTTATGGATCACTACCTCCGCCGCTACCCGCAGAGCCGCATCGCCAGCTTTTCCTTCAGGGCCGTCAGCCCGCTCTTCGCGGATGCGCCGGTTCTCCTGTGCGGGCGTGAGCGTGACGGGGGAGCGGATCTCTGGGCTTGCGGACCTGGCGGCGGCATCGCCATGCGCGCGGGCGTGGAGGCGGTTTAAGGCGAGACGTCAGCAGCGCTCACTGCGCGGTGTATCCTCCGGCGACGCCCATTTCGGCGCCGGTGGCGAACAGCGATTCGTCGCTGGCGAGAAACAGAACCGCGTCGGCGATGTCCAGGGGCCGGCCCAGACGCGCCAGGGCGAGGCGCGCGATGATCACAGCGGGCGTTCAGGCTGGAATAAGCGTCTCAGCGGGTTCCACCGGCCGCGGTGCGGGCGTGATCATGGGCGATGGGGGGGCGCTCAGCCGGTCCAGGAAGGCCTGCGTGGCGCGGGCCACCTTGGCGCGCTCCCGATCGACGGTGACAAGATGGTAGCTGTCGGTGAGGAATAGCGTCTCCACTTCGCCGCTTACCGACGCGGCAAGGCGACGGGCGTTGCGCACGTGTGTGATGTCGTCCTCTAGGGCGTGGACGATGAGGAGCGGCGCGGAAACCTTACCCAGGTCCTTCTTCACCCTGCGGATCAAGCGCAGGTTCTGGGCAAGACTGCGTCCAGGCATGAAAGGCAGACCCGCTTCCGCAAGGGCGCCGGAGAGGAGCAGATCCTCCATCTTGGCGCGCAACCGCTCATCCTTGATGCCGTAGGGCGGGCGTTCCTTGAACCTATACCGGTTGACAATAGGGATGTAGGCGCCAAGGGGGATGAGCCAGGCGTTTTTCGGAACGACCCACCCGTCATAGCGCAGGGTCGGGGCGAAGCAGACGACCCCCCGAACGCGATCCGGGTGGCGCGCGGCCAGGGCGAGCGCCAGCACAGCGCCCATGGAAAGGCCGCCGACGAAGGCCTGGCCCCCGCCGGCGGTGAGGGCGAAAAGATCGCGTTCCGCCGCGGCGAGCCAGTCGCGCCAGCCCGTCTTAAGAAGGCCCTTCTCGTCGACCCCATGCCCTGGCAGCATGGGCGTCACGACCCGGTACCCCGTGCGCCGCAGGTGCTTGGTGATCACCTGCAGGTCGCCGGGGGCGCCTGTGAGGCCGTGCAGCAGCAGCACCGGCGGCCGGTGGGCCGCTGGTCCCGGCTCTGGCGCGGCGAGGGCTGGGTGCGGCGTCATGGACTCGCCGATCAGGCCCGGGCCGCGCGGGTGAAAAGCTGGTCGAACAGCTCGATGGCGAGGTCGATCTCCGCATGGGAGATGTCCAGTGACGGCGCGAGGGTGAAGACGTTCTTATAGTAGCCCCCAATATTAGGGATCAGGCCGATCTTCTTGCCGTTGTGCTCAAGCCCGCCGGACAGGGCGATGTCGACCATCTTGTCGAGCAAGGCCTTGTTGGGGGTCCAGCGGTCCTCAGGCTGGCAGACCTCAATGCGCAGGGCGAGCCCGAGGCCGTCCACTTCGCCGATGGCGTCATGCCGGCCCATGAGCCATTTCAGGCCGTCGAGGAAGCGCTTGCCCTTTTCCGCAACGCTGGTCTCGTAGTCCTTCTCCGCACACATCTTCATGATCTCCAAGGCGACGTCCGTGCCGAGGGGATTTGAGTTGAACGAGGAGTGGGTGGAGCCCGCGGGGAAGCGCTCAGGATTAATCAGCTCCTCACGCGCCCAAAGTCCAGCAAGGGGATTGAGGCCGTTGGTGATGGCTTTGCCGAAGGTGAGCACGTCGGGCTTCACCCCATAATGCTCGATGGCCCAGAGCTTACCGGTCCGGTACATGCCCATATGTATCTCGTCCACAACGAAAAGCACATTGTGGTCGTCGAGGACCTGCTTTAGTTCCTTGAAGAAGTTCATGGGCGGAATGATGTATCCGCCGGTGCCCTGCACGGGCTCCGCATAGAAGGCGGCGTATTCGCACTGGCGCGTCTTCGGGTCCCACAGCCCATTGTACTCAGTCTCAAACAGGCGGGCGAAACGCTTGACGATGGCCGATGCGTACTCTTCCTTCTCCATCCCCCGGCCATTGCGGAAGTGGTAGGGAAACTCGACGAACAGAGCCTTTTCACCAAAGTGGCCGTAGCGGCGCCGATAGCGATAGGACGAGGTGATCGCCGACGCGCCCAAGGTTCTACCGTGGTAGCCGCCCTCGAAGGCGAACATCAGGCTTTTGCCGTCGCAGGCGTTACGCACAACCTTGAGGGAGTCTTCAATGGCTTGCGCCCCGCCGACGTTGAAATGCACCCGTCCGGCCATGCCGAACTTACGCTCCATGTCCTCGGCGATCATGGCGGCCAGCTCGATCTCGCCGCGGTGCAGATACTGCGAGGCGATCTGGGGCAGCGTGTCGAGGGTGCGCTTCACAACATTGTTGAGGCGCTCGTTCCGGTAGCCGAAATTGGCCACCGAATACCACATCTGCAGGTCGAGGTAGGGCGTGCCTTCCCGATCGTACATGTAAGACCCGTCGCACCCTGTGAAGATAGGCGGGTGGTCGACGTAGTGCACCGTGTCGCCGAAGGAGCAGACCTTCGCTTCGAGGGCGCGCAGGCGCGCTTCCTCTGCGCTCGACATGAAGCCGCCGTTAGTCGGTGCGTCGATGGCCGCTTGGCCAGGCGCTGGATCAAAAGTTCTCAAAGCTTTACAGGGCCTTCTGTCGCTGCCGGCGCCCGTGGGAACGGAACTGGGCGCTAGGGGTTGGCGTTGGCCGCCGCGACCATGGGTTCGCCGGCGCGGGTTCAGACGATACTGACGTTCCCCCGGCCTCCTCCATAGCGGGATATGTCGTGAATGTGTAGTCGACGAAACATTGACTTTACGACGCACGGACCAGCTTGACGCCGCCGCTCTTAGGTCGCCACCTTGGCCCGCAAGGGCGTACGGGCGGCCCCCGGGCGGGAGAGCGGATCATGGCTGTCGGCGTAAAAGATCGAGCGCTCCGGGACAGGGCCCGCAAGGTCGTACCTGGCGGCCTTTGGGGCCATATGAACGTCGCCGGCTTTTCCGCGGACCACCCCCAATTCTTCCACAGGGGCGTCGGCGCCGAACTCTGGGACGTGGACGGCAAACGGTATGTCGACTTCATGTGCGGTTGGGGCCCCATGGTTCTGGGACGTCGCCATCCGCGCGTGGACGAAGCGGCGGAGCGTCAGCGGGTCCTGGGCGACGCTTTGAACGGGCCTGCGCCGGTGATGGTGGAATTGGCCGAACTCCTCGTGGAGACCCTCCCGTTCGCTGACTGGGCGCTTTTCCAGAAAAATGGCGGCGACGCCACAACCGCGTGCGTGACCATCGCGCGGGCGGGGACGGGAAAGCGCAAGATCCTCGTCGCTAAAGGCGCCTACCATGGCGCAGTGCCCTGGTGTTCGCCCTCCCTCGCCGGCGTCACGGCCGAGGACCGGGCCCATCTGCTTTATTTTGAGTACAATGACGTTGAGAGCCTTATGGCGGCCGCCGAAGCCGCCAAGGGCGATCTCGCGGGCGTCATCGTCACCGCGTTTAAGCATGATCTTGGCAAGGACCAGGCCCTGGCGACGCCCGCCTTCGCTCGTGCGGCGCGGGCCGTCTGCACCGACGCCGACGCGGCCCTCATCATCGACGACGTGCGCGCCGGCTTCCGATTAGACCTTCGGGGGAGCTGGGCGCCTCTGGGGGTAGAGCCGGACCTGGCGGCCTTCAGCAAGGCAATCGGCAACGGCTACGCCCTCGCCGCCGTCGCCGGAACGGACCGGTTCCGGGACGCCGCCAAGCCAGGTCGGGTCTTCACCACGGGCTCGTTCTGGTACGACGGCGTGTCCATGGCGGCCGCAGTGGCCACCTTGACCACCCTGCGCGACGGTGACGGCGTCTCGCACATGCAAGCCATGGGTCAGCGGCTGCGCGAGGGTCTCGACCGGGTCGCCGCCCGACATGGCCTGGCTTTGCGACAAACCGGGCCTGAACAGATGCCCATGGTCTTGTTTGAGCATGATGAAACCTTTGCTCGGGGCACAGCCTTCTGCGTCGCGGCCCTAGACGCGGGCGCCTACTTCCACCCCAAACACAACATGTTCCTCTCCGTCGCCCACACACCGGCGCTCATCGACGAAGCCCTTGAGGCGGCGGATGTGGGCATGGCCGCGGCGGCCGCGGTGGACGCGAAGGCCGCAGAGGCCGTTTAGACGCCCCTCGCCATGACCCCTGGACGCCTAGTTACGGGTCGCGGCCCACGCCATGGCGAGGGTCCTCGTCAGACCCTGGAAGGCGGCCTCTCTTTGCGGCCCGCCAGGCTGGCGAAGGACGAAGGCGGGATGAACCGTGAGGAACCCCTGCGCCCCGACGCCTACGGCGCCGACGGGACCGGCCTCACGCAGGACGGAGACGGGTCGGCCGAGGAGCGCCGCGCCGGCGGTTGCGCCTAAAGCGACGACCACCTTGGGCCGGACGATCTTCAACTCCGCATCTAGCCAGGGCCTGCAGGCGTGTTGCGCCCCTGCGTCCGGGGTCCTGTGAAGCCTGCGCTTTCCACGGCGTTCATGCGCGAAGTGCTTGACCGCATTGGTGAGGTGACAGACCTGCCGCTCGATACCGGCCGCGGCGAGGGCCGCGTCGAGGAGCTGTCCCGCCGGTCCGACAAACGGGCGGCCGCGCAGGTCTTCCTCATCGCCAGGCTGCTCGCCGACGAGCATGACGGCGGCGTCAGACGGGCCTTCTCCAAGCACAGGTTGGGTCGCATCGCGCCACAGGCTGCATGCGCGGCAAGCCTGGACTGCGGCGTTTAGATCCTCAAGGGCGTCAGGCCCATAGGGGCGAGGCGCCGCCTTCTGGGACGCGGCGCCGCTCATGTGGCGTGCGGCGAGACGAGCCGCACGCAGGGGAGGCGCGCTGGCGTCCGCGGCGATCATGGCTCGGGTCCGCACATCGGCGCTGGAGATCATTTCCTTGATCAAGGGCGCTTCGGGGAGGTTGCGCCAGTAGCTCTTGGCCATGTGCTGCGTCATGACCTTCGGGTTCACCCGGGCCGGGTTGAAGATAGAGGCGAAATAGGTCTTCCACGCCTCCTCTGCGGCGTCTTCCCCCGGCGCCTGGGCGCGGTCGGCGCCAGGTCCAAACTGCAGGCGCTCCCGATCCCAGACGGCGGTGATGTCCGGGGTTAGGATGGTGAAGCGGACGTTGGCTAGGCGGTCGACGAAGTACTTGATACCCTTCTTGACGACGTAATGACGCGGCTCGAACCACGCCGCATAGGCTTCGCCGCCCTGGCTAGCGTCGTCATCGATACGGCGAAAGCGGACAAAGGCGTGCATTTTGTGAATGGCGGTGAAGACCGCCTTTTGCATGGCGAGGGCCGTTGAAACTTCCGGGTCGGTAATGCGCGCGAGGAGGGCGTGGTCGTCCTGAAGCCGCCACAGAAGGCGATACATCAGATCGAAACGCGCTTCAGAGCGGTGCAGCAGAACGTTCTCGGCGAGGGCTAAGAACGCGCGGGGCGCGGTGAACTGCGCCCCCTCCGGCGGATCGGGCGGAGCCTGGGCGGGAATCAGCGACGGCGCCGCCGGTCCCACACGCCAGGCTATGGTGTCGGGCGCGGCGCCGGCGAGCCTGAGTCTGCGGGCCGCGCAGCGCCACCCCTCCACGTCCATGGGAGAAGCGAGGGCGATGGAGTACATCAAAAGAGAGAAAGTTGAACCGGTCCGCGTCGCGGCGCGGTCCTGAACTTCGCTTCAAGTCCCGCCTCATCGCTGAGGCTCGTGGGGCGCCAGTCCGCACAGACCACAAAGGCCTTCAGGGTCTTGATCGAGCCCGTGAGGCTTCGCAGGTCCTCCAAGGTGATCCGGTGCGTCCTGCGCAGGGCCAGGACGCGCTTCACCGACCGCACGCCCAAGCCCGGAATCCGCAGGAGCCGCTCCTTATCTGCGGTGTTCACATCCACCGGGAATTGACCTCGATGCCGAAGGGCCCAGGCAAGTTTGGGGTCGAGCTCCAGATCAAGCATGCCTCCGTCCTGCCCATCGAGGATCTCCGCCTGTCCAAATCCGTACTGGCGCATGAGCCAATCCGCCTGGTAGAGCCTGTGCTCGCGCATAAGATGCGGCCGCGTCGACGGCAGGACGCTTGAGGTGTCCGGAATGGGACTAAAGGCGGAGTAGTAGACCCGCTTTAACCCATAGGCGGCGTAAAGCGAGTCCGCCCGGCCGATGATGTCCGCATCAGAAGCGTCGTCGGCGCCGACGATCATTTGCGTGCTTTGGCCCGCACCTGCGAATTTCGGCGCCGGCGTCTTGCGGTGGCTAAAATCCTTTGCCGTCTCAATGCCGAAGCGAACTCGCCCCATGGATTGCCGGATGGAGGCGGGCGTCTTTTCAGGGGCGAGGCGGACCAAGCTCTCATCCTTCGGGAGTTCGATGTTCACCGAGAGGCGGTCGGCGTAGAGGCCCGCTGTTTGCGCCAGCTCCGGACTGGCGCCTGCGATTAGTTTCAGGTGGATATATCCGCGAAAATCGTGCTGGTCCCTCAGGGTTTTTGCGACGCAGTTAAGTTGCTCCTGCGTATAGTCCGCCGATTGAATGACGCCGGAAGAGAGGAAGAGGCCTTCAACATAGTTTCGTTTGTAGAAATCGAGGGTCAGGGCGACCACTTCGTCTACGGAGAACCGGGCTCTTGGCGTGTTCGAGGAGATGCGATTGACGCAGTAGGCGCAGTCGTAGACGCAGAAATTGGTCAGAAGGATCTTGAGGAGCGAAATGCAGCGCCCATCCGGCGTGTAGGCGTGACACACGCCAGATCGGCCGGTGACGGCGCCCACGCCGCGTCCAGACCGGGAGGAACGGCGCTCGCCCCCGCTGGAGGCGCATGAGGCATCGTACTTCGCCGCGTCTGAAAGGATCTCAAGCTTACGCGTCAGGTTTAACTGGGCCATTCCCAACGCTAACGTTCTAGTTTTGTTCTTTCAAGCGGCCGTCGAGAAAAAGCGCCTTTGCGTGCGCCGTTGTGGGTGGACGTGGCCGCGACATCCGGCGGCGCGGGCCCGGGGCGCATGCAGTAGGCCACAGGGCTTCAAGGCGACCTGTCCGCCTGGACGCCGACGGCGACCATCGCCCGTTGATCCCGCGCCGAGGTTTGACCAAGGTCCCACAGATGCCGAGCCGTGAGCCGCCAAGAATGATTTCAAGGGCGCGTGGACGACCGATCAAACGCGGCGGCGTCCCTGGCTGATCGCCCATGGATCAGGGTGGACTCGATAAGACCGCGTACGCGTCCGACACGGGGTAATTTGGCGCGCACGCCGACCGGCTTGCGGGCCATCGTCGACTAATATCAGTATACGGATTAAAGACGCGGTTGGGGCTGGCGAGAACTCTGGCGCGTCCGCGGACAAACGGCGACAGGACCTGTGCGGCGGCTCCTGTGCGGGTGCTTGACGGTGGGTCAAGCGACGGCGGATCCTCAGCGGCGGTGAAGGTTCATGGGGCCCGCCATGGCGAGTTTTGAGCGCGTGCGACTGAAAGCCCTGCAGCTCCCCATGGTGGAGGAGGGCGATCACCGCGGCGGTCCCGCCTTCAAGGTCGGGAAAAAAGCCTTCGCCCTGTGGTGGGCGCAAGGGGCGCGAACGATCATGAAGCTTCCGAAGGCGCGCCAGGAGTTCCTGTTCGCCGTGCGTCCTGAGGTTTTTCAGCCGTGCCCTGTCGGTGTCGGCGTTTGGAGTTTTGTGGACCTGGAACGTCTGGCCGACGCGGAGGTGGACGCCCTCGTCCTTGAAGCTTGGACCACCATCGTCCCCCGCGCCCTCGCCCGCTCCCACATACCACGTTAGATGCCCTAAAGGCGCGGCGCGCGGCCCTGAGCTCAGGTCACAGAACCGCCGGTCGAGAGGCGGTGTTGCGCGCCAGACGCGGTAGATTAGAACACGGAGCGCCGCGCAGACGGCGGCGAGACAACGACGTCTCGAACAAACGATGAGGAGGAGCTATGGGCCGCGCAACACGGGTTTTGGCCGACGGCCTCTATTTCGGCGAGGGCCTTCGCTGGCGGGACGGACGTCTCTGGTTCAGCGACTTCTACGATCACGCCGTAAAATCCGTCTCCCTTGCCGGCGACCTGCGCATCGAGTTTGTGTTGGACGATCAGCCATCAGGTTTGGGGTGGACGCCGGACGGAGCCTTATTGGTGGTCTCCATGACCAAGAGGCAGGTTTTGCGCCATGGGCCGGACGGAGCTCTGAGCGTCCACGCCAGCCTTGACGCCATCGCCGGCTTCCATTGCAATGATATGGTGGTGGATGATCAGGGGCGCGCCTACGTCGGCAATTTCGGCTTCGATCTCGACGCAGCCCTTCAGGACCGCGGAACCGCAAGCGTCCTCGCCGACCACACCCCTGCGATCCTCGCAATTGTCCTTCCTGACGGCCAGGTTCGCGCCGCTGCCGACGACATGCATTTTCCTAACGGGTCGGTCATTACGCCTGATGGAAAGACCCTGATCGTCGGGGAGACCCTCACGGCTCAGCTCACCGCCTTCGACATCGCCGCAGACGGCGCCCTCGCAGGGCGACGGGTTTGGGCGTCCACGGCGCCGCGCCTGCCTGACGGCATTTGTCTTGACGCGGAGGGCGCGATTTGGATCGCCAACCCCATGGCGCCAGAGTGTGTGCGGATCCGTCAAGGCGGAGAGGTGCTCGATGTCATCGAAACCGATCAACCCTGCTTTGCATGCATGCTCGGCGGGGAGGACGGGAAGAGCCTCTTCATGTTGACCGCCGTAAGCTCCGGCCATGCAGCGAGCCAATCGCGCACGGGACGGATCCTTGTGGCCGAGGTCGGCTCTCCCCGGGCCGGCCGTCCCTAGTTCCAGCGTAGCGGGTGGCTTGAGCTCCCAAGCCGATTACGTGGCGTTGCTGTGGCGCGCTACATTATCGAGCTCAAAGTCGTGTCCATCCATTTAACTGTTGGCCCTTGGCGAGATTTATCAGATTTAATGTGAATACATTCCAAAAAAATTTCTAGAAGTTTTTTGCTATATGAGGGCGTATTTATTTGAGATAAGCTAATTATATCCAATAAAACGCTTTAGTTTTGGAACTAAAAACAAGAGCGAGCGTTTATGTACGGGTAGAGGCCGTCGGAATTCCTGGAGGCCTGTCAGCCCTTACTTCGAACTGTGACCTTTATGTCCACTCATTATGCCGACGCCGACCAGGTGAAGGCGACCC
>Ga0116231_10000664_pt1 | contig 63137 bp, 43 predicted proteins | sample S1TSphgellanicum_2_FD_89695 | JGI IMG/M metagenome (GOLD analysis project Ga0116231, IMG submission 89695) | Host-associated microbial communities from peat moss isolated from Minnesota, USA - S1T2_Fd - Sphagnum magellanicum MG | ecosystem: Host-associated > Plants > Peat moss > Unclassified... | reverse complement strand
GGGTTAGTGTTGCATGGTTTTCAGCTGTTTGTGTGATTGCTATTCTCTCCTCCATCTGACCAAGTTTTGTGGGCACAGATGAATTGTGTGGCATTGATGCTTGTGTTGCATGAATACTTTGAGGCTGTTGAATGATTCTTGCATGAGTTCAAGTTTTGGGTAATAGCACAAAAAAAATTCATTGACCAGGTTGAGGGTCACAGTTTTTTTTTTGTACTGAACAAACAACAACCATGCAGGAACAATAGTACCATGACAACGGTATAAGTGGCATCATCCTCCTGGCCTGGCATCCCTCTTGTGATCTATGATTGTCAAGTTTCATAATCCGATCATATTAGCTTGTGACAATTTTTTTGGCATTTTGCCAGTCTGTATGCAGATCCTTGTCGTGGGTTTTGTTTGCAGATCTTAATCGATTCTTTAAGCACGGGCTTGTCGTTGGAGTATTCGAGATTTGGTTTGTGTCTTTTCATAGGAACATCAGCTTTGGTAGATTAAAGGATTTGATACCCATTTGCAGTTGGCGGGTGTGGGGAGGATAGTATTGAGACTTTCACAACAGATCTGTGGAAAGATTTAAATCTCCCTTGCACTAGTTTCTTTGCATTAATTTCAGCTCTAATCTTTAATCTAATCCTTTTTCAATCTCCAGCAAAGTATCAAATTATTAGAGAAATTGAATCAGAAATGAAATTTTAACTTCAGTGTTTTAGGGTTTTGGATCGTCCAAGAAAAGAAAAGTCCCTTCTGCATGAAGATACAAAAATGAGACATAAACTCTAAACCCTTAAGAATGAAAATTGTTTTGACAGCACCAGGAATGTTGACAGAGATGGAATTCTAATTTGAGGGGGAAAAAAGGGGGGATTTCGGGACTGGAATTTTGATGAAGGAATCGTTGGGTGCCCTGATGACCCAACATGTAAGACTTGCAAATACTGAATCAGACAATGCTGCAGAAGCTTATATATCAATTGGTTATGAAAAGGGACTCTCAAGTGATTCTGAGAATATTGGGTTTGGTTTTGGTTCCCTGTTCATTTATGATCCTTCATGATTGCGTCAAGCTAAATGTATTGACTGCCCATATTTGATAATCTTGGGCCAGGAAATTGCAGATCAGGTGTGTAGATAACATTGGGCCCATTGCATATCATCTCTCTGGCTGTAGTTGCACGTGTGCACCATCAACACCAAGCATTTTTACTTACAAAAGCCCCTTTTCTCAACTCCACAATCGAATTTGAAGGTGAAATCCAGCTCTCTTTCTTTCCTTCGTCTGAGTCTTATAATCCTCTTTATCTCGTAATTGAAACAGTCAATTTCACTTCTGCGGAAATACCCAATTGAATTGTGAAGCAATCTCTAGGAATGGTTCTTCCAAGTCCTACTATTCACAGCATAAGAGACTGGCACACAATCATGTCTTCTTTGAAGAGCTGCTGCAGGACAACCTTGGGACATTTGAAGAATTGAACTTAAAAGACAATGAGGACGAGCACAACAGCATGGAAAATTGGAAATGCTGGAACTTACCTTAAACTTTTTGCCAAGGTCTTCTGAAGGTACCTACCACTACCTACTTTTTGTTTTTGCATTTGTTAGCTGTCAATGCACAATTCCTTTAAAAAAGCATGAATTGGGTGTGTTTGTTCTCACTCGCACTTCATGGGAAGTTGTGATTACCGTAAATCAGTAGTCACAATTGTATAAAAGGGTTAAGGATGTCGAATCTGGACTAGAACCTTGGTTTTTCACAAGTGAGTGATTTGTGCAAGAGGCGAATGAAGGTAGGCATTGAAAGAAGTTACCGCCATTTGGTTCGGGGACTGCATCATGATAGAGGACGAGGCAATGTAGAGTGCACTTGTAAGTAGCCAAGTACTACTACATTGGATATATTCCCATCCAACATCTTCAGAGTTGATCATCTGACATAACTGGCCATTGGGCACCAGTCTGTTTTCCATTTCAGATTTTGTATCATGTGTAGAATTTGTCAGAAAAAAAAACAGACTGTAACAATGTCCTGGAAAATCTTCTCTGACTAAAGACCTAATTATTCCTATTGCAGATCTTTCAATTATCTCCAGTTGTCAGGGAAACCAGACTGTGTGATTTGTCCACTGGGGGAATCTTCTACTACTGGAAGAAGATCATCAGGACATAACAGAAAATGCATATGCTTCATTGCTGCATGATGGTCAGTTGCCTTAGTGGAAAGATTGTGTAATTGATTGCTTGCTCTTGAGAGAACTTGGAGAGCTTTCTTGCCCTGGGTATTGATAGGTTGACAGTGAGAAAGTTTGAAGTACAGGTCTAGTAAAAGAGAGAGAGAGAGAGAGAGAGAGAGAAAAGTTGGGGGGATGAATCACAAGTGTCCAGATTGCAGCAGCCCTAGATCTGAGTGGGTCTGTCTGGACACACCAATGAATGAGGCAATCATTGAAGTACATCGCCAAATTGGACAACACCATTTACAATGAGCAGGCAATTGGAGTATTTCACCCCACCTAAGCAGCCAACATCACCACCACCACCACCCCAACTCCTCCTTTATCAAAGTTTATCAAAGGAGCAGAAGAGAACTTGATAACAAAACCTTCAAAATGGCTTTGTAGAAACTTGATACCCAAACCTTCAAAATTACTGTGTAGAAAATTGGATACCAAGACCTTTAAAATTGTTTAGTAGAAACTTGATACCCAAACCTTCAAAATGCATTGTAAGAAACTTGATACCAAAACCTTCAAAATGCATTGTAAGAAACTTGACACCAAAATCTTCAAAGTTGATTTGTAGAAACTTGATACCCAAACCTTCAAAATTGCTTTGTACAAACTTTTATACCAAAACCTTCAAAGTTGGTTGGTAGAAACTTGATACCAAAACCTTCAAAATGCATCGTAAGAAACTTGACACCAAAATCTTCAAAATTGCTTTGTAGAAACTTGTATTCCAAGACCTTCAAAGCTGGTTGGTAGAAACTTGATACCAAAACCTTCAAAATGCATTGTATGAAAATTGATACCAAAATCTTCAAAATTGCTTTGTAGAAACTTGTATGGTTGGTAGAAACGTGATACCAAAACCTTCAAAATCCATTGTAAGAAAATTGATACCAAAATCTTCAAAGTTGCTTTTTAGAAACTTGATACCCAAACATTCAAAATTGCTTGGCAAAAACTTCATATCAGAACGTTCAAAAAGGCAAGTTTGTCAGAAACTTAATACCTTTGACCTTCAAAATTGCTTTGCAGAAACTTGATACCAATTTTCAAATTGCTTTGTAGAAACCTGATACCAAATTTTACCTTCAAATTTGCTTTACAGTGAATTGCTATAGTCAGCAGCAGCAGCAGCACAGCAGCTTAATATAGGAACATACCAGACGCCATTGAATCTGACTTTCAAATAGCTAGGTACCCACAAGCTTGTTATGTGTTTGTGTTTTGTTCTCACAAGTTCAGATGGGTTGAAACAAATTAAGTGCAACAAGAATGAAAGTTCAGCAAAATTTGTAAGCAATCAAATCCATGTACATAATCCCTCAAAACTGAGGACTACTGTGAATCTGCTGCTGCAGAGAAAGAAGAAGAAAGGCACATGACGACGCCAAAGTTTTATACAATTGAAGAAGGTTCAAGGAACCAAAAGAAAATAAAACAAAAACAAAACCCTACTAGTACTGCTCTAGATAGAGAGCTTCAAACCTCTCTAGGATCTACAAAGAGTTTGGATTGCTGAGGAGATGTGCACCAGTCGAAGACGGTATAATTGTCAAAATCAGGCTCAGTAAACTCACTCAGAATCGTGCTAGACACAGTTCCGAGTCTTTTGATGCACCAAAGATCGTCACAGGAAGACAATCTTTTCCAGTGCGGAATGCAAACTGTGGCGGGGTCAGAGGCAGCTAATTCTGTCGCAAGTACTTGACATCCGTGTTTTCTCGCCACATTGTGCGCATGCCAACACAAGGAATTCAGAAGCTCGAGGCCTCTGGGTCCCTCTGAGTGCAAACCAAACATGAACTGGAAGCCGAAGGAGGAAGTGAAGAGGTTGGGAATGGAGGGAATGGGAAACCATGGTAATAACCATTCCAGCCATCGAGAAGCTGTTGCTAGTGTGCGAATTGGCCATGACGCTCCTCTCATCTCAAACTTGAAAACTTCGTTGCTTCTCCAAGTGCTCAAAACCGCCCACGATGCTCCTTTGGCCCATCCTCCAGTAGCTTCCATCTTCGCCTTGTTCCCACCCGTTCTTCCTCCCTCGTGACTCACAGTACCAAGTCCCGCATGCAGTTGCTTGTTGTCATCAGCAAAAGTGGCCACCCAAGTGCCGGCGCAGAGCTCGTTGCCGAGTAAACTGTGGATGTCTTTAGGGAAGAACTCAGTGGTGCCCATCGCCGTAGCTCGATATAGCGATGCGGCTCCATCGACGCTGAGCTTGGTGAGACGAACATCGGGAGGTAAAGGTCGGTCGCGGAGGAAGACTGGGTGTACTAGAATCACAGGGGAGCGGAAGCGCACGTACTGTAGTCGCTCAGTGAAGAGCTTCACTGACGCGACATTGTCTTTCTCCGTTGCTATATACACGTACTCCGCTTGTTGTTCTTCGCACCATTCCTCCATCTTCTCCACTAGCTTCATTGCAATTCCCATCTTCCTGCAAAACAACAAACGATCGAAAACCCCGAGTGATCAGTGATCTGTCCACAAGTACTGGAGTCTTTGGATTTCGAAGCTCCGGCTTCGAGAGTGATGAGAGAATAAGTAAGTAAGTACCTGTGCAATGGGCAGACGCGCAGGCCGAGCAAGTAACCGACGCGAGCATACACAGGAACTATGGTCACGGAAGATGCATCCTCCTCTGAAACGTCTGATATCTTCTTTGACCTGCACACAACATCATTCACTCCTCCTCTCACGACACCCACAATTTGCTTCGCCACTTCCGCTACCAGCATGGTGTGCACCGGAAGATGACGAACACGGCAGAGCGGATCACCCAGCATATCCGCGAACAAGGATGCGCCCAGTCCTGCTTCACAACTACGCTCCAACGCTTCAACTTGCGCCAAGTCCGTCTCTTTCACGTATCTGCGTACCACAATATTATTCAATTGCCCCAGCTTCCCCATCATCAACTCCAACGTTCTGCAGCTGCCAGAAGCTCCAAAACCTTCGAGGTGAGCTTCGTCGCTCCTAGTTCACTTGCTTGCGCCTATCCGATCACCTCGAGTAATTGAATCGGAAGAACTGCAATCACCGAAATCCCTCACGAAGAGAGATTGCAGCTGCGAGCGTGCTGGTGTTCTAATCTGAGCCCAGTGACGTCAACACTACAAACACTAAACGCACTCGGCATCAGATCCCGGGATTCAGAGCAAAAGAAACGGAGAGTTGTTCTTGCCAAACAAAAACACGCACGTCAGATCCCGGGATTCAGAGCAAAAGACAGAAAGTTGTTCTTGCCAGAAACACACACAGACACGGACAAGCACAAGAGAGATCCGCACAGCTGAGCTTCATCCGAAAATCCCAAAAAAATAACTCTAGGACATAACGAAGTTCCGCACAAGGCAGTGTGATTTTTGCATGGATTATGCATCCGTGGTTTTGGGAGAGACGACCCAGTTCTTAGCGCGCGAGAGAAGGGAGTGAGAATGAAGGGAGCGAGCGAGCCAGAGCAAACGAGCGCAAAACAACGAACGCGACAACAGAAGACTACGACGACGACGACGCTCGAGTCGCTGTGGGTGCCGCTGCTTGTGACGGCGCTCTCAAACCATCGGCGTCAATAAAAGGCCATAAAAAGCCACTTTCTTATCGTCGCGCGAAGGAACAAGAGGCGCTTTTGGTGGCGTTTTACCTGACCTAGTCTCCGTTCTGATGCGCGCCGGGCGCCTGTCAACTTTTAGCTTGGGCGTAGGGAGACGGGCAGCGGGCGGGCAGGGGATAATTAAAATGGTTTTTTTTAATTATTTTTTATCACAAATCTTTAATAGTCTAGGTTGGCGATTGAGTACCATGACCTCATCTTGGTTGTTAAGAATTAGTTTGATGATCAACTTTTTTTTCATTGGTGAAATTAATTTTTTTAAAAGTGATTTTGGAGGTTTCATTTGCTAGAAGTGAGAAAAACAATTGTCAAAATTGCTAGATTTCTATACTTGGTTTTTTCATGTATAGCCAAAATGTAAAAGAATGATTATAGATTTGTGTTTCATATTTGGTTTATAGCCAAATTTGGTTAAATCTTCCTAGGGATGATCATCATTTTTTAATATTTTCTTATGGGTGATAGTTACTTTGGCTACAAACCAAAATTCTTAAAAAAGACATTACTAATGATGTTGGTTGTGATGGAGCTATAAAACCTAAAACAATGTTAAATCATATGACATGTGAAACAACTATGATTGACAAACACCAAAAGTTTATTGAGGAAAAACATATGTTTGAATTTAAGACAATTATGAGTTTGATTAACTTTTGGCCAAGTCGTGTTTCCATTCAAATTGCTTGTTACATTTTGTTTTGAATTTAGGGTATAGACAGTATGCATTGTAGTTTTTTTCTCCTTTCTTTAAATGTGTTGGTTATTGTTTGTAGGTTTGTAATTTGCAAACAGAGCTTATGAAGAGCTTCAACATGAAATGTGAACAAGGTTTTAAAAAGGGGTCGCAAACCAAAAGTTGTGATGTGATGTTGAATTTTGTTAGAAAGATTTAGTTTGGCATGCAAACAAATGTTTTGTAGATGTGGCTATTTTCCATTGTGTAGCTTATAAATTTATATGAACTAGGAACACAAATGAATTTAAATTATATATTCAATAAACTAGGACTTGTGATCTAAAAGGTTGCAAGTTGCAACTAACATGCCTATGAGAATAGTGGAGTTATTTGTCAAACAATATGGTTTAGTAAAATTTCAATTCACAAATGACCTTGAGGGCATGTGAATGATAGAAACCTATTGTAATAGGTTTTTTATTTTGTTGATGTATTGTTTGATGTCCGGACATACACAAAGATATTCAACAATGAAAAATGTGATTTTAATCAATGTGGAGAGAATGTAATCTTTCTAATTTGTTTGGGAGGATGTATACAATACCTCTATAATTATGTTATTAATGCGTTTGAATATGAAAGTGTGATAGAGGGGAATAAGGTGTGTGAATTGCATTGTTGTGACAATTGAAGACTTGTATAAATATAAAGTTTGATTACAAGTGTGGTTTTGTGTGAATGATTATGGTATGCTTGGTTTGATCAGAAAGTGATTGTGATTATTGTATAGTCTTTAGTTAAGATTTTAGATGAAGGGATGAAAGAAGGAATAAAATATTTTTGTTACAACAAATAGTTTGATATTTTAAAAATATTTTTATAATTTGAAATGAATTAGCTTTTGGTTTAGATTTGTTTTGTTCTCTTCTTATGATCATATGGTCAATCCATGTTAAAAGGAACCACTACCAACTCCTTTGTGTAGTGCTTATAGATAATAATGGGTTAATCCATTGAAATGACACAGCAACATTGCATTTGTTATTGAAAGGAAATATTTTTATAATCATAATGTACAAGTTGACATAAAACATTTACAACTTAAAAACATGTTACATCATATTCCTATGTAAAGATACATCTGTTAAAAATTCTTAAATATGTCATTTTCAAATCATGTGAAATATTTTTTAAAGTTCATTAAACATTGAAAACACTAATTACATTGTTTAAAAAATGATTTTAGATGTTTTATGTTCATTAAATTCATTCCAAATTTATATGAATGTCCCCCATAATATATTACAAATATTATTATATAAATGCATTAAAATTTTCAACATTAACTTGACATATCATTTAAAAACATATAAAATTAAACAATGGTTAAACATTATGTGGGTCATTTTAGGATGGACTCGCTCAAAAACATGTTGCAATTAAGCTTAAATGAGCAATGATATCAACTTTGTTACATGCAATTGTCATGGGATTCTAGCATAGGCTTATCATTTGAATGAACATTAATTAAGGTTTTTATAAATTTGTTGGTTATGTCAATTTAAATTGATAACCCCAAAACCTAGACTACAAGTCGACCCAACTCCTTTTGGAAAACCTTAAACCCCTAAACCCTATTCTTGTCATGTTTTGGGGAAAGCAACAAAAACCTTATCCAAAGGTTTCTAGTAAAATGAAAAACTTTTAAATAACCTTACTTTTTAATTTGTTAGCCTATGTGTTGACTTTTCAAAAGACGTCAACATGAAACTTTAAGAACCTATTTTCAAGAATTTATCTGCAAGATTTCAATTTGGAATCCAATTCTAGCAAAAGGCTAATCTCACAATCCAATGCCCGTTCATTCCACCAAAAGTGTATTGGGTCAAGTCCAGGTCACAATAACCTGAACCTTCATGTTTAATGTTCGAAACTTAGGAACTTGCCAACACTCCCCCATACGAAGCAAAGCTAAGGGCTCCCCATTGCTTATTCATGGTACTCATAATCATTATCTTCATCATCTTCTTGAACAATGTTGTTGCAACACTTTTTTAATCTTCACCTCTATATGTGGTTTTAATTCTTCTTCTTCTTTTGTGGAACTCCATATGTTCACCTATCAAGGAATATATACCCAATTTGTGGTTTTTCATGTGGACTTAAAAAATGGAAGCAAAATGAAGTGTCACTTCTTCTTTTTTTCCCCCATTTCCCTTTGGGATCATCCCAAGTCCCAGAATTGATTATTTATTCAGCTGGGCACTGGTGGGCTCATGTCATGGGGACCCTTTGTTTCAGCTTGTCGACACTTAGCCCTCAAAAATAAAAAACAAAGCTGGCATTGAGGACCAATTCTTACCAGCATGTCATAAGCCAACAACATTTAGGGCACAACTTTTGATGGGTCTTTTCACCACGATAGCAACATTAGAACTGCCTTTGTGCTTTTTCTTGTTGGTATTCGTAATAAGTTCACACTTCACACTTGATGTGTAGATTGCACCTGGAAGCCTTGTTTAACATTCGAACCGAGAGTGAGACAAGCGTTTTGTAGCTTAGAAGCTATATCTAGTGTTGGGATTTTGTTAGTTGTTTTCTGATTGCAAAAGAGACAAGCATAGGTAGTGAAGGATAAAGTAAGGAAATATTTTGTAGCAACCTCTCAAGGATTATCTAGACTTTTTTTTTTAAAGACTTTTTTTTGAGGAATATGGTTGTGACCCAAGTCAACAACATATACTTATATCTTAATAATAAAAATAATAAGGATTGCTAGATTTTGCTCCCTTGTCCACCTAGGACTCATTCTTTGATTTTGCCACTCACCGTGGTGTACTCTTTCAATTATGACATATTCAAAACTAATTCGCAATGTGTGGTTACAACCCACTTGACACAATTTTCATTTGCATGGATGAAGTAGGTAGGGAACCACGTCATCCAAATTGTGGAAACCTAGGCTAGGTGGCTTTTCAATGGCCGTAATCCTAACGAAGAAACCAATACTCCTTTGTTATACTCGAAACCGCAAACCATGTGAACCAATGTTTTTTTTTGGGTCCTTAACAACAATCATGATCTTCATTGTGGAGGATTGTGTTTGCACAAAGTACCCTCTTCAAATTGCCCTTTTTTCACCCAAGATAGCAAAATGCAAGAAAGTGGTTTTGGGTTTAATTGCTTTCCAAGCCCTAAGGCCATCTACACCCCCCTCCCCAAAACATACAACATGCACAAACATTGTTTGAAAACAATCATTGAAGGAATAAACTACATAAACCAAGAAAAGAAAAGTTTAACATGCATTTGCTTGTTTGCAAACCGAGTATGTAATTTGCGCATTTGCTTAATCAACATTGATCTTTTGTCTTAGTGCGTGCAAGTTTGTTTCTTGTTCTATGTGCATTTGTGACTAAGTCTAAACATGATTTGAAACATCTTGAAGTGATGGAAATGAGTCCCAATGATAACACAACTACTCCTTGAATAGTTGCAATTTTTCTTCCCTCCCAAGCCCTAGGTCAAATGCTGTTTCTTACGATTCCAAGATAATGGTCCTTGCGCTCAGCATAAATAACAAATAAATTTGCTTTGCTATGGCCTTGTAAACACAATTATTGAGTGGGTTAATAATAACCCAAATATACATGTGTGCAAATATCAGGGTAAATATATGCTCCCCATTCCCATCAGCTGTATGTATATATATATTCCTTGTTACCCTTTTAATTATTATACTCGAATAGTAAATATTTCACACTAGTAAATATTTCTTACATGTTTGTAATGCCAATTGCACAACTAATGGTCTTTCTCGACTTGTCAATTGTTTCATACTTGTACCCATGTTATAAATATTTTTATAAATATAAATATAAATGTTTGAATTTAGCCATTATTATACATAGAACAAATATAATAAGATAAAGTATAGCATACTTGCCCTATCCTTTATCTTGTGAGAAAGGCAAATGTTGGTTATTAACCTTTATCGTTGCATGGATTGATAATTTGAAACCCTTATATATATCCTTACGTGACTTAGGAAAATTTGAAAATCCCGTGTATATATATATATATACCTTTACCCAGATGATATACATTTGCATGCATGCATGCATGCATTTTGCATAGGCTACTTGTTGATTTTGTTTGGTTTTGAAGTTGGTATGAATGGACCTGCCTCATCATGCAGATTTGATGATCCCTTGAAGAGAAAGGGAGGAAGGGGGAAACAGCCTTCAAACAAAGACAAAATCTTGGGTGGCTAACCATTATATTTCTAACCAGTATTCTAATGCAAGCGGAACCGACCATGAATTTAATAATTGGAGAGCATGTCCACCAATACCCACTATTTGGGCCTCTATTACTCTTTGCCACATGTAACATAAAGTGTTAATTATTCCCCCATCCCCACCCTAAAACATAAGAAAGTTGAACAATATAAAGTGCGACACTTTTTAAATGTCCACACCTCTCTACCAATCACTCTCAATGGCCAATCAAAACCAGTCATTTCTTGAAGGGCACTGTATCATCTATGCATATTTTTTTCTTACAAAACATTTTCACTTATTTCTTTTTTTTTCAGTGTGTTCTTTTGCCCAATTTTGTAATGTAGCACAAGATGGATGAAGATTTAGCCAAAATTTCACTAGCTGAACTCGATATAAAGGTCAAAAAAAAAATTAAGCACCCTTCTATAATTCTGGGGACCTTGCTGAAAACTTGTATAGCATTTTGGTGAAAAAAAAATTTCTACTGCAAGTCTGGGGAATTTGGACCATTTTTTGGTTTTAAAAATCCTTTTGTTTTAAGTCACAAATTATAATCAGGTTTTGGGGATAAAAATTTTGTGAAAATTCACCCCCAAAAAAATCATTGGATAAGTGGACAAAGTTGTTAAGAATAAAAAGCCAAAAACAATAAAGCTTAGCCATCTCGACACACACACACACACACCCCCTATTTGGGCCTCTACTAATGTTTATTAGATCCACAATAGAGTGCTAATTATTTCCTCGAATTCCCGCACATAAACATGCATAATTGGACAATATAGAATTTGAAACGATTTAAATGACACAACATGGACATATCGATAAAAAAAAAACATTCATTTTCTTGTACTCACCCTTTTAGAGTTCATTGTCTCTAATGTTATATATGTACATGTCCAAACTTGAAGGCTTTATTTCATACCAAAATACTACTATGTACACAGGTCATTACACTCCTGAAACCCCTGAAAATGCTCCAAGATAGAAAAGAGGAGAGAGTCAAAACCTTTTTTTCACAAGGCAAAGTTTTGCCCAAAAAGCATAATTGAACTTTTAAAACTAAAAAATGAAGCAAGTTGAGAGGGTTTCAATGGCCAGAAGTAAGGAAAAAATTAAGTAAAAACTATCCAGATTTCTATACTTGGTTTTCAGTAAGTAGCCATAAATATAGAAGGTTGATTATTAATATTTGTAATTAATCTCTTGTTTATAGACAGATTTGGCTAAATCTTCCTACAGATGATTCCCCTTTTCTTCTTTTTTTTTGGACACTTCTTCCCATGGATTGTTCACTACTTAGAAGTTAGGCCACATTAAAAAATCACTAAAAAAAGCCATTAATCCTAGAGATAGGTGAAAACACCTAACATTAATTCCTAGTAATGTGTATATATATTCCACCTATGGATGAATAAAAGCCATTTAGGTTTTCATATATTAATTCCTAGTAATGTGTATATTCCACCTATGGATGAATAAAAGCCATTTAGGTTTTCATACATTAATTCCTAGTAATGTGTATGTATATTCTACCTATGGATGAATAAAAGCCATTTAGGTTTTCATACATTAATTCCTAGTAATGTGTATATTCCACCTATGGATGAATAAAAGCCATTTAGGTTTTCATACATTAATTCCTAGTAATGTGTATATTCCATCTATGGATGAATAAAAGCCATTTAGGTTTTCATACATTAATTCCTAGTAATGTGTATATTCCACCTATGGATGAATAAAAGTCATGTAGGTTTTCATCACCTAGGTTTCCCCCCCCCCTTCCCCTTTATCATTTCACCTAAAAGAATGTTTAGAGACTAACCCTAAATCTTTGGGAGCTTCCCTAAATTTGGTGTGTCAAGAAACAACTCAATTCCTTAAAACCAATACTATATTTTTCAACTACTAAAATTAGCACCCACCCCCACCAAATCAAAGGTTTTTGTCGTGTGATTTAATTCTCCTGCCGACAAACGACAGTGCGCCGACCTGACGTAACTAATCCCATACCCCAATGGTTATTGAATTTTAATTCAACCTCGGAATTAGGACCCCCCCAACCCCCCCCTAACGCCCTCAAAACAAACCTCCTCATGGTCCACCTCGCCACTCATGTGGAGCCCATAAATGGAAGACATTAAGTGACCACATTTAATGTACCCCTAACCCCCCCCCCTCCCCCTTCACTTCCCATGTTTCTCACATCTATTAATACAAACTTCCTCCTCCCCTTCACAATAGAGTCATTTTTATTAGTACTTATAGTAGTAGTACCCTAATAGCTGGAGTTTGTGCATTATATAGAAAAATAAAACCAACAACGAAAAACAACAACTAAATAAAAGAATATGGCAACACCAAAATTCAAATCATAATATTCTTCTTTTTTTGCATTTAATTATAAGATTTTGAGGTTCTTTTTTTTGGTTTGTGTGTGTGTGTTTTTTTTGGTGGGTCATCAATGATTATACCTATGAGATGTGAAACAATGCGGATGAAATACTAATTTTGAAGTTTTTAGGGTTTCAAGTTTCAACAAGTTACCCATGGGAATACTTGTCACTTTTCCCAAAAAAAAAACCGTCTATTGAGCTTAAGTATTGTTAGATTGGTCTGACTCATGTATTTGGATGTAAAGTGTAAGTAAAGTGTAAGGTTTAATGGTGCAATTTAGAGTTGGGGAGATTACATGCAACATCCCCAATCACAAAGAAATTCCTCCCCTCTTTGGGCCCCTCCTAATCTTGCCCTCCTCTCCTTTTCTCAAGCGAATTATGCACATCTTGGTTGCAAGGAATAATTATCTTGAGCATCCAACTCTCGTGACATTGTTGGGACCATTACTTGTAGCCATAGTAGTGTACACAATGGGACCATTACTTTGTAACAAGAGTAATGTACACAAATGAGACGGGTATTAATAATAATAACTAGTACCTTGTTATTGTTGTTGATTGTTATTGAAGATGGTCTATTATTACCCATGCTCTTTCTTCTTGGCTGGAATTGCCCTTATTTCAAGAGAGGAAAAAGGCCCTTCTCTGGATGTTAGCAAATCACTGAGAACTCTATCTGCTGTCAGTTGTTATTCTTTTCTTCTTTTTATACACCTCCTTTCTCCTTTGGATTTATGGATGCTCCCATTAGATGCATAAGTCAATGTTTATAAAAGCTTAATTTATAACAAGTCAAATTAGCTACATATTTTGTTCCTCTTTCTCTCTCTATCTCTTTTGCCCTTTTCTTCTTTTTTCTTTTTTTTGGACATTTTTGAGTTGCTATCCAGTGGTGAAGAATTCTGTGTTTATGCAATGTGCAGTAGGTTGAACGTGTCAATCCAATCATCCATTGGTTTGTTAATTTGCTCGTCATGCATGGCGTGATGAGGATTTGTATGTGATTGCATGGATCTCTCAGCCGTGGGTTGAAATGTTGGTGTGATCTTTTTGCCCAACATGGGTGTTGTTTTGGGTGTGAACAAATGTGATTGAGAGCTTAATTTGTTGGTGATGGGGTTGAGAAGTTGACATGCATTTGTTGCCTAGCATGCGTGTAGTTTTTTTAACATGAACAAATGAAATTGAAAGCTTTTATTGAGGTCCATACCATTTCTCTCCTTTTTCTTTTTCACTTTTTGGTTTTGTGCTTACAGGGGACAAGACGATGCCCCCAAAACTAATGTCAGTCATATATATAGAGATATATATATATATATAAGAACATATTATTGATTTTAATCTTGATTTAGTCCAAAATATCTTGAGCTCACTCCCAACATGAGACAATGTGCCAACCACTCATGTAAGAAGAGACTCTTTAGTCTTATTAGCATTGGGTAGGGTCAAAAGTTTGAGAGCATTTGGAGATGTGGAGACAAGTGTAACTAGCACACCCCCCCATACCCCCACCCCGACCACCCTCTTTGTCTAAAATCAAAACAGCAGTTTCTTTCATACAACAACAGGTTGTTGGATTTTAGTCCTGGTCGGAAACCACTTCTTGTTGTTGGCAAAGCCAAAAACAAAACAAAGGACAAAAAGCATAATGGAAAATAACAACCACCACGAAGACAACATTATTAATAACAACCCAATAACAAAGCTAATAAACTAACACAAGTGGCTGAGGGGCTTAAAAGATTGTCCTAGATTTGAACATGAGGGAATTGCAGCATTAAACTAGGATCTTTCAAATGCAGCTGCAATATTCGAAGGTCAGAGTGTAGAATGCAGCGTACCAAAAGGGTCACTTACACATCCTCTCATGGCTACCCGAAGGGCATCCTCCACATTATTTTGCAGTCACTTTTTGAAATCCCAATGCAAAAGGATTCCACAAGTAAGATTCTGCAGAAAACACCCAAGTTATAAAATGTGTAGCATATTAGCCTGCACAAACACGCAACTATCTACTGAAGTTGCAAAAATTTGTGTGCATCTATCATTTGTGTGCAACTATCTACTTAAGTTGGAAAATTTTGTGTTTATTTATCATTTGTGTCTATTCTCATGAGAGGTTACACACTGTTTCGAATGCACTTACCCAAGCATGGAAGGTTTTGATCAGTATTGGCAGATTTGGGGTGTTTACTATTTGACAAGTTCAAGTCCAGGTTTTAAGTTAAGTTTTGGGTATACAGACTTGAGGTTCAGAAATTTGTTAAAAGTGGATTTGGATTCAAACTTTGAAATAGTCTCTTTGCTGAAAGTGAAACTCAAACCTGAATAAGTTCTTTTCCTTAGGTTCTCTAATGATATAAATACAAGGGTTTTTTTTAATGCAATACTCAGGCCTTGATTTTTTGCTTGTGATGATTCAACTTTCGGTAAAACTTATGGGATATAGGCCTATACATGTTATATTGTCAAACAAAAGATGAAAAAGTTATGAATTAGATATCTTGTGAGAGTGTGCAGGTTATTGTGAATAGGTGAGGAGTGTGAACATCAATACTATTCACATTAGTTGAGCACACTTGAACCAACTATTAGACATAACCTATAGTGCATAGGTTCGAGAGCAACCTCATAATCATTTTATTTGTGGAAGAATTTTTTTTAATTAGCTTGTAGATGGATGAAAAAACATGTAACCCTCCCCTCAATGGAGAAAAACTAAACCTATATCTATGTAGATTTATATTTTAATTTTAAAGGAGGGGTGGTTATGCATCATGAGCAACTAGAAGAGGGCCAATTGGAAGCTCAAGAACCTTTGCACTCTCAGTAATGTCACCACCTTCTGGTTTAGCCCCAAGGTTTTGATGTGAAGAGTGAGGAGGCCTTCCAACCCATCATTTGTATATATGTAAACCCACCATTTTGATGGGTGCCAATCGTCTACCCTATGACTTTACACCTCTGCATTAAAGCCATTCTGATCAAAAGGGTCTGTCACTAGTTGCAGAATGACTCTAAGTTTAGACTGTTTAGACCCTACTCAGTATGAGCTCCTATTTTTCACAAATCATGTGGTAGTTGGATCACAGCAAAGGTGCCGCTGAGGATTGAAAAAAAGTTTGAGATACCAACAACTCCCTTAATTTTGACCATACAAAATAAATTTCAGAAAGACGGGTGAAATTTCATGGAAATTCATACTTGCCGGCTTGTTGTGTCCCTAGATGATGAAAAGGAAAATAACCCACCTGCTGGCTTGATGGCTTTGCCGCTTATAGCAAGTTTAAACCAGCAAAATTTAAAATAGGAAATGTTCCATGAAGTCTCCCAAGAAATGAACTCACAGTTCATAATGATACCTTTTCAACAAGCCTCAAAATGTGTGACCAAATCATAACTACATTGTTCCATAGTATCTACCTCCCAGGAAGAGCCAACAAATCATGTACTAGTAAAAAGGCATGATGCTACATTGTTATTTACCTCCATACCTTGGCCCCTTCAGCACAGCATGTTTGTTGAATAATTAATTAATTTTGAGAATTCCATTTCGACAAATGATTTATTTACAAATATTTCATCAGATCTATTAATTTCCTTCAGGAAAAAACACTTCTGCAACTATTATTTTTGAAAATTCAACATTTATGAAAGTAATATAATTAGTGTCCAACTGGTCCAGAACTGGTCCAGGTCCTTCATTGTCTTATGAAAGTGAGTGACTCTTGCCAATAAATGCCTATAGCATTGCATTGCATAAGAAAGGTAAGGTAACACAACCCCACATATATTTTCAGTTTTTATGAACTTGATTTTGAAGGGGCCTGCATGCAGTACCGATTTCCAAAGACTATATAACAATGCAAAGAAATCACCAAGTTGAAGGTTTCAAAAAAGTGGGTACAGTTTTGAGTTCAGTGCACTACACTGAAAAGCAGTGTTAAGAATATATCCAGCAGTTGAAATATTCAAAACTGGGTATATGGGTTCAAGCTTCAACTGAAGAAAAAGAACTTCTTTTTTTACTTATTGTTAATGCCTCCAAGGACAATCAAGGTAAATGAAGAATCAGCTAAGCATAAATCATGCACATGGATCCAGATTTCTTTTCAGAACTTAAAATTTCTCATCGAGACAAAGCTGATCCTTGCTTCTTGCCAGAAGGTAATTAGTTGAGGAGTTGTTGCTATGCTTGGAGTTTGTCACAACAACATACCTGTTATTGGCCACTCAATGCGGCTGTCAGAGAAAGGAGAACAGCTGGCAATTTAATGCCATCCTTTTTGGGTCTTGAAAATGGAATTTGCTGTCCATTGAACTGATATGGAACATCTGCCATCCATCGAAGTGAAGCAAAGCAGGCCTATCCGCTCTTGTTGCCATCAACTTGGTAGATTATGAAGCTGCTTTTAGTGATCAGCTTTTTGCTCCATAGCCTCCTGCAGCTGCACTTTTGAGATACCATGGGTAACTTGTATGCAACACATCGCATTCTCAAAGATACCTGAGTTGTGGGAAAATTGCAGAGCGTTTGACCAACTTCTTGCTAGCAGTACAGTGTGTCCTCTAAGATATCCGGATCAGAAACCATGGATCCCTCAGTCTATGGACATGGGTTCAGCCTGGGAGCATCCATGTCAGGGCTTTCAAATTTCTAGTGGTGAGGTAAAGGGATTTGCAGATGTTGCTCTTTATGCTGACAGATTTCTGATCTGCTGCAACTTCTGAATGGAAACCCTGTCACAAATCTTTACAAAATACCTGTTTTAAAGTCTGTGCTGGTGCCATGTCAAAAACTTGGTAAAGCAATCATGGTGCATAATGATCTCCAATATCTGAAAGAGATAACTCCATGCAATTTTCACCACATCCATGGGGTGCAATAGGAACTTGGATGCTTCCAGATATGGACCCCAATTAACTCAGTTAAGTCAGTACCTTCTCTTTTAAAAAGGTTCAAAATGAACAGGAATACATGCTGCAAAAACCTCTCAAAAATCTTGGCTGAAACCCCATGGCATAAAAACATACCTAGGCCTTCGATAATCATGTGCAAACTGGAGTCAAACAAGCTTCACTCTCTCTTAGTTTTTACATACACTTGACACTCCAAGAAGCCCGCCCAGACCTCTTCAGAAACCTATAGAAATCGTTGTTGGGCCATGAACTTCAAATGTATATTACAAGACTAGAATTCCAGTGTGAGTGAAACACACATATATACAAAGTCCAAATTTAGCCTGCCTTAGGAATGCCATCTAAACTTTGCCACCCCAGCATACAGGGGAGGTCATATTTCTTGTGCTGTGAGTTGGGTTACCACAAAGAAGCTTCCTCAAAAATGCTGGAAGACATAATCTCTCCAACTATCAACAGAGGCCTTCATCTTGCCATGGCACCTCTGCTCCTTGTGCTCAGATAGGATAGCAGGAATATTGTACAAATTCACCTACCCTGCCAACATATACTGGAGTGGAGAACTCAGTGCACAACTCCATGGTGGAGGTCACAAAGTTCTTTTAACCAAAACACGCATTTGATCCTCCACACATTTCAGTAACAGCACCATCTGCTAGCATGCTGATAAGACAGTTGGCACATCTTTTCATTTGACTTTTCTCTGCACATGAGACCTCCAGTTCCCATACTCAAGTTCTTCTAGCCTGGATCGCTTTACAATCCCAGCTAAGTTTTTCAAACAGTTAGTCAAGACTTGAGCTGCCATCCCACAGACGACACTCACCTTCCTGCTAATCTCAATCCCCTAAAAAGACCAGTTTCATTATCAAGTTGGAACACAATCAACATAATGAATTTCAACAGCACACATTTAGGTACAGCTTTCTGAAGGTGAAGAGCTCAACAATTCTACCCTTAACAAATCAAAAAACATTCTCATTGATAAATATCTGACATTAATGTAGAGGCACACAATGAAGCAAGAAAGAAAGAAAACTGTCATATATAGACATTTCTTTGTTCTTGGATTGAAACAGCCAGGACAGACCTGAGGTGGGGAACACAATTGAGTGCAGTCATATCTTTGTCATTCAGAAAGTATCAGACCATTGCCTCTTCATGAATGGCAGACACTAACTGCCGTAACTCCCCACTGACACCACCAGCTCCCAACAGTGGGTGCATAAGAATGAGTTCAAAATTTTCAGAGAAATAACAATGCTAAAATTGGAGTCCTGATTTTCTTTCTACACAAGCACTCAGAAGACACAGTCATGATGACCACTGGCACTCAAGAGGCCTGGCTGATCAAAGGAGTCAATGGTATCCTCCTCCAAGCTGCTTCGGATTCAACCAAATGTAAAATGACTGTCAGAAGACCCTTTAGCTTTGTCAGTCAAACTGGATGCCACCCCCCTCCAACTCAGATGATTCATATGTGAATGATTACAACCTTGTTCCCCCACCTGCCCCAGAGCTCAGGGGTCATGTTGGCACATGCATTCTGAAATTCTGGGCAACTAGAAAGGGTAGTAGTACCTCGCATATAAGTACCTTATACCATGGGGAACAGAAAAGATAAAGCGATAAATATTACATTGAAAACTAGTGATGACTTATGTGGCTCTGACTGCAAAAGGCACTTCCTGGTGAGTAATCATGTTACCAATCACAATATACTATTAACCCCATGCAAGGACTAAGCTCACAGATCTATTGAAAGACCTACCATACTGAACACCATTTGGCTGCTGAAACAGTGTGGCTTTGAGGAGATAGGAATGGTCACAATAAACAAAGTGCTGTGAGCCAAGACCATCCTAAATATGGTACATGGTCTAACATAATCTAATCCTCACTGTTAACTTAACATGGTTGACTTCCTGACAGCCAGATCTGTTTTGTTGATGCCCAAAATCCAATGCAAAACTGGAGTCTGATGTGTGGGATTTGCTGAGTAGCCTCTGCCTATTGTGTAGGCACCAAGGAGTATGTCACCCTGAAAGTTGCTGAAGACATTAGATGCTTGGAGGCACAAAACTATCTTGTACAGCACCTACCACCCCTTAACTCAAACATCAGAACCTGACACTGCAACCTAATCTCAAAATAGGTCAGGTCACTTATTGAGGATTATACCTCACAAATAAATAGGGGTAGTTTCATTAAGCAAGCCTATGTTGTCAGGACATGGACCAATGCATAATCCAGTTTGCATTTTGCAGCTACAAGAATTCTTGGGCTCAAATTCCTAATGAAGAAAAGCTCACCTAGCTCTTAAGTTTTGCAATGGAGAAACCTCAATGGTGGCAGATCATTCTCCAGAACAGGACTTTCAGGCATCTATGGCATTTTATCTTTCAAGCCGTCTCTCTGCTTCTGCAAGCCACACTTTCCACAAACGTTCAAGGAAGAGCACAAAGTGGACCTGCCAAATCAAGAAAAGAATGAGCAAGGTCAATTGTCAGATCAACTGAGTCAGAAGTATCTGAAACTACAGTTTGCTCATCTAGAAGGTATGGACTTGCAGACTTTTCATTCTGAGTGTGTGCCAACTGCCTGGAGTTAGACAAAAGGAGTCACTGCCCTTCAAGTTCAATACCAGTTATGCCCACGATGCAGAAGTCCCCCTACAGTAAATAATAGCACATGACTGACACAGTTGCAAGCTCAACTTAATGCCAAACTGAATGCTTGAACTACATCACTCTGGCTGCAGAAAGGGACAAGCAAACTTGCCTCCAAGAGACCAGCTGATGTTTCTTGCACTGTTGCAATTGCAATTTCTGCTGCTTCCTTGTATGGATAACTGTCATTCACACCTCTTATTAGTCCCTGTAGTACACCATCTGCAGATACTGATCAAACTGTAGACAGGCATCAATCTCATAAAGAACTGGAGCAACAATGCTGGGTGCTTGTGGTCAGTGGGAGGATGCTGCAACTTACCCATACACTCCACATGAAATGGCAGGAAATGCAATGTACTTTACACCAGCTTTAGTAGCCACATCCATAGAACTCCTGTAAACAATTAAAACCAGATGTTCAAGTTGAATGACCTTCACAAATCCTCAATCTGGTTACTTCCACAAAAACTACACAGTTCATGCCCATTATTGCAGCACTACCATCCTTTCAAAGATATACCTGTATGCTTTAGCCAAAGGCTCTGCAGAAATCTCATCACTTTCATAGATTGGCCCCACAGTGTGAACAACTTTTGATGCTGGGAGATCGAATCCTCTGCACACAGCACCATAGCTGTTATCATACTACATACATGCACATGAGTGAAGAATTTATGGCAAGAAGTTCTGAAATTGGTGGAAGAGTCCAATGTAGTACCTCGTGATTACAGCAGACCCAGTTGGGCATCGCACACCTCTCCTCACCTCCGGTTCAGCATAGCATGCTGCTAAAAGCTTGGGCCCTGCTGCTCTATGTATTGCTACATTTATCAAGAAAAGTTCACAATTGCAGAGGTAGAGATATTTAGCTAGCTTTCCATAGACAAGCTTCTAGTAAAAAAGACTGTATCTGTTTACAATCTTAGGCTTGACTAAGTCATATAAACCTTGGAACTTCATTGCAGACAGGAAGCCACTCTCACCATTAAAATTTAGGTCTTATTCTTCTAAAGGCACATGAGACCACTAAACAAGAAACAAAAGATATTCTGATAGATTGTACCAGGATTCTTGACAAGACTACCCTACCAACACAGATGTCAAGTTTAAGCAACAGGAAAAATCAGCACTTGCTTTCTACTAGAAAAGAATGTGCAAATCACAATTTCAGATTGAGGATGAAGCAAATACCTCCATCAACACCTCCCCCACCTAACATTGCTTCATTCGCAGCATTCACCTGCACAAAGCAACCATCAGCTTCCCTTCCTTACTTCAGAAAGAAGCTATAATTTGCTAGTAAGACGCACAAGATGAACTTGGCAGAGAGGCGGACGAAACCTTCCTTGATTCTTGTACAACACAATTGCCCCTCTGCATAAACAATGCCTTCACACACATAAAAGAGCATACAAGCTCTTTTTCTCCGCTCCCTCAACGATGTGAATAGACAACTTGCCGATCTGATTGAAACCAGGACTAAATGAGAGAGGGCGGAGACAATGTCAAGTTCATTGTCAAGCTTCTTATTTGCAAAAACGATGCGAGCTAGGAACTTACAATTGCGTCTGTCTCTCCGTCAACAGACCATTTGGTAATATCGCCTTGATGGAGCACCAGGGAGCATGAATCAGTGAGGCGGAACCACTCTCCCTCTCGTTTCCTCTTCTTCCTCTCCAATCGGCCGTTTTTCTCTCCATCATCGCCATCCGCAGCTGATCCTCCACCACCGTCCGGCGACCTCAGCCCTGGGCCCCACCCCAGTCCGGCCCCCATCGGCAATGAACTTCCTCCTTCGTTGTGATCCAGTCCTTCTTCGTCTCCATCCTTAACCGACATCATCCGCTGTACAAGAAAAGCTCCGGTTTCCTCCTTCTCCTCTTTACAAGCAGCCGAGTCCTCAACACCGGTGTTTTTTCCTAAGAACCGGTGCAAACTGTTATCGCTTCTTGCCGAAGAACCAAAACCCCAACCATGAGCGAAAGAAAACCTATCACACGAGGTCAGATCCACCAGAGCCCTCGAATTGGTTGAGGAAGAAGGAGGCAAGCAAAGGCGAGCGAGGGAGCATCGCCACAGCGACTCGAGCACTGGAAGCAGCACCGATCGAACAGAAGACGATGACGAAGACGACGAAGACGTTGCGCAAAGCCGGACGAGATGCATCTTCAGGTCTCCCTTTGCTGTTGCAACCCAAAACAACGACAACAAAGGAAAACCATCGAGTATCTTCTCACGTATACATACGTACATAAGCTTAACTTTTAATAAGTAGTTATTTCGTTCAGTGAAATTAATACTAAAAAACCAGTCTAGGTAGGGCGTTCTTAGGATGGGCTATTATCGTACTCCCTGCTCGGATACGGCAACAAACAAACTGGTGAACAATTAATTAAATTTTAAACCTTAACTTTGGCACTTGGTTTTTTCAATTCTGAATTTTTCAGCAAGTAATGATTATACAAAATAATGAACAAACAAATTCTTGTTATGTTTATGGGACAGTCTAGTGTGTCTATATCTAGATTCTAAACTGTTTCAATCTTAAGTTCTTGACCTTTAAGGTTTGCAATGCAAACTGGACAGTTATAAACTTTGCAGATTCTTAATTTTATGATAATTATAACTTTTTTGGCATAAGTAATAAATAATTTTTGAAAATTTTGACAAAACGAAAAATAATTTAATTTATGTCCTAACCATTCACGTACTGCAGTAGTCCAGGCCAAAAATAGTTTGGAGAGTTAAAACTAGAATCATCGATTCTGGTTTGACTAGCAAAAACTAAATCAAAACCAGGTCTGATTTTTGGACTTGAAATCAAATTCTCAAAAAAAATTTAAGGAATCAAAATTGAAACCAGAACCACAATGTTGTTGTTTTCGAAGACCCAAAACTGGAACCAGGATTTTTTATTTAAAAAAAGACTAAAAACATTGCCTCACGGATTGTTAACCTGCCTGCCAAACCTTAAAAAAAAAAGCACCCAAGAAATGGTGAGAAAAAGAAACAAAGCTGAAGGACCAAAGTCCAGGCCAGCAAACAACCCAAAAGAGGCATGCCACACAGAGAAAAGGGAACCACTAAGTACCAAAACCTCCACCAGTCGCATGTTAACCTGCTTTTAATAGGTAGAGCTTTGGTTTGGTTAGGATAGAACAGCCCATGAGTGATCACTTAAGGTAGGGTTTGCTCGCTGCTTTGGCAGGAGGGCCCAATTGTTTATAGTGCCCAAAGAGTAGATGAAGCCCTCCTCTTGGCACATTTATTGCACTAAAAATTGGCAAAAATGAACTGGAGGCAAGAAAGCTACAGCCCCCTGGAGTAAGGGCCCTGGAGTAAGGGGGTGTCTTTTTTTCTTTTTTAAATCAGACTGAACAGCTAATAGCCTATTTCTCATTCTCTCAAAAAATCTTAAAATATTACTCTCTTCCTTTTAGAGTTAGAAGACGATTTGTAGAGCGTAAGATGGTGATCTCAAAGTAGTTTAAATCACTCAATTTGAGAAAAATGAGAAAGTTATGCACTGATGAGGTAGGAGGGGTCAAATGAAGAAAATGAAAAAAAAACGTGTTTTGTAATTTTCTTTTTTAAAAAAATTACTGCTCTTTTTTGGCTGCTCCTTTGGCTTTGCATTCCAAAGATGATTGGTAGAGCTTGAGAAGGTGCTCCTATAACATTTTAAATCCCTCAAAATGGAGAAGAATTAACAAAGAGTTGCCAAAGTGATCGATGATAGGCTAGTGATCAGTGATGGGCTGCTCTACCCTACTTGTAAACGGACTGGAACCAGGTCTGAATTTTAGTATCAAAACTGGGACTCTCCAGGTACACTAAATACTAGTTATGATAACCTTAATCATGTAATCCTCTTAAGAGACCTTTCCATGCTGTGGAAGACAATCCCAGATAAATGGGATGCCCTATGGACCTATTCTTTCCCAATGTACAGCACTCGGAGAAACTTCCTCAGAGTATTTGGATGGCACCTTAAAACCCATGAAATGATGGGAGATACTACACCTTCTCAAGAGAGAGAAGGACCTCATGGCTACATAAACAACTCCCCCATCTTCCCCCAGCAAAAGAACCCTAGGGCATTATGTCAAGGGAGCTCCCCCAATTTTAAATGTTCCCACATTCCCATGGACATATTTCTTTTTTATGAAATAGGAAAGAAGAGAGGAAATAAAAAGAGAGTTGTTTACGCAAGGGGAGGTTCTCGTACCTATGCGTTCTCCCAAGGTTTGGGAACACTCTCGGGCTCACACCCTTGGGTGCCCCTCCCTCAGGAAAATACACTCGAACGAGAACCCCCCCTACAACTTAAGAGTACAAGGATCAGTACGCACACTTAAGTGTAGGGGGAGGCACTCCTGTGTGTGCATTATGGCCTAGGAAGTGAGCTTGAGGTCTATAAAAGTGAGTGTTATAACAACAAAATATGTATTGAGATTTATTTATTGATTTATTTAAAATGTTCATAAAATTTGCTGAATGTGGATGTTATAATGTCTTGTTATGGGCAATCACTTATTTTATTTTATTTGTGTCCTTATTTTAAAACCACTTAAATACTCATAGAAAGATGAAGGATGAAAAATGTGTTTCAATATCAATTTACACATTGTGTCTCATTCGAATTTATCTTATGGAAAAATGGCCAAAAGATTTGGAGTTCTAAGATACTAGATTAAACTTGGGCTCTGCATTGCTACACACTAGCAATGACTATAAATTTCTACATGTATTTGGAATTGTAATTATGATAACAAAATTGCAATAAACAAAAAATAAAGAAAGATTTCTCAATTTTTTCAAAATAAAATGTGTTTTCCTCTCTTACATTATACAAATAAGAATGAAAATAAATGCCATGAGTGTTGTCAAAAAAAATAGAAAAAAAACATAGCAAGCTTCCAATAGAAAAAAATTAAGAGATTTCAAAAGATGCATGCAACAACAAATTTGAAAACAAGAAATCCAAGAGGTTGCAACCAAAGAAAAGGATGTTATATAAATATGTCATTCTAGGTAGTTATATAAGAAATTTTGAGTTAGAATAATTCATTTCAGCATATTATGGGAAGGACATGGTAGGACAAAATATTATGGAACCCTATTGTCATCCTATCTAAACCATCTTAATGAAAATTCGTTGTCCCTAGAATTTACTATTGTAATATCTTTATCATTTTGGCAACAAACTATTGAATAATTATTTAAATTGCAAATTTTAATTTCGGCACCTAGTTTTTTAATTTTTTAATTTTGGGCAAGTAACAATTATAAATAATAATAAACAAGCTTTTATCAATGTTATGGAGCAATCTAGTGTGTTTAAACTACTTTAGTTTTAAATCACTATCATGGAAGGTCTGCAATTCAAATAATAACAGTTAACTTTTTAATTTATTAAAATGTTGACACAGATAATGAATAATTTTTCAAAATTTTGACAAAACAAAAAATAATCTAAACTATGCTAAAATGGAAAAGGTACTATGGTAGTTGGTAAAAACTTAAGGTTGTTAATAAAGCCTAAAAGGGGAGGGGATTCTAAAAATAATAAGGAGCATAAGACAAAGTTGTAGTCAAGTTCAACCCACATTTGGGGAATGTACCCCATCCATTGAATTTACCATTGTAAATCTCAAGGCAAAGCTTTACCATGAACCTATACATATGTAAATCATGATGCATATAAAGAGGGGTGAGTTTTTATGCCTACTCCTTAAAGGTGGGTGAGGTTTGATGCCTATGAATTTAAAGAAGTAGGTGTAGGATCTCTCCACTTTTACAAATAAGCATAATTTCATTTTTATTTTTTTTAAAGATATTCATGGATATATCATATAAGGTGTATTATTTTTTAACGTGACAAAAATTCACCATTTTGCAAAATTTTAAAGGTGCATGCGAAAGGCCTTTATTAAATTAGCAACATAAAAAACAAAAGTTTGCCAAAATCTAATGACCATGAAACAAGGGAGGTTAGCCTTATTATAAATGGTTGGGATCTATTTGTCATTATTGACTATGGCAACGATCTTGTGTTTGCCATTTGTTCTTAGGTTAATGACTTATGTCATCATTGTGCATTGCATTTTATTGTAGTCATCATAAAAAATTGTTCCTATTTGCAAATGAATTTGCCATCACAAGTTTATAATCAATTAACCCCATCACCATCCCCTTCACTCTTGGTGATAATGTCATCACCCATTTCTCATCTATTATTACATGTACCAGCTTGAAACAATGATGTTGCTTTATTTTTAAGTCTTAACTTTTTAAGTCCTTTCATATTCATCAATTAGTTTTTAACATGCTTGTAATCAAGCTATGCTACTATCATTTTCTTTGAAGTTCAAAGTTCATCAATTAGCACTACAAGAAATCCTGACTTTTTTTACTGGTAAATTTTGGTCAAAAAACCCCCCATATGATCTTTTTGCCCCCGTGGCCAACTTGACCAAAGTGCCATTTTCTACAAGTTGATTTGAACTTGACCATTTTGACTATGTTTTTTTTGGTTGGTCTTTTTTACTAGGTTTTTTTTATTGAACCATCTTGATAATAATATAATTTGGGTAGCAACCAGAAATATATATTATTTAAATTATTTTATTTAAAATGAATATGAAAATATTAATTAATTACCCTACCTACCCTACTATGCCCTAACCTTAACCTACATACCTACTGACCTAATAAATAAACCTAATAATTAATGCCAAAAATATTTTTTTATTTACCTACTAACCTTATGTCCTAGGCTTAAATTAGGCCATTTAACTTAACCACTTAGGCAAGACCAAGCCTTCTAAACTGAGCCAAGCCCCCTAGGCTAGACCAAGTAGCCTAAACTAGGTGGTTAATTTAGTAAGCATTGCAACCTAGGCTACCTAATTAGGTCACCTAAATAGCCAAGGTAGCCTACATTGCAACTGTGGGGACTTGAATTCCTCACCTTCACATTGAAGAGTTAAGTTTTTAACCATTGCACCACCACCCCATAAGGTGATTTTTTTTGGATAACATATTGGAATAAACATGATTTTGAACTAACATATTATAATCAAGTTCCATGAATTTTTCTCAACATATTGCACTAAATGAACTTGAATTTTCTTAGAATGCTTACATAAATAGGTAGGTTATAAGTAGGTTAACATAAGTAGGTAGGAGGTACCTATTAATAAATGCATGTATTTATGTAACATGTAAGTTATAGTCTATTAAACCTTATAGGTACCTACTAAGTTTATGTTTATACTTACTAACTTGTAATTAATAAATCTAACCTAAGCATACTAGATAGGTAGCTTAGCTTATTAATTAGGTCTAAGGTTAAACTACCTACCTAATATTAGGCTAGGCTACCTACCTAATAACTTAGGTAGCCTAACCTAGGTTAGTTACATACCTACCTAACAAGCCTAAGTGGCTTAGGTAACTTAGGTTAAACTACGTACCTATTTAGTAGGCCTAGGTTAGGCTAACTTGGGCTACCTAAATTAGGTTACATACTTACCTAATAAGCCTAAGTAACTTAGGTCAAGTTACATACTTACCTAATGGGCCTAAGGCAAGCTATCTACCATGTAGGTTTTGGTGCCTTAAGCTAACCTACATATGTACCAAATATGTTTAATTAAGTTGTTTAGATTAAATTACTTACCTTGTAGGCTTAAGTGGCCTATGCTATGTACATAACTACCAATTAAACTTCGATGCTTTAGGTTAAACTACCTTATACCTAGTAAACCTAAGTGGCCTATGTTATTTACTTAGTAGGCCTAGGCTATATACCTATAATAAGCTTAAGTTAATAGGCTACCTACATTGCTAATAGGTCTAGATAATAAGCCTAGGTACTTAGGATACCTACCTAAAAGGTTTACACTACCTAATTATAGGCTACGTCTTAGGTAACCTACTAAATAGGTTTAGACTAAGCTATTTAGCTAAGTTATTATTTAGGTTATTATTTGTCAAACAACTTATTAACCTATTAATTATGTTAGGCTAGATAGGTAATTTAAGCCTAGTCTAACCTACTAGTTACGTTAGCTAAGTAGGTAGTCTACCCTTAACAAGTAAGTTAAATTATCAAATTAGGATGGTCAATTTGACTAAACCTTATCCATTCAATATGGCTAATTTGATTAAGTCATGGCCATTTTGATGGACATTTGTCCATTTTGACTAGATCTTGTATTCACATTTGGTCAAAAAAATCATATTACTCAAATGTAATTATCAAATGTAACATGTGTTTTTCATGCCCCAAACCTTTAGTCAAAATGGACATACCCTTGGGTCAATGTGAACACTTTGGTCAAGTTGGCCTTTTTTTGTATTGTATTTTTTCATTTAAAATTCAAATTCCAACCTCCATTGTTGCATTACATTGCATTGCAATTTAAAAACTAAATTCTAAATTACAATATTAAAGTGTTTGGAAGATCAGTTGCTAGGATTTTCGATGTTGGAACTTGGTTATTTATGATTGTTCAATGTTATGCAACCATCATGCAAAACAAACATGTTTTTTAGTCTTAAAGGTGTGGATTCAAAAATTGTAAATCTTCTTTTCAATTCAAAACAATGAAGTTTTGATATTTTTGAATCTTGATTTATAAAAAAAAGGTGTGTTTTGTTTCTTGAAATACAATGCAAGGTTCACATTTTGTGGAAAGTAATGTGCATTTGAGGGAAATTGGGCAACATTTTGAATTTTGTTGTAATCATTAAAGTTATCCATAAAGTCAAGTGATTAAGGGGTGATTTCGGCATAATAACGCATCAAATGTGTAATTGGGAGTTCAATTTTACAAAATGAAATTATTAGTGAAACTAAATTTTTCATTAATTTTGGTGCAAAATTTAATTTCATCCCCTATCTTTCCTTTTTCCTAAACACCTACATTATTGCTACTACATTTTCATTGCTAAAATGCATTATTATTATAATTACTCTCAAACCACATGCATCTAATCCTAAGTTTTAATATTTGATGCCTTAACTTAACAAAATTTCATTACTTTACGGATAACATTGCATAAAGGTTAAAAAAGGGATTAAGGGATGAAAGAAAGGCCTAAAAGCAAGATGACTTTACAAATAACTTTATTATTTTTACTATTCATTAGAACACCATGCCTCCTTTGAATTTCAAATATAAGTTATTTTTCTTTCATTAATGTTAATTTTTGGGTTTGTGCTTTTTGAATTTGATGTTCAATTAGGGTTTCATGTTGTTGCTACTAGTTTTTGTGATCTTAATACCTTTGTTAAAAAAATTGGTTGCCCATAATCATGTTGCATTAAGCTTCAGTCCTGGTTCTGTTCATGCATCCACTTTTGGTTACAACTCCACCATGGTCATTTTTTGTCTAGTTTGACAATACGAATGATGAAGTTCCTATTGTTACGCCATCTATAAATCCACAAAAAGAGGGAAAAAAATGTGATGTTCAAGAAGTTTTTGAAGATGAATGGGTTGCCAAGTTCCCCTAGTTTAGACCCATCATAGATGTTGAAGGTAAGCTAAACATGTACGTGGTGCATTGTAAGACATGGACAACAATGGTAAGGAAAAAAATTTAAACATTAAACTTGATGATTTATAACAACATTTTGGCAAGCGAAAAACTTTGGTTGCTCATCTAGGTGTACAATGGGTCAACATTACCAAAACAATCAAATTCAATGTTAGTAAAATGAAAGGATTCATACCATTCAAGGTCCTTTTTTTTATTGTGCAATTGATGGTCAATGGAGGAAGGGCATAAAAGAAGAAAAGATACAATCAATTCATGTCAATACTCCACTTTCTAAAAGCATGGCAAGCCCATGATTGATTTTGAACATATGAAGTCATTGTTTGAGTTCTTAAAGTTTACCCATGTGCCACGAAAACATTGAACAAATTTTAATGAGTGGGATATTACAACCATGCATAAATGTGGTTTTAAATCAAATGAAATTCTTTGTGCAAAATACTATATTTGTTTCAATTAGTTGTGATGAAATACAACTATGAACAATTAGTCTTAGATATATGTGCACACATATACATTGTTGAAGACTTGAGAAAGGTGCCAATTTTTTTTAATCTTGAAAGGGTTGTGGATGGAAACACATCCAGTTTTGAAACCCTTTGATTCAATCGCCTCCTCTAACTTAGTGCATTCAATGTGTATTTTAAAACTAGTTGTGTAGTTGGGTAGTTGGGTCAACTAAAATTGTACACTATGTATATTGATGCCAAGTTACAGTATTCATATGACCACTTCAAAAACTTTTTGGACTTGGTTGAGTGTATTAATTTGTATTATGCATTGTGTGGTGGATTAGATTACGAACATAAGAGGAATATGTTATTTTTGAATTCATTCAACACTTGTACATGTTCCACAAAATTGTCAAATTTATTAAATAACTTTTCATGTTGATTAAGGATGATTAGGCATCTGCATGCCAAAGTGTTAAAAAACAGTGTAATGGTGTTACCAAAGGCTTGATTGACAAGTTAAACAAAGATTCATACACAAGAGGTGATGAATGTTATAGACATTATTTACCTTCAATATTGGCTTTAATCAAATGTTATCATGACATTCTTTACCCATTTAGCCATCATGAAAAAACAATATTGGGCCACAACAAAACAACCTTGCCAACTAAAGTTTCACATGGTCCCTTATTTGATGTTAATTTGCTTAATCATCAAACTTCTATCTTTGTTGCCATTATGCAATGGAATTATGTTGCTACCATGTTAATTATAACCCTACTACTTGAATGTGCATGTGCTTACATATTAACTAAGTTTTGAAACACAAGGTATTTAAATACCTAAAGCTTGTTAAGTTGATGGCCATGGTTGTTCTGGGGAATGTGGAAAACAAACACACATTTTTTACAATTACTTTTGTGAAGTCAAAGTTGAAAAATTGATTAACTACCCACCTTGATTTGGTTGTCCAAATATATGCTCAAAATTATTCACTCTTGAAAGTTTTCTATTCCATATTACCATCAGTCAATGGAGTGAAAAAAAGTTTTGTTGATATTTTCCATTGATTATATGGTTTGAATTCAACCTTCCTTGCAAGTTATGAATGTATCCAAATTTGTGTCTATTTGTAAATAACAATTTTAATATCAATGTGTTATGTTCTACAAGTTTGCTTTCCATTGCAACAAGGCAAAGTTCATTTATATGGATTAGGGTTCAATTCCCTTAAAAGACATCACAAATTCCTATCACCACAAAATTAAAATGCATCTTTAGCCTTAATTAAAAGCTTGGAATTTATCCTAGGGTTTTTTGTTTTGCATTTAAGGATTATGCAAATTATATACACATCATAATTACAAGTAGATGTAGTATTTGAATTTTGTCAACTTCACAAATCATATTTTTATGTTGTTCAAAATTGAATTATTTGTCCTTACATTATGCAAATACCATGACTAAATCACAATTTTTAACTTTATGTTGTGCAAGAGCATTTTCAATTTGTCAAACTTGCTAGAATTTGGATCTAAGGTTTAATTGTTCATTGTGTTTTTGTTTATGTTGTCTAAGTGGTTTTCATAAAATTGTTAAAATTTGGATATAATTCTTGGAGTTTGTTGAGGTTTGTAACATCAAGAAAATGCAAATGGCCAAATAATTTTTTACTAAATCATAAGATCTCATTTGTGACAAAAAAAATTTCTACATGTTTTCACACATTAATCAATTTAAAATTCTATGTAATAAGTAATATTTTTAGGTGCATTGCATCAAATTTCATGAATGAGCAAATGGATTACACATTTGTGGAATCATTGTACATACAAAAATGTTATGCAACTTGAATGTTACTTCTAATTATCTATATTCTATAAACCCTCAATTTGGGCATACTAGTAGTGATCATCCATGAATCTAAGATGGTTGATGGTTTTTACAATTGGATTTGCAAAATTGGATTGATAGTGACAATTTTTTTTTCTTTCTCATATAAACCTAAACTCAAGATGCAAAATTATTAAATTGATATATAGTGGGAAGATCTATTGGCTAATTGACATGCATTTCTTCAAAATGTTCATTTTTAGGAAGAGATTTTACCTTGCAATCTCAAATTACATGCAATTTCTTCCATGTAAAGTTGGACTTAATATGCATGGGTAAATTTATAAACATTGCCACCAACTTTTGGCCAAGTAGGGAGGTCATTTCCATTTTATTTTAAATGGCGTGCAAAACAAATTGAGGCTCAATTTATTGAGAAAAAAAAACTTTTAATCAATCTAAATGTAAATAAAGTGCCTATAATATGAAATTATACCTAGTATAATTTTAAATGTATTCAAAATAGGCTACTATTTCATAACAAATAAAAAATAAATTCCTCAAATTTTTTTCTAAAATATACAAGTAATGATTTCCTGAAGCTCTTGGCTCGGTTGATCATCTAAAAACTAGAAAGGAATGTTGGAGCAAGGTTTTGAGATATGTGAAAAAAACTATTAAAACTTGAAACTTACCTACATGCCAAATGTGTGTTGGGAATATAAACTCAAAACCTATATCTATAATTTTCCATTACATCTTGTAGCAATTTGCCTGAAGATTGTTTTAACAACATCCAAGAAGAAAAAAATCCTTTTCCATTGGAGGAGGCAATGCTTTTGTACCATATGAACCCTTTGTATTTATAAAAAATGTAGCATGGTAGACGCCAAAATTGTGATCATTGATGTAGGCAATTTTTCCCCACTTGCATGGCTTTATCAAACGTTCCAAATTCCAGTTGTGATTTGTTTTCCATTAGGTGTCATTAGGGGTAAGAGTTTAAATGTAACATCTTATTGTGTTGGATACTAGACTATAATTAATGATTTACCTTTAAAAATATATAAGGCACCACATTATGATAATTTCAAATGTTCCCTACAATAGATGCATGATGTAGTAAATTTTAAATGTGTTATGTTTAAACATTGACATAATGCAAACTATTGTTAGGGACATGAAGAAGGGCATTCCTTGTTCAACCCTTTGTTGCATTAACATGGTGGAATTTGGATTGTCGATAATGAACATGGCCTTTTGTTAGACAAGGAATGAAATTATGATGCAATTGACTATGTTGTTGGTTTAGCATGACTTTCCATCTACAATCGAATGATAGTTCTAGACCATTGATTATTATGTTGCTTATGACTTCTGGAGGTCAAATGATGAAAATGCTAGTAAAAAAGCTAAAGGTTTGTTTTTATGTTTTGGATGATCTTAATGTAAAACCAAACCACATGCATGTAAGTTGTTCAAAAATATCACATAAGATGTGTTTACATATTAACATATATTGATTTTTGGATTACAATCCATTTTCAAAGAAAATAGGCAATTTACTTTGAAATTGTTGTCGCTTACTATAATGGAGAATAAAAGCCAATGGTGGCAATGGTAAACACAATTGGATGTATGCTTTGAATCCTTTTTCAAAATGATGTAGGATAGGTGGTTGGGGCTTCGAAAATGTTTTTATTAGATGAGCCCGATGCATTAGCCATTGTTAATGCATTTCAAGCCATTCTTTTGGAGCTTTGTAATTTGTTGAGGGCTACACATGTGCACACCAAGAAGATGGAATTGAAATGTCAACTAATGAAAATCAAATACAATTATTGTTGCAAGGAGTGAAAAATGAAAACTATGAATGAGGAGTTTGAATTAGGTATATTTGCTTCAATATTGGGGTGATCACCAACTCTCTTCATTAATTCTACTCACCTAAGTTTGATGATTCACAATATAAACATGGGAGTTTTTAAATGTGAAGATGATTCATTTAAAAGGTCATCAAAGCTATGAATGTAGTTTTCATGAATTCTATTATAGGCCATGGAGTTGTATTTGAAGAATTGAGAATGTGTAGTGAGATGAATGTTGGGGGAAGTTTGAAGAAGGAATGCAAAAAAATGTTAAAAAACATTTGCCAAAAAAATTGTGATTGTGAAAAAACATTCAAAGTTTAGTTCCAAGTGGCTGAAAAACACAAATTGTAAACAAGTGTGAATGTAAACAACAAACAACTTTTAAGTCATGTATATCAATAATCAAATTATTGTATATTTTATAATTGTGTAACCTGATAGATTTATTTTAACATTGAGTAATGAGCATGGGGTTTTACTTTTAGAAGACTACTTGAAAGTCAACAAAAAGTTCCAAATTTCAATTAGAAAGGACTTTGAAATTTTGGCTTGATTGCTTCTTCTACCATTTTTGTGTAGGTTTGCAAAAAATTATAGAGAAAATGAAAAGCTTTAGCTTTCAATGTTCAACATTGCTATTGAAATTGGAATGGAATTAAGGTAGTGTTTCTCTTTGCTTCATAGTGCTCATTACTTTATCAAAATATGTAATCAATAAAAGGCTAGCTTTTAAATATGAACACACAAATTTCTCCTTAATTTACAATCTATTCACACATTTAATTCACATTGCATAATTCTTGTTCACCAACTTTCTACCAAACCTAAAATTTCATTCACACCATTGTTACATTCTTCAAATACTAAGTTAGATTTTTTTGCCATCTTCATCACCCCATCAAGTTGGGTAACCATCCTATTCATTACACCACATGAAAAAATTGCAATATGAAACTACCTTACTTAAATAAATGTCATCAACCAAGCAACATTGAAAAAACCACAAGAAAATCACCAGAAGTCCTAAAAACACATTTAAGACATTTCTTCAAGTGCTTTACATTGGCCATCAACCTTGGTACTCGTTTTCTCCTTTCTGTTTGGGCATGGGGAAGGAAACAAATACTGTAGTACATTGCTAGCTTACAGACTGATTATATAATTTGTGAGAACATTGAAAGACATAATTTTGTGAAGGAAAATGTAGAGTCTTTTGAAATATTTAATAGTATTCAATTTCCAACACCGAATCTTCAAAATTAAACAATTATTCAACATACATTTGTTGAAGCTGCTGCTGTACTAAGGTATAAAAAAAAGTGAATAATCTATCTATCAAGCAAGGTAGTTTGTTTTGTTTTATTTTGTTTCATTTTTTCATGCCGAGCTCTCCTGAACCATGGCGTTTCATGCCACATTGTTGGTATCTTTGGAAAGCTCTTGATGGGTAGGGGGTGCACCAACTTGGTTTGAGACTGTTTGGAGCTACAGTGTGAACGCTATTGATTATTGAACCATTTTTTCAATGAAAACTAAACAAAATCAAACCTGAAAAGTTTATTGGAATTTGGGAGTGTTCTTGGTGTTGTGGGAAAGCCCCTGAAAATTCATATTTAAAAAATTTTATTTCATAATTTTCAGAGCTAAGGTGTGAAAGATATTGATTTTTGAGTGGATTTTGTTACTGGAAATTCAAACAAATTGCAAAAATTAGGTTTTGGAAGGAAGAATCAGTTGAGCCCTTGATGTATGTGTTCATACTTGGGCCACTGACACAGGCGACACTAGTGTAAATAACGATATGTAAAAGACCTGCTATCACAACATAAAGCAACTGGAAATTTCAAGCTGGCATTTTGTTTTTCAAAATCCCAACCCACGTTTTTTGCTTTTTTCACAGTAAAAAAATGAAAAATGAAAAAAAACAAGGGATGTGTCACACTGTGGCCTTAAGGCAAAAGAAGAATTATGGAAACTCAAAAAGTATCTTAAGGCAAAAGAAGAATTATGGAAGCTTAAATATTTCACCATGCAAAAATATAAGCTTCAAAAAAAACTTCTAAAAGAAACCAAAATCCTTCATGATATCATAACTCTATAACTAAACTCAAGTTTCAACAAAAGCCAAAATATCATATTTCAAAAATCCTCAAATAAAAATAGACCTATTATTATTACCTAGTAGGGGCCTATAAAAATCCCTTAAGCTACTATACTCTATAATGAATCTGAACACAGTATCCTTGCCTTTGAAGGGAAGGCCAATAAATCTGCTGGTGCTTTATGCAGGCTAACCAGAGTTGATCATTCCCTAAATAAGGGGGTGTTTAGGGCATACCCTACACAAAATAGGCAGTAAGGTCCCCATGCCCTAGGGTTTGACAACTGTCTAGGGTTTTGAACTCTTTCTTTCTCCCCTCACTTCCCCGGGTCTATCCTTTCGCCAGTATCTCGCCATATTCTTCTCATACTTCCAGAAACTGGATTGGAGACCAGAAAATTCTAATGTATTGAATTTAGTGGTCGAAAATTAACCATAACTTTGTTTTTGGCTATTTGAAACTCCTAATGGCTGAGAGCAGCCATACCTTGCCCCGGTAATGAGCCGGGTGACCCATGTCATCTCTTGTGCTTGCCTGCCTGCAAGCTCGAGAGAGAGAGAGTTCGAGAGCGGTGCTCTTGCAAACTCTGCAGCTCTTTGTTGCAGATCTTTGATTCTTTCGCCGGACGCGCTTCTCGTTTCCTCACATTGCCTTGTCGTGGAGGTGATTACCTTTTCGTGGATGTCTTGATCATGAATTCTTTTGGTTCTTTGCTAATTTTTTCTCCTTTTGGCTTCGGCTCTAACGGTCGTCGTCGGGTTGCTCGACCTTGAGAGCTTTCATGTAAGCTCGATACCAGCATATCAAAATCCATTTTGACGTCGTCAGAAGAGAACTCTCTACTGTTCACAAATTTTTTTTCCATAAAGACTCTCTTGAGAGAGCTGTGGTGAAGTGTTTGCATTGTTTCCTGTCTGATATGATCTTTCCGCAGAGGAAAACAAGGAGACACGGAGAGAAAGAGAAAAAGTTAGACAAACCACAGCGTGGTGATCTCTAGCTCAGGCACGAGCTTGTAAAATGCACATGACACGAGAGAAATTCACTGTGGTAGAAATGTTTGCAGAATCCCGTACTACTGACAACAAAACTTTGCCTCTCTGCACACCACAAAAACAAAACATGAATACGTTGCCATTATTTTTCTTGCAAGCTCGTCGAAGCCACAAAACTCCTGCAAATGTATAATCTCTCTTTGCTTGTTGTTCAGAGCTCTGTGAACCAGTCTGTGATCTCTGAAAGAATAGATAAGCTTTTGGACTGGTGCTCCTGACCTGCAAGCTTTTATTGCGTGTTTTGAAAGCTAGATTTGATCCTCGTTTTGAAACTTGCTTTCTGAAACTCTTTCGGAAAGAAAGGCATGATACAGCGAGCATGGAGAACATGTGATCTGATTGTAGTTCTTTCTCCAGGAGCCGGAAGTTGCGTTCAAGGATCCGAAGTTTGCGGCCTGTCCCGGTTGTCGAACATCCGTCAGTACTCTCGTGAGCCTGAAATCCAGGGCTGAACTCGTTCGGTCGCCAAATGCGTGGGAATCGTGATAGGGTTTCGCCCTCGTCAGCCTCTTGTGTTTGCGAATCCAAAGAGCGGCAAACTGTTTTGTTGTTGTAGCTGTTGTTGTTGCTGGGAGAAGAAGAAGAGACATGGCAATGGCGGATTGTGCGAAAGTTGGCGGATATGCGGGATTCCGGGGTAGCAGAACGGTTTTCCCCGAAAATCACTCGATGGTTCCTGTCTCCATCAAGCGATGGAGCCTTGTGCAGGTAGAGTTTTCCGCTTTTCTATGTTTGGAAAATCTTCTTAATCTGTTTCTTCTACTCTCGTGCGGACTATTTTAATTTTGCTAGAGAAACTATCCTCTTGTACAGGCTTATTAGTGTTGTTTCCAAGGTCTCTGAACTGGTTCCTTTGTTGTTTCCATTCTTGTGTGTTGCAGGCAGACAAGAGGGCCGTGTTCTCGTCCTTGGTGTTTAGAAGAGTTGCTAACGACACCTCGAGAGACTCGGATTTCAAAACTTTGACAGGAGCTTTCAGATTAAAAGCCGCTCCAACAACCATGTGGCAGCTTTCTGAGGAGGATGCTGATTCGAGTGACAATTTTGTGCAAGGTGAAAAATTTCTCAGGGCCCAGTTTTCCTACCTTCTCTTTGATTTTTGCATAAGAAATTCAATAACACTGGCATTTGCTTCTAGCATGGATGGATTGCAGATGTGCATGCTGCCAGATGATTGAAAACATCTGTATGTCACTCAAGCAAGTCTCGCACAATTTTGCTGAATTCAAAGAATCAATGTCTTGCAGAAACTGAGAAGGAGCTGCATGTTTCGACACAGCTTTTGCAGTTAGACAATTCGTTTGATCCATATTCAGCTGTTAGTACTCCCCTATATCAGACTGCTACCTTCAAGCAGGTAACTAGGACACCCATTGCTATATACCCAATAGCAGCATTCAAAAAAGCTCTTTCCATTGCAATGGAATCTACATATCTTTGTCCCTTACATGTAGTGTTGGTCTATGGTATCACCATCTGGTTACACCACAAGTGGGTTTTTTTGCATTGGGTTTGGCAGCCATCAGCCACAGATTGTGGACCGTATGACTACACACGAAGTGGCAACCCTACTCGTGATGTCCTTGAAAGGTATGGAAAGCCAAACCTTCTATCTTTTAGGAAGTTGGAGGTTACTGCACACTTCATCGTGGATACGTTTTCTATCTTATATCCAGCTTGGCGACTATGCTTGTACCCCAGTGTATGCAGAAGCTCTGATTCAGCTCTCACTATGTAGTCTCATGTGTGCAGACTCTTAGCTAAACTTGAAGGTGCAGACCGAGCATTTTGCTTTACAACAGGAATGTCTGCACTCTCCACCATTACGCACCTTGCTAAAGCAGGTAAGCTTCATCCTCAAAGAGTTCCAAACAAGATGAAACTGGTCCTTTTGCTTCACACTTTTTGCTACAGTAATAAGACACATTTTAATCTGATTGCAGGGCAAGAAATAGTGGCAGGTGATGATATATATGGTGGCTCTGATCGCCTACTCTCACAAGTTTGCCCAAAGTCTGGCCTTGTGGTCAAGTGAGACCCCTGGCCTGTCTGAAATTACACATTGCTGGAAACTTTGCAAGCATGCAATTTGTAACATGGCGAGGGAAGGTGCTCTGGAAGGTGGTTCAAGTGTATCTGGTGATCTGACATGCTGAACTGCTTTTTTGTGTTTTGGCTTGGACTCCTTTGTCATCTTCTCTTGTCTAGGTCTAGCCCGATCCTGAAAACTGGGGCTTGTCTCCTGCAGGAGAATTGATACTGGCAATCTAGATGAGGTTAGGGCAGCAGTGGGACCATCCACCAAAATAGTATGGATTGAGAGCCCCACAAACCCACGCCAGATGATTTCTGATATCCGGGTTAGTCATACTACCTCACTTACTGGAATTCTCGCATTCAGAAATGTTGTCAGTCTGGTTAGACTTGAGCTCAAAGAAGTTAGTTTAGGGTAGTAAATTCCACCTTTGCTTTTGATCTTGTGGTGTCCCAGAAGATTGATTGCAGGATCTTTGTGCCCTTTAATAAGCAGTTCTGTCTGGGAAATGTTCTGATAACACATATTCTGGTGGCAATTTTGTACAGGAGATAGCTAAGATTGCTCATGAATATGGAGCTCTCCTTGTAGTTGACAACAGCATAATGTCTCCTGTTCTTTCCAAACCATTGGATCTTGGTGCTGGTAAAGTGTACATCAAGCTAACCTAGTACAGTTGCGGAATCTGATGCCGTGGCATCATCTTCTTGATTGCTGAGATCAAATTGACTTGTGTGAGCTTACATGTAAAACCAGTAGTCTTGCAAAAGAGTCTAAGAAAGTGTTTGTTGTATGGCAGATATAGTGATGCATTCGGCAACAAAATTTATCGCAGGGCATAGTGATGTCATGGCTGGAGTTCTTGCTGTCAAGGGTGAAAGGTGTGCATCAGAACCTTATGTCTGAACTGCTTTGAATTTCTGGATTGATGCAAACTGCTGTGACACCCTGGAGATTGTTATCATCCCTGGATTGGATTTGTCCTGATTGTCAGCAGCTCTATGCACCCTTTGAGCTTCAGACTAAGGCTGTCACTGCAGTGCAGTTTGGCAAAGGAGATTTACTTCCTACAAAATGCAGAGGGGTCAGGCCTTGCTCCGTTTGATTGCTGGCTTTGCCTTCGGGGAGTTAAAACCATGGCTCTTCGTGTTGAGAAACAGCAGGTTTGGAACCATACTGGAGAGCTTTGGTGCTATTTTCTGCCAAGATATGGGGGCTTTGGACAGTAACACCATTGTTATTGATAGAACCATAGAAGTACTGATTGGTGGTGTACAAAATCCTCCACAGGCTAATGCACAAAAAATTGCTGAGTTTCTGGCGTCCCATCCATGCATTCCTCGAGTGAATTATGCAGGCCTCCCAGGGCACACAGGGCGCAGCCTGCACTTCTCACAGGTGAGTCCTACATGTCTACTCTCTGTCTCAATCTTTGGCACATCTATTGACTATTGCACTCTACTGCACTACTGCTGATGTTGGGACTTTTGTAGTGGAAATGTGTCTCACAAATAATTTCTTCTCTGGTATTTAAGCTACAATGCCATCCAAGATTTTTTGACAGGACAGTATGTTGCATGTCTATCCAGTGCAAAGGGGCAGGCTCTGTCCTCAGCTTCAACACTGGCTCACTAGCAGTGTCCAAGCATATTGCAGAATCCACCAAGCTCTTTAGCATCACTGTCAGCTTTGGTTATTTCCTGAACCACACTTCCCTTCTCTTTCTTCAAAATAAGTCACAGTTGTAGCTCTGCAAGTGGCAAGTTGTTCTGTGGGTGATGCAAGATGTGGAAATATTTTATCTAGCCATAAGGTTACTGTGGATGTATAGTTTTTTAGTGGTTGTAGCTTATGTTGGTGATGACAGGGAGTGTGAAGTCATTGATCAGTCTACCATGCTTCATGTCCCATGCAAGCATTCCTTCTGAGGTTCGGGAGGCTCGCGGACTTACTGAAGACCTGATACGCCTCTCAGTAAGTACAAGTGAACTGTAATTGAAAGTATGAATTTTTTTGGAGAATGGATTCTGTAGATACTCTTTCCTTCATCATTGCAGATGCTACAGTCTGCCTATTCAGTAGATGCATACAATCTCTGTCTACTGAAGTTTGGTCTGATGCATTTTCTGTGCTAATATGTTTATTGGCTTTAAAAACTGCAGATTGGTATCGAGGATGTGGATGACCTGATTGCTGATTTAGACCAGGCATTGCAGACAGCACCGTATTAAAGTTGTACAAGACTCTGCATTTTATGTTCCCTTGGTAAGCTTGTGACCCGCTAAACGTTAAGGTTTGTTCAAAATAGAAGCTTAGGACATGATAGATGATTCAAGCATATTTATCATGATTGTAATTATAGATGGCATCAGACATCTCCTCACAGAATGAGACTGGGATTACACTGGAGAATTCCAGTTGTGGTCTGTAGATCTGCTTGTTTTGTTGGCAGAAGTTGAGAGGATCAGTGATGAGAAGGGAGGAGGCAGGAGAGTCGGTTTACAATACATGGATACATGGAACCTTTCATGATTTCATGATATGGCTAAGTGCACCAACCTTGCAACCACATTCTCATGTATCAGATTCTTACTGAATACAGATGTTGCAGTCTACACCATAAGAGTAGAGTTTCTCTGTCAAGTGCACTTTGCATAGTTAGTTACTATATCAGATTTGTTTTGACTCTGGACCTTGCTCCACACTTTTTATTTGGTATGCCTAATTCACAATTCCTGATATATATTTTGGGGCATCTCCAATCTTGTAAAATTGCTTGGATCTTTATACTTAGGAGTTGGATATCCATTTTTCCACTGGACTTCATGAAAAAGAAAAGCACATAAGAAAGATGAATTGAGAACTAATTTGCTTATTATGAGGACAAACTGTATTTCAGTGAATTTGCATATTTATAGACAAACAAGAGCTTCATAGAGTAAATATATCATGGATTTAAATTCAGGCCACTATATTTAACAATTTCGTTTTCTGGAATGTTTTTTCTTCACACTTACACACAAACCTATTTAACACTCTCTACATATAAAGTTGCAATCACACTTAATGCAAAGATAATGTTAAGAGAAGCAGGTTTTCTTTTTCTTTTTTTTTGGCTACAAGCAAATCACAAATGTTAACTAACATAAAATCTCAGGTGAAATCTTAAATGACCGACAATGGAGTGAGTGTCAACTTAATATCACATCTTCAAAAGACATAAATCCTGTAACACAAACACAATATTAGGTTAACAAAATGCTTTTCCACGATTCTTCTAAAGATTTGTGTTTAGGTAGCTCTCCTATACCTCCTCTAGGTGCATTAACATGAATTAAAATGTTTTGTTCACAATGATTTCATTCATGGAAGTTCAAACTATGGTATCAAATCCACACACGTTGCAAAACATGGAAATTCATACATGTTACATGAGGATTTTAGAATGTACCCTTAATTTATCTTATTCAAATCAATAACCCTTCTTTGATTATGAATAAACTAGCATTGGGCGATTCTCACTAACTTTAGAGAAATGTCAGTTTTGGTTCTTTAAGGCCATGTGTGAAAATCGCCTCAGTTTTTACTTTTTAAAAAAATAAAGGGGAGCCTATGAGAATCATCGTTGGTATTAGATTTTTTCCACGGAAAAAAAATTTGGTTCTCAAGCTTCACGGTTCCCAGCAATTTGAGAATAGCCGGTTTTTGCAGCCGATTTTCTTGGCCGGTTTTCACAAACTGAATCTTAGAAATTGCAATATTTTTTTGGAAAATTATTTTTTTACATTATTTTTTCAACAAAAAAATTGGCCTTCAATATATTTTTAGCATTTTATAAATCCATAATTTCATTTTTTTCAAAAACTCCTCCAAATTGTTCTAACTCCTCTTCTAGGTTTGGATATATCCTAATAAGTTCTAAACGGTTAGAAGGGGATTTACAACCAACTTTACAATCATTGGACCAATTTTTGTTCACAAATAATAAATTTTCTAAGTTTTCTAATTATAAATGACATCTTCTCAAATTAGTGAGGATTCCAACCAAGGAAAAGATCCTTTCAATATTTATTTGGGAATCAACAATCCCTAAAATCTAATGAACAAGAAACCCAATTGTGTGAAACACGGTTTCATGTTTTTCCCACCATTGAAGGGGACATTTTATCTCTTTCACATCCACCTAATAACACCGAAAAATCAACAATTCTATTTTAACAAGTTCTTTTGTTGACTTAGTACTCTTTGTTGTCACTTGAAAAATATTCAAATTGTTGTCATCATCCATTCTCTAGTTAGCAAAACGATTTTTAGATTCTATTGATGAATGCAACTGATAATAACATTTCATGAACATAAGATATAATGACATTATATCATATTGTTTGACAATTGCTACTCCTTGATCACGACCAATGAAAGAAAACATTAAACAAAGATTATTAAATCTTGGATCCAACATTAAAGCTAACATATAATGTGTTTTTTCTTTCATCAAATTTCTTCAAGAAGGAACGAAAACTATCAAAAACTCCACAAACCTCTTTTTAATGTTGGAAGTTAAACAAATTAACTCAAGTGCCACACCAGAATCCTCTTCCATTAGGGTTTAAAATGATGGTGCATTTTTTGGTTCTTCTCTTAATTTCAAGCTTATGGAAATGGTAGAATGAAAGGCATCACTTAATAACTGATGTCTCCTAGATTGGTTTATAACATAAGTAGTTAAAACAAGGGAGAAACAATCAATAATAATTGGAGAAATATGCCATGTCAAAGGGTGGAACTTTGGTTGCCATCCTCATTGAACTTTTTTTACTATAACAAGTCATTATAACATTTTAGAATTGAAAAAACTTTTGAAAAAAAATGATTATGTTCACAAACCTATAAAGAAAAATAACAAATGATCATTACTACATTGTAGCAAATCTTAACAAAAGTAATGATAAACAAAGAAATATTAAAGTTTTGATGATAACTTTGTTTTAATTAAAATGTTCATTTTTTTGGAGGAAAATTTGAATTGCACAAGCCTATTCCATTCTTTTCTACTTTTCTTTTATTTGAAACCAAATTATGCATTTATGTAGGTCAAATTGAGTAGTTTTGAACGATACATATTTCAAACCCTTATAGATTTTTTCATCAATTAAAGCATACTGATAAGCCTTAGAGAATGCATGGCCAAAACAATTACCCTAAAAACTTTTTGTCAAACTTAAAACATCACAACTTACAACAAACTTTAGGGCTATAATCATAGTATTTCAATTAAATCCTTCATTTTTAACATTTTTTTTTTCCTCAAGTCATACTTGCTTAACAATTCAATTAAGTTTTTGGTTAATTCATGCCTTGAGGTATCAAATGTTTCAAAAAAACACAATTGCAATGGGTTTTGGTTACCAATCAGCCCCCAAAAAATAAATAACAAGTGCAAAATTGTCATAAGCCCCATTTGACATCCACAAATCAAAACTTGTTACAAATAAAAATTTGCCAAAGTAAGTAGGACATATATTTTTTATGTTTTTTTCCACCAACTTGAACATAATTTCTCTTGAAAATTGTTTCCTAGAAAGCAAACAACTTTTTGGGCATAGATGTAGATTAATTCTTTTTAACCACTAGCTTTCAACAAAATGCATTGGCATATGGTTTTTCACAATTAAAAAAGTCAAATCTTCCAAAAATTTCTTTTATTGCATATCATCTTTCTTATATAAATCTTTGGCAACAAAAAAATTAGAGATAGTGGCTACATTTACATGAGATCATTTCTTTGTAAGTTGTTTCTCATACGGTTTTTAAAAAAAATTGGTTTCTTTAAATATTTTTTCAATCATACAATGGTTTGCATAAACATGTTTTTTTAATGTACTAATTCCATTTGCATTGTTATAGAATAACATACCTTTCTTTGCTTGTGTTTTGGCATTTATTATTAAAATTGAATTGGCATAAAAAAAAATGCATCTCATTAATTAAAACCATTTAACGTCCAAGTTTATTGCCATTTATACAATAAAATGACCAACATAGTGCATTTCTACTATCATGTTTCCACTTTCTTATGTGAAGATGCAATTTTTTCAAAATTTCCTTCCTTTTTTCTTCCCTTTCATTTGCATTACTGTTTTCTTCTATTTGTAGACTTGGCTAAATTTCAAACTTTTCTTCCATTCTCTACTCTTCCATTACAATATCATTTAGATATATTTCGTGATTATTATTCAATTTGTTTTCATTTTGGGATGATTCTTTCATTATTAGTTCCAAGATGGAATTATGCTAGATGATTGGAGAAAAAACCAAATAGTAATATGCAAACTTTTCAGCTATTAGTAAACAAATTAAAAAAGGCATTTACAATTTACAAGAACATTTACAAAAATGAAGTGTAATTTGAGGTTAAAATGAATGTTAGAATGTAGATGAGTTTAGGGAAAAAATAACCCTATAACCAAAAAATGAAAAAAGAAAAATTAAAAGTTGGAAACAAAAAACTAATTTAAACAAAGTCAGAAACAATAAAAAAAACAAAATTAAAACAACAATAACACAAGGTGAGGAATGACGCAAGATGAAGAGTAAGTAGTACTAATGCAAGGCAAGGAGTGATGCAAGATGAAGAGTAAGCAATAGTAATGTAAGGTGAGGAGTGACACACAATGAAAAATAAACAACAACAACACAAGGTGATGAATGATGCAAGGCGAAAAAAAAATAGTAACAACATAAGGTGAAAAACAAACAATAGCAAAGATAAGGAAAAGAACAAATAACAACAAAAGCAAGGTTAAGAACAAGCATCAACAAAAGCGAGGTTAAGAACAAGCATCAACAAAAGCAAAGCGATAGCAAATGCAAAACAAAACAAAAAGAAACAAAACACAATGCAAAAAAAACAAAAAACCAAAAACACGTTAACAAGGCCAAAAAACATTTTGGGTTTTATATCCTTTTCCGCTCATAATCCCCATGGTGGAGGTGCTATCGTAAGCCTTAAACCCTACAACTTCTAACCCTAAACCCTAATTCCAACCTACCCATTTTCCTTCCCATACTTTAAGAATTGGATTTGGGTTTTCATGTGAAAACCCATCTAGTTCTCTCTTTTTTTTATAAAAAAATTCCAATTCTAATTATCTTAGTTGATTCTCACATGAGAATTTAAAACTAGTTTTTAGTTTGGTTTTCACCCAAAATGAAAATAGGTAGTTCTCAATGTTAGAACTAGACTAAGAACCAATTTGAAAACGAGGTCACCTATTGAAAACCGCCCAACATTGAAATAAAGTAGTGTTGTACATGTAAATGTTAATAGCCATATATATGGCGTGTAAATCTTGTGCAAGTGTAAGTCATTAACACTTACACATCCAAAATTTATTACATTTACACTTATTTTGTTGTAGTATATATATTTTATTACACTTACATTACCTGAGGCTAGTGTAAATATTTATCACATACATTTACATGGCCTTGTGTAAATGTTTTGGAAAGTGTAAATGTAAATACTAAAACTATTTGTAAAATCGCCCTGTTTTTGGGCCTCACCCAAACCCTTTTTTCAAAGGTATCCATAAAATAAGGAATTTTATTAGATTTCAGAATGAAATGCTAAAAATCAGCATTTAATGCACAAGGTTGAAGATTAATTATATTGGCATTACAAGTAGGAACAATAATGGAGGCGTTAAAAAAAAGGAAAGACATGGTGAAATTCATTTCACCACAAAAATTGAAGTCCCCTCCACCCTTGAATGTTGATGTTTTATATATTTTTGAATTTCCTCAAGTAAAAATCACATTTTTTATGACAAGCACTAATAGGCGCAACAAGTTAAATGTGGCATTAGGTTTGATGCATCTATAGTATAATGCCTAATAGGAAAAAAAAAATTGGATTTGTTTTTACTAGACCTGCACAATGAATAATGTTATAAATATTTTTCTTATAAATAGTTTGAAAGAAAAAAAATGTGATGTACTGGTTAAAATCCTCCCTTCAATTGAAAGGTCTAATATCCTTTTCCCAATTATTTTTTTCGACAAACAAAATGGATGAAAAAATCCATATAACATTTAAATAATTTTTTAAATTAATTTCCTTTAGGAAGTCATTTCCTTGGGCAAAAAATAATTGGGTATCAGTCCCAAGCACGTTCCCCATGGAGTAAGAAAAGTTCTTTAGTGAAAAATACAACTTCCCCAAGGAACAATGCATTTTCGTTGGGGAAGGGCCCAAGTTCCCCAAGGAAAAAGGCACCCTCCTTGGAGAACAATGTATTTTCCCTTGAAAAATGCCTAAATTCCCCAATGAAACATATGTTTTAAATATTTTTATAACTACAGTCATTTCATTTTTATTTTTACATAGTCTTGCAACCTATCATTGGAAAGTCCTATAAAAGAATTACAACTTTGTAGTTTAAAACATTTTAATCAAAATTCATATTGCAAATGTTATGATGAAACAAAATTTTAAACCCATTAATTCGCTAGGGCAACTTAAGCTCCTCCTTGGGAGACATGATTGTTCCCAAGGGAAAAAAAGGTTTAAGTTGTTCCCTAGGGCAACTTAAACTCCTGCTCCCCAGGGACATGATTGTTCCCTGGGGAAAAGCCAACATCCCTCCAGGAAAGGCCCAAGTTCCTCGGGGGAACACATATTCCGAAATTATTAGCAATCAAAATCATCTCATATTTGTTTTTATATAGTCTTTTGACTTATCATTGGAAAGGTCTTAAGGAGACCTATAACTTTGTAGTTGGAAGAATTTCAATCAAAACTTATATGCAAAAGTTATGATCACACAAAGTTTTGAACACATTTGCCCATGTTCCTTCGGGAAGCAAATGTGTTCAAAATTCTGTATGATCATAACTTTTGCATTTGAGTTTTGATTGAAGTTCTTTCAACTATGAAGTTGTAACTTTCCTCAAGAACTTTCCAATGACAGGTCACAAGCTTATATAAAAATAAATATGAGATGATTATGATTGCTAAAAGTTTTGAAACATATGTACTTTCGAGGAATTTGGGGCTTTCCTTGGGGGAAGTTCATTTTTCCTTGGGGAAGTTGGTTTTGCCTTGGGTAATAATCATGTCCCCAGGGAGAAGGAATTTAAGTGGCATCAAGGAGCAACTTAAACCTTTTTTTTCCTTGAGAATAATCATGTCCCTTGGGGAGGAGCTTAAGTTGCCTTGGGAAATTAATGTGTTCAAAATTTTGTTTGATCATAACTTTTATCCTTAAACAAGAGTTGTTTAAGCATTTGTTCCTCGGGGGAACACAATTTAAGTTGCTCCCCCAGGCACATGGTTGTGCCTAGGTGCATGGGGGAGCAAATGTGTCCAAAACTTTGTGTGATTATAATTTTTGCATGTAAGTTTCGATTGATGTGCTTCCAACTACAAAGTTGTAGCTCTCTTCAAGATATTTCCAATGAGAGGTCAGAAGCCTATATTACATATATTAAAGGACGTCATGACATGAAGCATCATTTCATCCATTTGTCCCATCATCCATCCGTCTATCCATTTGGTTGTCCATCTGTCCCGTCATGGTCTGTTTTGGTATAAAGGAACAAGATTAGGCTTTGGGTTTGGTGTGTAACTACTATTTTCCAAACTATACAAGCTTTTTCATTAAAATAATTTCAGGCAATAATGTCAGAAGTTTCTTTTTTTTCCTCATGTACCCATTTTGGAAGGAAGCGTCAACAACAGTTGTTAGGTCTTATTCTCCCTTTTGATGGACTGGTCATTTCATCCGGAATTAGTTGTTTAACACGAGTGCCAGTTCTATAGACCTAATCAACAGACCTCACCAATTCTGTAACAACTGTTACACAACAGTTTTGGTCGGTTGCAGATCTTAGCCCTTGGCCTTGCCTGTTTATAGTGTGTAATAAGGATGTTTTAGTCAAGAAGGTGAGAGAATTAGTGTAGAGGATGGTTCACCCTAGCCATTTTCAAATAATGAACTCAGAATTCGAAGTAACATTTGGTGACCATTCCTCAAAATGTGGGACTAGATGAAACTGCATTACTATTCTTTTGTCCCTCTCACCCTAGCCAGAAGAGGTGACCTTTTTTTTGGTGAAAAATTCTTTGTTTTTCAAAACTTTGTTGCCAAATTTCTCTTTTTTTCTAAAAGAATGTGTGTTATTACAGGTTTATCTATTGGCTATTGTTTTGATGGTGTCATACAAACGTGTCATCAATTAAGTCAAAATCGCTTGGGGATAGTTTTGATCCATCTTTTACCAGCCTCAATATGGGATTAAAACGAGGTGCTATTGGGAATACCTTTAGGGAACAAATTGGGAACATGATGGGAACAAGTTGGGAACTTAAAGGGAACATGTTGGGAACAAAGGAAAAAAGAAAAAAATCCTTCCCCCACCCCCCCTGCCACCCCCACACAAAATTTAAAAGAAAAAAAATCAAGGCATTTTGAGTACATGAACCTTCCCATTGGCTGCATTAAATTTTTATTTCCAAAACTGTTTGTCACCATTTTTGGCCTAGGTTAATAGCGCCATTATAAACTGGGGGTACTGATTTATTTAATACATTAATACTATGTCCGCATAGAGATAGGGTTAAAAAAAAAAACCAACAGACAAATTTTTTTTAATTAAAAAAATACATATACACATATACATGTAATATTACATGTGGCCCTATTATTAACTACAACTTTGAAAACCACATTGGCCATTGGAAGAGGAGGATCCACCCATTGTGTGTCTGAACAGTACTAGCCCATGGCCCATGATGTTGGCCAATAGGAATGCGTGACTCTGTGTGGCTAGTGGGTGGTGGACGGGTGATGATGATGATGAGGAAAGCAAGGCGAGACGACGTTAGGGACTTCTCGTGTGAACAACCTTTGTTTCAATTGCTTATTGCCTTCCTTTGCTTTTATGTGGGCATTCTTGGAATCTGTCTGAGCGCATTTCTGTCGTCGTCATTCTATACACCTTTACAGCTTTTGTGCAAAGGGAGGGTAGATGGGTTATTATTCTTAGATATACCAAAAGACTTGAAATTTATTTAATTTTTTTCCAAACAAGTTTGGGATTGCATGCTCAATGGACAAGATGTGCTTCTACAACTAGATGTACAAGGGGCAGCAACAATGCGCAAAGTTTTTGGCCAGGATGTAATGTTCGTTTTCATGGTAGCAGAAAGTGAAATGGCCTTGGTAAAATGGCTTGTGGAGAGGAAGACAAAGAGTTTTGGAAATGTAGTTTGTAATTGTAATTTTGTAATATGTATCGTCAAATACACACAGACCTGTGCATTAGGTCACAAGCCTATATTAAAACAAATATGAAATGACTAGGATTGTTAAAAGTTTCAAAAAACATGTTTTTCCAAGGAACTTGGGCCTTTTTCTAGCGAAGTTGGCTTTTGCCCAAGGAACAATCATGTCCCCATGGAAAAGGAGTTGAAGTTTCTCCACACATACTAACTTTCAAAAATAGACACAACCTATAACCCTAAATGACGTAAACAAATAAATAGATAGATAAAAAACCTTCAAAAACAAATATAAATAGATAAGCAAACAATAGACATATACTATACATACACCCTCAAAAAGAAAGAGACAGACAAGGAATCAATAGATAATTGACCCTCAAAATAATGAAATATCACATAGCAAACCCAAAAAGACAAACATCTAGTACGCCTTGGAAGAAAACCAAACAACAAACCTTCACAAACATTGTGTATAAAATCTAAAAGACTAATCTAAACAAAACGCAAACTGGAAATGTCACAAACATACATACTTTAAAAAGGCAAACACAAAGTAACTTTGAACGACACAAAAACACAAACAAAAAGACAACTAGACAATAAACAACACATCCTCAAAGACACAAATAGCCTTTCAAAACAATTCAAAGTTCAAAAATTATAAACTTTACAAACCAACACAAATTGAACTTTAAAGACCATGAATCTAGAATCTTCAAATTGTCCATGTCCACAGTGAAACTAAAGATCTCAAAATCTAGAAACATGAAAAAGCTTTTTACACAAAACCTTAACACATGTAATTAATTCATCATTTTCATATTCAACTAGTCTTCACATGTAAGGAGGACTTCTAACAACTACAAATCCCCATCTGCATATTCTTGACGTTCCATTTCATCCACAAATTCGACATCCAACTCATTTGTCAAATCATATTCTACTTCACAAATAATTGTTGAATCAAATGGTTTTAAACAACCAATATGAGGATTAGATGGCGAATTCTTATGGACAAATATTAGCTTGTCTAGATTGTTAGTTTGAAATCAACATCTCCCAAGTGCTACGAAGACTCCAACAATGGAAAAGATTCTTTTAGTCTCAATTTAGGTAGCTGGGATTCCCAAAATCTATCTTGCAAGTTCAACCACTATTGGAAACTTTTGCTCTTATCTCTACCACCATGTCAAAGCACATGAACAAATTTCCAAGTTTTTGCATCAATAGGATTCCAACGAAACAAACCAAGTTCTTAGCATACAATGTCTTTATAGTTATCTGCAATTATGTTAGTTTACTAGAATAGATCCTAAAAATCCATAAGTGAAGTAGACTCAACCAAACAATCCCCTCTATTTGGCAACAAACCTTTGTAAGCCTCCAATAGTAAAGGCAACAACAACTATTCATCATAATTTGCCACTAGAATCGTAGTGGCTTCACAACCCAAATAAATAGTCACCAAACATATGTTTTTGTACTTAGGATCCAACATAAGAGCCAACATGTTATGGGTTTTTTTTTTGAAAACCATGCATTAAGGAAATAAAAGGTAAAAGAACCTTTAGCACTTGGCATTTCATATGAAAAATGAACTCCTCCAATTCATAATCAAATACATTTATCTCCTCTTCAACAAGGTTGTCGAGCACCCTCTACTATGAAAGTCATCACAAAATTATCAACATGTAGTTAGAATAAAATGGAAGGCATTCCCAAGGAATCGATGCCCTCGGCTTTAGTTCAAAACACACCTTCTCACAATGGGTGAAAGAACTTTCACACCATATTTGCAAACAACCCAAGTCCAGGTAAAGGGTATGTGGTTTTGTAATGCAACATTTTGCCAATTTTAACAATGGGTAAAAACACATTACAATGGACTTTTTTGGAGGTCATAGTGGTAGTTTTCCAAGTGAGTCAAGTATTGTTACATTGTATTCAAATCTATTTGAGAAACTCACCAAAAGTGAGATGAAAAATTGAAACCTACATTCTAATCTTTCAAACCCAAAAAAAAAAGTTACCAAAAAGATAAATGTTCAATTCTAGGTGGACTTTACAAAGGATCGTAAATCCAATGTCCAAACTACCCCAAAAAATTATCATTATGGATTTTTTTCTTTTAGTGGAGTTGGAAACTAAGCCTATAAAATTTTACCACCACACAATGAAGTTCCATAACACTCAAGATGAAAAAATCAAGTAAGAAAAAGTCTCTCAAATATTTTAAGATTTAAAATGAAAATTAAAAATTCGTAAAGTCCATTTTAATATCTAAATTGATTTTTTCAAGGCCCATATTTTTAGAGGTTTAAAAATAAATAAAAATTATGGTAGCATGAACTTGGAAATGGAAAAATATGTGAACTTCAACATCATTTAAGTGTGTTTTTTGAAAAATCATTGGATTTGGACTGTAAAAATGGACTTTCATCACCTTTTTGGGTGAATGTAATGTGCATTTACCTAAGAATGCAATCGGATTCCATAAAGTTGGTGCATTTTGGAACAATAAAACATGACTTGAAAATTAAATTAAATACTTTGATATCAAATCTCTGCCATTTTTATAGCCCATGAAATTAACAAAAATAACACATGAAAGAATTTTTATACCTTGTTTTCACACATGTATTTAGTTTTCTAGGCCTCAAGCTAGAATCCACACAAGTTTTATCCCATGCAAATCTCACCTTCCCAAACTTCTTTGGCCATGTAATACATTTTTGAATGTTAGCTTGAACAATTTTATAGATGCATAGGACAGTCCATGGGTAACCTTTTCATCTCTAGTGGCATATTAACAAACCTTTGATAAGGCATGCCCAAAACATAACCCATCAAAAAGCTCCATCATAGCCAAGCTAGCACACAAAACAACAGAATTCAAAACACTTGCACAAGATTGTAAATTAAAATCCTCATCCTTAACATAAGCAAAGATTTTTTGGGTAAAAGAAACTTTATCCAGAAGTTGTAAGCTTGGAGCCATAGTTACACCATTAGTGTCAAACATTTAAAATAGTTTAATAATGACATGCTTGGCCTCCCATTTGTTGGACAAAAAGTTAACAACAATAGTAAACACATCATGCACACCTTTTGACAACCATAAGTCAAAAGTGTAAGTGGTTGAAATATAATATGTAAGTGCAAGATGCACATAAGTAAACATAGTTTTCTCCACCAAGCTAAAAAGCACATCATCAACAAATACATTTTTGTTAGGAAAAACCATTCATGACATGCCCCCAAACTACTTAAGGGACCCAAATGTGGGTCCTAGAACAAAATAGCGGAAAAAGAAAAAAAAGTTGGGACACTTTCCCTAACTCGCAACATTTCAAGGGTAGGAGGGCGTGCTAGAGCTCTAGGATGGGACTAGAACGAACTCACAAGTAGGAGTTCAAAATAAGATGCACAACTAAGGAAAAAGGATGGTTAATGCAAGTTGAATGGAAGTGGCGCGATGAATTTAGTAAAGAAAATTTCAAGCACAAGCTTTACACAGCCTACAACCTTTGGGAGGAAGCACCACTCCCCTCCTTATAGTATACTTTGTGTTTCTCTACAAGGACTACATCCAAATGTCACTTTTCCCCGAGACTCCCAAATGGGAGTCCTAAAATTGGGACTTTTGTTGTTTTAAAACTTTGGATGTTCATATTTTTTTCAAATCAAGTTTGTTTTGAAAATTTGAGGGTGATATCTTATAACCTTCAAAATGATCTTTCCAACGGCATATAACACGCCTTAATCAAAGCTCATTTGACCTTTGTTTTCAAAGGGTTTGTGGTTGGGAATCAAATTGGGAATTTGATTTCTTCCCCTTCTTTTGATCATAATTCATGCAAATCAGGTCTAAATGAACAATGAAATGACATTTTAAGCATCTACGCTTCAAGACCTTTCTAATGGTGCCCTGGAGGATCAAGTTGGTATTTTTTTTCCTTTCCAACCAAGGCTCTAAACATTTGAAATTCCTTCATTAGTGCAACTCCCAAACTGGGAGTGCACTTGGGAATCATTGGGCTCCATCCATTACACTTTCCCCCATTTGTGAAAATGTGTTTCACAACTAAACACATTCTCTTGGCTTCATGGGCCCTTACATTTTACACTTAGTTGTGAACCCAATGTTAGGGTTGTGACAACTCTTGGGCATAACATGTATGCCATTCTTTGTAGCTAGATGGACTCAACAATCTTCATGAGCAAATAACCTTTGATCACAAATAACATCACAGCCTCCAAGAAACAAACCGGGGTTTCATTATCTTTTTTGAACTAATTTGTAGAGGGAAAAACCAAATATGGCACTTGGAGTCACATGCGCCCACTTCTTGGCTAGTTCATGGGATAGTGAAATAGTAGCAGCCACATTAGATTAATTTTTACAATTTTTTTTTTATTAAGGTGCTATGCTCAAGCTCTACATGTTTTTCATGGTTGTTATGCCATTTGACTTGTGGTAATCAATTAGACTTTTTTGTCAATGCCAAAATTTCAAAACCAACAACATTACTATGGCATACTATGCATTGCATTATTTGGTTCTAAGAAAGGTTTATGGGCTAGTTGTTGTTCACCTTAAAAAAACCATGTTCGCGATTTGCAATTGTAAAGCTTCCAAGTTGCATGATGTTTTTCCAAATTTGTCAAATGCAGCTTTGATATGTATGCATCAACACTAAAAACATCTTCAACATCATCTTCAAAAACATTCCCAATAGCAGCATTCTCAGGAGTATATAATGTTCCTTCTTCTTCTGGCAACATTTCAACACTCAAGTTACTATTATCCTTTGCAAAAATTAGAGTGTTTACATTAAGATTGGAATCCTCAATGTTCAAGAAAGGTTGACTTGAAGAAGCCATGAGTATAAGCTAAGGAAAGAAATGCAAGTACAACTAACTCAAATAAATTAGAACTAGTAATGCAAAAACATAAAAACTAAACAAAAAAATGCAAATAACTAACAACCCAAAAACCAAAACTCACAACTAACACAAAATTGATAGTTTCAAAAAAGATCATCAAGCTTTTTCACGATTGCAATAGATGCAGTGTGAAGCACAAAATGTGCATTATGCATGTTGCACACATTGTAACCTTAATAGAAACTTAAATACCAGGACGAAATAATGAAACATGAAACCAAGACCAACTAACATAGACTTAAAGGAAGTTGAAGATCGTTTTGTCACAACACAAAAGGATTCTCTACATTAATCCCACAAGTTTCATAAAATATAAGCAAGAAGGTTGGTAAATTTACCTTATTTTGCGTTGTTAACTACTAATTCCATAGCTTTTGCTTTTTGTTGCTAGGAAATTCATAAACTCACATTGATGATTGCAAGACCTTGAATAATCAACAAGATGGCATTACAATGTCCACCATGCAACATTTAGAAGCACCAAGTTGCAAAAGTGCTTGTTGAAGGTGACAAGATATGAGACAGACCACAAATGAATAGATGAACGAAAAGATGCAAAATGAAACACAAAACTAACCTAACCCTAAACATAAAATACACAACAACTTTTTAAACCCTAACCTTAAAGTATACCACCACTAGGTATATGCCTACAAAAGTATTTAAGTATTTGGCAAATACCCCTTCCTTTATTTTCTTCATGGGTTGGGTATGGGTATATATATAAATATTATATCCCAATGACGGGTATGAGGTGGGGGTGAATATGTTAACATAGATTAATCTAGGGTATGAGATGGGGGCAAGTTTTTGAAATATTCACATCCATTGGTTTTAACTATGTATACCCAAGTTGATACTCGATGGGGGTGTGGAGATTTTTTTGATACTTGCCCCACACTAGTGAACACCCTCCAATTGGACATCTACATGTATTTATCAGTGTTGGGTGGGTACCCACTTTAGTGGGTAAGAACTTGTGGTTGCAAGGGTTATTGTGCATTTTTCATAAGTGAAAACATTTGGTTAAGAAGGTTAGTTTTATGTAAATGTTCCTGAGTTTTATTTATTTATAGATTGTTCTTATGGATGAAGTGTTTCTTGCAATGATAAAAAAAACTATATATTTGCATGCATTTTCAAATCTTGCATTTACAACCATTTTTTCTACCAATTTTAATATGTGAATGTTTAAGAATTTGCACCTAAAAGTCATCATGTTTGATGAGGGATTTAAAATTTAAATAAGTTATCTCAATTGTTATGGAAAGCAAAAGATTATGACATTATAGCAAATAGTTGTGAAGGTTGAAAGTGGAGTATTACAAAGGTAGTCACATCATGCTTAAACCATGTGGTCACAACTTGTGTTATGAACCAATCTTGTTATCATTGACTATTATTTGATGTTTTAACTATGCCATGATCTTAATTATCAAACTATAAGGTGAAATGATTGAAATGGTGTAGGTTTTAAATGGGACAAAAACTTTGAACCAATTTGATTATGAATTCTTACTTTCCAAATAAACATGCAAGAAGAAGTTGTATGAAGGTTGTAAAACCTTTTCTCTAGTTTTTGAATTAAAAAAATTTGAACCAAGTTCATAACATGCTTGCCATAATGTTGGATGTTTAGTTCAAATCATTACAAGTGGTGAAAAAATTGGTGGGATGTGAAGTGCAATTCAACTTGCTTTTGACTATGATTTGAAAACTATAGTTCCATTTCTCATGACATGTTTGGAAACCCTTAAACCCTATTGTTGAAGGATGGACATCTATTAGTCGTGGTGATAAACTTAAAGATGAAGATAACATATTTGAACTTGAAGCATCATTGGAGTCTTCTCAAACACTTGTCATTAGAGAGTCATCTTTGTTCAAGAGGTTATCCATTACCCTTGTTGCATGTGAAGATCCTCTTGCTTGATGGTACAACCAAAAAAGGCAATTTCTAAATGTGGCATTTTTGGCCAAACAAATTTTTGGCATTCAAAGTTCACAAATCAAAATAGAAAATATGTTTAGTCTTGCTAAAGTATTGACGTCTTTGCAGCAACATCGTTTACAAATGGAAAACTTGTTAAAGTATTGATGTCTTTGCAGCAATGTCCCTTACAAATGGAAAACTTGGAGAGAATCATCACTATTGTTAAAAATTGTTTAATTATCCACACACTAATTGTATGGCAAATGAAAACATAAAAAAAATACCTAAAAGCTTCAGTCTCTTTGGTTGATGACAATTGAGTTGATTGAAGAAGCAAAATATTTTGAGCATCTAAATGTAGATGGCAATCACCATTGCATAGGTATTCAACTTTCCCATATTTCCTTGTTTTCTTTTCCTTTCAATAACAAATGAATCTTTTGTCATTCATATCTCTTTATTGTCACTAACATTTTCAGGTTTATGCAACAGATTTTCTCACATGAGGGCTTGGAAGGAGTTGACTTACAAAAGTTGAATATTGTATGGCAAACTATTGGCTTTATGTATGGGGTTTGGGGTGTTGGTGAAGCAAGGAGTTTGTGTTACAATGGGGAAAATAATTTTGAGAATTGAACTTCAATTCCCCACAAGTTATTACAATTCTAGGAATGTGCTTTTAGGCTAGTGGAAAAAACTTATGATCATATAAATTTTGAATATGCATAACCTTTGCATGTATTTATAGTTCATTTTAATTTCAAAACCATCAAATTCATATCTACTAAAGGATTTAAATTAAACTTAAATCCATATCTGCCTCTACAAATAAGTTGCTGAAATTTTTCTGGCATATCCTTTTTTTTAAAAACAAAATATATCTTATTGGTATCCTGGAGTTAACCTTAAAATGTGTGAAATCCAGCCAACACGGGTTCAAACCCCCTTACACACAAGCCCTGCCAGCCCTCTGCCGCTGAGCTTGACGTGAGAGTGACAACAGCGTGGTTGGGTCTGCTGTTGTGCTTCTGAAGATAATAATAATAATAAAATTCCACAACCCCCTACACATGTTGGAGACTGTATCAAGAAAGGGAGCAGCCCCATTGTCTGGATTAAAAAATGTGACATTGTTGAAAGTTGTGAATGCCCAAGAATCAAGTCATCCCCTATCTTGGCCAAATGTTTAAAAAGGTTGGAACCGAATGAATTATAAGATTGGGTAATATTTAGCCAAAAGTTTGTCACCACTCTATTGTTTGGAGAAAACTTTGGACAATTTTCTTTAAATTGTCATAAATAAATGCTAAATCTACCTTGGGATGCCCACCACCTATTCCTATTCCAGAAAATTGGAGAAAATAATAAAACACTACCTATAGAACATATAGTGAAAAAAACAAACAATTTTTTCCCATAATTTTCAAAGCTTGATATTAAATTTTTTATAAGGTCTCAATTTTATTTTTTGTGGTTGAGGTTAAGCATTATGTCATGCAGGATGGAGCCACCAACCAATCTCAAATGTCCCATGGTCCAAGTTTGGATGTAAAGGAACTTCTTTGCATGGGATACTTCTTGGGATTTTTTTTTCATCTTTGGTTCAAGATGCAGCTTGTGGCCCAACCATAGACTGTGCATGTCAATGAAGTTGGAAAAGAAACAAGCTTCTCAATTGGATGTGTGCCCGAGAACTGGAAATAGTGACAAGTTAGAGACGTCATGATTATGGACCCTTGTTCTTGAAAAGGGGTCAATTGTTTCTGGTCTCTCACCTAATTCAGACACAAATTTTCTATGTTCTAGGTGAATTAGTACAAAAAGGTTGCATTAACCTCAACCCATTGGGTTGTGTTAGTTGCACATTTTAAGTCCACATTATACTATCAATCATTGGCCCATTTTGATGGTTGGAACCTTGGAACCTATTCAATCAACCAAATGACCAAATTGTTCAAATTTTTTAAAAACTAGGGCCCATGGTTGAAAGTAGTGTAAAACCAACTTGGACTGAAAGTTTCTCTTGCCCTCAACCCATTTGGTCGTGTTAGTTGAATGCTTTTCAATGCCACTATTTACAATAACACCCATTGTTCATGAAATTGGGAGCCTATGATGATGGTATATACCGTTCCAACCTCATCAATAGATGCAACAACAGAATGAATTAGGCTCTGTGAAAACACGGGCCCATAGTTGAAAGTTAAGGGTAATGCATGAGGAATAGGGAATTGCCAAAATAGGCGCCCTCCATTGGACATTGTGGCAATTGATATGTCTGAAACCTAGAAGTCCGGAAGTCTTCAGGGGGTGAACATCAACAAGCTGCCCATTTAACCATTGATAACTACTATTTATTATTCATTGTGGCATGGTTTCTGTAATTACTTATGTATATGAGAAGGGATCACCCTAGATCACAAAGCTGGTAAGCTGAGTGGAGGGTAATAAAAATTTGGAAACATTGAAAATAATTTTTTTTGTGTGTGTAAGAACATTGTTAATTTAAAAGCTTTGAGATAGATATCATTGTGGGTTTTTGGGTGTAGTCACAATAACATGACCCACTCCAAGCATAATCAATGCTTATTTAAACATTATTTGAATTGATAAATTAATATAATGTTTAAAATGTGTGATATGTTCTTATAATAATGTTTGAAATAAAAATTATAAAATCATGATAAATTTAAACAAATATAATGAGTATAAAATATCCAAAAGCACTTGTTTAGGACTATAACCAATATTTGAAAATATAATTCAAATAATGAAACAAATGCAAAAAACACAAATCAATCCATCCTAGTTTGCTACATCAAACTATTCAGAGTCGCTCAAAATTACAAAGTCTAGACAAAAGAAGCAAGTGTGAGTCATGTTACCATGTTTACACCTTATGCATTACATAAGGCCTCATAGCAAGGAAAGATAGATATAAGAACATCTTCACTGCAATGTGCAGTAAACACCCTTGCAACAACAATTTGGTGGTGTTGAGGTTAAAAATGTCAATATAGCAATTGCTGCAACACCTGCATGACCAAAAATTAGCTAGCGCCATAATTGAAACTTTTGAGGCCAACAACAATGTGCAAAATAGCATTGTCATCAAAAGGCCTAGTATAAAAGAAAGATTTTTTGTTTATTTGTTTGCTTCTTATTTGGTTGCTTGTTGTATGGCTTGTGTTTGTTTTGCTCCTCTTTTTTTCATCACACTCATGGCACTTGTGTTTTGCAATTCTATTGCGACCCTTGTTCGAACATAATCATTCCAGAGAATTTGACATCAAACTTCATAGTCGTGGTCAAATCTCATGGTCATGGTTGGAGCTTGTGGTTTGCCCAAGGGTGGACTATTGAGTGGCATTGGCCCTTTGTAGAATCAACCTTAGTATAAAACTATTAGCTCTTGAAAACTAGACTGTAAAAAAAGAAGCAAGGTTCAAACCCTATTGTGAATAGATGAGACTCACATCCAGTTGCATTTTTGTGACATGCTAAGCAATGCCTTCATGAAACTAGAAGTTTGAACATTGGGAACTCAATGCTGAACTAAAACTGAAATCAAAAAACATTCTTGAAAACCCAAATTCAGCACCTCAATATTCACTTTCATGCAATAACTTATCCATGAAAATCCAATTGATATTATTTGAGCTTTTTAGGATGATCTAAGATATTATAGTCACATTATAGTATATTTTATGAATAACAAAATAGACAACACAAGTAATGTGCTAGAACCCCATCTGTGAGTAATGGAGGAGATTGCGAGGTTGACATTGTATATCAAAGTATTAATGTTTGTGCACCTTAAATAAAGTCTCTAGGTAAAATTACAGAATGTTCCAGTTTCTTGTTAAAAGCTCGCAATTTGCATGTCTATTACCTGCAGTATGCAGTATTAGTTCAATAAGGCAACTTCTATAAACAATTCACTGCACCAATTTGAACAATCTCATTTGTCAAGATTTTTCTCTTTTAGGCACAAACCTATCTTAACACAACATTAAAGTGCATGTTTACTGAAATAAACTCGTCAATACAATTCTAGGCTTTCATTCTATTAATCTTCTGAGAACAATCATGTTTTCAGGGAGAAAAACCTATTTTCCCCCTGAAAACATGGTTGTTCCTCAGGGCAATTTAAGCCATGTTTCCTTTGGAAACATGGTTGTTTCCCGTGAGCAATTAAAACCCCTATTTACATCAAAAAAAATTTCATCCACTTCATTCGTGAATGACAAAAATTATTCATGAAAATGATGAAAAAGTTTGAACCTAGGACCTTTGGGCTATAAGGGGGATTTTAACTACTGCATTAGTCTATTTCCTTTGAAAATAATATTAATTTAAAAAAAAAAAACCATTCCCAATTGTGCGGGTACAATAAAAAAAAATCTGATTTTTTTTTCTTGTTGGGCATGATATTGTATTGTACTATAATTGTGTCAAGCCCGACGTTGCATTTAATTCATTGCGCCTATTTAGTGCTTGCCATTTTTTACATTGTTATATATTTACATTGTGTTACAAAGCCATGTAAAATCATATATATAAAAGTAAAATTATATAAATAAAATTATTTTTACTGTTACACTTTTTTACATGGCATAAAATAAATTTACAAGATTTTACGCTTACACTTTTCATATTTTATATTTACACTTACACAAATGTAAATAAATTTCATTATGGGATTTACATTTGCGAGGAGTGTAAGTCCCAAACCATGTACATGCACAACACTGGAATAAACCTCAACTATATACTAGCTAGGTCAAATAAATATGAAGTAAGTCTCTAGTATTTACAAGTTCAATAGAGTAATGTAGAAGTAACCAAATAATTCTGGATCGACCCAGAACTGGATCCTAGTTCCACTAATGTGGAGAACCAGAATCAAGTCAGTTCTAATTTATTTATTTGAATTGAAATTGAAGGTTCTTCTTAAAAGTAAAAAACCAGCCCAACCTCAAGACAACCCCCCAATGCACACAAACTCCCACATAAAATGGGCATAAAAAAGGCCCCTCCTTCCCCTCTCCTCCCCAAAAGAAAAAAACCAAGTTGCTCAAATTGTAGACTTTTTGTGTTTTCTCAAATGAACCATTGGGGAACTTGAGAGAACGTGGCAGGCAGGAGAAACAGTAAAAACAAGTTGACAAAATAAGTTGGACTAGTGTGAACCCTGTGCATAATGCACAGGTGTGTTATTTCAAGAAAAAGAAAAAAGAGAGAAAAAAAAAGGC
>Ga0116231_10000662_pt1 | contig 63162 bp, 46 predicted proteins | sample S1TSphgellanicum_2_FD_89695 | JGI IMG/M metagenome (GOLD analysis project Ga0116231, IMG submission 89695) | Host-associated microbial communities from peat moss isolated from Minnesota, USA - S1T2_Fd - Sphagnum magellanicum MG | ecosystem: Host-associated > Plants > Peat moss > Unclassified... | reverse complement strand
CCTTTTCAACAAGTCCTTTTTGACACAATCATCTAATCACTAATGTTGTTTTTGCTTACAAATGTTATATGGATCCAATTTCGGATGTCATCTTTTGTCATAGTTAATTTTAAGATATCTCCCAAACCAATTTACACCCCATCACAATCCAAGTTTTACCTAGCATGCCAGATTCCAGATATTGAACAAGTTAACATCCCATTTTACGATGTTCTACCAAGGTGGGACTCTTTAACGACAATATCTAGCTGGTATCCTAAACTAGCCATAATTCCAAACAAAATGAGCAATTCAGTTTAAGTCTAGGCTAACTAGACATTTTATGTAGGACAACCTAGTTTTTGAACATGTTCCAAGTAGAATGAGTTAATTAGTAAAATTCAAGGCTAACTAGACATTCTAAGTAGGAAATTTTAAACAACCCAGTTTTGGATAACTAAAGGGCTTGAACCTTGACAATTTTCAATGGTTAAATCTTATGAGGTGTATATAGGGGACAATTTTGGAATATAGGTTTGCGGTATAGATTAGATATATAGAGGTAGGAAAGAATGAGTAATCTTTATGATTGGGGGGAACTTTACAACTTTTTAAGTTACCCAACCCTAAATCTAATTCATCTTTAAGTTTATTAGTATGCAAAATGTGCATGTGTTCTAGTTGTCTTTTTGTTAATTTGAAAATGATAGAAAAAGGGGAAAATGAGGATCGTGACAAAATGAAGGGAAAAGACAAAGGACAACTTGTTGTTGTTAAGGAGGAGAAAAGAGGCATGATGGGAAGTAGCAAGAAAGTACAATAAAGACTTGCAAGGAAAGGGTTATAGAAAGTAAAAAGAGAAGAAAAGAGCAAAGGGAAAGGAGGTTTGGTGTGCATTAGCATCAAAATTTTGGAAAAATGCAAGAAATAAAGCATTGGGGAGGGAGGTTGCAAGAATGATGTGCACAATAGGAAGCAATTTGTTGGGTTGTTGCCATGGATTTTTTAAGATCAGAATGCATCTTAGTTTTAATTAAACCTTGATGAAAACCAAAAAAGGAGGAAGATAATTGAATAACAAAACCTCAAATAAAAACCAAGAAAGTAAGGTTGGGTTATAAATGGTTATGGATGCATAAATGATAGTAAATGTTAATTGATCCAGAATCAGAAATTTCCAATGTTTGCTAAGAATCCACATAATAAACCCCTTGGTAAAATTGCCAAGGGTAAGGAAAAGAAACCCAATAATAGGTTAAGCAAATAGTTATCCTTAATATTCTAGGGTTAATATTGTACTCAATAGGGACATTGGCAACCCTATTGCCAACAAGTTGCGTTGGGACTTTTTGTATTATAATGAGAAAAATTAATGCAATTAAATTGTGAGAATTTTCATGAATATTAACAAATTTGGAAACTTGGGATTGGTCACCTAATCAATTGGCAACAATTGTTGGTCCATAAGTCATAAGCTTTAAACCTCAAATATTGGTTGTATTTTTGGTGTAGTTTATGTTCAAGTATGGAAGATGGAAGTAGAAAGGTTGAAATTATTAATGGATCTAATAGGAAAGAAAGGTTCTAATCTTAGACCTTAATTGCAAGAAAAAGGTAAAGTAGGAACTTAAATCGCCTTATGAGGTATGTATGTCTTATATAGCATATGGATACTTACAAACCACATTTGACCAACATAAGAAGTAAACATAGGTGCAAGTATAAACCTGAATGTGGCATGGTGAATTCCAAATTGGAAAAAAAAACACAAAACATGTGAACTTGGTTAAGGTTTGAGCAAATGTTTTTGTGAATTTCTAACTATTAATTATGAGATGAAATTTTAAATAGAAAAATGAAAGATTGTGAAGGTGTGTTGACATTTTTGGTGGAGGTAAACTTTTGGCTCTAGTATTTTCTATTAGCAAGTTAATGAAATACTAAAGGAACTAAAACATATTGAAGCTTTTGGAAGAAGGAATGCAAAGAGATTGATACTATATAATAATGAAATTTGATATGGTTCCATTAAAGAGAAATATAAATGACTTTTTAATGAAATTTTGAAAAACATTTGGGGGTTCAAGTAGATTAGGAAGAAAATGTGTCTAGGCACTTGGGAAGGAGAGATAGCTCGGTGCTTTCTTGTCCACTAGAAATAGGTACTAGCAATTACATATGGACATCATTTATACGGATGTAAATGGAATGAAAACATATTCTAAATAATTGTAAAGAACTTCCATGATAAATTTTCTCAGCTTTATGCAAATGACATATGAAGAATATCATTTGGTGACTATTCCACTATGCACTTAATTTATTCCTTTGAGAAATCATGATTCTCATGCATGGTGGGAATGAGCTTGGTTGGGTAGCATGTTAAAGAAAGAAATGACAATTTGTGAAAATGTTTAAGGGATAGGCAAGGTTTTGTGTGTATGTTGAGTGATTCATATTGTTACATTAAATCATTGCAACATTTTGAAAATGTTTAGTGCATCAAACAATGCACATTGTTTGGGGTGCATTTAAATTAAACCCCAAAACAAATCAAAACATGTGTTCTAATTTAATGAATGAAAGGCTAATGTGTATGTGTTTTACTTAAAATGTGATAAAGGAAGGGAAAGGTGTTCATATCAAGTTTATATAAAGTTTTGTTACTCTTATGTATTAGTTTTTTTTTTTCTTCTATAAACTTAAAATATTATCTACTTTTTATTCTAGTTTTCGAATAGAAAGTGCATTTGCCATAGGACGGTAGCTATCATTAAAAGGCAACAATAAGGAGGTAGACATGAGATCTTGGATTTGCAAGGAAAGTAACGTTGTTACAGATGGTAGACAATAGCCACAAAGGGTCTCTGGCTAGTGCATACGGTAGGCACCAACTACAAAGGATTTGTAGGTGTTGCAGACGGTACAAGCATCAACTACAAAGGTTTGTAGGTGCTACAAACGATAATTAGTAGCTATTAGAGGTTTGCAAGCAATTGGGGGTGTTCTTTCAAGTCTATAGATGACAATATGTGCATGATGATAGCTATTGCATGATGGTAGTTGCTACAAGATGGTAGTTGTTGCAAGACGGTAATTATAATAGGATGGTAGTTGCTGCAAGATGATAAGTAGACAATAAACAAGTCTTATTTTTATGTGTTTTCATTTTTTTCTTATTCTTTTTTTTATTTGACAACCCTTTCCCTTAATGGTAACTAGGTAATTGAATTCCATGGTTTAACAATGGATATGACAAACTTTCTATCTATGTGACCATATACATATCTCTTTGTTTAAAAGGATGTGAATATGCTTGGGGGGTGAAAACATGGTAAACTATATTCGAGTGAAAGTAGGAAAAAGAAAAACCAAATAATGTGTGGACAATCCTTTTATAAAAAAATTGAAATTTTGAAAAATCACCATGGGAACACTATATATCAAAAAAATTGTTTTTGAAATAAATTCTTGTACTTTCAAAGTTGCAACTCCAAAATTTTCATGAAAATTCACCATGTTTCAAGAGTCCTTTTATATGTTTAAAGCATTCAAAGAAAGCATGTGGACAAGTGGTTATTTTGTATTTAAAGTATTTTTCCTTTATCAAATGTTCACCAAATCATTTCAATTTCACTAGAAGAAATCTTGTCCATTTTGACCATCATTTTGCAACTACAATGTGACTATTGTCCAAACCTATTACATTTGCGACTATGATCTTTGTAATCATATGTGTCCATGCAGTTGCAAGTATATACCACTACATGTGCAACTAAATGATGGGTCCAAACAACTATTAATTGAATATGTAGTTGCATGATACAACTACAAAAAATTTAGTTTAAAGTGTGGATGAAATTTTGATATATTTTGTTTGTTTTCTCCAGATAACTCATGGATGATAATTGAGTTGCATGGTGACAACAACTATAATTTTTTTACAACTATGGACAATATAAGTTGTTGATTAACTCAAATTAGCCTACATGGCGCACATGGCATTTCCATAATTTTTCAACATAAATATAATTTTATTTCAATGCATTAATCTAAATTACCTATTTTAATTTTGGCTATATATCACCATAACATTGTTTTTTCCACGAATTTGGTTAAAACATTTATTTTAATTTTTTTTTGGTAGCTAGATTTTTAACAAAAATTAAATTTGGTAGTTAATTATCAATAATTAGGAAGGTTAGGTAATATGTAATAAGTAGGATAGGTATTAGTAGGTAGTAGGTAGGTGGGTAAGCTAAACAAGAGGTATTTTATGTTGTGGATATGTCATAACGTTTTTATATTAATTGATTAATTAATTAGCTATGTTAAACAAATAGTTTATTAAATGTAGACCAAATAATTAATTTATTAGGTAGGTTAAGTAATAAATAGTAGGTATGTAACCTAGGTAGGTTATAAGTTAAAGAAAAAATATTTGGTTTTGTGGATATGTCATAATGTTTTAATATTAATTGATTAATTAATTAGCTATGATAAAAATTAATTAATTAAATGTAGGTTAAGTAGCCTAGGGGAAAGAAGGAGGAAGGTTGTGAAGTTTATTAAATAGGTTACGTATGTAGTAGATAGTAAGTATGTAACCTATGTAATATGTAATAAGTAGGATAGGCACTAATAGGTAGTAGGTAGGTAGGTTATATGTTAAACAAGAGGTATTTAATTTTTTGGATAGGTCATAATGTTTTTGTATTAATTGATTAATTATTTAGTTATGTAAACAATTAATTTATTATATGTAGTCTCGGTAATCAATTTATTAGGTAAGCTAGATAGTAAATAATAGGTATGTAACCTAGGTAGGTTATAAGTTAAGCAAAAGGTATATTATTTTGTGGATATGGGTGCAAACACAATAACATGAGCCACATCTACCCTTTTAGGATTGATTTTTGGATTGCTTTATTTTTGGAATATTCCACAAATTTTCATAAAAATCTCTTAAAATCATGATAAATTTTTTTATAGTATTTGATAGCCTTGCATTAAAAATTTGTCAAAATATGTCATTTAAAAAAATTTTAAGTTATTAAACATGTCTTTTTGCTACTTAAAAACACTCATTACAATGTTTTATTAATGTTTTTTAATTTATTATTCATTTGATTACTTTCAAATTTATTCACAAGTTCTCATGATATATTATGAATGTTAGCATATAAGTAAATCCTACAATTTCAACAGGAAATTAAATTACATTTTCAATAACATAAAACATCAAGCATTGGTTACACTTGTTGTGGAACGTGTTACCATGACTGCACCCATATGTCATAATTTTTTTGTGTCAATTAATTAGCTATGTTAAAAAATTAATTTATTACATGTAGGCTAGGTAATTAATTTATTAGATAGGCTAAGTAGTAGATAGTAGGTATGTAACCTAAGTAATATGTAATAAGTAGGATAAGCATTAATAGGTAGTAAGTAGGTAGGTTACAATTTAAGCAAGAGGTATTTTATGTTATGGATATGTCATAATTTTTTTTGTATTAATTGATTAATTAATTAGCTATGTTAAATATTTAATTTATTAAATGTAAGCTAGGTAATTAGTTTATTAGGTAGGTTAGGTAATAAATAGTAGGCATGTAACCTAAGTAATAAATAGGACATGCATTAGTAGGTAGTAGGTAAGTAGGTTATAATTATGCAAGAAGTATTCTATTTTGTGGATATTTTGTAGTGTTTCCCTTTCATTAGAATTTATCCCATATCCTTTGTCTATAACTTCAAACTTGTAAAATATATAAGTAGGTGAAAAAATGCACTAGATTCATGGCATGCACTATAAACATAGTGCATGTGCCATATGGGATGAGCCAATCAAAAGGCTTGTCCCCAACAAAATAAATAGGATCTTATCTACCTACTTAACCTATGTTAAGTAGCCTATTCTACCCTACCCTACCCTAAAATAGATTGCCTACTATAGTTTAACCTGGGATAGATTATAATGAATTAATCATAATATTTAATAACTATAATTAAATAATATTGAATTTAATTTATTATATTATTTTAATTATTTTCATATTTTAATTATACTATTTAATTACTATAATTATTGTAAGTATAATATATCTTTTTTGAGCAAATGGGAAATTGTCACGTGTTTTATGGCCATTGGCTTTTTAAATTACCATGTGGTTAAATCCTAACCACCCATCAATGGCACATTTGGTAGCATGCAACTATCTGAAATGTAGTTGCAAATGAAGTCGTAAATTTGTGTTTGACATCATACTAAAGATCATCCATGGCAATGGGTGAAAAATTATAGCCTAATCGTAAGGTTTACAACTACACTTTCAACTTCATGGCCATGTCATGTCTTTTGCAACTACCTTGTGACATTTGTCTTAAGCAACTAGGCTATTTTTAGTCACATGTGTCCATTACAATTACAAATGAATCGCAAATCCAATTGTTGATTTTCAAAATTCTTTTAGTGTTTTTTTTGGGAATTTTAATATATTCCACAATAAGGGATCCATGTGTTCAAAACATTCAAAAAATAAAACTACATATACCTTTTTAAATTTTAATACTCCAATGTCCTTTTACAATATTATAGTTTTGAATTTGTAATCATGATTCAAAGTGAAGTTATAGATTTGATTATAATGTAAGGCTTGGTGCAAAACAAATTGAGCTTTTATCATGTTATATATCATATTTGGCCTCAAATTTGATATTCAATCAAAAAAATTGTGTGAAAAATGCACTATAAACCAATAGAAAACTACCATGTGGAAAATGTAATCCTTGGAAAGGACTTTAACCTTGGCACAATTGGCTCTTTTTTCATGCTTTCACCCACTCAAAAACTGTATGGATATTCACATTTATTCAATTTAACCCTATATCATGCATATGAAAACACTAAAGTAGCATGGGTGGAAACATGATTTTTAAAAAACCCTTGGGTGTCTATTATATTTATAAAAATGCACTTCCAAGAAATTAAACACAAATAAGTTTTAAAATTAAACAAAAAGTATCCCCAATTATTAGTTGATAATTTCATGGTTGGGGAGCTCCCAAAATGAAATTCTTGATGAAATATACTTATATTAAATTATAATAGAAAGATCATTATATTGATTTGTTGATCAAAAATCTATTCCACTTTTTATTTGTTAAAACATAACAAGGACTTTACACAAATGCACAATGCAAAGAGTAGACTTCAAAATCTACTTGATTTCTTAAATTTTAATTTCAACTTACTTTTACAATGCAAAATTTGAAAATTCATGTACAATAGTGAAATTTTATCTTTTCTTAATTCATTCAACTAAAAACATTAAGTGTATAGTACATCTTAGAATGAGTTTTGGTGTTTTTTTCTTTTTTTTTGGTTTTGTTTCCAAGTAGATTACAAGGTACAAAATTGTTTACTTTATCTTGCTTTCATCATGTGGGGCAAAATGTCAATATATAGTTGTTATAAAGTATTAGCAACACTTCAATGATTTGTTTTCAATGAAATGATTTAAACCATGCTTGTTGTTTATGTTGATGAGTTTGTAATGCACAATGTTGATGGTTAGAGTATGAAGTATGATTCTTGGAAATTTTCTTGTGAGATAACATTTCAATGTGACATTATTTAAAAAGCCCTTTAAGTAGCACCTAGGTAGTCCAATTCCTAAACCCTAGGTAGCCCCTTAAATAACCCCTAGGTATTTTTTGACCTAGAAATTCCTTATGTAGCCCCCTAGGTAAGCCTTATATGTAGCTTCCTAAGACATAAAACTTAAGTATCCCCTAAACTAAGTAGCCTTTTAGGTAGATTTTTGATAGCCTTAGCTTATCCTTATAAGGAACCCCCTAGGTGTGCCTTATATAGTTGGGCTAAATGAACCCTATTATCCCCTAATCTCGGTAGTCCTTTTAGTGGCCCCATAGTCAACCCATAGGTGGGCCAGAAGTAACCCCTAACTAGTTAGCCACCTACCTTAAGTAGCCCCTTAATATATGAAATTGTAACCAAAATAGGTTGTAGTGTGGTTAAAAAAGAAACTACGGTGCCCACTTTGGGGAATTCATCCTTAGTTTTGAGGAATGACCTTCACTTTGGTGGACTTTATGGATAGTTGAAAAGAGAGGCTAAGTGACGCCCAAAGTGACAATCATTTTGTGGACAACTTTATTATTCATGCCTTTGAAGTTCCCAATTAATTTTATGAGCCAATGAGAGGTCTATTACATATGAAACTTTTCAACATATGATTAATTGACAATATGAATATGTTGTATGAATGCAAAGTAAAAAAAAGTTAACTTTTTACCAACATGATCTATTAAACTTCACAATTTTGAAGGTTTATAACACTTAAGGTCAAAAGATCAAATAAGTGAATATCCTATCTGTGAAGATATTGAATCATATTCCATTAAAAATATTTCAAATGATTTCACATTCAATGTTATGACCCAAAGTTTCTTCACCATAACTTTTCATATGCGAAAGGTATGCATGTTGAAAATCAAAACACCACATAGAGTGAAAATTATTATTTTCAAAACATCAGCCCTCTTTTTTTATAAATTTTCATGACATTTGATAAATATTAGGAAAAAAGTCCTATGAATATTTACACATTATAATGCATGTGGCCTTGGGCCTTATCTATATCATGTTGCTACCCATGATGGCATCTCCTTGGGCAAATTAACACCTACACTAGTACCATGGTAAAAATTTAAAACCCCAATTCCTTTTTGGTTGCTTGTACACATTATACATATTTAACCCTTGAAAGAATAAATTAAAGTCTATGAGTCTAACTTTAACATTTCCTAGGTTTAAAATAGCCACAACGAGGCTTCATTCGAAAAGGGGAAGGTAGAAGTTTCAATTACTAAATCACCTTTGCAAATTATCACTAGTGTTTTGTGCCCTTAGGAGTTTTGAAGAGTCAAGAGTCTCTTACCTAGTCATTTTATTTCAAGTTAAACTAGTTACAAATGTGGTTATATAGCTCAAAGTTAACTTAACATAGTTGGGTAATTTTTTTGCAATGTGAAGATACCTTGGCAATTTTCTGCAAATAATGATTGTCTTGGCAATTTTTTTGGGTAAAGAATGGCCTTATGTTAGCAAACTACCACTTGTAAATGTTTGCAAGTTGGTTACAACCATAATAAGCATGATAAAAAACTTTGGCAACATGTGTGTTGGCAAGGGAGTGCATTTGGCTACAAGGTGATTACAAAGATATTAGATTTGGCTACCTAGGGCACCAATTATAAAATAATGGAAATAAATGTACAACCCTAGACTCTATGCATCGATAAATCGTATTTCATGCTTGCATATGGATCAAGGGAATCAATTACAAAATTGTAAATGACTTAAATACAATATTATTAAATTTTGTACTCATTTAAAAATCCAATTTCACAATTGCATATGGATGGAAGGAATCAATTGCAAAATTGTAAGTGGGTGAATTCACAAATGTAACCAATGTTAAAGATTTCATATTTTTAAGTGGCAATTTAATTTGATGTTGGAATTTTTGGATTGATTTATATAAAAATATTTATAATATATCACGGAATATGTGGATAGATATGAAATGAATCTAATGAATAATAAATACCAACAAACATTTTAAAAATAACATAACCAATATTTTTGTTGCTTAAAAAAACTTGTAAAATCACTTGAAATGATTTGAAAATGAAATATTCTTGGAATTTTTTTAATGTAAGCTCTAACATAATAGTATAAAATTTTTTAATTTTTAAAATTATTTAAAAGGCTTTTACAAATATTCCAAGAATATTTTAGATTAAGCAATCAAGTGGGTGGGTACTAGTCAATTTATTATGAACTTACCCAAGTGACTTAAATGTAATGATTTAAATTCTTCCATTCATCTAGAATCCATATTTCACACTTGCATATGGATGGAAGAAATTAATTGCAAAATTTTAAATCATTTAAATACAATTATTCAAATTCTTGTATTCATAAAAAAAATTCATTTCACACTTGTATATGGATTGAAGGAATCTATTGTAAAATTGCATATTAGTACAATGATTCAAATTCTAACATTCAAACAAAATCCAAATTCACATTTGCATATGAGTGGAAAGAATCAATTGAAAATTTCCAAATCACTTAAATACAATTATTCAAATTCTCACATTCATGCATAAATCAAATTTTACAATTGCATATGGATGGAAAGAATCAATTCCATAATTGTAAGTTATTGAGATACAATGGTTTTCATTCTTGTATTCATCCAAAATCCACATTTCACTCTTGCATATGGATGGAAGGAATCAATTATATAATTGTAAGTGATTGAGATACAATGGTTCTAATTCTTGTATTCATCCAAAAACCACATTTTCACACTTTGCATATGGAATTCAATTATAAAATTGTAAGTGATTGAAATACAATGGTTTTAATTCTTATATTCATCCAAAATCCCACATTTCACACTTGCATATGGATGGAAGGAATCAATTATAGCATTACTTCACTCAGGGTCAATGATTCAAGTTGCCACATTCAAACAAAGAACACATGTTATCTTGCATGTTCATGGAAAGAATTTTCAATCAACTACAACATTGCCTCTATCAATCAAGAAGAATTAAATCCTATAGAGCTTGAAGGGGATTTGAATCCCAACCCCCAAAACAATGTTGCCCATTGTAGTTTAATCCTTACCTATAATCAAAACCCAATTAGAAAATTTAAGCTTGTATCTTCAAGTTTAACATAAATTCGGAACCTTAAAAGCAAAAGTCAAATAAGGACATTTTTTTTTTTTTTTTCTTCTTTGTTTGGCATCCTCATCCCTATTATTTTGTTCATTGTGCAATCAAATGCCTACAAACATAAGCATCACAAAACACCCTAACAAAGATAGTGCACCTTTGAATTTGGAAAAAAACTAGAACCATGAAAAGAGAAGGTAAAAAATGAACCTCTTTGTTTTCTTCTTTGCTATCATTCTTGCAAATATAAACAACATACAAAACAAACAAAACCACAAAATACTAGATTCCTAGATTGATGGGACAAAAATACACCTCCATAAATAACAAAGGTGGATTAAAGAATGTTAGTGGCCTTTGTTTTGTTGTGGCTTCCTCATCACCACTATTCACCATCATTTCTATAAACACAATCAACATAAAAAACAACAAAAACAAATCAACACCTCTAGAATTTAAAGTTTGAATGGGGCACAACCATAAAATAATAAAGGTCGAAAAAGAACATCAAGAGTCAATGACCTTTGATTTTTTTTTGCTTCCTCATGCATGTTATTCTTTGCATCATTTGGATTCTAACTCCTTTTTTTCATAAATTCAATGATTTCATGATCCAAAAACAAAATCCAAATATTGGCCTTCCTTTGGAATAACATGGCAAGAACCATAAACAAACATATAAAGCATACATCAAAAAAACAATTTTTTTTCCCTAACATCTCACAATTTCATCAATTGGCACACACCTGCTTTTTTTTTTGTCGTAACCTACTACGCCATCATATCCCTTAAATTCCTCCAAAAAATTTCCAATTTAAACAGGATTCATGGACCTTATATTTTGATCAATCATAAACTTTTAAAAATATATGTAAACTTGCAAAAATATTAAATTGGAATAAAAAATTACATCAAAATTGTGGTACAAGATTCTTGATTCTTAAGTCTTTCTTTCACTTACCACCTTACCTTGCACTTTGAAAACTTCCAAATGTTTAAAGTCCATTATTCATCTAGATAATATTTTAATTTTCCATGCCACTTTGCAATGGTTTAGTCATAAGGGAAATTTTGTAAAATAAAAAAGTGCTAATTGTAAAACTTGGTACAAAAAACCAAACGAGCATTCAACCAATCTTGTAATTAATTCTTGATGAAGTTGACAATGTTGAAGTCATTCATCTTCAACAAACTCAAGCATTTAGATAGTAGCAATCTTAATTGGTGTAATTTGTATTCCAAAAGCCTATGGTTGATGATATCAAATGCAAAAATCATGTGCCAAAGCCTAGTAATTGGGTTCAACTCAATGTTTTGTTGATGCAAGATTGCTTCAAATATGAATCATTGTTAATTTGCAAAAAAATTGCAAATTGAGGTTGTGACTTGATAGCAAAGCCAACATAACTCTGCCACCATTACCCACCTTGCAAGGTGGCCTTCAACACACTCAAATGAACGTGAAAATGATCCTTTACTTCTTGTGGATTCATAGCCCAAAATAATGGATAAACCACTGTGAAGGTTGTCATAACTTCATGTTTTGGGAAACATCGTTGAAGCTTTGTAATAAGATGTTGAGTTGTCCCATCACATTCATCTTTCATTTTGGTGGCAACATGCTTGAAAACCTCTTCAAGTGATGACATGTTAATTGAAAAAACCTTCATTATTGGTTTAATAGATAGGGTACATCAAATGAAAAGGCCAAATACATAAATTCATTTCCACCATTACAATAAAAAAACCAATTCATGGAAAATGTGCCATTGGTTAAAGTGAGGATACTATGGTTGAATTCATAAAAAGTTGGATTTTCATATTTGGTAAAGGGATTGTAATAAAGTTTGAACAACTCGTGTTGGGCCATTTTAATAACATCCATGAAGTTGTAGACAAACACACCCTTAACTTGTGAAAATTTTATCAATGTATGGACACATTCAAATAAAGGCATGATAAAAGGCCGCCCCAAAATGAGTTCCATGTCACATAAAACATTTGGGTTCTTTGTTGCAACTTCATTCTTTACACTCTCGATGTGCATCTTCACAATCAAAGGGAAATATTTAACATATATACCTTCTTTGCTAGAGAGAACATGGAAATCCATTGAGTTTTAACATTCCAAAGCAATTTTTTTCCTTTGATGATGATTAGGTCAACATGTTTATAAAAGTCAAAAAAAAATTCAAGTTGTGAGCAAAGAAATAATGCAATTTAAAAAAAAAAACCTTAAGTCACTACACAAAATCCTTGGGTTTGATAGAATAAGCACAACTAGATTTGTCTTATGAGTAGAATAATGAACTCATTAAGGACATGAAAAACCATGAGAACAAAAATTAAAGGAAAAGTTTGAGTCTAACTTCCAAACAAGGAGTAAGACAAGATTATGTGATTTAAAAACAAGAACAAAAGAACTAAGAACAAGAGCACAAGATGTGCAAAACAAATATGAAAATGGATCTTTATCATGCTAACATATGTAAACATGAACATGAAAAAAATATGACAAAGCTATGGTGCAAGATCATGCTTAAGAATGATGTTGAACAAATTGAAGGTAATGAAGGTTCCTACTTCTATTTATACCCCTTTGTGGACCTAGTTCAAGGAAGCTTCCAAGGAGGTTTCTATGTGTGCATCAAGTAAGGAAGCTTCTTAGGAAGTTTTCTAATTAGGAGTTGACTATGAGTTCACTGAAAGTTTATTCGAATTTAATTAAGAGTCAACTAGGAATTAGCTAGACTTAATTAAGACTTAACTAAAAGTTATCATGGAGTGAGCTCAGATTTAATTAAGATTTAATTGGGATTTAACTAAGAATTAACTGAGAGTTAATTCAGACTTAACTAAGAGTTAATTAGAACTTAATTAAAAGTTAATTAAGATTTAACTAGGAATGATGGATGAACATTATGGATGAATTCCATCTTTTGAAAGATGGTGTTTAATGTTCACATCCATCACATCATTTCCCTTTCTAGCAATGAATTCCATAAGGAATAGACTTGGGCTTATTTGCATATCATCGATGAAATTCATGCACCTTCTCCATGGCATTCAATAGGTTCTTGATTGGTTCCCAAATGCACTCACTCACATCATACCCATGCCAATGAACAAGATATTGGAATTGACGATTATAGATCCTTGAATCTAAAATGTCCTCCACTTCATATTCATGTTCACCATCAACTTCAATAGGTGGAGGGGAATCATGGATTCTCTTTGGAATGGTAGACACATGGTAAAGTTCCAATAAGGAAACATGAAACACGAGATGCATTCTCATAGAACTTAGAAGCTTAAATTGGAAAACCACGACATTAATTTATTTCACAATGAGGAATGGATCTAACTTTTGATGATCCAATTTCTCTAATGGCCTTCTTGTTTTGATATGTTATCATCAAAACCAAACCTAGTCCCGACTTTGAAATTGGGTTGTTCTTTTTGATGTTCATTAGCATTCTCCTTGTATTGCCTTTGTGCTTTTCAAGGTTAGATACAAGTTTAGTTCAAACGCTTGTCAACCACATGGTTTGATATTTAGTTGTTGGATTCATGATTTTGTGCACACCTTGAATGTCAAACTTGGGGTGCAAACCATGATTTGTAAATAAAGGTGTTTACTGGGTTGATGAATGCACTGTGTTGTTGTAAGTAAACTCTACGATGGTTAAAAATTATGACCAATTATTTTCATGATAATTGGTTGTGCATCGTAAATATTGTTCCAAGACTTGATTGACTCGTTATGTTTACCCATCCATCTAGGGGTGGAAAATTGATGACAATTCAACTTCAAATCTAAAAGTTCAAATAATCACTTCCAAAACTTAGCTACAATTTGAGGCCCATGATCATAAATGATATTTTCAAGAAAACCATGATATTGAAAAACATGTTTAAAAAAAAACTTGGCTATTCCTTCACTAGTTATTGTTTTGGTAGATGGAATGAAATGAGTCATCTTTGCCAAACAGTCCATCACCACCAAGATGGAATCATAAGAATTAAAAGGTGAAAGGTTTGTGATGAAGTCCATGGAAATTGAAAATCATAGGGATGCATAAATCAATAATGGTTGAAGAAGACCATGATGGTGATGATGAGGATACTTTGCTTGAACACAAACATCACAAGATCCAATAAACCCCTTTCACATATTTCCAAAATTGTGGCCACCAATAATCTCAAAACATTAATTACATGGTTTTGTTGAATCCAAAATGGCCTGTAGCCAAAGCATCGTGCTTAGCCTAGAAAACTTGAAATCAAGCAAGGCCATTAGGAACATACAAAATACCATCACAATAAAGTAGACCATCTTAAAATTCAAATTTAGCATGATCATTAGAAAAATCTTGGATTTGATGATGACTCCCTAATTGGCCTTGGATGTCAATAACAAGAGGGTCCTTTTTCACATATTCAATTACAAGGAATCATGTTCATTCCAACCCATGCATTTGCAATTTTTGTCCAAATCAATCATTTTTGTGACTTTAGATATGACTGTCCTTCGTGGCATTTGGTAAAAACGATTGGTAGTCGCATAAACAATTACAAAGTGGTTTGCAATTGCATATGCAACTTATATTTGTGACTAATGTCAATTTGGATGAAAATGAAAATGTAGTTATTTTTGTGATTTGGAAGGTGGTTCAAGGGCCATTGGATACCATGTGGCATCTTTTCAACTTGATTTATGACTATAAATTTTAGTCGCAAATGCACATGTAATCAAATGTGAAAAAAAATTGAATTGACCAATGAAATTATTGGATTTAATGGTCTAATTATTTTCCCTTAGTTTTTTTCAAAGAATTAACCATTAAATGTGTAGTAAGGTTTGGTGGGTTTGTGAAGATTTCAAAGGACCCATGGCAATTAATGGTAGAAATAAGGTTAAGTAGTAGGTATTTTATCATATTGTTGATATTTGATAATGTTCTTGTATTAATTAGTTAATTAATTAGGCTATGTGGTTTATATATTAAATAGGTTAAGGTTTATGTGGTAAGTGTAATTAAATAATTAGGTAGGCCATGCAATTCATGTATTAAAGAAGCAATAAGTAGGATAGGTAATAAGTAGCAAGTAGGTCATATGTATGTGGGTTAAGTAATAAATATTTATCATGTTGATATATGTGATATTTTTAATTAATTTTATTATATTAGGTAGGCAATGTAATTTATTTATTGAATATGCTAGGTAGTAGAAGTAATTTATGACCCATTTCATATTGTGCATTTAAATTTAAAAAATTCGTAAAATTATGATCTATTATAAGCAAAATTGTATAATATAATTTCTTAAATCAAATAGATGTTTGAGATGTGAAAAAATAAAATTTATTTTCACATAAATTTCATATCATAATTTTAAGTAAAACTTAAGATATTAAATGTGTAAGTATAATAAAATTTATAGTTCCATAAAATCAATCATTTATATGGCGTTATTAATATTTAGAAATTAAAATTGATAAATTAGATTAATATTTTATATTAGAAATATAGTTAATAAATTAAAAATATATATTTCTATTCTAATTTATTTAAGATTCATTTATAAATATTATATGTGAATAAATCATATATCACACATTTTAATTAAATTATATTGGTAAAATATGATATATCAAAAGAAAAATTCTATAATATAGTTTTAGAATGAAATGAAGGTTTAAGATGTGAAGTTTATGATGTATTTGTTATTATATTATCCATTTATGAATCATGTGATTGATTTTTTTTTTTCCATAGAATGGTCTTTGAAATTATATTGAATAATGAAATTCAAATATTTTCCTTTTCAAATTGATTTTTATTCTTAAAATAATTTTTTTTTGGTGTACATTATTAAGAAGAAATTAAGTTTAAACTTTAATCTTGTCATTTGGATAAAATTGTAATAAAATATCAAAGTTCAAAGATGATGTATTATGTAATGTTTGAAATCAAATAGGTTAAATAAAATGCACATTACTTTTTTTCTTAACAAGTGGGGTGGCTTGGTCATAAAGGAGTTGATTTCCATCCTTGGGGTTCAAGGATGAATTTTCATGAATGGCATGGATTGTGGTCAATGTTGAAATGTTGATCGAATATTCCCTACCTATGTAGCCAGCATAGGTTAAGTGCCTATTAAGTGATGTTAAATAAGCGTAATAGGTGGCCTACTTAGCAACTTAAACCAACCTTTTAAGCCTACCCTATGTAATGACATGTGTCAACATGGTACATGTTGAATTGAATGAAATTAACAATAATGTGTATATGTATATAATTATTTTTATTATTTAAATAATAAATATTTAAACAAATATAAATAATGCGACTACATTTTTGAGTCATATGCCATGTAAATTGGTTGGGATGGATGAAAAGTTCATGTAAGTCACATCTTTATGTGATTCCCTTTGCAACTTGATGCCACATATTGTCTTTTGAGATTAAAATTTTATGTGACTTGTTCAAGGCAACTAGGCACTATAGCAAGTCACATGTGGTAATTACGATTAAAAATGAGTCATAAATCTAGTCGTATATTTGCAAATTCTTTGTAGTGTTCACGAATTTGACAATTAAAGGTTATGTCATCAAGAATTATCAATAATGCCTAAAGTCGAAGATGTTCAGGTTTGAAAATGACATCACATTGTTGTTTATAGGCAACATTTCCTTTCTTAAGTGTAAGGTACAAACAATGGGATAACACTTCAAGTTTCCCTTCTTAGCTTCTAAGGCAATATGTGATGACAAATTAGAATCGAAACAAAGACAATGCCCATCAAGTTTGGCATCAATTCAAAACATAAGTTGCCATGAAATACTCCAAGTTTTTATGGTCTGAATACATAGTGATTTTCATGTTGAATTCCTTCAAGCAAATGGTGCCATTTCTCAAAGACATCCACAATGGTTAGAAGTTCTTTGTCATGAATCTTGTAATTAATTTTTGTAAAGGAAAACTTATAAAAACATAATTTGACAAGTCGAAGAAGATTGTTTTTTCCAAGTTGTGAAAGCACGACACCTACTGCAAAGTCAAAAGCATTTGTTTCCAAAACAAAAGGTTTGGAAGGGTCTACATGAATAAAAAATGGAGAAGTTAAGAAAGGCACTATCAGCTTCAACTCCCCAAGAAAAAGGTTGATCCTTCCTAATCAATTGAGTAAGAGGGGCCATTATTGAATAATAATGGGCAATGAAATGTCAATAAAAGTTGGCAAATTCCAAAAAAACATTAAACATCTTGAATAGAAACTAAAACCCAATCAACAATGGTTTAAACCTTGTAAGGATCCATGTGAATGCCATTTCCAAAGATGATGAAACCCAATAATTCCATTTCAGATTGATGGAATTCACACTTCTTTAATTTGGCATAAATTTCAACCTTTCGAAGCTTGTCCAAAATCAGACGTATATGGTGTTCATGGTCTTCCACATTCTTTGAAAAAATGATGATGTCATTGATGTAATAGACCAAAAAATTGTCCAAATATTCATGAAAGACATCATTCATCAAATGTTGAAAAACAACACATGCATTAGTAAGGCCAAATGGCATCACAACATATTCAAAATGGTCATAATCGGTTCTAAATGTTGTCTTCCATTCATTGCCTTCTCGAATGTGCACCAAGTTGTATGCTCCACATAATGCAATCTTGGTGTACACCTTGGCATGCCTAAGTTGGTTCAACAACCCTGAGATTAGGGGTAAAGGGTACCGATTCTCAATGGTGAGTCGATTAAGCCCGTGGTAATTGACACACATTTAGGGGGAGCCATTTTTCTTTTTAACAAACAAGATTAGGGCATTAACTACAGACTTGGAATGTTGAATGAACCCCTTCTTGAAGTTTTCATCAATGTATTCATGAAACATTACAAGTTCGTTTCGTGACAAATTGTAGATGGGTTTGAATGGAAGTTGTGCTCCTTCCACAAAATCAATGGTGTAGTCGTATGGTCGATGTTTGGGAAAGGTGATGCATTTTTCTTTTCAAACTCATCCTTGAATTTTTAGTATTGGGAAGGAATTTCATGTGAACATGGTTCAACATTTGGTGAAAAAAAAACATAAATCAAGGATGCATCTCCTTTCATGGTAGTTTTTATGAATGCTTTTACTTCAACGAACAAAGGCTTAGGGCACTTAGGCCTTTTTATACCATCAACACTATTACAAATCATGAGTTTTCAAAAGGTTCAACTTGATTAAGGTGTCCACATTGACCAAAAGGATGTTTGTTTTGATTAAAGGCATGGGGCATGAAAGATACATGGTTTTTTTTGTTAGATTTTTTTACTGAAATGACCATTTTGATTAAGTGTTAAATCGTACATCTAGTCAAAAGGGTCAATTTTTAAAAATGGTCCATCAAGATGCCCATGGCTTGGTCAAATCAACCGTATTGAATGGCCATGTTTAGTAAAATTGGCCATATTAATTTGATTAATTACCTAGCCTACTTTCTATGTTCATTTAATTACCTACCTACCTCCTTACCTAACATATACTTACCTATGTCCTACTTATGGCATGTACCTACCTAACATCTACATATTTACTTACTTATCTACCTATTCATCTACATGTCTTACTTATCTACCTACTTACCTACCTAACATTTATATATTTACCACCTACTTAGCATTTACCTATATAACTACCTATCTACCTACTCACTTACCTAGCATCTATTTATCTACCTACTTACCTACCTATCATTTACATATCTACCACCTATTTAACATTTATTTATATAACTACCTATCTACCTACGTACTATCTACATACCTATTTATTTATTGACATACTTATATGTACCTACCTACTTACCTACATATCTACTAACATACCTACCTATATTTTACATAATTAAATATATACATTTAAAACATAGGTAGGTAGGCATGTGTACCTATTTATCTACCTAGTTACATACCTACTTACCTACTTATTTGAGTTCAAATTGTTGACAAAAAATTTCATTGAAATTCAAGGAAATGTGTTAAATGCATTTGGAATCATATTGTTTTGCAAAGTGGTGTGGTGGTTTGATGGTCAAAACATTAGTTTGGAACAAAAAAAATCAAGGTTCAATCCTCCTTACCAACATATACTATGTAGAGTATGTATATTCATATATATACCTTGTAAATGTGTAAATGTATAACACCTAGATGGCTTATGAATAGGTAGGTAGGAAATCATGGTGAGTAGGTAGGTCATGGGTGAGTGGGTAGATAATTTTTTAAAATTTATTTATTAATTTCATTTTTATTATTAATAATTTGGGCTATTTTTTAATTAATTTTTTTGATTGTCCGATTTTTTGTCCAATTTGACTAGTTAAGAAGACCATCATAGTTAATAAAAAAAACCACTAGTCAAGTTGGATGTGGTCAAATTGATTTGACTAGTATGACCAAGTGGTCAAATGTAACCAAATGTCAAAATAAGTGGTTTTTGGTTTAATTCTTTTGTCAAATAATAACATTTTTTTAATAGTGCGAGGTCTCCCTACTACTTCAATTTTTGCATGCTTCTGACAAAAGGTTTCACACTTTAGGGTTGCATGTTATGTTGTTTCAAAATGAAGATTCCTCATATGCTAATCCATTTATGGATTATGTAGAACAAGCCAAGATTATCTAATGATGACAAGACTTCTTGGATATGAAATGACATTGAAAACCACCTTGTTAGTGTGGGAACCAATGGTAACATTTTATGGTTTGGTTTCATGGGTGATTGGTCTTAATGAAAAACTCCGACCATTAATGACCTCAAACAACATTGGTGTGTTTTTTTCCACTAAAACCAACTTGTATTGTTACACCAACTCCTTTTCCATAAAACATGTTGATGCGCTAAAATCAAGAAATGTTTAGGCCTCCATCGTCATAAGCTTGGTATATTTAACAATGATTGATATTAACAAACATGGTGTTAGGTTTGAAGATAGGCTAAGACCATTTTCATTACATGATGCATCAAGGTCCAGTTTCATGGTCCCTACTAAGACTGGACATGCTTGTTTTCTGACTCTAGTTATGGATTGATAATAGAGATGGAGTGTGCTACATGTGGTCCACACTTTTTTGGACACTCATGAGTAACATGACCTAGTTTTTCACATTACAAAAAAAATTTATTTGTATGTCGATGTTACTTCTCTTGTTCCATGAAGGACTTGAATCTTGTTTTATCAATTTGCATGGGGTTGTCCTTTGGTGAGGTTGTCAAAGGTTAGGCTAGCATTGCAGGTGGAAAACTCCTTTGTGTTGTTAATGGTGCAATTTATTTTTTTGTTGTTGATGTGGGTTCATGGCGCCTGTCTTGTCGATGTTTGAAAGGCTTGTTGTCACGCCGAACAACTTGTGCAATGGCTTGACTTAATGTTGAAAGGTCTGGCAAGGTGAGTAATAAATTTGTTAAGTCATCTTGTAACCCAACCTAAAATTGATTTATGAATGTTGTTTCACCCCATGAATAATCGCAAGCCAATTGTTTGAACTCCAATGCATATATCGTAGTTAAACGTGATCCTTGACGAAAAGATTATATTTTGATGTTAGATCTGTGTTCTTTGTTTGAATTTCCAAAGGTGGCATTAAGCTTTTCATGAAACTTTTCATGAAACTCTTCAAAGTTGTTGAGCAAAGGTGATTGATGCTCTAACAAAGGTGCGAACCAAGTAAGGGCCATGCTTGACAACAAGGTGCCTATGAGTCTAATTTGAGTTGGTTTAGTTGGACACTGATGAAAATGAAATCAGATAATTAAATGCATTTGGTTGACAAAACCTTGAAACTTTGAACATGTGTCATCAAACTTGTCAGGTAGGTTGATTTGTGGCTCCTTTGGTTGGGTTGTGTTGTCGAAATGCATCCCAAGGAGGTCGAAACTTGATTGGTTTGCAAATGAGCAACAAATTCACAAAATGTTTAATTTTCCTATTCAAGATTCCTAAGGATAGCAAGGACTTCTTCCATGGATGTATACATGATGAACACCATGAAATATAACACCAACAAGAGGTGGGTAATCCATAACCTCAATAAAAAAGAAATGGGTAATTTACAACTTCTTGAAATATTTTCCTTTGAAGAAGAGGGATAATCCACACTCAACTCCAAAAGAAATCTAATTCCTAAATGACTTATAGATGCAAAAATAGATGTAGACTTCATGGAGTTTGTTCAAATTGTCAAGGACACAAAAAATTGTCAAGAATTGTCCTAGACACCTTGCATTTTTAATGTCCAACATGGTTCATCAAATTGTCAAGCTTTGGAATCAGAAGTTTTTTTTCCTTCAAACAAATGTTCAAATTTTACATCTCACTTGATGCATTGCACCCTTTTCATTGATTATGGATTCAACTCACGGTAGGGAAGTTGTGTAAACATCTTGGAACTTCATGGATCCATCGTACAATTTCCTTTCCTTTTTTTGGATATTGCTTAAACAAGTCCTCACAAGCTTCATCAAACACTACCATTGGTGATATTTCATCAAGAGAAATAGAAGTACATCATGATGAAGAAGATGGACTAGCTTCATCTTGAAGTGGCGGGGAGAGGATAAATTGGCATGTATCCCTCCTTTTGAACAATTTTCAAAAAGGGGAGCTAATCATTTTGAAAAGAATATTTCAAAAAGTTTGTACAATCATTCTTTTTCTAACATGATTTCTAACATGTGTTCTAATCTTTATTGCATCCATTTTGAATTTTGCATAGGACCAAATACCCATGATGTTGTTTGAAATGTTTTTGCATCCATTGCCATAGATGTTGGGTTTCATGTTTTGTGTGAATAGACACATGTCCTTTTGTTACCTTCCTTCCAACCTTTGTGTTAGTGGGTTGATATCATGCTCATTTCAAATAGAGTCCACACTAGATCATTAATGTTGTGGCCATCACCAATCCCATTCAAGCAAATTTCATTTTGTGAGTAACCATTTTTCAAAAAATGACTTCAACAATTATAGCCTAGGCAAAGGATGGGTTCTACTACAATCGGCACCTTGGAGATGTTTTTCCTCTTGCCATAGAGATATTTGGGTGCTTACATCAACAAGCATACAACTTCTTTCATCAATGTGCTAACATGCTTCGATTAGCTAAGCGTTGTAAAGGTTTTCCATTGTTAGTTTTGTGTTCATTTCATAGGCAAAAGGTGTTGGTTGTGGCTTTATAAAAAGTTTAGGATGCTACCATTTGGAGGCATTGAACAATTGGAGTTGAGGAGACCTCTTCTAAGTTGAGTACTTTTTTAGGTTTCCTACCCCTTGTTGGATATGCTCCACACAATCAATGAGAGTTTTAGGTCTTAGGTTATTATTTTGACCCCTTTAGGTGAATCCCCGTTGCTTTCTTTTATAGCTTCTAATGATGCATCCATGCTTTTGGGTGTTGTTTCCTGGTAGCACGATATTTTCTCTTTTGTACCTCCCTTTCCCCTTTTGGGTGGGTGTTTGTTTTTTTATTAGTCTTTTCAGGGCTTCATGTTTCATCATCTGATTGATGGAGAGACATGAGAGGTGGCACCTTACACATGAAAGCCAATGGAGAAAAATCTTTCTATGGAAGGTGCCATCTCACTGCAAAATAGGAAAGTTATAGGAAAGTTGATTCTTTACACACAGAAAGGCAGTTGTGATCATGTTGTAATTCAAGACATTTTGCACATATCATGAATGATTGTACCTACTGAGGTCAAGCCATTTGTTTTGTGGCAACTTTTCATTACTTTGTGAAACTTTGTAGGGGAAAAATTGAGGGAATTTTTTTTCCACTGCAATAAATGTGTTTTTTTTTGAGAAAAAAAATGTCGCATTTGAAAATTTTAAAATCACTGAAAAGAAAACCATGAGACAGCAGGTATAAGGAATTCAAAATCAAATTGCCCAACAATTGTGATATAGGTCATTGCACATTGTTGCCTAATTACTAAAAAAACTATCCAGGAAAAATGCCATTTTGTTTTCCCCAAAAACTTTCAGTACTCAAGAAATGCATGTGCAATAGGCTAATGACACGAGTGATGAAGTATGAAGTGTAGGGTAATGCCCAAGGAGCTGGGACACCCCAGAGTAAGTGCCTGCTCAAGGCCGAGCCAAGGGGTGCTTACTTTTGGAACTACCCTACTTGAGGGCGTTACTGAGTGTAAAAGATTTCCTGTGAGACCTTGTGTTGGTTCTTAAGCCATGCAAAGCACTTGGGGGTGGGCTTTCCTCGATTTGGGCCTGCTCTCAACCCTGCCTCATGGGACCCTTATTCCAGTAAAGCCTGTGCCCTTGGGCTTTACCCAACACAAAACCAGCGACAGAGGAGCAGGTTTCACATAGCGGGCCTACATGTGGAGGTTGTCCCTGGCCCAGTTCCCATGTGGAGTGCCAGTCCACCACAATGATAAGCCACAATGTGAAAGCTCGATTGGGAATTTGCTTTGAAAAAGCGAAAACTTTCACATTGAGACCAGCATCCAAAGTGGTGGGCCAAAAGGGAGGGTTTCCTAACAACCCCTGATGTTTCCAAGAGGCCACCCCTGCTGACTTTAGACACCATTATGGCCAGGAAGCATCAAAGTTGATGGGGCTAAGAAAAAACCCCACCACACAATAGAGAAGAAAAAAACCCCCACATACACCAAAGAGTTATCCGCAAAGTAACCCTGTTTTCACCCTCTCATTGGGCCTCCTTTCACCCCCTATCCCCTCTTTCGGTGGTATCTGCAAAGTAAAGACATTTTAATATATCTCAGTATAAAATGTCGATAATCAGCAGTTAATGCACAAGGTTCGAGACTAATTATAGTAGTTGTATAGTCATATGTAGGAGCTCTGCAGGTTCTTTTGAATCTCACCCTGTGTATGACCAAACTCAGGGTTTCGGTGCTGTGTTTTTCTTACTTTACGGATACCTGTAATGTAAAATCTGGTCCAAGTTCTTCGCATCAATCTTGCTGACAATGATAGAGACAGATAGGATTAGTACTGCAAGCCTCTTCACCTAAGGTTGACATTCATAAAGAGAGAGGGCTGCTGTCTGGAATACCTACTGCTTTATTGACAATAGAAAATAATAAGAGCCTTTTCACCTTCAAACCAGCTAACATCACTATTGGATGCAGTGTTTTTTTCTTTTTGGCGAATTATTATTGTCGCTTGGCGACCCAAAGAAAGAAAGAAAAAGTGTGAATCCTGCAAAGGATTCTTTCTTTTGAAAAAAAAAGCCTAAAGTCAGCATATTTTGATGAATTTTTTTTTGAAATCACCATATTTAGACAACAAGTTCCAACATGTCTTCTTCACATGCTCTGGAACTCTAAACTTTTCTAATGTTCTGTCTAACCTGTAGCCAAATTTGGCTAATTCTTCTTTGTGGCTGAACGCCAACCCACTTACCTCATCAAATTGAGAAAATAAAACACTGGTTGGGCAGTTATTTGATTTTTTTTTAATACCCTCCAGTTTTGTTTAAAAATTTGAAAATCAAAGAACCTCTGGTTTTTGAAAAACTTCAGAAACAAGAGAACATCTCGCTCCAAAATTTTCTCAAAACCTAAGAAGGAACGAACGGTTTTCACAAAATAACCCCCACAAACAACTGAAGTGAGGGCATCTCCACCCCACACCGGCAAACACCCCTTTTCATTAAATCTTGCAGCAGGCTAGCGAAAATCCTGCTGCTCGCCTGTATTGATGGTCCATTTTGCAGTGGTCATTTAAAACCATCTAAAAGCTTTTTTCTACTAGGATTTGGACAGTGATTATTACTCGTCCAGATGTAAAGACATAAATGGTCTTTCAGTGTTTAAAGCGGCTCTTATTACGTTTGCGGGTGGGGATAGAGATCGTTAAAGAGTATTCCATCCTGAAACAAGGTATCACAAACACGCTGGCCCTGCCAATATTGTACATCTACCGACTGTGTTCACACTGTGAACACCAAAACAATCCGTTCCAATCTAAACACTTTCAAACCAAAGAAACCGGTTCTCCTAATGTGAAACTGGTTCTAATAAGGTTAAACTTCCAAAAGTTGGATCCATTGGACCAAACGAAGGGGCATATAAATCCTCCCTCCTTGCCCTCCCTGCATTGCATAGGTAGGTTGTCGGAAGGGGACCCCCTCCAATAATTGAAATTGAACCTCATTTCCCCATTGATGGAGCAGGCGAAATATAATGCAGAATCTTTGATTTCATAAACCATGTTTGGTGAACGAGTTGTAGAGATGAATCTCCCCGCCAGTGTGTTTTTTTAAGGAATTTTTGTTTGTAGCCAAAGTGATGATCATCCCATAAGCCACATATGAAATAAAAATCTTTAATCATCCTTTTATGTTTTTGGCTACATACACACTGAAAACCAAATATAGAAATCTGATGATTTTCTCTCTTTTTTTTTAATCATCACCTTTTTGGCGATTAAAAAACCTCCAAAATCACTTCATTACCAAATTTTTAATTTTCAATTTCGCCGATTTAAAAAAAAAAGGCTGCTACCTACCCACCCAGAACCTTCCTCCAAAGAGACTGGAAAAAGTTGCCGTCCTCCCATTACTAACTAGAGCGGTCGTCTTCTCGTTCTGGCCCTTTGCTCCGGTCCTGTGCTCGCGCGCGCCCACTTGCGTGCACAAGCGAAGCAATCGGGTGCGGTTTTTTTTTCCCCTTTCTCCCTCTTCTCTTTCTTTGCCTCTTGTTGTTGTTGGTTTTGTGTTGCAACAAAAGATTTTTTTGTTATCAAGATGGCGTTGAGTCAGGCCGGGGGTTTCGCTCTGCTGCTAACGTTTCCGGGACTTCTAGCGTTTGTTCTGGGCATCATCGCTGAGAACAAGAAGCCAACAGCGAATCAATTGACAGGAAACGGAGGTGCAGTAACCTGCGAGTATCCCAAAGACCCAACGATCGTTTTGGGTGTGCTTTCGGTTGTGTTTCTGTTTGTGACGGCTGTGCTTGGTGGGGTGGCGCTGGTGTTCCCGTACCAGGGCAAGAGGGTTCCTATCGGTTCCCTTTTCAAGAGTAAAAGCCTCCTCACCTTCACCCTCTTGTCTGTCGTCATTTTCCTGGTGGCTGAAGCTTTGCTTCTGTGGGCAACCATTCTGGAGAGCATTCACCGCCATCAATTCAACGGCAAAGTGGATCCCACGGGCGCCTGTCCAACAGCGAAAACAGGCTTGTTCGGAGGAGCCGCCTTCCTGGCTTTAGATTCCACGCTCTTCTGGCTCATCTGTTTGATGTTGGCCGTCAATGCTCGGGCTGATCACTTCGACTCCTTTGAAGAGGAAAATCTGAAGGGAAGCTATGAGGATGTGGGTAACGCGAATGAGTATGCCCCTGCTCTTGGTGCCCATCCAAACGCTAGAGTATGATTCCTGCGTATGGTGCTGATTGTTAGGCACTAGGGACAGGACCCTGGTATCAGACTCTTTGGGATGGGGAAGGGATTCTGCTCGAACCCTCTCGTTCCTTCCATTTCTCAAACACCATCTTCACATACCTATTCTGTGTAGTACTTACTGTTGCAGCTTAATTAGTACTATGATTCAAACCGTTCTTATGTATTGCACACTCTCCTCCGACATGTATTTTTTGCTGTTGGACATGTTGAATCCTGTATATCGAAAAAATAATGAAGGTATTCTTCTTATCAACATGGGTGAGTGAGGGCATGCAACTTCCAAATTCTCTTTTGCTCTGGCCAGGAAGGTTCAAGTAGGAGCATGTTGTGATGGTGGTATTTGACTAAGTGTAGCAGCTTCAGATGAAGTCATGGAGAATACCACCATCACAACAACCACATATTGTTTTGTGGGTGTTCGGTAGACTAGATCATACAACCCCACCATGTATGTATTGGAGTCCTAGAATATCTGCTACTTGTGCTCTCTTTCTCTCTTTTGGAGCTTCACCCAAGCATTTTGTAAAATGGGATACATGTGCCTCTTGAAGAAAGCTAATCTGAAAACGTGGATAAAGGAGAATAGCACTCTCATAGTGGCTGGGTTGAATTGAAAACCAAGCATCTGTCTGATGAGTGCATGAATCTGCAAAGGTGTTTCATGACAGTTCCTTATCTCTTTCAATCTATGTATTGAGAGAGAAGTTTGGAAATGATGTGGAGAGCAAGTGTGTCCATATTTCCTGTGGACCATGAATGGTCAATACTGACTCCAATTAGTTTGAGCGTAGTGTATTCGGATGTCAACAATCAGGGACTCAGCTTTACTGTGGTGAGGATGGAAGCAAAGAGAATACAGCAGTTTTAGTGTCTACCTTTAGCAGATAGATGAGATTTTACCCATATCATGATAGAGCCAGAAGCAGTGCTTTTGTGTTTAATGAACCCAGTTTGTAGGGGGGAAGATGGAATAACTCTCTGCCTGTAATGGGCAATGAGTAGTTTTTGTGATGATGTTCTTGTATTGCCATTCTTATAGCCTGGTTGCTTTGCTTTTACAGCTTACAGCGAGCAACTCTGCCTGTAATGGGCAAAAAGTGGTTTTCCTGATGATGTTCTTCTATTGCCATTCTTATAGTCTGGTTGCTTCCTTTTACAGGTTTCCTTTCTCTTCCATTTTTTGGGGATGAACTTAAAAGATGAAAGTATGATTTTTGTTGGGCTTTCTTTCATTTTAGGCAACCTTGTTGGATCAGTCATCTAGAGAGTTTTTTCTTCAGATTTTTTTTCTCTCATCTACATCAGCATATTTGCATTCAATCTGGGGTAGGAAGTGTGCAATCCAGAGATTCTTATAAGGATACACATGCAGCCAGGTTGTGGGTTTCTTTTGTCATCCTATCCATACAACATCAGCTTTGTTTTCAGATTTCTAGAATCAACATAGCTTCAAGTTGTAGGACAGTCAGAGTTTGCTGAATCTCCTAGTCACACAATATTATTTTGAAGTATTTGGATGTTGCATGCTTGAATGACTTTTTCTAGTCTTTATTTGCCATTATTGATGACAAACTTCAAAGGCAAAGTACTTTGTGGAATGAATAATATCTGCAATCTGCTATCTTTTGGTGTCGCTAATTCACACACAGGAATTGAAGTTTTGTAGACTTCTGCTGTTGACAAGAACATGAAGCTAAACACCAGGTCTCAGTAGTGAGACATCAGAATGGGGACTTTTGGTTTTTGTGTGGGGGGGCGTAAGTGAGAGACGGTAGCAGAATTGGCAGCAGCTCTACTCATTTTTCCACATTTTCCATCTTTTTGCATTTGAGTTTCTCATTCCTTCTGAAAATGTATGTGACTTGAATGTGATGTCTGTGTAATGATTTACTCGAAGATTTGGGGAGACTATTATGCACTTATCTACAGGCATGTGGGCAGCTGATATCAAGTCATCTGAAAGCCAACAAAGTGGGTGGGGAGTCAGGGCAGCTCTGCAACACAATCATCATGTTGAAGGTCATCGTCTGATAGTTTTTTTAGTGATGCTCAGCAGGTTATGATTGCACTCATTCTTGTCATGTTTTTTTCAAAGTGTTGTTGTGGGTGTAATTTTCTCTTTCCTAGATATCTTTTTGCATTTGAGTTCACATCTAAGCATAATATAAACTTGTAATTAGCATAGGACTAAAGGAAAACAAGGGGGTGTGTCACACTGAGGCCTCGCCATTTACATTAAAAAGTATCTCAAGGCAAAAAGAAAAATTATGGGAATTCAAATATTTCCCCATGCAAAAATATAATCTTCAAAAAAATCCTCTAAAAGAAACCAAAATCTCAAGATATCATAACTCTATAACTAATCTCAAGATTCAACACATGCCAGGTTATCATCTTTCAAAAATCCTCATATAAAAATAGACCTGCTACCTAGGGGCCAAAATCCCTTAAACTACTATACTCTATAATGAATCTAAACACCATATCTTTTGCCTTTGCTAGGCAAGGCCAACAAACACAAAGGTACAGTTTTGTAGTTTTGGGTGCATGAACTAGTTACCGGACTGAAAATTGTATAGCTCCAAAATGTTAGCCTTCCCCATCTAATAAACTTCATATGCCCCAGGGTTTTTTCTTTAAATTTTGTGATGTAGCCACATTGGCAATCATCCACAAGAGGAGTTAGCTAGATTTGGCTACATATTATAGATGAAAGTAGAAAAATTTAAGAATTCTGCTATATTTTTCGCCAACCTGCTGGAACCTATTGTCTAAATATGGTGATTTCAGAAATTCAAAAAAAATCTTCTAAATCTGGCTACTTGGGGGGGATTTTTTCACAAAATATCCTTTCTATGAGTCTTTGCACACAATATTATGTGAAAAACAATCCAAATTACCTCAACACCAGCAAAATAACTATGGGTGCTTAATCAGGTGCAAATGGTAGACACTCCTTCCTCCCTTGGAATCATAATTGGCAATAGCTAATTACAAAATGGAATTTCTCACTTGTATTAACAGGGGTTGTGTATTACATGGGATGAACTTATTATGGACTACGGAATGATCAAGTGCCTGCCTTTTATGTTGGGTAAGTCGCCCATCAGGATGAGAGGGGCAACATACCCAGCACAAAAGTGGGCAAATGGGCAGCCATGAGGCTATTATATGATGCTAATATCTTTGGCAAATGACTATGACATGCAATGAAATAAGATGAAATCGGTTGAGGAGCACAAATGTTATGCAGCCTAATTGTGTTTTTTTTTAATGCACAGGAAAAAGTGGCATAATCATTCACCAAAGATGTTAACATCAGATTTTTTTTTTCAATGTTTTGTGAAAAAAAAATGGCAAAATTTTCCCAATAAATTAGCAAAATTAGTTGAATTTACACTAGTTAACGTGATTTGATTGATGTTACAAATTGCTACAAATAAAACCCAAACATGTGATACTTTGCTGAAGCAAGTGACACATTTGTAATCTCACTTTTCTTTTTCTTTTTCTTCTAGAAACTTCGTTTACAGGAACTAAAGCCGTTCCGAGATCTCAAAAAAGCAATCCATCCCTTCACAAAACAGCTTTTCTGAAACGTTCCCTTACATGTTGTCTTCTTGGACGTTGCCAGAAACGTTCCCAGAGACGTTCCTTGTTGTCCAGGAAGATGTTCCCCCAAAAAGTTCCCAAAGAATCCATCGAATCAGCCTTCGGAAACGTTCCCACGGTGGTTGTTCCCAAAGAACGTACTTGCCAAAGCAGCCGCCTCCTCTCCCTCCTCCTTTGTGCTCGCAAACCTCACACGCTGCTGCTGCTGCATGCACACTTCCGGTGTAGCAGAAAAACGGCCAAGAAATCCACTTGTAACCCATCTTGTTACGCGTGTGTGCAACAGCATTTCATGATGTTGTGTGTATTTGCAAGCCATTGGAAGAATTGTGCTTCAGAATTTCAAGGTGCTGTATGCATGTGCTGTGAAGAGGAAAGAAGAACCTTTTGCATGTGACTGTTGTGGTGATACATGTGATGGCTTCTCCTGTTGTTTGCTTGAAGGTGGAGGGCTCATAATTTCAAAGTGGGTTCTGGATTGGGTGCTTTGCATCAGGTGGATGCCAGAACTTGAGGGGAGGAAGAACCAGTCTGGAGAGAGCATTGAACGGCAGCAGAGGAATCACCACTTGAAGACTTGAAGAACTAGGACAAAACACATATAGCAGCCATGGGTGTTGTTGGATTGAAAGACTTGGGAGCAGGCACAAGATGGAAAGGGGGCAGGGGAGTGGGATTTTTGTGGCATTGGGTATGGCTTCTGAGCATGGCTGTTGCTGTGCTGTTGTTTTACTCATTATCTATTCTTGGCCTACTTCCTTGCTCACAAATATATAGTGGTCAGAAGGTTGTCAACACAGCCGAACCAGAGTGGTCTGGGGATTTGCGGGAGCTTCAAACGGCATGGAATCGACTGTGCTATGGCCCTCCTCCTGAATTCATGAAAATTGCCTTGTTTGTGAAAAAATGGCCAATGGGTGGAATACCTGGGGGACTGGAGAGGCATGCCATGACATTGCATAGGGTGCTTGCAAACCGTGGGCATGAGATCCATGTCTTCACCATGTCTGCAGATGGCCAAGAATTTGACGATCACATTGATAAAAAGCTTCACGTCCATTTCTTCAAGCCCAATGCTGGAGGCACATTTGACTACAGTGAAGCTTGGGAGCAGTTCTCCAAGATGAATTCATCAAATCCCTTTGACATTGTGCACTCAGAAAGTGTGGCCCTTCCTCATTGGCGTGCGCGAGACATCTCCAGCTTGGCAGCTTCTTGGCATGGCATTGCATTTGAGGTTATTCATAGTGACATTGTACAAGACCTCATTCGCAAGCCTGCTGAACCTCGAAGTATGGAATTGCAACAAAGCATGTCTGGCAGGCTTGCACGTGTTGCAGATGAAGTTCGCTTTTTCCACAACTACCATCACCATGTGGCAACTAGTGACTATGTGGGTGATGTGCTTCACACTATTTATGAGCTGCCATTAAGAGATGTGCACATCATTCTGAATGGGGTTGATGAAGCAAAGTTCCATCCTGATCCAGCAAAGGGTGCTGCATTTCGCACCAAGTACAGGGTGCCAACTAATGCCAGCCTTGTGCTTGGGGCAGCTGGCCGGCTAGTCAGAGACAAGGGTCACCCTCTTTTGTTTGAAGCATTTTCCAAGATTGTGAAGAAGCACAAAGATGTGTACCTTCTGATTGCAGGGAGTGGGCCATGGGGCGATCGCTATGAGGAGCTTGCCCCAAATGCCAAGACTGTAGGTCCAATGACACCTATTGAGCTTGCAGAGTTTTACAATGCAATTGACATTTTTGTGAACCCAACACTGCGGTCACAAGGCCTTGATCACACATTACTGGAGGCAATGCAATGTGGCAAACCCCTGTTGGCAACCCACTTCTCAAGCATCACTTGGAGTGTGATCATCAACAAAAACTTTGGCTACACCTTCTCACCAAATGTTGAGTCGCTTATTACAGCTCTAGAATCAGTCATTCAAGACGGGAAAGCAACCCTACAAACTAAGGGTCAAGTGTGCCTGGATTATGCCTCATTCATGTTCACAGCCACCAAGATGGGGTCCTCGTATGAGCGTCTTTTCCTCTGCATGAAGAACACAACTTATTGCCATTATCCACTGCCCACGGATTGCCCAGTCCCTGAGAAGAGGTATCAATACTTCATCTCCTCATGAGAACAATTGTATGATTGTTCAGCAGATCGTGATAATTTTTGTTTGCTGCTGCAATTCAGCCTAGAGATTCAAATGCAAATCTCATGCTGACTGCAACTGGATGGACAAACTATTTTTTCAGTACACATTTTTCTTGCAGCAAAAAGCTGATGCATAAAATGTTGATGATCAGGCTTAATGCAACAGGTGTACCAAGTCCACAAACAAAGTGATATGTGAATGTCATTAGTTTCTCACAAACTGCAAGTCTAGCTATCATCATGCATCATTTTGTGAACAATGTAAGTCTAGCAGCTTGGTTCTTGGCAAAATGATTGGCAATAAGTCAGTGTGCTTGTCCAGATATAGTTGGTGTTGAATGCAGAGGAGTGGTAAACAGCTGATGTTGAGTAGCTCTTTGTGAAGAACTTAGAATCTAACAAATACTGTCATCTGTGACAATCAATTTTTTGCTGCATGTCAAAGATCGTTCTTTCTTTCAATGCATGAGTGTTGTAGTTTCACATGCAAGCAGGAAGGCTGGGCAGGGTTTTTGGAGCATTGAATACTAGAGAAAAACTCTGGAACTGCTATAATTGTGACATGTACAACAACATTTTGTGCATGATCTATTTTCGTCACCCTCAAAATAATTTCTCTTTTAATAAAATTTCCCTCCAAACAGTCCATGGAATTCCACGCAAGTTACATCTGATCTGATAATCACACACATACACACAACATGGGAGGTACCCAGACTTAGTGCCAGACTTAAAGTACCTCCATCACCAAGCAAACAAAACATAAGAAGAAGAGCATGCACCATTGCACATATAGGTCATTGCAAGGAACAAGAGCACATGCAGAGAAGGCCATGATTGCAAGGAACAATTAAGTGCACATCCAGAGAGATTCAGCCCAAGCAAATAAAACACAAGAAAAAGAGCACGCACCATTACACAGACACAGAGGCCATTGCTGTTCTCATGAAACAGATTCAGATCATGTTCAGTCCCAATTTATTGAGCTAGAAACAACCCATCTGATCCCACCAGTCAGTCTTTTTGCAGAGAGCTAAGAAGTTCAACACATTCACAAACTGATGCTCTTCTTCCTCCTGAGATTGCATCTTTCGAGCAGCAGTGAGAGAGATCCTACTAGATTTGCTGTTGAAGTCAAAGCAGACCATGCTCTAAGTTGACTGCACATCTTTGGAGCATTCTTTGTTTGTAGCAGATTTTATGTTGAAATCAGTAACCACTACTAGGAACTTGGTTGGAATTACCTCAGCTGGCTGGGCTGGAAGCAGTCTTTGCTTCGGTTCTGGAGTTGTGGCAAGCTGCAATTGATGTTGCTGCCGCATTATTTTATGTGCATACATATTCTCTCTGTGTTGAGATCTAGAAGTCTGGCCTGAGCTCTGCTTGCATTGCTGGCTTGTTGGTGCAGCAATGTGATTTTTTGATTTTTTGTTTGTTTTTCAGTTGGGACCTTGATGGTAGAGATGGAGTCTGACATAAAGAACACTGCAATTGGCACTAGACGACGACGTTGCTGCTGCGGTCTTGAACTGAGCATAACCACTCTTGTACCGGAAGTCTTCGGTGCCACCGACGACAGGGATTTCGCGTTCCGGCAATCGGTAACCGTCGGCTCCTTGGAGGTTGATGGTTCCTCGGTGGAACGCATCGTTGATGATGATGGTGCACAGTACCATCACGTTGTCCCCACTCAAAGAATTGGCCACAAACATGCCCTGTGCTCGTCCGAATACTGGGGAACTCAGCGATGGCCCCACTGTGAGAGGATCGTCGAACACAAAAACACTCCCAAACGCTCCAATTCCGTTGTTGTTGTCGCTGGTGGTAGTGGTGCCATTATTGTTGTTGTTGTTGTTATTGCTGTTGCTGGTGGCATTGTTGTTGTTGTTCGCAGCAGCACCACCACCACCATAGCTGATCGCTGGGATTGCCGTTGCATTCTTGGTGCCCACCATGTCATGCCAGTAGAAGCTGTACAAAAAGACCTCTGGTTTTTTCTTGTGTACAACAACAACATCACCTGCTGGTGGATCATCTGAAGCATGGGAAGAAGCAGCAGCAGCATCAGGAAGGTATGCAAGACATGCCAGACTTATTAGTGCCTGAGCCATCACCATAACCAAGCTTAAGATTGATCTTGTCATCCTAGTTTCTCACAACACACTCACAAAGCACTCAACACTCCCACAGCCGCAGCAGCAGCAAAAGCTCACATGCAAATCAAAGTCTCCGGCGAAAAAACAAACATCAGCAGCTCTGACAGACTAGGGGTGAAGAATATGAGAAGAAAAATCTGACGAGAGAAAATCATGGAGTTGGGTAATGGAGAGGCAACTCCAAAGTGGGATCTCAAGACTTAAATAAACTCTGGAAGAGTGATGCAAGATTGATGATGAACGAAGCAAGAAAGGACAGGAAGGGAAGGAAACTTGGAAGGAAGAAAGGATTCAAGAGTCTAATGTAACAGTCAGCTGGCCTGAAATTTCATTCAAGAACTCCTCCTCCTCCTCTTGTACCTCAAGGCAAAAGTCCAAGAAGATCTAAGAACCTCTAACATAACAGTAGACTGTTGCCATTGAATTTGCAGCTGCTTATATGGACTTTCTTCTTCTTCTTCTTCTTGTGGATCACATCTCCAGATGTGTCTATCTGTCTGTCTGTCTGTCTGTCTGCAAAGGAAATGTTTTGACAGTTCCATAATTGCAGATTCACAAAGTCATGAAGAAAGAGATTTAGCTAGATGATTTTCCAGGATCCTTCAACATCACAAACCATGCTTGCTTGATGGGCACACACAACTCATGGAAACAACAGGAAGGAAGAACTCTTGGAAGGCATTTCTTTCAACCTCTCCATTTGCTCAGTGCTTGCCATGATCTGCCATATCAACCCCCATGCACAAGAGTCTGGATTGACAGAGGATTGAACATGTAGCCATCCCCTGTGTAGAACTTGTTCTGGAACTCCACCCAGTGCAGCCTCAGTGCATGCAAGAATGCACTCAAGGTTTCCATGATGAGCAACACCATCACAGTTGCACATGCAAATGTGAATAGCCCCATGCCCCGGATGAGTGGGTTTGAGTACCTGAACATAATATGTCACTGCCAGAAGATCACATAGAATTTGCTTGACAAACAATCATGCTTCTAGTTGGTTGTTTCAGATCTCTGTATCAACACTACAAGAGAGCATGGTTTTTCTTACACAAAAGGCCACCGCTCATGACACGTGTGAGGTAAACTTTGTGGTTTCATCCATTACAATGTACAATATGTGACCTGCTTATTGTGGCAGATATTACATGAAAATCACAACTTGACATCTGTCATGAGCCGCAGCCTTTTGTGTGAGAAAAACCACATTTGCTTGTAGTGCAAGAATTGAATGTGCATTTTGTCATAAGAATTTCCACTTCTATCATCAGCACACAAGAAGAATTGTTACCAGCTCATTGAAAACACAACAGACATGCAAATTTTTTTGTACCAGCAGCAGCAATAATAGCTGCTTATGGTTCTGGACATTATTGTATCTGCAAGGTGGCAGAAGGGGGGGGACCTCACAGAGATAGATGTGTGTTGGTAAATTTACTTACGAGAAGGAAAGTAAGAGAATTCTGTCGTAGAATACGGATGACAGTTGTGAATGAGCTAGACTGCACAACAATCAAATCATGAAATTTGTATGAGGGGAGATTGATGCACAATGGGTTCAGAGATAAAGGACATGTGCTCATCAATTCAAGCAACTCATGAACACAATCAGGAAACCGAGAACTTAGGCTATGTATGTGCAAGACTCTTAAATAAATTGCCATTTAAACCTTGATCATGGTGATCAACCCAATGATCTCCACTTTCAATGGAGCAATCTAAGACTTTGAGGACTTGTAGCAGCAATGTGGAGGGGGGGGGAGTGGAGAAGGAGAGGAGGAAAGAGGAAATTTCAGTAGTAGTACCTGAGGGCCCATAAACGCAAGTAGGAAGCAGTGTTTGAAACAGCACCTAAAACAAACTCTATAGTGTGAATCATTTGATGCACCAGTACTTCACTGAGGTCAAAGTTCTCATCTTCATCATGCTCATGCTCCAGGTCAATGGAATCTGTGTCAGAGCCTCCAAGCACCCCGTATGCTCGTCCCTGGACCTTCTGTTACTCATTTGGGTACTGTTCAGAACTTGCTGCGGACCATTATTGTTTGTATAATAAGATTCAAGAATGATGATGATGATGCAATCCTCATGTTAAAGAGTTATCCATAGAGTCAGCTGATCTGGGGGCAAGAACCCCCAGTTTGCCAAAACGCAGCCTGAAATTAATTAATGGGGGGCTAAACAAGTGCACAGGGATTTAACGGGGGTTGAAACTGCTATGACCATCAAAATTGGTGGTCCTAGGATTTTCTTCCTGAGTTCTAGATTTCATTGCTGCTAATAATCTATTCATAGAATGTTTCAAATCCTGTGCAATAATAACAGAATTTCAGTATTTGAAACCCTGTTTTGACAAAATTTGCTGACTTTGTGGACACACAGGGGTTTGAGGTTGAAACAAGGGTCCAAAGGCAAGATTGTTTGTGGATAACTTGAATACCTATAAAATTGCAGAGAAATCTCCACAACAACAATTTCAAGGATAAACATGAGAATTATACACCTAAAGAAAGAACCCATCTTGGCTCGAAATTGAATGACTCAGGTACTAAGTGAGGTAGTTACTGTACCTGAAGGTGCAGCTTCTGCAACTTAAAGGGCTTTGGAAATAGCATCCATGGCACGGCTACTATCGCTAATAAGACAAGCATCACCTGAACAGCACCAACAAAACAACAACATCAACCCACTGTCAGACTGTTCTGTCTCAGACTTGGCATTACTGTCGTGTATGTATGCAAGCATTTCTTTTGTGCAAATTCATAGTTGTGTGAAACAAATGAGTGCATCATGAACCTGGATTGCTGTGGCAAGAAAGCAAGGTTTCTTAATAAAATCAGAAGTCTACTGACAGTGCAAAAAGGATGTTCACATTTCTCTCTCTCTCTCTCTCTCTCTCATACTTCCAAACCCATCTACTTTTTTGCACTTTTGAGCATATGACACAAAAGCCTTCAAGTTTCTTGAGGTTTACACAAATGCTATATATGGTGACTTCATCAACCTGAAACAATTAGAGCACATTATTGAGACTGAGCTATGTAGATATTTTATGCACAGGATGTAACTGTGCCTGAAAATTAGATTGACCCCAGAAGAGTTGATCTTCCCCAAGATCGCTCCCAGGACTCAAAAACATATAGATAATGACGTGGTAGAGATCTGCTTTGCTTCCCTGACACCACTTTATGAGAATAAGTATTGAAAGGTATCCAAACAGAGCGTTGAGGAACAGCAGCTGAGGAACAAATTGGTACCTGCCACAAACAGGCCCAGTAGCACACTTCACTCTCTTCCTCGGATTCCTTTTTTTTCTTGGTTGCAACTCTTGGACTCAGTGTCATTGTGCACAAGTTTCAATTGACTTGCTTTAGTATTATTATGAAAGCAAAACTTCCCAAGCCTGAACCTTCAAACTAGCCAGACCATGGTTCCTCACCAGATATCAAGCTTGTTGTGGAAGAACTTGGCATTCCACCAACTGAGGATAACACCCAGGTTCATTTGAGTTATACCCATCAGAATTGACATCTTCATTTTCATGGAGTTAAGGAAGGGCAGCTCAGATCGTGATCCATGCCATGCAGGATCAACTCCAAATGGGTACGGATTATAGGACCACTTGATTAGTCCAGCTGAATGTGCATCACTGTAAAAGGATGATCACCTTAATTCCCCAACATGACCAGTATGGAAATCTACCATACAAATTTCCCTCTTTCTTTCTCTTCTCTCTCACTGTTGTTATCTTCCTCATCCAAAGTGCACATGAACTCAGTTCCATGCATTGTGCTGTACTGTGCTGATTGATTGATGGCTCTTGAAAAGCATGTGAATAATACCACAGAAAGAAGCCCAAAGATCAGAAACCCAATGTAGACTTTCTCTTTTAAGAATTTATCACAGTTCAAAGTCAGATTTAAACTATTAACCTGCAAGTTGGGTCTCGGCATTGATAGGCTGACATCCAGAATGAGAATGGGACTGAAAGGAACTCGTTGTAGATCAGACCTGTGTAGATGGAGAAAAAGGACATCAAAAGAATTACATATCGTCCTCCAAACACCATCTCCATTATGTCACCCAATTTCTGTCACAAGAGAGATCTGCTTTAGCTGAAAAGCGCATTACCTCATTACATCAAAATATAGGACATAATAAATATACGTGAAAATTGCAGAGAAAAAAAACTCCACAACAACAATTTGAAGATAGCCATGATTCTGTTGGTTCCAGTCAAACCAAAATGAAACAGCACAACAAGAATGTAAAGTGCTAGATCAACATTGAAATATCAGCAGAAAAAACATGCATATTCAGATGTGGAACAAAGCAATTAGTGGCAATTCACCTTACTCTCAAATTTCTTCTCATTGCAGATAAGGTATAAGGATGCAACCATCATCACTATTCCATGGGCCCAATCACCAAACATAACCGCAAACAGGAAAGGGAAAGTAACAATTGTAAAACATCCGGGATTGACCTCTTGGTATCGTGCCACCCTACATAATTGTTTTTAATAATTAGAACCCACACTTCTCTGCAGTCAGCTTCAAACTATTGAGTGCATACAGATGATGTCAATCTGAAAAAACCTGAGTCCCTTGTTTGCTCCCCTATGTACCTCTCACCTTTGTATAGGTATTCAATTTCATTATTCAGAGATAACTAACAATTTCTGAAGCAATCAAGCATCCTTCTTTTTGAAATTTAGCAGCAATTTCTGTTCAGAAAAATAAAAAAACAAAAAAAATAAACCTACGTGCAAAAAGTTAATGCTCATTTCTCGAGGCTTGGCAAAACCATTTGCTTCATGACTGGACATGACAACAGGTGTGATATAATAATTTTGTTGTCTACCTTACTATGATCTCAAGAGCACTTTGTTGCCAAAAGCGCCTCACCCATAAGCACTGACGATTTCTTGGAAAGCGGAAGTGAACTTGTTTACTTCATGGAATGTTGGAGGTGACTCCTTGGTTTGCAGGACCTGGAAAATGGTATTCACTTGTGCATTGCAATCAAATGCAGCTCTATGCAAGGCATCCTGTATCTGCTCCCCAGTCCCATGAAGCAACCCAATACACAGCTCAATGAGATACCCACTAAATCTCTGAGCCACAGCTACTGACAAATGTAACCAGAACAGTACTTAAACATGAGCATAACTCTCAAGGAAGAAAACCTCATAATGTATATACCTTAGGCTTGGCAGTAACAGGACACCAACCCTCAGCCACAAGGCACTTGTGAGTGACATCAACACTTAGCATGTTCAGTGTGTGATACACTGCCTTCTCTCTCTGCACCTGTTATCACCCATGTTTTTTATGTAAACTCAATTTGTGCAACTGATTCTGCCAATCTGTTTCACAAAACAAAATTTGCAGCTTGATGAAATTGTACTTCATATCGAAAACTTGTTCCTAAACAAAACAGACAACTAGGACTTGGAGCAAGGATATGCAAATTTACCATCACAATCCAGTGGTCCAGATTGTACCCAATGCTGGTTAAAACATTGTCACGATGATCCATGCCCACATTTAGAGTAGTCTGAAGCTCAACCAACCTTGTTCTCACCTGTAACCGCAGAACAACTCACGTTGTCAGAAGGCGGCAATGGATGTTTCTGCAGATGAAGGTTTCAAACAAGTTATCTATGAATCTGATAATTAGTTTTGATGGGTCCTAATATTAGTACCTCAGAAGTCATCTGCTGTTGCTGTCTAGCATCCTCAGGAAAATGATACCGATTGGTGCCAAAAGCATCACAGATTTTTGTGATCTTCATGCGGGACCAGTCTCCAGCAAAGAACACAATAAAAACAGTCTTCTCAATCTGCATTTTTCTAGCCAAATAGGACCAGAAATTTTTACACAACATCCTGACAGAACTTGAGCAAGGAGGAAAACTGGAACATTGGGTGAAATTACGATAAAATGACCCACTGGAAGTGTAACCATGTGCTTATGGATCATTTTATCCTGTTTAGACTGCGTCATCAAACTCATCAATAGTGACAGAAAACGTCACCTTATCACCAGTGGCAGGATCGATAATAGGTTGCTCAATGGCAGCACTCTTCAAAAACATGTTACCACGAGTGGCACGGAAAATAATTCGCTCAAATGTCACAAACTTTGACCTTGAGACTACACCTGTTATGAACCCCAGGTTGCCATGCTTTGATGGATCTGTCTGCATTTCCTGTGACATCCCTCCCCTCCTCAGCACTCTCATGAATACTAGGTTTGAAATTGGGGTGTCCTGCAATAATGTGTAGAAGAAAAGAATATATGATTCATGTAGTTAGCCGTTTATGTAAATTTGAGAAGTATAGTACTACTACTACACCTGTTCAAGGAGAAGGGGACGATTCCTGTCCTCCCCATGTATTGATGACCTTGACATAACCCCACTCTGTCGCCGAACTTCTGTTTCATACCATGCTGAACTGAAGAAGGAACCTGCCTGCACCACCACACATCATGATGCAGCATGAATGTGGGCAGTGCTCAAGTAGATTTCAAGCATCTTATTTTCTGTCGACAGGATTTTCAACTATTGGATTTCAACAAGTTGGCTCAATTTGTATACTTGGGTAAAACAGGGTGCATAGATCAAATGTACCTTTTGTAACACTTGTGCAAGCTCATTGAGTTCATTCACAGTTTGCTGGAGTTTCTGACTGTTGTTGTTGATTTCTAAAAGCTCAGCTTCCAAGTTGTCTACCATCACCTGTGCTTCCATGTACTCCAGAGTGGATCCATTTCTCACATGTCAATGACTTCCATGGACGTGAGCTGTGTAAATAATAGATATCTGACTGATTCTGACAAAGAAGAAAAGTACCCGTCAAGCTATTAAATTTGCACTGCCTTCCTGCTTCCAAATACTGAGCTTTATTTAATTCAGGCTGCCAGATTAAATCCCACTCAAATACTTTTCCTACTCAATTTATTGTCAATTCAATCAGAACATTACCTCAAGCTCCTCAAAGTCTATTTCATCAGCATCTGTCAGCGGCCGGACTGCAGGCACCAGCTGTGCTTTCACAAGTTGGTCCTGGAAAAAACTAAGCTTTCTTGCCATATCTGCGCACCGCTTTGTCTGTGGGAAACAAAAAACAACAGCAACAATAGACACAAAAAGGGGTTTTTTTATATTAAAAACCTGCAAGAAAGCAGCTCATCCAACCCTAACCTAAGAACAATCTATTTGAGACAAATCACCTCAAACCCCAGTGTACCAAAACTTTTCTGCATGTTATGGAATCCCATTCAAATCATGCTCAAATCATGAAAGGAGAAATAATTGACATCAGAGCTTGAAAATACTAGGATTGCTAATAACATAGACAAAGAGAAAAAAGAAAGCAGTTGACTCCTAGAACTTGCATTGATTTATTCTGTTAGGTCAAATATATGATCAGTCAAGAAGCAACCATAAACCACACCATCTCAAGAAATTTTGTGAGAGGAAACTGTCACCTTGTTTGCATAAGTTCGTTGGAATGGGCTCTTGTGAGGATTCAGCTGCCAGCAAAAATCAATTCCCACAAATTCCAACACCAGTTTAAGTAGTATTTTTTTTAGCAATTTTTTTTTTAAAATAAAAAAACTCCAGAATGACTCCAGAATGTGATCTGTATTCTTGAGATATTAAGCCAAATTGGGTCAGGAAATTAAATGAAATTCTTGATGGAGTTGGGTTAGATTTTGCCTGACATCTTTGAACATGAGATGCCCAATCTCTGCCAAGTATGTGATGGTGTCATGTGCTGATTCTGCAGGCATGATTAATTGGACTTTAGACATCTCCTCTGACCGAAAAAGATCCATTCGCACCATAATAAAAAAAAAATCCACTTCCTGAATTGAATTCCAATGAAATATTTTTTGCCTTCTGAATTGATTACAACAAGCAGAGAATGCTGCTGCTGCTGCTGCTGCTGCTTGATCTGTAGTAGCAAATTGATATTATGTCTTCAGCAAAGAGCAAGCAATAGTAGAATTATAGCACACTGGACTCTTCAGTAGTTTCCAAGAGAACCCATGTTTTTTCCTTCCTACTCAGACAAGTTTATCACAGTTCCTGGAACAAGAGTTTGGTAGTTTCTTCTGTTGATTGCAGCCAAGTTTTCATGGTCCATGGAAAACTGAAACACAACAATAATGCAAAACTGGTAGTTACTACCTCTGCAACTGTCCATGTTAATGTTTTATATGCCAAATTTGGATAACTGCACCAAACCCTTGCCGGATATCAGGGTGGTTCCCACCATTGATGGCTGTGGTTATCAAAAGAAAAGAAAAGGGTATGAACATTGGTTTCTCCATGGCTCTTTGCTACACTCCTGTCATTTGCCCCTAAAAACTTATACCCAATTTAAAAGATTTTCGGCTATACTCAAATATATATATGATGAAGTATGCCCTATTTATTTGGGTTTTGCCCCTGTACCAAATGTGAAATTGGTTGCCAATTTTTTGGCCCATTCCAATTTGGTCAATTAGGTGACATCTCCTTGATATAAGTTTGTGTCCAAATATTATGAAGTTTTTGATGCACACAATAATGTACAAAACACTTGCTTTTCAAGAGTAATGGAATGAGCAAGGTCATGCTCCATTCCAATGCATCATAATCAGTTTGTAGACTCTACATGGACCATAAAATTGGCAGCTGATTTTTAAAACCGACAATGAAGCCTACTCTCCAATTTCATTCACCTAGAAATTGACAAAACCAATTTCTAGGGTTTATTGAGACAAATGCAAAATGAGTAACTCCACATGCACCATTAATTTGGCAGATTAAAAACATAACAATGGAGTCTATTATGCAATTTAATTCACCTAGAAATTGGCATAACACAACCCCAAAACAAGTCGATTGATGAAATTGCATAACTTTCCATCCAATTTTACATCAATATTTTACATCCAACACTTACTTCCTCTTGATTTTGCCATTTAAACCTTAGTTCCTCTTTTGAGTTTGGAAAACACCCACTTCCTAAAAACAGAGATGGGAATTACACAAGATCCAACCAGAACAAGGGAAACTGAGAAAATCACAATTATCCAAATTTCAGATCATATTATTGGGATCCAATGTTAGCATGCAAAAATATCATGCTTGAGGAGGCAAAGAGAGTGCAGCCCACAAGTCTGTCCCTCTTCATGAAAAAAACCAATGTGTCTAATTTCATTTTTCTACTGTGTTGCTGCAGCTGATTCATTCATTATGGTACAAATCTGCTGCTGAAGAGTGTCTGCTCATCAAACTCTTGAGTACCCAATTTGCATACATCACATCACAAGGTTTTGTAGCTTTTTTTTCCATTTGAAAAAGGAGAAGAAGGAGAAGAAGAGACCAAGAATGGGTAAGGTTAAGATAGAGACCAAGAAACTAGAGGAAGAGACCAATAGGAGATCAACTTTTACAAAGAGAGGAAGTGGTGTCCTTAAGAAAGCTTGTGAACTTTCAATCTTATGTGACACTGATGTTGCAATTATTGCTTTCTCTCCAACTGGGGAGCTTCTGTATTATTGCAATACAAGGTACAGAATTTATCTAATTCTTTTAAATGCAATGTGACCTCTTGCTCGATGTGAACATCACAAGTTTCTTTAGTAGTTAGTACTGTTGATGATTTGAAGAGCAAGGAAGGAAGGAGTGGCAAACCTTCTTGTTGTTGTACCACTCCTTATAATTTTTGGGAACTGGTGGTGTTTCATGATCAGTGTTGCAGATGTGATGAAAAGATTTGCAGATGTGGATCCGAATCGTCGTACTGAAATGTATGTGTGTGCATATTCACCTTCTCTCTTCCCATGATTTTTGGGTTGTTTGACATGCTAGAAATTACTACTGCTAGAACTTGAAATCCGAATATTGGATCTTTAATGAATTTCGGGTGGGTTTCATGCACAGTTTGGAACGCCAAATTGCACGCCTAGAATCTCAATGTAAAATCTCACTGAAAGATCACCCCCAGCGCAGCAGGTGACATAGTAGTCATTGCACATTGCCTCTGATCTCTCACAAAGTCCATTATGTTGGTCCAATATTTTGTCTTGCACATGTAAATTTATTGAGCATTATGGGATGCAAATTGATTATGATTTAGACTTGCCTTTGCATCAGCAAAATGAAAGTTAACCATCTTAACTTTTGTTGTCTAATTTGTGCATGTCACTTGACATTGTGTGAAACACACCCAACAGGCCAGAGAATGATGAGGTGAAATTTCCTTCAAAAAACTTCTTCTCCCTCCCATGCATGCATGCATGATCAGGCTAGTTCTTATTCATTGTTCTTTCAAAGCCAAATTCATGAAACAACAGCTCAATCATGTGTTTGGTGGGATGCAGCTTTTACAGGAGTCTCTTCTGAGAGTTACAGGTGATGAAGATCGGATCAATCCATTGGCTCCCAAGAGGTAAGTGATCACCTAGATGCACTGTATGATCAGAAGATTTCAATGATCTGTGAAGCTGATAATTTTTGCAAGTGATGTTGCTTGGATTCTGCTTTACAGCCTTGACAATTTTGCAAGCAACTTTGCTTGGATCTTTTGTTTCCCATGGGCTTCACATAATTCACACATTGTGATATTGATTGTAAGAGCAAAAGTTCCTTTATCTGAAAAAATTTGGTGGATTTGTCAATGAGGATGCACAGAGCTCGAGCAGCAGCAGCAGGTGCGAGATTTGCACCACAGCCTGAAGTCCAACAAGTAACAGAGCTTCAACCTCTTCCACCACCTCAACAACCAGTGGGTCCAGGGTCGTGTGTGACATGTGGAAGTGCTGCTGCATCAGTGAGATTCCTGCCACAAACTGAAATCCAACAAGTAGCTCAACTTCAACCTGCTCCACCATCTCAGACACCCATTGGAGTGGCATTGGGAACCACATTGAGTCAAAACAATTGCCTAGATCCCATGTGCATGAAAAGTAAAGCAAGTGCATCTCAATATCACCATACAAGTTTCCAATACTCTGTGCAAGCAGCCTATGATAATGCTTGTTTTCTTAATCAAAGCCTTCAGCAAATGCAACATGTTCATCATCAGAGCACTGATTACAAACAAGGCATCAGAGAAGATCAAGGCTTTGGTGGAAACCTTTGGGCCCCATTTCCTGCATGCTCAAACACCAATTTGGCTCAAGGAACTTTTGAGGGCATTGATGGTCAAAACCCCCTCTTTTGAGATGTCTTCATGGATTTTAGCAGGCATGTTTCTTTGGTTACAAAGATGCTTTCAAAATTGGGATGACAGTGGCTGTAGTATGAAACAATACAAAGACAAAAAATATACACCCAATCAATTACATCCATTCAGTCCATTAGGGTTGGAAACTCATAACACTGCAGCTTAAAGCAGGCTCCAATTTCACCACTTGAACTCATCTCAAAGCCTAACTGATCATCTTCCTGGGAAGGAAGAATGCCTAATGTGTAGAGACTACAGGATAAGTGGCCAGGAAACATATCAACATCAAATAACAGTACAAAAAATCTCTGTCAAATTTCACTATAGACCTATAGTGCAAACTCTATTCTTCTGTGTCAGGCTCCTTCTCAGGCTCTTCTTCCTCCTCCTCTTTTTTGTCTCCATCCTCTTCATCTTCTTCAGGAGGATCAGCTGGCAATGGCTGTGGCAGAGGTGTCTTCATAGGGCTGAACTGAGGAAATATGTCAGGCCTTCGACCAGGTCGCGGCCGATCCCATTCCTGGCCACCACCCCCCCCACACAAATCTGTTAAACCCCAACTGTTACCAGCCTGACTTACACTTCATTACACAAGATGTATGGCAGAGGTCTTTGATACACATAGGGCCACAGCTGACTTAGATCCACCCTAACTGGCTGCACCTTGAATGCAGAATGCTGATTGAACAACCACAGACAAACAGGAAAGGAGGACAACAGATAGGCAAGTGCTCTTGCATTCACACAGATACAAAATGTGTCCACAGTTGCATATACGATTGCAACCATCTTTCTTTCAAGAGGAGCATTTATTACTTTGCAATTCCAAATAGAGTTATGCAGACTGAAATGCATCAAACTTCTCATTCACATCCCTTGCTTTGCAGTAAACCCTAAAAAACCTTGCATTTACTTTGCTGTTCCAAATAGAGTTATGCAGAGTGAAATGCATCAAAATTATGGTTTGCATCCCTTGCTTTGCAGTAAATTCTAGAAAATCTTGCATCTACTTTGTGATTCCAAATAGAGTTGTGCAGACTGAAATGCATCAAACTTGTGGTTTGCATCCCTTGCTTTGCAGTAAACCCTAGAAAACCTTATCATCCTCTTGAAGATAAGGTATGCTCTCCCCCCTCTCTGTGCCTCTGATTACACTCCAATTATCCGAATTTTTGCACTCCCACATCTTGAGATTCCCCCTTCCATGTAATAGAACCCTAATCATCCTCAGAGACAACCTTCCAGAAAACCCTAATCAAAAGCAGGCCCTCCTCTTCGTCCTCCTGTTCTGAACAACCCAAAAAAAAGGGGGAGGGGGTCACTTCCAAAAGACACGATTACGGTTCCAGAAGGAGTCGTCCCCCCTATAAACTTACCAAAGGAAAATCAAGAGGCGACCGCCTGGTCATCTTCTCTTCGTCTGGGGCCATTCCTCGAGCCACTCCTGCTCCTCGTCGCCCCCACGCCATCGTCATCTCCCTTCTCCTCCTCCTCCTCCCCATCCCGACAGGCCATCTTACTCCTTCCTCCTCCTCCACCTTCTCTTGCCGTAACAATTTCCCCGCACCACCACATCGCCAGGATTGCTGTTTCGGCCTCCTGGAGGCAACAGACGAAGAAGAAGATGTTGATGATGATGATGATGATGCTGTTGCCGCAGCCGAGGCTATTGGAGTTGTAGTCCTGGCGGACACAACGGAGGCACATAAGTAGCAGGGCAGCAGCGCCACTGCAGCCATCTTTTTCCCTCTCTTTCACGCGCGTTCCTCTCTCTCTCTCTCTCTCGCGGGTTCCTCCGCGTGTGTGTCTCTCTCCCTCACTGGAATTGTCTGTGCGTTCGCTGTATTACCTTATCGCGATGCATTTCCTGAGTTGCGGTTTTGTGCATGCCCAACGGTAGCAGTAAATTGGCCATTACAGTACTTTTTGGATGAAGCTTTACAGAAGATAAACACGGTGAAACTTCTTTGGGCTCGTACAAATCCACAAGGTCGCAGTGCCCTGCAAGGGCACCTGTAGAAGAATACGAGTATTTCTCAGCAATAAATGATTGTTTCTCATTGCCCAACTACAATGATTGGCCCAGATGGTGATAGTACAATCTTTAATCATCCTTTATATTTTTTGCTACGCATTTTTAAACCAAATATAAAAACCTGGCAATTTTCTTTTTATAATTCCACTCCTTTCATTTCTGGTGATTAAAAACCTCCAAAATCACTCCACTTTTGAATTTTGAATTTCGTTTTTTTGTTTTGGTTGAGATTTTGTCAAAAGAAAATCGGCACCAGTTTTGTTTTGTTTTGCTCTTTCTCTTCTTCTTCTTCTTTTTCATTTTTTTGTTACAAACAATTTGGCAATTATTTCTGAGAAATTAGCAAAAATAATTGAATTTACACTGAAAAAAAAAGAAGTTTTCCCAATTTTTTGTTGGAAAATGATAAAATTTGTCCCCAAAAAAAAACATTGATTTAATTTTTGATTGCATCAAAAGTAGTTGAACTGAAAAGAAGAAAGAAAAAAACACGACATTGCACCAATATTATATAAATATTAGACAAATTATCAACTTTACATATGTTTATAATCAAATATATACATTTTAGATAATGATATGGCTAAACATAATGAGGAGGTCAATACTAACATGTATGAAAAATGAAAATCGATATTATGTGAAAAACCCATCAAAACTTACAATTTTTTTCACTCTAACCTTAAGTCAATTAGAACAAATAATCACTTCAAAATAGAGAAATAATCATTAGTAACAAATCACACATTTCCTGATTCATGGGTTGTAACTCAAACATGTTTGTTATATATGTCTTCTACCAGTAACGTTTGGGGAAACAAATTTTGGTGCAAGATATATAACCATTATCATTTGAAAACCTACAAACTCTCGCACTCTGTATAGTTTCACGTCCAACTCATACTAAGTGCATTCACACTTGGTGTTAAGGACTCTAGTATTAAGTCCCCTAATACCAAGCTAGTCATTTAGAACCTAAACTTATTTATCATGAAGATTTTATGTTAAGTTAACATCATAATACAATATTATCACTTGAACATTTCATACCCACCCAATCCAGATATTGACCAGAATACTCGGTGATCAAATACCAGACTAATCAAATCACTTAATATGATTACTTATGTAGCCAACAAATTAAATCCTTGGCCAACACTCATATACCTGCATGAAAGGTACAAATCTGGGAACTAATATGGCAAGCCAATGTTTGTTTTTGCCAATTTTGTGATGGAGCCAAAGTGGTAATCGTTCATAAGAAGATTTAGCCAAATATGGCTATAAACTATATACAAAAGTAAAAAAATTAAGCATCCTTATGTAATTTGGCTACCTGCTGCTGGGTCCTACTATTTATTTGGGTTTTCAATTTCATATCTCAATATGGCTCACTTACACAATACATCTTTCACCCTAATATAACTAACTGGAATAAAGTTTGACATGGATGGTTGGCTAGAAGCCAGGTGCTCAAAGTGTAGGGTAAAGAAACTCTCACAAGGGTTGGTAGGAACTTGGAAGGGTTTGAAATCTGGTGTGTGGGTTTTTTAAGTGAATGTAAACGAAAATTTGAGGAAATGTTATTGCTTGCTAGCATGTTATAGTTTATAATTTGCATGCAGAAAATAATTGCACTGCTCCACAGCATAATATGCCCATTAAAATAGAAAGGAAATTGTCTTTTTCTTGGAAGACTATCATTCACCAAACATTCTAGACACCCTAGGTTCATCTTTTGAGGATATTGTGTATGTCAGATTGTGCTCCCTAAGAGTACTGCCTTCATTGATTGATGAGAGAGCCCTCCTCCTCCATGAAGAATGTCTCTTCTTGCATGTTGTATACCTGGTTCTTTGCCTTTTCAAGGTTGTGTGTATAATAAGATGAATTTCATTTCTTATTTGTGATTTCAACAATGAATGGTCATTGAGAATGGATGAAAATATTGTGCAATTGCATTGTTCTGACCTCTTCTTGTTCCTCGGAATGGATGAACATATTGGTGCAATTGCATTTTTCCAAACTCCTTGTGCTCCTTGGAATGGATGAATATGTTGGTTCAATTGCATTTTTCTAAACTCCTCTTGCTCCTCAGAATGGATGAGAATGTTGGTGCAATTGCATTTTTCTAAACTCCTTATGCTCCTCAGAATGGATGAATATATTGGTGCAATTACATTTTTTTGAACTCCTCTTGCTCCTCAAAATGGATGAAAATATTGGTGCAATTGCATTTTTCTAAACTCCTCTTGCTCCTTGGAACTATAATTTTTGTTTTCACTTGGGAATGATTTTGATCATTGAATGGGAGTCAAGGATGCATGAAAACAACAATCTAAAACTACCATGTTGGGATAATATGTTTTTGCTCGTTCAAATACATATGTTGTTTTCCCAAAAGATTTTTCCAAATATCCTTTTCACAATAAATGAAAATTCATTTGGAAACATTAAAAACAAAATATTCATAATATCATAAGGGGAGTTTCGGGAACAATAAGGAAGATATTAGTGAAAACATCATGCAAGGCAACATTGAAACTTTGTTTAGTGGCAAATAACTTTGGGACTTTTGAAAACACAATTGAAGCCATGGGGATCCACCTCTTCTGTTGCATCCATAGTGGGGAGAGGACTACATCCCATGATGTTGTTTGAGATGTTTTTGCATTCATTGTGAAAGATGCAAGGTTTCATGTTTTATAAAAACAAACCCACGTTTTTTCGTGGCCTTTTTTTTAGTTTTCTTGTTGACAGGTTGACATTGTTTTGTCAATTGATGGCATTTGCACATTGCCCGATGTTATCATTGTCAACCCACTTGAACAAACCTAGTCTCACACGCAACTTTTTTTCATGGGGTGGTTGCAACATTGACAACTCTAATGAAGGAAGGGTTTTATCACAACCATTACCCAATGGATGTGTTTCTCCCTCTTGCCATAAAGGTTTTTTGGTGTCTTCACAAGCAAGTCAACAGCTTCTTTCATCGATGTGCTAACATGGTGTGGACAATAAAGGGCACCATTTGTGTTGTTTTCCTTTTATAAACAAAAAGTGTAAGTGGCATTACAAAAATAGCAAGTTGCCTCCATCTCCAAATGGACTATTATTACAATGGAAGGTTCTTTTAAGCTAGGAGTTGTATTAGGTTTAGCTCCTCTTTCTTTAGTTGATTTGCTTCATTTGACTAGTGAAGGGTTCAGTTTTTAATGGTTTCCATTTCCTCTTTGTGGCTTGCCTTTGTTGGGTTGTTTGTGTGCATGTACTTTGGTCCTTGCCCCTTGTTCCTTTTCTCTCTTATTCATGGGTGCTTTCTTTTTACGAAATTTGGTAAGGTTTCATTAATTGAAACTTCAATTGTCAAATGTTTTAGTTTAGTAATCTAATTAGGTCTAGTTGATTAGGATAAATTGAATTAACTTAATTAGTTGTATTTTATTTCATAAATGATTTAAGTGTGAATGGGGTTCAAGATATTTGGTGTGTGGAATATAATTACAAGTTATATGAGTTTTTAAATTGTTTTGGTGTGTTGGATTTTAACACACATAAATTTATTATGCAACTTTTTTCATTTGTTTTGATGCACATCTATTGTTTGCATATTGTTGTGTTTGTGTGTTTGGGCTCGGATTCCTAAATAATAGGTGAGTAGCATTTTTTTAATCATCAAAAATCAATTTAACTTGGTAGTGTTAGAATTGCATTTGTGAGTTGCATTAGATTTTTAAGGTTTTGTGTTTTGAATGTGATTTTTTTTGTGTCGCAAGTGCCATGGAGGTTCATTTTGTTTCAACATGTTTGTCATTGTGAGTTCATTTTCATGTACACTACAAAGTTTGCATTGACCCAAAGGGAGGAGTTATAATTGAAAGGTGTTATTGATTTGTGTAGGTGACTTTATTGATTTTACATTCATTTTTGTTAAATCGCTCTCTAGGGTGTTGAATCCCAACTAGACTTGGGTACTAGATTATGAAGGAGGTGAAGAAAAGTAAGGCCAAAAAAACACATAAAAAGGAGGGCCCTATTTTGGTCACAAGGCCCTCCTTTCTACCCTTTATTTATTTGTCTCTCCTTCCCTCTCTCTCTTCAAGTGGGGCATCACCAATGTCAAATGATAGTAACAATAATGTTAGCAATAGTAAAAGTTACGCCATGCCACCATTACCATTGTGATGGTGTCATTGTCAACAAGAGTCGAAAAAACCAAGGGTGTGTGCAACAAGGAATGGCAACAATGTTCCACATTGATCCTCAAACCTTTGAAGTTTGAGCTCAACCAAAGATTCAAAAGCTTCAACATAGGCTCAAGATAATGGAAAAAGGTGTTCAATCCAATAATGGGTTTTTTTTCCTTTTTTTCAAAAATTTTGGGCATTGTGACTAGATAATAAATAATAATAATAATTCATCTCAAGTTCCATTTTGGAATTAATTGCAAATTTTACAGAAATTCATATCTTCTAAATATGGTGTCACATTTGGGTGTCATTTACATTAGTGCAATCCTCGAAAAGAGCTTTACATGTGTGCAAATTTGTAGCCAATTTGAAGACAAAATTTTCTAGGTGGTTTTTCATGGGTGTGAAAAAGTGATGTACATAAAATCACTTTTCAACAAATTTTTAATACCAACTGCTTGTGTTAATAAACATAACTACCCCTAACCCACATATGGTGAAATGTCACACTATATTAACAAATGTGCAGTGCTACATTACAAAATTTTGAATTTTGGTCATAATTTTCAAATGAAAATTACAAAAGTGGGAATTTGTTGTATGAAAAGTTCATCCTCACTTTGTGTTGTTTAAAGTTGTGCATATATTTTTAGCTTTTTTCATGGAAAATGTTAGGCTTGGCTAGGTTTGTAATTCTATGACAAGATCTTGGGACAAAAGTTACCAAATTGGGGTTCATTGATCAAAACTTGCCCATGCATTTTTCCACTAAATGAAGTTGGAATTTAATGGGAAGGGGTAGGTTAATGTAAATTTGTTTTGGCACTATTGTGAACATTCATGGATTTTATCACCAAAATGTTCCATTGATTATTTATGGTGACATTAAATGGATGGTTAATAGACCACAATTGTTGTGTTCACAATAAACCCCATTTTTTTTGGCCCTACAAAATGTTCTTAGTGGGTGCAAGTGTTTTAGAGTAAGGTTAAATTAAATCCACAAGTTCAACATCCCTTGGAAAATAGGATTTAAAGTTAAGATTCACCATGGAGATTCCATGAATTTTTGGAATAAGGAACATTTCAAGCAGCACTATTGAGGTTACCAAGTAAAGAGTGCAATTTAAACCACCAACACCATCGTCAACATTTGACAAATATTCATCATATTCAAATTTGGATACAATTTGATCCAATCCATCATGCCATTGTTTTGGGACATGGACAAATTGTATAAAACTACCAAAAGGTCCCATTAATATTCAAAGGTGTTTGGCGCCATTGAACTGAATGGTTTCATTTAAAAATTCAATAGTTGGTGCAATATGCAATAAATGCACAATCCCCAACTATTCACGCCTTTCATGGCATGGAAAGGGTTATTCCAACATCTTGAAAGGTCATTAATGAACGACTACCATGAATTTAAATGCACCCATGAAGTGGAAATTATATTGTTACCCAATTATCTTTTCATCACTAAAGGTACAATGGCCCCAAGTTTTGTCTCAACTTCAAATATAACTGCAACAAATCCCAAAGCCAACTTAGCTAAAGGAATTAGGAATGTTATTAGTGCAACCACTAGAAATCGTGGTGTTGGTGCTTCCATTAATGGATGGGGTCATGTGTTAACATTCAACCTTGTTGTGGAGTTCTTCCAAAAGTTGCAAAGATGCAAGGAGTTCCAATAGAAAAGTTATAGAATTTGCAAAAGTTTCAATGTAAGCCACATGAAAGCTTACGTGAAGCATATGTTCAAATTAAACAATTAATTAATGTGATTTAAGGGGTCATAGAAACACAAACTACCCAATTTTAATATGGAATTTTGGACAAGGAATTCAAGTGAAAGGTGAAGGATGTCATAGTTTTTCAACCAAGATAGCCAACTTTTGTAAGTATATTTTTTTGTCAAAATGCATTGAACTTAATATGACAAAGGAATGTGTGGTGACACTAGGTTTCAAAAATGACACCCAAAGGAGTTCCTCATCCCATATGAAATTGTCAACCTCATAATAATGTGGGTAATCAAATAAGTCTACACCACAAAAGACCAAGGGGGCCAAAATAAAAATGATGCGGTGTTTCTTCATCATATTCCATGGAGTAGGGAGGAGAGAACAAGTGTTGAAGGTGTGGTGGGCCACATGGGAAACATGATGCTCTAATTCACTTCAAATCACCTCTTCTAATCCTAACTTTAGACAACCATGTTCCCATTGCAATGTTTATGAGCACGTGTTGTTGATTGTTAAGTTAACTCCAAGCCAACCAATCACTATGAAGGTGAAATTCACATGTTTGGAGGCCCTAGTTACAAGCATGGAAACATAGGTGAAATCCAATGCAACTATTTTAAAGAAGACAAAAGAATGAAAAACATATTGTCTTCTAACTTGGATGTAGACCCATAATACTTTTGTGGAGTTGGATTTTCAAGTTCAATGGCTCCAAATGTAATTATGCCAAATACTTCAAGAAATCACAAGTAATAGATGGTAGAAACTGTATTGAGATTTCAAATCTTGTTGAAATGTTTTCGATAGATGCACCAATGACAAAATCAAATTGCTTGAATCCCAAAACCTCAAGGTGGTGATGAAAGATTAGATCTTTAATGTGATGAGGCTTAACATTAAGTTCACCTACCATCATTTATGTTGGTAGACATAATTCCTAACCCTATAAGGTGTCAACTTCTAGTAATGTGCTAGTGACGTTAAGAGGATGCCTAGTTTTATTTTTGGAACAAAGGTGCCAAATAATTTGTTGGGAGTGACAATAACAAAGTATCGTGCACCATTGATATCTACTAAAAGATTCATTATTCTCAATATCCAACCAACATCAATGTTTCATTTGGGTGCAAATACACATTTGGGAGCCAAAAACCATGTCAAATAATGGTGAAAACTATGAATTTATTTAGTTATTTTTATTCTTAAAATTTTAAAATTATGTTAATCATTCCAAGTTGTGCTAAATAACTAACATGAATGTGGAGAAATTCAAATTAAAAATTCATTAAACTTAATTTTGAATTTTGGTTTTAATAAAAGAGGTTTGAATTTGAATAATAGCTGCGTCAAATGTGGTTAATTATGCAAAGGACTAGGTAAAGGACTTTGTTATTAAAAAAATGGATGGTAAAAAAATTATATGATAGTAACCTACTACCCACATTCAAAAAACACTCACAATTTAAAAGATATGGAGTTTGAGATTTTTAGAAATTCAAAGTATTTTTCAAATTGTTAAAATTTCAAAAATCCTTTACCACATGTAAATGGGTTGTAATGTGCATGACCTACAAAAAAAAAGTAGTATTTTATAATAAAAGAAACAAAAACGTACAATAGTTAACAAATTTTGGTAAGATTCAAAAATATGATAAATTTTCAAAATGAAACATAAAATCTAGAAAAATTTACACATTTTGAAATTTTCATATTTATTCAACAATGATTAACAAAAAAATGTGATATATTGGGGTAACTATATATTTTTTTAATAACAAGTTGCAAAAAAAATTCATTCAAAAAAAAATTCATATGAAAAAGTGTGAAAAAAGACTAAAAATGATTCACAGTCCTTTTGTAAAGTAATCCTATTGGCTCTTTTGTGAGTATTTGCACCCATTTGGCCACCACATTATGTGAGGGGAGGACATTAAGGATGGAGGTCATGTCAAATAAGGATTTAATACCAACTATAATTTCCCAAGTTGTCTCCAAAGCAAACTAAATACATGGTTCCAAAACCCAATCTTGGCATGAAGATATCACCAAACTTCAAGACCCCCCAACATGTCAAGCCATCAATAGAGAAAGAGTTGTTCTTGGTGTGTGTGATGAAGAGGGAATTTTCCACTTGAAAAAGGGTGTTGAAACAATGAATATTAGTCCCAAAGGATTTTGCTAAATTCAAATGTTCAACTTTTGATGTTGGGCAAGGTGCCAAGTTCTAGGATTAACCAATATCAATCTCAAGCCATGTCCATATTAAATCTTGACATTGTTGGGCAAGTCAAAGAAGTCTTGGGGATTAATTAAACAAAAGATTGTGATCCAAGTTAATTTTACCAAATTGACAAATTATACCGTATTGTGGACCTAAATGATGGTTACAAATCTTACGTCTTATGACATACTTGTTGGAGGAACGATTTTATATCCCCTCGGGGTTACCTTGGATTTTTGGGAGGAAACTACATATATATTACCTAATTAAATAAGACACAACCACAAGACTTTGCTACTAGTGAGATTTATTCATTCCTACAAAATAAGATTTTTACACTAGTGTTTTTCAACAAAAAATAGATATATTTCTAATCACATCAAACACAAGACAAAAATGGTTTTAGTTGGAACAAATTAATCATTTGTGCCACAATCTTGACTGAGTATGTTTTGATTGACTACTTAATAACTTTTAATTTGACTTAAATGTATGTTGACATGTAGGTGCCCATTGTGACATAAATGACTAAATAGTTAATTGACATGGCTACCAAATGGCCTATATGTTGTGACTAAATTGATTAACATGTTAACCAATATTAAGGTGCCACATGGCAAGTCACTTTTAACAAATGGTCCAATATTTGTGTGCCACATGGCATGTCTGATATAATTAGCTTATTTAACAAATGGCCCAATATTTATGCACCACATGGCATGTTTGATATGATTGACTTGTCTAGCCCAATACTTGTGGGTCATGTGACATGTCTAATATGATCAACTTGTCTAATAAATGGCCCAATACTTGTGTGCCATGTGGCATGTTTGATATGATTGACTTGTCTTACAAATGGCTTAATACTTGTGTGACATGTGCCATGTTTGATATGATTGATTTGTTTGACATATGAACTTATATTTTGCTACCACATGTCATCTTTGTTGTGATATTTTGCTTGATTAATTTTAGTCCTATTTGTATGATTCAAATTTCAAATGTCTATGACCTATTTGTTTAATTGACTTCTATTAAGATTAAATTGACCTACCTTGCAACCTAAATCTTTCATTGAAATAACAAATATATGTTCCACATTGAACAATATTGTTACTAAAACTACATTGGAAATAAAATTTCATCCACACAAAAAAATGTGTATTAAAAGCATACACAAACTAAACTTTTGAAAATGCATACATTATATACACATATTGAGAAGTTACAAAGTTCAAAATATGCATATTTGCATCAAATTTGAAATTGTTCAAAATGTGAATTTTTTTGGAACTATAGGCTACATGTCAAATATTGCCTATACAATGGTTAGTTTCCTTTGAATTAATTTGTAGCTTATAGAATTTTGTATCCCTCCTTTTCTCTTTGGAAAATATGATGAACTCATTGTTTTAGAAGTACTTTGCATACCCCTATTCATCCACAAATTCCTAAACACATAATTAATTAAACACAATGCCTCTTGCACTCATACAACATTTATATAGTTGCATCACAAAATTATGAGCAAATGCAAATGCATGGAAGTTAAAGTTGTAAGGTTTACAATTTAGAATTGAAGAATAAAGACCAAGCAAAATCTTTTATGGATTCCTAGTTTACATTTTGTGTTGTAAGTCATTATTGCCCATGTGGATTCAATCCAACGTATTTTTAAGTACTTGGACATTTAGACAATCCGACCAAGTAAGGGCAAACCTTTTCTAATAAGTAGTTATCCTCTATCTCATTATTAAATGGGTGGGGTAAGATGTAGGAAATAGATACATTATCAATGCATTTATAAAGGCAATTGTCTATTTATTAACAAGGTATTATTAATTGGACCTACCTACCTAAACCCAAGCCTACTTTTGGTCGAAACCTTCTTCATGTTTTTCAAAACCAACTTTCAATGTGGATTTAACAAATGGGGAATGAATATTTCCAAACATTTTTCAACACCACACACAAACATAGGATTGACCCCACTCTTTTCCCTTATTAGAAATTGGACCACGAGTTTTAGGTTATGTTTGGTTGTTGTTGACCAAACACAAAAATCAAACCAAGAACTAAACAACTCCAAGAATTCATAAAAATTGGGTCAAAGGTTTACAAATTTGTTTCCACATCTCAATGTAGGAATTATTGGTCTCCATTTCTTTTTAGGTTCTAGATATGATATTTCACATAGTCAGCCATTCACATCAAACACCACTACTACAAAATGTGGGTGTAGTCCACTAGTCCTTGTTTAGTGGACCGGTGAATCCAATGGATCCCCATTAGGTCCTATTAAGTGAAAACAATGAATTCACTCAAAATCCAAATGAAACATTTAACAAATAGGAGATACATTTAGAAATGATGGACCTTGTTACCTAATTGCTTGCTTGGAAGGAAATATTGCAAGTGCCCCCTAATAGATTAAGATTTACCTCTTTTGTGGCCATGATATTGTGTTCAGTCTTGCCACCACCCTTGGGAACACTAGCTTGTTGGTCAAGTTTTGTTACAAAGAAGAAAACAAAAACCTTTATCAATGACACCATAGTTGCTTGCAAATATCAACCAATATAATATGGAACATTTTGTCACATTTAGTATAGGGTCAATTTCCAATTGACTTGAAAATTAAATATCTTGTTTTTATTGGAGGTCAAAAAATTGTTCAATCAAAAGGAATTCAAGATTTTGTGAAAATGGAATATATCAAATTCATGCACTTTGCTCTATAATTTAAGCTTTTGACAATGTCTAAATATATAACTTATAAATACCTATTTCTTAGTGTATTAAATGAAATTATAATTTATATTACAATTTAGAAAAAAAATGGTCAAATTTAATTGTCATATCTTCTCAAGAAAAAATTCACACTTCAAATGAAACTAAATTTGGTGGTTTTGTTTTACAATCAACAATTTGCAATATTACCATAGATATGTAACATGTCTTAAGTAGTGACATAAACCTATAACCATTTCCAAGGTGCAATTGCATCCTAGCTATCACAATTAATAATGAGTTTGAAATTTAATTATGATTTTTTTTTATTGACAACATTGTTGCTCATTTTAGTTTATGGTTTTGGATGACAATAAAACACAAAGTAATATAAGCAAAACACACACATATATAAAAAAGCACATGAATTTGGTGGTTTTGTGTTGTGTAATCTAAACTATTATAATATTATAAGGTAAGAAAATAAATGGCAAACATAATATATAAAAAGTTGTTCAACAATGTGGAATATTTATGAGGAAAAAAATCCAATTTTCAACTAGTTTTTTTTGTCATTTTCACCTTGATGTAAAAATTATGTAGATTTTTTTAATAAAAAACTTATGAATGTTCAACTTCAATTTTTATTTTTTATATTTAAAATCATTTATTGTACTAAAATTAAAACATGAATTAAAAACTTTAATAGAACTCTTATTTGGAAACTTTTTGAATTGAAATTTGTACCAAAATCTATATATTAAGGAAGGTTGTTTGTTTATCACATTAAGATGTCCCAAACCACAATGGCCCTACCATGCTCTTGGTACCTTTGGAAAGGGTGTAATGAGTGCAAGTCACAAGGTTGTTTTTAATGTTAAGACCATTATTGGGCAGGTTTCTAGTTTTTATGAAAACCATTGGGTCCAGGTATGAAACTTTTTTGAAAGACTTGACCCGATTCTTTTAAAAATATTTATTTACATATTTTCAAGACCCTAACAAGATTTCAAAAATTTGCAAAAAATAATTTCACCTAGGTTTCAAATCACTAATTTTCAAACATGTGATATTAGTTAGTTTACAAAGCTAGTTTTCGCATATTGATTATTACAAATTTTATTATTTCAAAAACTGATTTTTAATGTTCAAAAATGACAAATTTGCACAAAAAAATGACAATTCTTAAAACAAAAATCATCACTTTATATGTCCACTATTTCAAATCATTCAAATGAACTTTCAGATTCTTTTAATTCCTCTTCAACACCTAAATCTGTTTGAATTAGTTATACTAAATTGAAAGGTAGTTTACATACATCTCTAAGATCACTTGGTCAATTTTTGCTCACAAAAATCAAATTTCCTAAGTTTTTTGATGTCAACGACATAACCTTAGGTTTGTAAGTATATTCGTTAAAGAAAAAATTCTTTTTGTTTCAATTTATGACCTTACAATGCCTAAGATTTGTTGAGCCAAAAAATCAAATGTAGGAAACATGGCTTCATGTTTTCACCACCATTGAAGAGGACACTTGATGTCTTTGGGATCCACTTGGTAATGTTTGAAAATCAATAATTCCTCGATGATAAGTTCTTTTGATGGTTCACTTGTGGATGCAGTCTGTTGAAAACTATCAAATTAAAATATTCATCACCTGTTTTATTTACACATCCATAGATTCTATCATTGAATGCAAATGACGATAACACTTCAAAAGCATAGGATATAAAATTTTCCTATTGTATTCATCCACAATACTTACACCTTCCTTTTAGCCAACAAAAGAAGATATTAGATGAAGGTTTTTGAATTAGGGTCTAGCATAAAAAACATGTTGTGAGTTTTTCTTTTTTCAATTTTTTTTTTTAAAGAAAGAAAAGAATTCAAAGCACCACAGACTTTTCTTTTAATGTTGGAAGCAAATGAAAATAATTCAAAAACTATCCTATAATCATCATCAATCAAACATATTAAGGTAGATAGGTTTGTAAAATTTTCCCTAAATTTTAAACACATAGTAATGGCAAACTATAATGCATCAAAAAACAACCAATGGCTCTTAGATTAGTTTAAAACATAATCAATCACAACAAGAAATAAAAAGTCCACAATTATTTTATAGATGTGCCAAGTAAGAAAAGGAGGCATTGTTCCATTTATTTTGACAATAGTCTACCTACTATAACAAAGACTAATAACATCTTTTGAATTGCAATGGTTCCTAAAAAATAATGATTTTGTTGACAAATCTATAAACAAATTAAAACTTTCAATGTTAAAAAATCTAACTAAAACAAATCAATAAGAAATAGAAAAGACAATAGTTCTAGAAAAAAAAAATAGTAAATTAAATAATCACCTTATCTTCACTGGAATATTTAAATTTGAGCCTTCATCTTTAACATAAGCAATGATTTTGTTTCTTAATTCAAACAATTTTATCAAATTGTTAGCTAATGCTTGTCTAGTAGTTTTTGTTGCTTCAAACAAACCAATAATTACTTATTTAGGTTGCTAATCAGATCCCAAAAAATTTATAACAATAGCAAATATATCATGCGCGCCTTTTGACATCCACAATTCAAAGTTTATTATGGCAGAAGTACAATTTGTTAATTTTGGCAAACCATTTATTTGTTTCGTTTTTTCCACCAAGTTAGGTAATATCTTGATAATATTATTTTCTTGAAGGGAGCACAACTCTAAGAAAAGAATGTAATATTAAACACTTAAACCATACACTTTCAACAAATTGCAATATTGATAAGTTATTTTTCACAATCAAATGGCCAAGGTCTTGTAAAAAGTCTTTTTGCTACACATCATCCTTTTTGAAAGGTTTTTTTTACAGCAAAAAAGAAAGATACTGCATTTGTTGAAATATTTCACCTTTTCTTTGTAGGTTGTCTTTCAACACTTCCTATTATTTCATTGTTGTTAATTTCTTCTTCAAATTTCTTTGCAATTATAAAATGATTTGCATCTACATGTTTCTTAAGATTAATTATACCATAGTTTTATAACAAGTTATTAATCATTTTTTTCTTTAATTCTTGGATTTAAAATATTTACAGTATTATCATAACATAAAATACATCTCATAACTTTATGGGATGTAGCTTCAACTTCTTTCCCATCATTCACATAATAAAATGCCCAACATAAAAAAAATTTATTATGCCTTCTTGAATTTTTTCTTTGAGAATGTATTTTTTGCAATTTTTTTTTCATTATTTGTTCCCCATTTTCTTCAATTCTATTATTTTATGTTTGTACATTTTCACTTTCTAATTCCACATGTTATTTAATGTACATTTGATTTTCATTTTCATTGGTTTGATTTTCTTTAATCAAAATTAAATTTTTATTTTGATTTGACTCCCCCATTTTCTACTAGAATATTACCTACCATAAAGGAGAAATTAGAAATAAACATGTTTTTTGCCAAAATAAGATTTTGCTAGCTATATGAAAATCAACCTAAACATTTATAGGCAATTGAAAGAAAAATTAAAAAAGGATGCAATGTGTTGAAAAAATACACATTGCAATTGTGTAAATGAATTGCAATGTGTAAAAGAGAGATGCCATGTGTATAATAAATGTACAATGTCTAAATAATTCTTACACACAATAAATAAACACATTGTCAACCACCATTTCCCTACAACATGGATAAGTAAAAGAACTCATCAACAAACAAAGATTGAAAAAGAAATTCCCACCTTCCAAGTCTTGTTTGAAGAACTTGAATTTGGACAGCTCTTCCATACTTGCAAAAAAAAAGGGGGGGGGGGGGGTTAATAATCTGAAAAAAGAGGAGGAAAAAACAAAGGGTCAACAAAAAAAAGAAAGGAGAAGAAAAAT